>Ga0318516_10000059_pt1 | contig 22016 bp, 20 predicted proteins | sample GRESIP176b2f20_FD_202501 | JGI IMG/M metagenome (GOLD analysis project Ga0318516, IMG submission 202501) | Tropical soil microbial communities from Luquillo Experimental Forest, Puerto Rico - GRE.SIPMG.176b2f20 | ecosystem: Environmental > Terrestrial > Soil > Tropical forest > Bulk soil... | reverse complement strand
GTTGATCTGGTGCTCCGCGAGCCACGCCTCCATGATCTCGTGGAGGCGCTCGGAGCGGAACAGGAACCAGCGGTCGCGGATCTCGGCGTGGTGCCGCAGCTCGTCGCGGAAGCCGTCGCCGCCGGTGCTCGCGACCAGCTCGCCGAACCGGTCCTTCAGCTCGGCCGAGATCCCCTCGTCCCCCTCGATGAACTCGTCCATCCAGTCGAGCTCGTCGTCGACCGTGAACGTCTCGACGTAGATGCGGGTCGTTTCCTTCCGCGGGGACTCGGGGTCGACGGCACTGTCGATCTCGGCGTCGTCGTCGAACTCCGCGTCCTCCCCTTCGCCTTCCAGGACGACCTGACCGGTGATGAGATCGAGGTAGTAGCGGAGGTCCTCGTTCCGATTCTCGAAGGCGCCTTCCAGCTCGTCCCAGTCGATCGGGAGCGGTTTGTGCTTCATGGGCCCCAGAATTTACAGCCGCCGCCCCGCACGAATCAAGCGCCCGAGCGGATACAATCGCTGCATGGTTGGATTCGACGATCTGTACCGGCAGGGTGGCGCGGTCACGTGGCAGGCGGGGAAGGAGGACGTGGTCCGCCAGGTCGCGGATCTGCTCATGGGACTCGGGCCCAGCGCGCGCGTGCTCGACTTCGGATGCGGCACCGGGTGGACCGCGCCGATCCTGACCGCGTCGGGCGCCCGCTATCTCGGCATCGATCCCTCGGCCGAGGGGATCGCCCAGGCCGGCAAGCGCCTGGGCGCTTCGTCGAAGGCGCGCTTCCTGCGGATCGAGATGGGCCAGTCGGTGACCGACGCGCTGGCCGGCGCGAAGTTCACGCACGTCTTCGCGCTCGACGCCCTGTACTTCGTCCCCGACCTCGAGGCCACGATCCGCGCGGTGCACGACGCCCTCGAGCCCGAAGGCCTGCTCACGACGATCTCGCACATCTATCGCGAGAGCCGGGTCGCCGACAGCCTCATCGACGACGTCACGCGCGAGCACGGCTACCCGCAGTTCCTCTCGGGCGTGCAGTGGCAGCTTCTGCTCGAAAGCGCGGGCTTCCAGGACGTCCGCCGGTACCGGTTTTACGACCGCCGGCCGTTCAATCCTGCCGCGTTCCTCGGCCAGCCGCCGGCGACGATCGCGCTGGCGCGGGAGCTGTACGAGCGCGAGGGGGCGCTGGTGGTGACGGCGCGCCGCTAGACGAGCACCCGCGGTAGGCTCGGGTGGATCCGCGACACGATCTCGTACGAGATCGTCCCGCACCAGGCGGCGATCTGCTCGGCCGTGATCTTCTCGTCCCCCTGGCGGCCGATGAGCACGACCTCGTCTTCCAGGGCGGCGCCCGGGATGTCGGTCACGTCGACCATGCACATGTTCATGCAGACGCGGCCGCGGACGGGAGCGCGCTTGCCGCGGACGAGCACGTGCGCGATCCCGGAAAGCTCGCGATCGAATCCTTCGTAGTAGCCGACGGGGAGGACGGCAATCGTCGTGGGCCGCGTAGCGCGCCACGTGAGGCCGTAGCCGACGTACCCTCCCTCGGGGACCTCCTTCACCTGGGCGATGCGGGTCTTCCACGTCAGCGCCGCGGTCAGGTCGAGGGACGGTTTCCCGCGCTCGAGGCAGGAGACGTACGTCTCCTTCGAGGGCCACAGGCCGTAGAGCGAGATTCCGATGCGGGCGAGGTCGAGGTGCGTGCGGTTGAACAGCAGCACCGCCGCCGAGCACGCGGTGTGGCGCAGGAGCGGCTGCGGGTGGACCTGCGCGATCGCCTCCGCGATCCGGTTGAACGCGACGATCTGCGACTCGGCGAACTCGTGGTTCGTGGTGTCCTCGATGTTCGCGAAGTGCGTGCCGACCCCGGCGAGGCGCACGGACGAGGTCGCGTCGATCGCGCGCACGAAATCGGGGACGTTCCTCTCCAGGACTCCCTGCCGGTGCGTGCCGGTCTCGATCTTCAGGTGGACGCGAGCCGTCTTGCCCTGCTTGCGGGCCTGTTGTTCGAGCGCCGCCACGCTCTCCTGGTTGTAGATGACCGGCTCGAGATCCTGGGCGACGACGTCCCCGAGCGCGTCGAGCGGAACGTACCCCATGATCAGGACCGGACCGGAGGCTCCCGCTTCGCGCAGGGCCACGCCCTCGTCGACGTTGTTCACGCAGAGCCAGTCGGCTCCCGCCTCGCGAAAGATCTTCGCGGCCTCGAGCATTCCGTGGCCGTAGGCATTCGACTTTACGACGGCGCCGAGCTTCGGCTCGGGGCCGAGGCGGCGCCGGAACTCGGAGACGTTCCGCCGCAGCGCGCCGGCGTCGACCTCGACCCAGTTGATCAACGGTACTCCTCGAAGAGAACGTACTCGCGGTCGTCCAGGACCGGGATCCGCTGCCCGGTGCTCTTCACGATGACCGCGCTGCGGACGGAGATCGGGCTCTGCTTCGCGTAGACGATGTCCTGGTGAACGACGGTTTCCGGCGCCTTGAAATCGGCGAGCCCGACCACGCCGCCCAGATGGTCGCTGCGGCCGTAGGCCCAGTGGAAGCCGGCCTTCTCGTCCTCGAGGACGTTTCCCGTGACCTTCGCGCGCTCGTTGCATCCGAACGCCACCTCGGCAATGTTGGCGCGCGCGGCGTCGGTCGCGAAGAAGTCACGATAGCGGCGCGCGACCGGGCCGCTTCCCTGAACCTCGAAGATCTTGTTTTCCTTCACGCGAAAGACGACGGTCTCCCCCTCCTCCGAGACGGGAAGCTCCCCTTCCGTCCGCGACGGATCCCCCCTGCGCTCCCCTTCGTAGGGCACCGAGAAGGTTTCCCCGCTCGGGAGGTTGATCACGGCGATGTCGTCCGACTTGTCGCGGTGGAGATACCCGTCGTCCGACTCGCTGAGCCGATGGCGGATGTCGAACGTGCACGCGTGGCCGGTCGTGAACGCGACCTCGACCCGGTCCGGATTGTCGAACGCGGCCTTGAGGAGCCTGCAGCGCCTGGCGACCTCGCGGTAGTCGGCGGCGAGCGAGGTCTCCTCCATCCACTTCTGGACCCCCGGCATCGAGGCCGCGCGGAACACTTCGGCGCCGCCACGCCGCTTGCAAACGTCGACGAGAGCCGCCGTCATGGAGTACTCGGTCATCGCGAGCACCAGACTCGTCCGGTCGAGGACGTCCGACATCACGATCCGGCGGCCGCCGGCCTCGCCGTCCTTCGGGAAGTCCCCTCCGTTGACTCCGTTCGACGGAAAGCCGATGAGCGGCGGTGTCTCGAACCCGATCCGCCTGCCGAGGCGGTCCAGGCCGTCTCTCCACGCCGCCGCCATGAGGCGGCGCTCGCGCCAGAGCGGGCCGTCCGGGACCGTGGGCGTCGGCAGGTCGACGACGACCGCCGCCCGCTCGCCGGCCACCGGGTCGAAGACGTCGACGAGGAACTTCTCGAGGTCGAATGATGTGCTCATGAGACCCTCGGAATTGGCCCTCCAGTCTACAATGCCGCGGGCTCGGGAGGTTTCGCGTGGATACCTGGCTCGTCACGGGAGGCGCCGGCTTCATCGGGTGCAACTTCGTGCGGCGCGCCCTTGCGAGGACCTCGGCCCGGATCGTCGTGCTCGACAAGCTGACGTACGCGGGGAGCCTCGACAACCTCGCCGACGTATCGCGAGATCAACGCTTCCTCTTCGTGCAGGGAGACATCGCGGATCACGCTCTGGTCGAGTCGGTGTTCCAAAACCACGCACCGATGGTGGTCGTGAACTTCGCCGCGGAAAGCCACGTCGATCGCTCGATCGACGGCCCGCGCGCCTTCATCTTCTCGAACATCGTCGGGTGCTTCGAGCTGCTCGACGTTTCGCGACGATTCGTCGAGAGCCTCGCGGAGGCCGAGCGCAGGCGATTCCGGTTCCTGCACGTCTCGACCGACGAGGTCTACGGCGCGCTCGGCGCGGCCGGGACGTTCTCGGAGACGACGCCCTACGCGCCGAACTCCCCGTACGCGGCGACCAAGGCCTCGGCGGACCACCTCGTCCGCGCCTACGTCGAGACCTTCCGCCTGCCCGCGATCATCACCAACTGCTCGAACAACTACGGGCCGTACCAGTTTCCCGAGAAGCTCATCCCCGTCGCCATCCTGAACGCGATCGAGGCGAAGCCGATCCCGATCTACGGCGACGGGCTCTACGTCCGCGACTGGCTGCACGTCGAGGACCACGCCGACGCGATCCTCCTGGCCCTCGCGCGCGGCGTCCCCGGCGAGAAGTACAACGTCGGCGGGGGCAACGAGCGCGCCAACCTGGAGTTGGTCGACCGGATCTGCGACGCGCTCGAGGAGCTTCATCCCGCCTCCGACAACCCCGCGATGAAAGCCGCCGGCAAGACCGCCTACCGCGACCTCAAGACCCACGTCGTCGATCGCAAGGGGCACGACCGGCGCTACGCGGTCGACGCCGGGAAGATCCGCCGCGAGCTGACGTGGACGCCGGCGCGCGAGTTCGGAGCCGGGCTCCGCGAGACCGTCGCGTGGTATCTCGCGCACCGCGACTGGGTGCGCGCGGTGCAGGAGAAGGCGCGGTACGAGCGCGGGCGGCTCGGCCTCGGCGGCGTGAAAGGACGGGCATGAAGGGGATCGTTCTCGCGGGGGGCTCCGGAACGCGGCTCCATCCGGTCACCCGGGCGGTCAGCAAGCAGCTCTTGCCGGTGTACGACAAGCCGATGGTGTACTACCCGCTCTCGGCGCTCATGCTCGCGGGAATCCGCGAGATCCTCGTCATCTCCACCCCCGAGGACGTCCCGGCCTACGAGCGCCTCCTCGAGGACGGCTCGTGGCTCGGCCTCACGATCCGCTACGCCGTCCAGCCGAAGCCCGAGGGGCTGGCGCAGGCGTTCCTCATCGGCCGCGAGTTCGTCGGCTCGGACCGGGTCGCTCTGGCGCTCGGGGACAACATCTTCCACGGGCAGGGATTCGCGACCGTGCTCCAGCGAGCCGCCGCGCGCCCTCACGGCGCGACGGTGTTCGCGTACCGCGTCGCCGATCCCGAGCGGTACGGCGTCGTCACCTTCGGCGCCGACGGCAAGGCGATCGACATCGAGGAGAAGCCCAAGAAGCCCCGATCGCCGTTCGCGGTCACGGGACTCTACTTCTACGACAACCGCGTGCTCGACGTCGCGGCATCCCTGAAGCCCTCCGCGCGCGGCGAGCTCGAGATCACCGACGTCAATTCCGACTACCTTCGCGCCGGGAGCCTGCACGTCGAGGTGCTCACGCGCGGGTTCGCCTGGCTCGACACCGGCACGCACGACTCGCTCCTCCAGGCGGCGAATTTCATCCAGACGATCCAGGAGCGGCAGGGCCTGCGCGTCGCCTGCCTCGAGGAGATCGCCTACAAGATGGGGTACCTGGACGCCGCGGCCGTTCGCGCGCTCGCGACGAAGATGGGGAAGAGCTCCTACGCCGACTACCTGAAGCGGCTGCTCGACGAGGACGGCGTCTGAAGCCCGGCCGCGGCGTCCTGGCGGCGGTGTTCGCCGTCCTGACGCTGATCTGGGGAACGACCTGGGGCGCGATCCGGGTCGGCCTCGAGGGGCTTCCTCCGTTCACCGCGATCTCGATTCGCTTCGCGATCGCGACCACGATCCTGCTCGTCTACGCGGCCGCGACGAAGGTCCCGCTCGGAAAGCACCCCCACGAGAAGACGCTCTGGATCGTCAACGGCCTCCTGTTCTTCAGCGTCTCCTACGGTGTCGTCTACTGGAGCGAGCAGTTCATCCCCTCGGGCCTCTCGGCGATCCTTTTCGCGCTGTTCCCCCTTCTCGTGACGCTCTTGGCCCACTACGCGCTCCCGAACGAGCCCCTGCGCCGGCGCGGCGCGATCGGCGTGGCCCTCGGCTTCCTCGGGATCGTGGTGATCTTTTCGGAGGACTTCGCGAAGTTCGGCGGCCGGCAGGCGCTGATCGCCGCGGCCGTGATGCTGCTCTCGCCTTTCGTCTCGGCACTCTCCAGCGTCGGGATCAAGAAGTACGGCGCGGGCATCCATCCCGTGTCGGTCGCGGCGATGCCGATGGGTATCGCCACGCTCGTGACCGGCGTGTTGGCGCTCGTGTTCGAGCGGCATCGCGAGATCGCCTGGACGCCGAAGTCGGTCGCGGCCCTGCTCTACCTCGCGATCTGCGGCTCGTCGGTGACGTTCACGCTCTACTACTGGCTTCTCCGGCACGTCCGCGCCGGGCGCGTCGCGCTGATCGCCTACATGACCCCGATCGTCGCCGTGATCTTCGGCGTCGGATTCCTCCACGAGAGGCTCACCCCGCGCATCGTCCTGGGTGCCTTGCTCGTGATCTTCGGCGTGATCCTCGCGGTTCGGGCGCACCCGGAGGCGGAGCCGACCGAGCCGGAGGGAATCGATACGATCGGGATCGAGCCGTAGGCGCGGTCGCGGTCTACTGGATCTCGCTCGGCCCCGGCACCTCGTTCTTGTCGGTGTCTCCGGGCGAGAGGTGCAGCGCCTCGATCGTGATCGTGCGGCCGGAGGCTTCCGCCCGGCGGCGCGCGGCACCGCTCCTCTCGAGCGCCTCGCGGATCGCGCGGAGCCGCTCGAGCTGGCTCGAGAATGCGGAGCCGAGCTCGGCGATGTTGGCGTGGAGGCGGACGAGCGTGTCGCGCGCTTCGTCCAGGCGCGTGCGCATCCGCGCGTGGCGGCGGAACGCCTCGGCGAGCGCGTCGGCGTACGGCTCCGCGCTGTCTTCCAGATCGACGCCACGCCCCAAGAACAGCGCGCGGACCTTGTCCACGAACGACGGAGAGGCCCCGGTCTCGCGGGCCAGCGCCTCGATCGATTCCTCGAGCGAAATCTTGCGCGACCTCATGAGCTCCACACGCTGCCTCTCCCCCGGGACTCCGGATGTACTGCGAATCCGGAGCACTGCAACAACCGTTTGGCGCAATCGCGCGGATCGATTACCGGATTGCGATCGGCGCGAACGGCTCTCCGTGTTTTCCAGGAATGGCGCGCGCCGCGCGAAATCGTTCTAATCGTGTAATGAGCGTTCCGGCGATCCGTGTGAGGGCGTGCAACGACGCCCCGGTTCATCCCGGCGGCCGCTACGTCCTCTACTGGATGATCGCGGCGCGCCGCACGCGATGGAGCTTCGGGCTTCAGCGCGCGATCGAAGCGGCGGTCGAGCTGCGGCGCCCGCTCGTCGTGCTCGAAGCGTTGCGGTCCGGCCACCGCTGGGCGAGCGATCGCACCCATCGCTTCGTGATCGACGGCATGACGGACAACGCGGACCGGTTTGCCGGAGCCGGCGTCGATTACGTCTCGTACGTGGAGCCCGCGCCGGGGTCCGGCCGCGGGCTTCTCGAGGCGCTCGCCAAGGAGTCCTGCCTCGTCGTCACCGACGAGTTCCCGTGCTTCTTTCTGCCGTCGATGGTCGCCGCCGCGGCGCGGCGCCTCTCCGTGCGCCTCGAGGCGGTGGACTCGAACGGGCTCCTCCCGATCCGGGATGCCGCCATCGCCTACCCGAGCGCGTACGCCTTCCGGAGGCACCTGCAGAAAACGCTCCCGCGTCATCTCGCCGCGTTCCCCGAGCCCGACCCGCTCGCTGCGGACGGCCTCGTTCGAGGCCCGGTTCTCGATCCGCAGATCCGGTCCCTGTGGCCGAGCGCGGGTTCGAGGTTGGCTTCGTTGCCGATCGACCACGGAGTCCTCCCGGTCGACGGCTTTCCCGGCGGCGAGCGGGCCGCACGCAAGCGCCTCGAGACGTTCGTGTCGTCCCGAGTTTCGAGCTACCTCGACGTTCGGAGCGAGCCGGATGACGACGGGACGAGCGGCCTGTCCCCGTACCTCCACTTCGGGCACGTCTCGATCCACGAGACTGTCGCGGCGCTCGCCGCGCGGGAGGGGTGGACGCCGGGCGACGTCTCGCCAGACGTGTCGGGAAAGCGCGAGGGGTGGTGGGGCATGAGCCCTGCCGCCGAGGCGTTCCTGGACCAGTCGGTCACGTGGCGGGAGCTCGGGTACAACTTCACCGCGCGGCGTGAGGACTACGCGGAGTTCGAGTCGCTGCCGGACTGGGCCCGTCGCACGCTCGTCGTGCACGCCGCGGACCCTCGCGCGCACGTCTACGAGCTCGAGGCGTTCGAGCAGGCGCGCACCCACGACCCGCTCTGGAACGCCGCGCAGAATCAGCTCCGCCGCGAGGGCCGGATCCACAACACGCTCCGGATGCTGTGGGGGAAGAAGATCCTCGAGTGGTCGAAGGGCCCGGAGGAGGCGCTCGACGTCATGATCGAGCTGAACAACAAGTTCGGTCTCGACGGGAGGAACCCGAACTCGTACTCCGGAATCTTCTGGGTCCTCGGACGCTACGACCGCCCCTGGGGACCGGAGCGCCCGGTCTACGGCGTCATCCGGTACATGACGAGCGAGAACACGGCCCGGAAGCACGACGTTAAGGGGTATCTGCGCCGGTACGCTCCCCGCGCCGATGGGGCGCTTTTCGGGGCGATGCCGCCGGGATGATTTTCTCTTTGCATTGCAAAGTAGTTTGCAGTATCTTCCCTCCGAACCCCACTCCCAGAGGGAGCCGCCCATGAAAGGTCGCCTCGTCCGTGCGCTGGTCCTGATCCTCGCCATCCCCGCCGCCGGCTGTTTCTTCTTCGGCGGCCACGAAACGCCCCTCGGTCACGCCGCCGCCATCGGGGACACCGCCTCCATGAAGAGCCTGCTCGACGCGGGCGCCGATCCCAACCAGTCCGGGGCCTACCGACTGACCCCGTTGGCCCTCGCCGCGCGCACCGGCCACCTCGACGCGATCGAGATGCTCTTGGCCCGAGGCGCCGACCCGCATCGCGGCAGCGGATTCAGCGCCTGGCCGCCCCTGGCGCACGCGATCCACAAGGACCAGCGGAAGGCCGCCCTGCGCCTGCTCGACACCTACACGGGCCCGTCCCCCGACCTGAGCAACGCGCTCGACATGGCCGCCGGGTACGCCCAGGCCGACATCGTCGCGGCGCTCCTCGCCCACGGCGTCGACCCCGCCCTCTCGCGGGCGGACGGCACGGGCGCCCTGTCGCTCGCGGCGGGCGGCTCCTTCGACCTCGACTGGTCGTACCAGAGCTGCGACGCGCACACGGCCACCGTGCGCGCGATCCTCGCGACGGCCCCCGATCTGAGGCTGCACGGATCCGCGGGCGACGCCGCGCGCAAGTCCGCCGAGCGCCACGGCTGCACGGAGCTGCTGGCGCTGCTCCGCTGACTAGGACCCCAGCCGGAGTGCGGCGCCGAGCTTCCGCTCGAGGCGGTCCTTGAGCCAGTGCGGGTCCCACCACTCCACCGGGCTGACCGGCAGCCCGTGCAGGAGGATCGCGAAATGGAGGTGGTCGCCCCCCGCGAGGCCGGTGTCGCCGCTGCGTCCGAGAACTTGCCCGCGCGTGACGTGATCGCCGGGCTTCACGTCGATCGCGGAGAGGTGGCCGTAGAGGCTCATCAAGCCGTACCCGTGGTCGACGATCACGGCGTTCCCGTAGATGTCGAAGAACTTCGCGAGCACCACGATCCCGTCGTTGGCCGCCGGGACCGGCGCGTGGGCGAGCCCGGCCATGTCGAGCCCCAGGTGGTCCTCCTGGTCGACCGTGCGCCCCTGGTAGACGTAGCTGCGCCGGTCCGCGAAGTGCGCCATCACCTTGGTGTTCACCATCGGGAGGAACGGGCGCGACCAGAGGAACTGCGGTTTCGAGGTCTTCGAGATCGTGATCAGCTCGGCGTTGTCCACCTTGCGCAAGTCGCGGTTGATCTGGAGGTAGTTCTCGAGGAGGCTCCCCTTGTCGGTGAGCTCGTGGTTCTGCGCCATGATCGGCGGCACCACCTTGTTCAGAAACTTGTCGTCGAGCGGTATCGTGTCCCGGTGGAGCGGCTTCGGGAAGAACTTGTCGATGAACGACGCCTGCGACCGGTTCCCCACGTCGTCCTCGGCGATCAGGCGCACCTTCGAGGCGTCGTCGAGGTCGTAGGGAACCGCGAAGAGCGCGAAGCGGTCCGCCGGCCCGCCCCCCGGAAGCGGGAATCCCGGGAAGAACCATCCGCCGGCTTCCACGCCGTCCTTGACCGACGTCTCCCCGACCTTGTAGACCACCGCCTCGCACCCGCCCTGGTTGACGTAAACGAACGTTGAGACCGAGCCGACCGACGGCGGCGTCAGGCGGACCGGAAGCGTCAGCTCCTTCACGACCGGTCCCGGATGACGCAGCCAGCTCCCGGCGCGCTCCGCCGTCACGCGGATCGTCGCCTGCCCCTGCTTCAGGTCCTTCTGCACCTCGCGGCCGAACTCGAGCTTGAGCGTCTCGGACGAGGTCCTGGCACCGCCGAACCGCCACGCCGGGGCCGGCGTGTACGTCTTGTCGGCGACGGTCGAGGTGCGCGGCTCCTGGATGAACTCGACTTTCACGCGGCTGAGGCCCCGGACCGGCTCCAGGACCGTGACGGTCACCGGCGTCCGCACTCCGATCGCCTTGGTGCCCGCCTCGATCTTGATCTCGGGCTCCGGGCCCACGCGCAGCGCGCCGCGCGCCGCGAGAGCGAGCCCGGCCAGCAGGACGAGCACGAGCAGGACGCGCCATCCGAGGCCTGAGGACTCCCGCCGCGTGCTGTAGGACGTCTGACGTCTCATCGCCACGAGCCCGCCTCCTCGAGAATTGCGCGCATCATCGGCGCGTAAAAGGTCCAGTAGAACGCGGTCTCGGACGGCGCGATCTTCCACGATTCGAGCAGACCGCGCACGGAGAGGTACCCCGCGAACGGCACAGGCTCCGGGTCCATCGGATTGTCTGCGAAGTCCCCCGCGAAATACCACGCCGCTCCCGACCCGCTTCCCGCGCGCCGCGTCACGGCCGGGAAGTCCTCCGGGAGGCCACGGGCCGCGAGCCGCTCGCGGCCCGCCGGGGGGAGATGCCAGTGGAACGACGCGAGACGCGTCGTGGCCCCTCCCGCGTCGTCAACGACGTCGAACCAGTACGGGTACGGCACGCCGCCCCGCGCGCCGCCCAGAGCCTCCCCCGCCCCCGGCTCGCGCTCGATCGTGAGGCCGACCGATTCCGCCTCGAAGCCTATCCGCAGGACCTCGCAGTGCTCGTCGTCCTGCATGAGAACGTACCCGGGACCGGTGAACGCCCAGGGCTTCTTCCACTCCCGCTCGTAATCGCGCCGCATCCACTGCGGGACCTCGCCGGCGTCCTCGAGGTGGGCGAAGTACCGGCCGATCCAGCGCGTCCACCGGACGCCCAGAGCGCGCTCCAGGATCTGGCGCGGCGCGGTCTCGGTCGGGCTCCCCAGCGTGTTGAACTCGGCGACCAGGATCTTCCCCGCCCCCGGCGCGCCCGCCGCCGCGTGGGCCTCGTCGAGGGTCAGGCCGCCGTAGATCGTCCGGCTCCGCTCGAGCGCCGCCTTCTCCAGTGGGCCGCTGACGAGGTCGAGCGTGTGCACTCCGTAGGTGTCCGCGAGGTAGACGAGCTTCGCCTTCGCCACGTCCTCCGCCGTGAGATCGCGCGTGCGCTCCGGCGGGTCCCCGGGAACCGGGCCCGGAAACGCCCCGAGGTAGTCGGCATCGGTCCGGTACGGTGTCCCGTCGGACTTCACGACGTGGAGATGGTCGAGCAGCCAGTAGAGCGAGCGGTGCTCGAATCGGTTCCGGAACGGGACCGTCTTGTCGAGGACCGCGAGCTCGAGCGGGTGCGGCGTCCGGAACCGGTACTTGAGCCAGGGAACGAGAACGACCAGGGCCAGCAGCGGCACCGGCCAGAGCCATCGGAGGGTCCTCATCGTTGAAGCGCCTGCTCCCGGACGACGCCCGCCAGGCGCGACACCGCGGCCGCGAGCGCCGCGCGATCGGGCTTCACGAGCGTCACGTGCCCGAGCTTGCGCCCGGGCCGTGGCGACTTGCCGTAGAGGTGGAGGTGCGCGCCGGGAATCTCCAGCACCCGCTCCGGGTCCGGGATCTCGCCGACGAGATTGACCATCGCCGCGCACCCCGCCGTCTCGGTCGATCCCAGCGGCCACCCCGCGATCGCGCGGAGGTGGTTCTCGAACTGGCTCGTCGTCGATCCCTCGATCGTCCAGTGCCCGGAGTTGTGGACGCGCGGCGCCATCTCGTTGGCGAGAAGCCGCCCGCCCCGGTCGAACAGCTCGATCGCCAGCACGCCGGCGTAGTCCAGGGCCTCGAGCACGGCCGAGACGATCCGGGCGGCCGACGCCAGAAGCGTGCCGCCCTCGTCGGCGGCGGGAGCGGTCGACAGCCGCAGGATCCCGTCGCGGTGGACGTTCTCGACGAGGGGCCAGACGACCGTCTCGCCCCGGGTGCTGCGCGCGGCGAGGATCGAGAGCTCGCGCTCGAACGAAACGAAACCTTCGAGGATGAGGTTGCGTGCGCCGAGGGCCTCGAACGCGCGCCGCGCGTCGGACACGTCCTGGAGCAGGCGCTGCCCCTTGCCGTCATAACCCATGCGGCGTGTCTTCAGCATCGCCGGCAGCCCGATCGCGCGGAGGGCGTCTTCGAGCTCGGGGAGCGTGTCCACCGGCGCGAAGGGCGCGGTCTCGATGCCGAGAGACCGGAAGAGGGTTTTCTCCGAGAGACGGTCCTGCGCCGTCTCGAGCGCTTGCGGCGACGGGAACACGGGGATCCGAGCCGCGAGCCGCCTCACAGCCGCGACAGGGACGTTCTCGAACTCGTACGTCGCGAGCGTGCACGACGAGCCGAACGCGTCGATCGCGGAGTCGTCGTCCCAGCCGGCGACCGTCAGGTCCAGGAGGTGTCCCGCGGGGGCTTCGGGCGCTTCGTCGTAGGCGACGAACCGCATCCCGAGCGGATACCCCGCGAGGGCCAGCATCCGACCGAGCTGACCGGCCCCGAGGATACCGACGGTGGTCATGCCGCGGATTCGGGTCCCGGCTCGGGCGCGCTCGGGTCGGGAGACGCCAGCACCTTCTCGGTCTGGGCCGCCCGGTACCGCCGGAGGGCGAGTCGAACCTCCGGGTGCTTCGCGCCGAGGATCGCCTCGATCCCCCGCGCCTCCGCGCTCGACGCGTACTCGAACAGCAGGTCCGGCGTCCGGTGCGCCGAGACCACGCGGCGCTCGTACGGGATTCCGAGGTGCTCGAGCGTCTCTGCGGCGGCGCGCAGGGTGTCCCAGTCGCTGCGGGACCCCATGATCACGCCGACGAGCGGTTGCATGCCCGGATTCTATCAGCGACCGGCCGGAGAAAGGCGCGGCAGGGCGAGCACAGCGCTCCCGAACGCGTCCTCGGCCTCGCGCACGAGCTCGTCCTCGCGCCCCTGATAACGCGGGGAGAGGTGGAAGACGGCGAGGCGCTTGGCGCCGGCGTCGCGGGCGAGCTCTCCGGCCTGCCGCGCCGTCAAGTGCTTCCGCTGCGCCGCGAGCGCGCGATCGGCATCGAGGAACGGCGCCTCGCACACCAGCAGGTCCGCGCCGGCGACGAGGCGCGCCGCCGTGCGCAGATTGTCGTCCGTCGCCGCGAGGTCGGTCAGGTAGCACAGGCGCTGTCCCGGCCCGCGCGCGATCAGCTCTGCGGCGAGCTCGCCCGACGCGAGGGAGACGGTGCCGCCGCCGGCGCGCTCCGCGTCGATCACCGCCCGCTCGTCGCCCTGCCTGAGCGCCGCCTTGAGTCGGCCGAGCCATGGCCCCGCGGTCAGGCCCATCCGGTCGAGACGGTCGCGGTTCACGGCGAGATGCTCGACCTCCTGGAGGGCTATGCCCAGAACGGGCAGGCCGTGGTCGAGCGTGGCGAGATCGATCCGGAACGCCCGCTCTGAGCGCGCCGCGGCCGAGGCGGGAAGGTCGGGGAGCGTCACCGGGCGCATCCTGGTCGCCCCCGCGTACTCCTCGCGCCGCAGGACGTCGCCCGAGAGCTCCTGGACGATCAGGCGAACGGGATAGCCCGCGATCAGGTTCCAGGCGTACGCGCCCACGCGCCCCCGGACGCACGCGAGGAATCCCTCGGGCCCCGTGACGGTCAGCGGCTCCTCGCGCTTGAGTGCGACCCGAAGGAGATGGTCGAAGCCGACGAAATGGTCCATGTGCGCGTGCGTGACCACCGCGTGACCGACGCGCATCAGCTTCCGTGCGGGCACGTGCTCGATCGGCGGCAGGTCGAGAAGCACCGCCTCTCCCTCGTCCGGCAGGTCGACCCACACCCCGGGATCTCCCGAGAGCGGATGGAGGAAGGCGGGATGAAAGAGGGTGCGCACCCGGCGGCTCCGGTCAGGAGAGATGGAGCGTGAGCGGGCTGTCGGCCGATCGTCCCTCGGCGGCGGCGGACAGATCGACCGCCCGCGCCAGGATCTTCCCGCAGGGCCGCGAGAGCGCGATCTCGAGCACCAGGTCCGCGGCGACCCCGGCGGCGCCCGCGATCGCGAGAGCGCGGACACCGGCGGCGTCGCGGCGCCCTCCGGCGACGGCGAGCAGGGGCGAGGCCGCCGCCGCCCCGAGTGCTATGTGCGCGGCGACGCGGATGACGCTCCAGACGTTCCAGGCGAACAGCACCACGATCGCGGGGCGGGTCGCCGCCCGCAGGAGGGTCGCCACGTAGGCGTTCATCATGTTGAGAAGGGCCGCCCCCATCGCGAGCGACACGAGGTTCGCCGTGAGCGTCGCGGCGGCGAGGTACCGGATCAGCTCGCGCGCATGCTGGAGGATCGTGGCACCGGGCACGCTCTCGGGCCCGCGGCCGGACGAGAGCCAGGAGAGCATCGCGGCGCGGTAAGCCTCCGCGCGCATCACCCGCGCGTCGGCCTCAGCCGGGCGCCCGAGGAAGACGTACACGGAGATCAGCGTCGTGCCGACGCCCCACGCGCCGACGGCCGCCGCGGCCCAGATCGGCCCGACGATCGTCCACGAGAGGAGGAACACGCCCCAGCCGACGAGACCCTGGATCGCGGGAAGCAGCACGCGGCTGCCCGTCCTCCATCCCACGCGGAAGCCCGCGACCCCGCACAGGAATCCGAGCACCAGGAAGTAGGGAGGCGTCAGGGTCCACGTCGCGCCCACGCGGGGATTGTCCCACGCCCCGAAGGCTGCGCTAGACTCCGCGCGGAGACCGCACGGTGACCGCGCTCACGGGAAAACGGCTCGTCGCGTCGATCCTCGCGGCGGCGCTGACCGCCTCGTGCGCGCCCACGCACGTCGCGCCGATCTCGACCGCCGGGGCCGCCTTCAAGCCGGATCCCGACGAGCGCAAGCTCTGGGACGAGGCCCGCGCCGAGGAGAAGAAGCTCCGCGAGAAGGTGGCGCTCTACAACGACCCGCTCCTGGTCGACTACCTTCAGGGCGTCGCCGACCGGCTGACCCCTCCGGGGATGACGGCCAATCCCGAGATCCGGTACTCGGTGAGCGTGATCGAAGATCCGACGCTCAACGCCTTCGCCTACCCGCACGGCTCGGTTTACGTCCACACCGGGCTGCTCGCGCGCATGGAGAACGAGGACGAGCTCGCGACCGTGCTCGGTCACGAGATGACGCACGTCGAGGACCGTCACACGCTCCGCAGCCAGCGCGACGCGCAGAACAAGCAGATGGGCTTCGCGGTCGCGGCGATCGCGGCGGGCGTGCTCACCGCGGGGGCCTCGGGCCACGCCTACGAGCAGGGGAACTGGACGCAGGGGGCGATGATCGGCGTGATGTCGCAGGTGCTCGTCGGCCTCGGGCTCAACCTCGCGATGATGGCCTCCGTGAACGGATACGGCCGCGAACTCGAGCGCGAGGCGGACATGGGCGGCTTCGATAAGATGACGCGCGCGGGATACGACACGCGGCAGGCGCCGAAGGTTTTCGAGGCGCTCCTCGAGGAGCATGGCGACTCGTCGAAGGCGGAGGCGTTCTTCTTCGGGAACCACCCGCGGCTCCACGAGCGGATCGACTCCGCGAACGAGTGGCTCTCCGCCCATCCCTCCACGGCGCCGCCGAACGTGACCGGCGATCCGGAAGGCTTCCAGGCGCGCATCCGCCCGGTCATCCGCGACGACGCGCGGCTCAACATCGACGCGGGACGGCTGCCGCTCGCGGAGGCGGAGCTGGCGCGCGTCGAGCCGCTGCTCCCCAACGACCCGATCGTCCACGAGCTCAAGGGCCGGCTGGCGCTCAAGAAGGCGGACGCGGCGCCCGAAGCGGCGGCGAAGGCCGCGCTGAAGAAGGCGGCGCTCGCCTCGTATCGCGAGTCGATCCGTCTGGATCCGAACCGGCCGGTCCCGCACCGCGAGGTCGGGCTGCTCGCCTACCGCGCCGGCGACTTCGCCACCGCCTGCGTCGAGTTCGGGCAGTACCTGGAGCTCGCGGGGGCGGCGCCGGACGCGCAGAGCATCCGGGATTACCGCCTGGAGCTGCGTAAACAGGGACGGTGTCCGTGAGCCGGTTGCCCGGCCGGGCCCCGGTGGCGTATCTTCGCAGGGCCATGGGTCGACAGGTGTTCCGCAGCATCTTCACCGCGACGGCGATCCTCGCCGCGGCGTTCCCCGTGCTCGCGGCGGGGCGGGCGGCGTGCTGCGCGCCCCGGGCCGCCTCACCCGCGCACGCCTGCTGCGCCGCGAAGGCGATGACCGCGAGCGGGCCGGCCAAGGGCTGCTGCCAGTCCCCGGGCAGCCGGAGGCCCGCCGCGCGTGCGCGTGCCGCGGCTCCCGCGGCAGTCACGGCGGCGGCGCTGCGCATCGTGCCGCCGGCCGTCTTCCGCGTCGCGATCGCGGGCCCCACGGCGCTCCTCCTGGCGCGTCGCGCGCATCGCGCCCCGTCGCCCGAGGAGACACCCCCCGACCTGCTGGGAAAGACCGGACTCCTCCTCATCTGACATCGCTGGCCTTCCGGGAATGACGCGCGGGGCGTGGTGCGCCCGCGTGTCGATTCTGCCAGCGCCCGTGGCCCCCTGCCGCGGGAGGAGTGCCGGTGATGAGAGTCTTGCGATGCCCGCTCGTGGTCTCGATCGCGCTTTGCGCCGGTGCGCACGTCGCCGCCTCGGAGCCCGCCGACCTTCCCTCGCTGCTGGCCGAGGCCGAGCGCGCACACCCCGCCCTGCTCGCCGCGCGCGCCCGCGCGGACGCGGCGGACGCGGTACCCGCGCAGCTCCAGGCCCTTCCGGACCCGCGCTTGTCGGTCGCCTACACGAACGACGGTCTGAGCTCGTTCACGCTCGGCGACTCCAAGTTCTCGAACATCGCCGTGCGGTGGGACCAGGACGTCCCGTACCGCAGCGTGCGGGAGCGCGCGTCGGAGGCGGCGCAGGCAGAGGCGGCGGCGGTGCGGACCGCGGCCGCGACCCAGGCGGCCCGCTTGCGCGCGCGGATCGTGGCAGCGTTCGCCGACCTCTGGAGCGCGGATGCCGAGAGCGGCATTCTCGAGCAGGGCCGCTCTCTCCTGTCCGCGGGGATCGACGCCGCGCGCGCGCGTTACGAATCCGGCGAGGGCAGCCAGGACGCAGTGCTCCGGGCCCAGATCGCGCTCCACCGCCTCGAGCTCGAAATCGTCGATGTGGAACGGCGGCGGCGCGCCGCCGAGATCGCGCTCGCCGAGGCGGTCGGCCGGGAAGGCGACCCGTCGTTCGATCGCGTCGGGGCGCTTCCGGTGACGCGGCGGCGGAGGCCGCGGCGGCCGCCGGCGCCCCGGAGGTCGTGGAGGCGCGCGCCGGGGAGGCCCGTGCGCGCGCGGTGATCGAGGACGCCCGCGCCCAGACGAAGCCGGAGTTCGGCTGGACGGCGCAGTACCAGTACCTCGGCGGCCTCGATCCGATGGTGATGGGAGGGATGACCGTCCGGCTGCCGGTCTGGAAGGGGCACAAGCAGGAGTTGCGGGTCGCGGAGGCGCAGCGGGAGGCGGAGGCGGAATCCCGCGCGCGGGAGGCGTCGGAGATCGAGGCCCGCGCCCGGGTTCGGAGCCTCCTCAACGCCGCCGCCTCGGCGCAGCGCGAGCAGACGATCTACGACGAGGCGATCGTCCCGCAAGACCGGGCCGCCGTCGAGGCCGCGCGCGCGGCACTGTCGGCCGGCCGCGTCGAAATGGGCGCGGTGCTCGACGGCACGGCGCGATGGCTGGAGGACCGGCGCGCGGCAGTCGGCCTCGCGGCCGCGCGCGTGCGGGCGCTCGCGGATCTCGAAGCGGCAACAGGGCTGACGATCTTCGCCGCGGCCGATGCCGGAGGTGCACGATGAAGAAGCTCGCCGTCCTCCTCCTCGTCCTCGCGGCGCTCGCCGCGGGCGTAGCGCTCGGCCGCCGTCTCGCGGCCCCGGGTCCGGCAACCCCGGCGGCCTCGGCCGCGCGGATCCTCTATCGCTGTCCGATGCACCTGCAGGTCGTCTCGGACTCGCCGGGGCACTGCCCGATCTGCCACATGCAGTTCGTCCCGTTCGTTCCGGGATCGGGCGAGAACGGACCGGCCGCGAGCTCGGGGGTCGCGGGGCGCGCCGCGCTCACGCTCGACGAGGCCGCCGCCCGCCTGGTCGGTGCGCGCGCGGTCGAGGTCGCGAAGACGCCGTTCGTCCGCACGATCGTCGCGACGGGGCGGGTCGCGGTCGACGACACGCGCATGCAGCACATCCACACGAAGGTCCAGGGATGGATCGAGCACCTCCACGTCGGCGCCGCGGGGGACCCGGTGGTCGCGGGACAGCCGGTGCTGTCGATCTACTCCCCCGAGCTGCTCGCGAGCCAGCAGGAGTACCTCGTCGCCCTCGACGCGCGGGCCCGTGCCGCCGGCAGCACCCTCCCTGGAGTCCGGGAAGAGGCCGAGCGCCTCGTGGCCTCGGCGCGGCAGAGGCTCCTCCTGCAGGACCTGGGGCCGGAGCAGATCGAATCGCTCGAGCGCACGCGCACCGCGGAACGGCTCGTCACCTTGTACTCCCCCGTCTCGGGAACGATCACGGCGCGCAACGTCAGCCACGGCGAGCGGGTGGAATCCGCTACGAGCCTCCTCGACATCGCCGACCTCTCTCGGGTGTGGGTCCTCGCCGATCTCTACGAGACCGATCTCCCGTTCGTCCGCGACGGTCAGGAGGCGGAAATCCGGCTCGCCTACCTTCCCGGCCGGACCTACAGGGAGCGGATCCGGCTCCTGTCTCCTCTCGTCGATCCCGCCACGCGGACGGTGAAGGCACGCATCGAGGTCGGAAACGCCGACCTCGCGCTCAAGCCGGGGATGTTCGCCGAGGTGACCCTCGTGTCCGACCTCGGCTCCCGCGTGTCGCTCCCGAAGGAGGCGGTGCTCCGCACCGGAACGCGCGACCTCGTCTTCGTGAACCCCGACGGGGAGCATTTCGTCCCGCGCGCGGTCACCGTCGGGATGGAGCTTCCCGACCGCTGGGAGATCGTGGACGGAGTGCGCCCCGGGGAGCGCGTGCTGGCCTCCGCGAATTTCTTCGTCGACTCCGAGTCGAAGCTCAAGGCCGCGGCGGGCGGAGGGCGCCCATGACCGAGCGGATCATCGCCTGGTCGGCGCGCAACAAGCTCTTCGTTCTCGTCCTGACGGGGCTCGCGACCGCCCTCGCCGTGCACGCGCTCCGGAACATCCCCCTCGACGCGATCCCCGACCTCTCCGACACGCAAGTCATCATCTACTCACGGTGGGACCGGAGCCCCGACATCCTCGAGGATCAGGTCACCTATCCGATCGTCTCCTCCCTGCTCGGCACCCCGCGGGTGAAGGCAATCCGTGGCTTCTCCGACTTCGGGTACTCCTTCGTCTACGTGATCTTCGAGGACGGAACCGATCTCTACTGGGCGCGGAGCCGCGTTCTCGAGTACCTGAGCAAGATCGCGGCGCGCCTCCCCGAGGGCGTGCGGACCGAGATCGGTCCGGATGCGACCGGTGTCGGCTGGGTCTACCAGTACGCACTGGTGGACCGGAGCGGGACGCACGACCTGACGGAGCTGCGGACGTTTCAGGACTGGTACCTGCGGCCGTGGCTGCAGAGCGTCGGCGGCGTGGCCGAGATCGCGGCGATCGGCGGGTTCGAGAAGCAGTACCAGATCGAGGTGGATCCGGACCGCCTGCGCGCCTACGGCGTCCCGATGGGCCGCGTGCTCGAAGCCGTGCGGGACGGGAACTCCGAGACCGGCGGCGGTCTCGTCGCGATCGGCGGCGCGGAGTACATGGTGCGGGGGCGAGGATACGCGCGCGGCACTGCCGACCTCGGCGAGATCGTCGTCGGGGGCGACGCCGCGACCGGCACTCCGGTCCTCGTCAAGGACGTCGCCCGCGTGACGACGGGCTCCGCGGTGCGTCGCGGGGTCTCCGATCTGGACGGCGCCGGGAACACGGTGGGCGCGATCGTGGTGATGCGGAGCGGCGAGAACGCCCTGCGCGTCGCCGAACGGATCAAGCGCCGCATCGAGGAGATCCGCCCGTCGCTCCCGGCGGGGGTCGACATCGTCCCGGTGTACGACCGCTCGGGGCTGATTGGCAGATCGATCGGCACGCTCCGGGCCGAGCTGATCGAGGCGCTGGTCATCGTCAGCCTCGTGATCCTCGTCTTTCTGTGGCACGTGCCGTCCGCGATCGTCCCGATCGTCACGATTCCCGTGGCGATTCTGCTCGCGTTCATCCCGATGTGGGGGCTGTCGATCACCTCGAACATCATGTCGCTCGCGGGCATGGCGATCTCGATCGGCGTGCTCGTGGACGGGTCGATCGTCGAGGTCGAGAACGCCTACAAGAAGCTCGAGCTGTGGGAGCGGGACGGGCGCGCCGGTGACTTCCACGAGGTTCGTCTCAAGGCGCTCCAGGAAGTCGGGCCCGCCGTCTTCTTCTCGCTGCTCGTGATCGCGGTCGCGTTCCTGCCGGTGTTCACGCTCGTGGACCAGGAGGGGCGGTTGTTCCGGCCGCTCGCCTACACGAAGAACCTCACGATGGCGATCGCCGCGGTGCTCGCCCTCACTTTCGACCCGGCCGTCCGCATGCTGTTCACGCGCATGGACCCGTGGACGTTCCATCCGCGCTGGCTCGCGAGGGTTTGGACCACCGTGACGGTCGGGACTCATTACCCCGAGGAGCGCCATCCCGTCAGCCGCCTGCTGTTCTCCGTGTACGAGCCGGCCTGCCGGCTCGTGCTCCGCCATAAGAAGACGACGATAGCGGCGGCGCTCGGCCTCGTGGCGCTGACGATCCCGGTGTATTTCCGGATCGGGCGCGAGTTCATGCCGCCGCTCGACGAGGGGGACCTCCTCTACATGCCGGTCACGCTCCCGGGCGTCTCCGTCGCCGGGATGGAAGCCTTGCTCAAGACGATGGATCTCGAGCTGAAGGGAGTCCCCGAGGTCGAGCGGGTCTTCGGGAAGGCCGGCCGCGCGGAGACCTCGACCGACCCGGCCCCGCTCTCGATGGTGGAGACCGTCGTGATGCTCAAGCCGCGCTCGGCGTGGCGGCCGGGACTGACGCGGGAGCGGCTCGAGTCCGAGCTCGACGCGAGGCTGCGCTTCCCCGGGGTCACCAACGCCTTCGTCATGCCGATCCGCAACCGGATCGACATGCTGGCGACGGGGATCAGGACTCCGGTCGGCGTGAAGATCTTCGGTCCGAGCCTCGCGGCGATCGAGGAGGTCGGTGGGCAAGTCGAGTCGGCCTTGCGCGGCGTCCGGGGCACCCGCAGCGTGTTCGCCGAGCGGACCACCGGAGGGTACTTCCTGGACGTCGAGTGGGACCGGCCGGCGCTCGCGCGATACGGGATCTCGATCCGCGACGCCCAGACGGTCGTCTCGTCCGCGATCGGCGGCGAGCCGGTGACCACGATGATCGAGGGGCGGGAGCGGTACGGCGTGTCGGTGCGCTACCCGCGGGAGCTGCGCGACGATCCGGCCGCGATCGAGCGCATCCTCGTGACGTCGGCCTCGGGGGCCCAGATCCCCCTCGGCCAGGTCGCCACGATCCGCCGCACCGAGGGGCCGTCGATGATCCGCGACGAGAACGGCCAGCTCGTGGGGTACGTGTTCGTCGACGTCGCAGATCGCGACCTCGGCGGCTACGTCGAGGACGCGAAGCGCGCGGTCGCCGCGGTCCGGATGCCGACGG
>Ga0318516_10000057_pt1 | contig 22135 bp, 12 predicted proteins | sample GRESIP176b2f20_FD_202501 | JGI IMG/M metagenome (GOLD analysis project Ga0318516, IMG submission 202501) | Tropical soil microbial communities from Luquillo Experimental Forest, Puerto Rico - GRE.SIPMG.176b2f20 | ecosystem: Environmental > Terrestrial > Soil > Tropical forest > Bulk soil... | reverse complement strand
TCCGTTGCCGAACCCGGTGACGCCGAGCCAGGCCACGCTCGTGCTCGAGTCACCGACGTTCGACGAGATGAGCAGGTTGTGGCAGGCGCTCGGGCTACCGCTGCGCACCACAGCGCAGTACCGGGTCAGCGTCGTCTTCCTGACACCTGACTCGCTGCCGCCCGAACAACCCGGCGTCACAACGATCAACCTCGCCGCGGCACCGGCTGACCCGCTCGCCGACCCGTCGCTTCCGTACCTGCTCGGTACCCGTCGCACCGTAAAGTACGACGCTCCCGGACCGACGACGCAGATCTACTCGCAGTCGCCCGCCTCGACCGCGCCCGCGCCCACGGGAGTAACCGGGCAGCTGTTCTCGCTCGACGCGCTGATGCTTGAGGACAGCGATCACATCCTCCTCGTGTCGTACGACTCGGCGGGCGCGGCCACCGACACCGACATCACCGCCACATGGAAGCAGCCGGTCACCCCGCCGTACCCGGCACCGCCCGCCGACGGGGTGCCGTTCCTGCTGCGCCCACCCGCCGGCGCCGGCGCACCCGCCCCTGGCCGTTACGAGCTTGTCGTCACCCGGCCGTCGGTGCCCAGCTTCCGATCCAACACGGTGGTGCTGAACGTCGCGCCCTGGGTCGACCCCGGCGGCGGTCCGCTCCTGCACCCCGCCGCTGGGATTTACACGATGGCGGTGCGCGACCTGCCGGACACGGGTGCGGCCCTGCGGATGGGCACACTCGACCTGACTCGGATAGCCAACGGCAGCACCCCGAACGCGGGCGAATGGCAGTGCTCCGGCGGCACCACAGTGACCTTCGCCGCGCCGACCGGGACGCCCGGGGGGCAGTACCAAATTGGTCTTCGCGCCGGGGACGTCGAAGCCGACCCGGCGCTGTGGGCGGTGGTCTGATATGGCCCCAACACTGGCCTGGCTCGAGGCGATCGACCAGTTGCTCGCCGCGCATGTCGTCGCGGTGCGCGATCGCTGGGCGGCCGACGCGTCTCGCCGCGTGCACGACGTCGTCGACGACATCGTCGTCGCGCAGGCTGGTTCGCGACCGGGCTACATTGCGAATGCCGCCGACGCGGCACGGGCCGCCATCGCCGCTGACGAGCGTTGGCCCTGGCTGGTCGCGACGTTGGGGGTGGGCCCGCGCGAGATCGAGTGGATGGCACTGCTTGCCGCCTGCGAACTCAACCCGCGACTGGCCCGCGTCCTCGGCTATCTTGACGACACCGCCGCGGCTACGCCGCCGTCGCCTGCGATCGCGGCGGTGGTGTGGGGTTGGCCACTGGGCTATCAACCAGGTCCCGCATCGGCGGTCGCACAGTGGCAACTCGGCGCACCCGACGGCGGGTGGCAGGCGACCACGCCGTGGACGATCGACTGCGGTGTTGCCGCGTATCTGGGCCGCCTCGACGACTGGTCGCACCTGCGCAACGAAGCCACGCTCATCGACGCCTCGTCGTGCGAGTGCCTCTTCCCGACGTTGCTGAACGAGATGACGGACGCGGTCCGCGACATCACCTCGGTCGGGTGCGAGGTCGAACTCGTCGGCGCGGTCGGTTCGGGCCGCCGGACCCTGCTGGCTCAACTCGGCACGGCCCTCGGTCGTCGGGTAGCGCTGATGAGCGCGGATGCCGGCATGCGCGCGCTCGCATCGGCGCGGCTTCTCGATGCCGTACCGCTGTGGGTCACCGACGGGGCGCAACCGGTCGGGGTGGATGCCGCGGCAGGTGGTCTGACCTTCGTCGCCCGGACCGCCGCGTCCACCGCTCGGCCTGACGGATTCGTTCGACTGAGCTGGACGCTGCCGGTGACTACCGCAGACCAACGCGAACGGTTGTGGGCAGGGGTCACCCGCGCTCCGTGGCCGCGCATGGTCAGCGACTGGGAGTTCACCGCCGCCGACGTGCTCACCGGTGCGGCCGCCGCTGACGCCGGCCAAGCGGTCGCCAGCCGGGTGCTGCGCAACCGACTGCGGCGCGACACGTCCACCGCGATGTCGCGGGTCGAGCTGCCTTACGACTGGCACGACCTGGTCGTCGCCGATCATGTCCGCGCCGCGCTGCGCCGGCTGCACGATGAGGTATCGCTGCGGCGCGACGTGCTCGACGACTGGGAGTTCCGCCGGCTCTGCCCGGCCACGCCCGGTGTCACCGCGCTGTTCGCTGGGCCGAGCGGCACCGGCAAGACGATGGCGGCGCAGGTGCTGGCGCGATCCTTGCAACTGGACCTGTTCCGCGTCGACCTCGCCACCGTCGTCAGCAAATACGTCGGGGAGACGGAGAAGCAACTCGCTGCGGTATTCGACGAGGCCGAACGCAGCAACGTGCTGATCTTCTTCGACGAGGCCGACGCCCTGTTCGGACAGCGCACGCGCGTGCATGACGCACACGATCGCTACGCCAACATTGAGATCGATTACCTGCTCCAGCGCCTCGATACGTTTCGCGGCATTTCGATCCTCGCGACGAACCGCAAGAGCGACCTCGACGCCGCGTTCCTGCGCCGGCTGCGCACAATCGTCGACTTCGTGGCCCCCGCCGCGAACGAGCGCTTACAGCTGTGGCAGCTCGCGCTGCCGTCGCACACCTCGACCGGTCACCAGATCACCGACGACCTCGATCATCAGTGGCTCGCGGACCATCTCGAGCTCACGGGCGCGGACATCAAGTCCATCGCGCTGTCGGCCGCATACGACGCGCGCAGCGCCGGCGAGCTGATCAGCACAGGGTCGGTGCTGGAGGCGTCGCGGCGCGAGCTGAGCAAGCGCGGCGCTGTGCTGCGACTCGAACACCCCCTGGCGGTGGCCCAATGACCGCGCCGCAGTCTGCATCCGGCCGGCAGTCCGTTTCGATCGGACGCCTCACGCTGCACGCCGGTGACCTCTCCGAACCTGAGGCGCGGCGCCTTGCCGAACTGGTCGCGCTCGCGCTCGGCCGGCTACCGGTCCGCCCCGCGGAGACCGTCGCGGTCCGCGTGCCCGCACAGCCCGCCAACGGCGTCGAACAGCTCGCCGACGCGGTGGCGCGCGCCATCGAGCAGGCCCTGATGGTGGAGGGCGCGCGATGACCTATATGCGCGGAGCGCTCGTCGAATTCATGCCGACCCGGCTCATTCCGATCCCGAACGTCATCGTGTTCCAGTACAACCCCGAGTCCATGTCGCACGCCTGGACCCAGCCCGAACCACCGGCGGCCGGACCCAACCAGACGACCACGAACCCGCTCGCGGTGAAGGGGAATCCCGGGGAGTCGTTCACGTTCACTCTGGCCCTCGACGCGGCCGACTCCATCGCGGATGGGAAGGCCTCCGGGGCGCTCGCGCAGGTCAGCGGGGTGTACTCGCGCATCGCGGCGCTGGAGATGTTGCTGTACCCGGGCAGCGCGACCCAGGGTGGGCTGCTCGGCACCGTCACCGCCGCGGTCGGCAGCGTGTTCGGGGCCGCCAAGAGCGGCAAGCGGTCGGTGCCGGCCACCACCGTCAACACCGTCCTGTTCGTCTGGGGTCCCGGGCGCATCCTGCCGGTGCGCGTCACCGCCCTGACGATCACCGAGAAGCTCTACGACGGTCTGCTCAACCCGACCAAGGCCGAGGTGGCGATCACACTGCGCGCGCTGACCGATGACGAACTCCGCCACGACACGGACACCCTCGCCGGACTGGCCAACGCCGCCAACACCTATAGCCAGGGCCTGCGCCAAGCGCTGGCCGTCGCCAACCTCGTCAATGCCGTGGAGTCCATCGTCGGCATGCTGCCGGTGTGAGGCCGCCATGTTCGCATCGAACAGTCGCTATGCCAGTGCCGGCACCTACCAGGTGACCCTGGCCGACGGGTCGGTCCTCACCGTCACGTGCATCCCGATCCGCACCCCGGTGTCGCCGATGGGTTGGTATCGGCGACCGGCGGGCGAACGCCTCGACGTGGTCGCCTATCAGTTCGTCGGGGACGCCACGATGACCTGGGCGCTGTGCGACGCCAACGACGCGATGTCACCGGACGCGCTGGCGACGCACGACCTCATCGGCATCCCCGGTCCGGTGCGGTGAGTGGGCCATGTCGACCTATCAGGTGTTGTTCAACGGCACACCAGCCGACCAGGAGTTCTACGACGTCGTCAGCCGCCTGGAGATCGAGGAGAACGCGGACCTTCCCGGTGCGATCTCGCTGCAACTGCCGGTCGCAGAGAAGGACGGCGACCTCAGCTGGGTGGGTGACGCCCGTATCGCGCCCTACGCCAACATCGCTGTCGTGGCGACCCCGGACGGCGGTTCCACGCAGTGCATCTTCGACGGCTACGTCCTGACCCAGAAGGTGCACATGCCGTCCGGCCCTGCAGGCGCGACCGTCGACGTGTGGGGGCAGGACGCCACGGTGCTGATGGGCCTCACCGAGAACATCAAGGAATGGTCAGGCCTGAGCGACGTCGACGTCGCGAACCAGATCTTCCAGACCTATGGCTTCACGCCGGCAAGCGACAACGGCTCCGAGACCGGACCGTCGCACACCGACGACGAACACACCCTGATGCAGCGAGCCTCGGATGCGGACTTCCTGCGCCGACTAGCTCGCCGCACTGGACGCTGGTTCCGGGTGATCTGCGCGGACACGGCCGGCCAACGCACCGGCTACTTCGCGTCGCCCAGCCTCACCGGCGACCCTGTGTTCACGTTCGACGTCAACGACCCGTCGAAGAGCAGTGTGGCGCTGCTCGACTTCTCCTGGGACGTCACCCGGCCCTCCAGCGTCGCCGCCCGGCAGGCGAGTCTGACCGACTCGGACAAGGACGGGGTCAGCGCCGAAACCTCCGACTCGGGTCTGAAGCCGCTCGACGCCCAGGACCTGGCCGCCTTCGCCGGCAAGACGAAGCAGGTCATCCTCACTGCCGCGGCCGACACCGCCGAGTTGCCCGGCCGGGCAACCGGGCTGCTGCGCGAGGCCGGCTGGTTCGCACGCTGCGAAGGCAGCGCCGACGTCAACGTCGTCAAGCAGGTTGTGCGGGTGGGCAGCGTCGTCGCCGTCGAAGGGTGTGGCTCGCTGCTGTCGGGGTCGTACCTGGTGTGGAGCGTGCGGCACAGCATCACCACCCAGGCGCACGCGATGGCCTTCGTGCTGGTGCGCAACGCGATGGGGCCGCAGCCATGAACGAGGACGTGCTGTTCGAGCTGGCCGACCGGTTGCAGAACCGCTTCTATGGCAAGTACCGCGGCATCGTCACCGACGTGGACGACTCGACGCTGCGGATCAAGGCGACGGTGCCGGCGGTTCTTGGCACCACGCCGACCGGCTGGTGCCTGCCGTGCGTGCCGTACGCCGGGCCGCAGGTCGGGTTCTTCTTCGTGCCGTCGCCCGGTGCTGCCGTGTGGATCGAGTTCGAAGGCGGCGATGTCTCCTACCCCATCTGGACCGGGTGCTTTTGGCGCGCCGATGAACTGCCGTCCGAGGCGGCGCCGACCACCCGCGGCATCGTGACGGCTGCCCCGCACCAGCTGCTGTTCGACGACGACGGCGACGAGATCACCGTCAGCGACTCCAACGGCGGCACGATGACGTTCGGCAGCGACGGGGTGAAGACCGCGCGGGGCACGATGTCGGTCGACGTCGGTGACGGTTCGGTCTCGGTCAACGACGACGCGTTGACGGTGTCGTGATGGGCGACTACCTGACCGCGCAGTCGACCCTGATGTGCCCGCACGGCGGCACCGTCAGCCCCATCCCCGCCGATCCGTCGATCAGTCTGGGCGGCTCCGCGATCGTTTTGTCCACTGACACCTTCCCGATTGCCGGATGCACGTTCAACGTTGTCGTGCCGCACCCGTGCGTCCTCGTGCAGTGGATCGTGACCGCCGAGCACGGCGCGGCCAACGGCGCGCAGTGCCTGACCACCGACAGTGTCGGGCTGTGCGTTGCCGCCGACGGCGCGGTCCAGGGAATCGTGATCATCCAGGCGACCCAGACTCAGGTGAGTGGGCTGTGATCCGACACGACTACGCCTATCCGCTGCGCATCGACGCGGGCGCGCGCCAGGTGGCCCGCGCTGACTACGCGGCGCACGTCAACCAGATGATCGTGCAGCTGCTGTTGACCAGCCCGGGGGAGCGGGTGTGCCTGCCTGAGTTCGGCTGCGGGCTGCGCCGGCTCGTGTTCGCGCCGCAGACCGACGCGCTCACCGCCACGGTCCGCATCCAGGTGCAGCAGGCGATCACGAAATGGCTCGGTGATCAGGTCGGGCTCGGCGACGTCTCGGTGCTCTCCGGTGCGGACCCCAGCAACGGGTTGGACCAGGGCACGTTGCTGGTGACTGTCACGTACACGCTCGTCGACACCCAGACGAGCTCGACCGTGTCGGTGACGGTGAGCTGAGATGCCCGATCGCCTCGCCGCCCTGCTCGCGTCCACGACGCTCAACGGCGTCGACTTCATCCAGATCACCGCCGCCGACCAGCGGTCACTGCGGGTGCACTTCCTCAACGCGGTCACGGTGGACGGCACGCTGACCGGCCCGATCACGATCACCGGCGGCGAGTCGGTGCCGACCGTCCCGATCGAACCGATCGCGGCCGCCGACTGGGCGGTCGACGACGAGGGCCGGCCCACACTCGACCTGCACACGCCGTTCGCCGGCGACTTCTCCTTCTACACGTTGACGGTCCCGAGCAGCGCGCTCGACAGCTACTACGCGCAGGTTCGGTTCACGTTCAAGGCGGGCTGCCCGTCGAATCTGGACTGCCAATCGGCGCCGGAGTGCGAACCGCCGCCAGCGGGCGGCCCGGCAATCGACTACCTCGCAAAGGATTTCGGGAGCTTCCGCCAGGCGCTGCTCGATTACTCGGCGATCACCTACCCCCAGTGGGTCGAGCGCGACGAGCCCGACCTCGGCATGCTGCTGGTCGAGATGGTCAGCGCCGCCGGCGACGACCTGAGCTATCTGCAGGACCGGATCGCCAACGAGGCCACACTGGCCACGGCCACCCAACGCTGTTCGGTCGTGCGGCATGCCCGGCTGGTGGACTACGAGCCGGGGCCGGCGACCTCTGCGAGCGCGATGGTGCAGGTCGACGTCGGCACCGCGATCATCCCCTATGGCGTGATGGTCGAGGCGCTGCAGCCCGACGGTGAAGTGCTCGGGTTCGAACTCGGCCCCGGCCTCGTCGATACGGCTACCGGCGCGCTGGCTACCGGCGCGTTGCGCGTCGACCCGCGGTGGAACCGGCTCGACTACACCGTCTCGCCGCCGACCCCGCGGATCGTGCCCTACCTGTGGGATGACTCGCAGGCCTGCCTGCCGGTGGGGGCGACCGAGGTGTGGGTGGCCGGGCACGGCTTCGCATTCCCGGTCAGCGATCCGCAGGTGGCCAGCGTGGGCCTGTCGGTGCTGATCGACACGGCGGCACCGGATCCTGTCGATCCGCCGGTGCGGGAGGTGGTCGTGCTGACCGCGGCGATCGAGGAGACCGACGAGTTGCTCGGGGTCGCGGTCACCCACCTCAAGTGGGACGCGTCGCAGGCGCTGGCGTACGAACACGCGCTTGAGCGCACCGTGCTGGCCGGGAACCTGGTCATGGCCATCGAGGGCCGCCGCTACGTCGAAGGGTTCGCGATCGACCCGAACGCGACCGACCGCGATGCGCCGAAGGCGGCAGTGGCTCGCGGCGGGCCCGACGCCGGGTGCGAGGACCCCGCGCCGTATCACTTGCACACCCTGGAGCGCGGTCGCCTCGCGTGGCTCGCCGCCGATGACGGCACGACGACGCCGGAAGTCTGCGTGGTTGAGGACCCGGCGACCTACGGTGATGAGCCCAAGACGTGGCGGTGGCGTCGGTCGCTGCTCGACGCCGACCTGTTCGAGGACGCGTTCACGATCGAAGCGGTCGCCTACCGCGACATCCGGGCGGACCGCAGCGTGGGCCTGCCCTGGTATGAGTACGACGGCGACGAAGCGGATTCGCTTCGCTTCGGCACGGGGACATTCGGTGAGCGCCCGCCGGTGGGCAGCCGGTTCACCGTCACCTACCGCGTCACCGCGGGTGCGGCGGGCAACGTCGCCGCCGACTCGATCATCGCCGTCCCGGACACGCTCGCCGGGGTCCTCCTCGCGGTGACTAACCCGTTCCCGGCAACCGGCGGATCCGACGAGGAGACTCTGGATCACGTCCGCGCGAGCGCGCCGTATGCCTTCCGCACCCGCCAGTTCCGCGCGGTCCGCGCCGAGGACTACGACCACGCCGCCGAAGAACTCAGGTGGGTGCTCGACGCGGCCACCGAGGTGCGGTGGACGGGCAGCTGGCTCACCGTCTTCACCACCGCGCAGCCGCGCACGGGCGAGCAGATGACCCTCGACGAGCACACCCAGCTCATCCAGTTGCTCGACCGTCGCCGCATCGCGGGCTACGAGGTCTACACGCCTGACCCGCAGTATGTCGCGCTCGACCTGGTCGTCACCGTGTGCGCGTACGCGTGGGCGCTTCGCGGCGAGGTAGCGGCAGCACTGCTGGAAGAGCTCGGCAGCAAGCCGTTGTGCGATGGCGCGGTCGGGTTCTTCGCGCCGGGGCAGATGCGGTTTGGGACGCCGCTAGAGCGCAGCCGACTGGAGGCGGCGGCGCAGCGCGCGCACGGCGTCGAGGGAGTCGTGAGCATCGGCTACCGGCGTCGCGGCTACCTGCCGACGTACGTGCCGATGCCGCCGGTCGTCACCGTCGGGGCCCACGAGATCATCCTGGTCGACAACGATCCCAGCGAACCCGACCGCGGATCCCTGCGCGTCGTCGTAGAGGGCGGCAAGTGAACACCGCGGCGGGGGCGACGCGATGAGCTGCTCCTGCGGTTGCGGCGGCGTGTGCGGCGAACTGCCCACTCGCTTCCCGATCTCGAACCCCAGCGGCCTGACCCAGATCGCCTACCGCGTCGGTACGTTCGCGACGTTCCGACGGGCGTTGTTGAATGCGCTGCCCGGCGAGGTGGAGCTCAACGGGTGGCGGCCGAGCGCGGCCGACGACCTCGGCCTTCAGGTGTTCGATTGGTGGGCCTACGTCGCCGACATCCTCAGCTTCTACAACGAGCGCATCGCCAACGAGGACTATCTGGGCACGGCCCAACTCGACCGCAGCGTCGCGCATCTGGTCGGACTGCTCGGTTACCGACCGCGACCTGGCATCGGCGCGGTGGGGACGTTGGCCGTCATCGCATCCGGACCGGGCTCGCTCGTCATCCCGAGCGGGTTGGCGGTCGCTTCTAAGGCGACACCGGAACTCGACTCGCAGACCTTCGAGACGACCCAGCAGACGACATTCGCCCAGCCCACCTCCGTGCCCGGCCCGACGCCCGACGACCTCACCACCTCGGTGCCGGACAACGGTCCGCCGCAGAACATCCCCGGAGCGGCCGAACCGCCGCCGCACCTGCAGCTGATCGCGCGCGGTGGTGTCCTGGTGAAGGGCACACCCACGGCGGTCGCCGTGAACGACCGGCTGCTGCTGATGACGAACAGTTGGGGTAGTGCTAGCGACCCCGCCGTCGTTGTCACCGTCACCGGTCTGGTTCCCGAACGCGACCCGCATGGCCGCAAGAACACCCGCGTCCAGCTCGCCGGCACGTCGTCGCTTCCGTCGGACGCGAAGGCCACCGACTACCGACTCGCGTACGCCACTCATGTCAGTCACCTGGCGACGCTGCCGTCTGGGGCCAGCGTCGTCACGAATTCCGGTCTCACCCTCGACGGGCCCGCGCGCTACCTCAAGGCCGGCGATCCGCTGCTGATCGACACGCCTGGCGCGGGCCTGGGGAGCAGCCCGGGCAGTGGCTTCGACCTCGTGCGGCTGACGCAGTACGCGGAGACGCTGTGGTACGCCAACGCTCCCGACCCAAGTAAGCCGGGGACCCCGCCTTCGGGCAGCACGCCCGGCATTCCGCTCGTCGTCGCGGCACTGACGGTCCAGGCCGCTAGCGGCGCGAACCTCGCAGGCAGCTACGGCGGCAACGTGAAGGGGGTCGCGGTCCGCAGCGGATGGCGTGACGTTGGCATCCTGCTGGACACCCCGGTGCGCACGCTGAGCGCGTTGCCGAACCGGCTCACGCTCGCCGCCAAGCCGGCCGCGGCGGCCGGGGTCGCGACGAAGGCGTTCGTCGAGGACACCAACGCCATGGGCGCAAGTGTCACCGCGACGCCCGATCCGAACTCCTCGGACGTGGTCATCGCCGGCGATAACACCACGCTGCAGGCGCCACTGCGAATCCTGTGGGACCTGATCGACGTCAGCCGCGGCGCGACGGTGCGCGACGAAGTTCTGGGCATCGGAGACGCCAGCCAGCCTGGTCAAGACTTCGCGCTGTCGAAGGTGCCGGTGACCTTCCTGACTGACTTCCCGGGGCGTTCCGACGACAGCTACTCCTCGACGATCGTGCTTGCGGTCGACGGGCGGTACTGGACCGAGGTGCCGATGCTGTACGGGCGCGGGCCGAACGAGGACATTTTCGAGACCTACAACGACGACAGCGGCAAGACGCATATCCGCACCGGCGACGGCGAGACGGGCCGGCGGTTGCCCACCGGTGCGGTGCTCACGGCCACCTACCGAATCGGGTCGGGCGCGGCGGTCCCGGCGCCGGGCACGTTGACGCAAGTCCTCACCGCGGTGCCCAACCTGCGCTCGGTCCGCAACCCTGTGGCGCCGATCGGCGGCTCCGATCCACAACCGTCGTCAGAAATCCGCCAGCTCGCGCCGCGCTCGGTGCTCACGTTCGGCAGAGCGATCTCCGGTGACGACTATGCCGCCGTTGCCGCCGCCGCACCCGGCGTGAGCCGCGCCGCGGCAGTGTGGGAGTTCGACCCGATCGAACAACGTCCGGTGGTGCGCGTGTATGTCGGTGACGATGCCGGCGCGGTTGCCAGCGCCAAGGCGGCGCTGCGGGCCCAGGCCGATCCGAACCGTCCGCTGATCGTGGTGCAGGCCGTCGAGTGTTACTCCGCGCTGCTGCTGGTGCTGCGGATCGACCCGAGCTACGTCGCCGACAAGGTGTACACGCAGGTGCGCGCGACGCTGATCGACCAGATCTTCGCACCGGGCATCCTGCCGCTCGGCGAGCCGCTGTACCGCAGCCGGGTCGAGGAGGTGGTGGCCGACGTTCCCGGCGTGCTGGCCACCGATGACCTGCTGATGGTGTGGATGCGCAATGGCCTGCACTGGTCGTTGGGGCCGCGGTTCGAGCCGGGCGGCGGCGGGTTCTTCACGCTCAAGCCCGAGCTGGTTTTCCTGTATGACGTGGTCTTGCCGGATGAGGGGGACGCCGATGAGTAGCCCGACGCCGACCTCTGCGCTTGCCGTGCTCGACCTGTACGAGGCGCGCTACGGCGACAAGCTGTGGTCGTTGCTGCCGGCGGCGCACCGTGCCGCTGACAGCGAGACCGTCGACGGCGACGGGCCGATAAGCGAACTGCTCAACCGGATCGGCGCGTCCATGGCGGTGGTACGGCGCAGCATCGACCGGCTGTGGGAGGACCAGTCGATCGAGACCTGCGACGGCTGGGTGATCCCCTACATCGCGCAGTTGCTGGCCACCAACCTCGTGCCGAGCAACGACGAGCGCGCACAGCGCCTCGACGTCGCCAAGACCATCTATTACCGCCGCCGCAAGGGCACTGTCGGACTGCTCGAGGAGCTCTCGCACGACGTCACCGGCTACGAGACCCGGGTCATCGAGTTCTTCCGGCGTCTCGGCCGCAACCGGCACAACCTGGACCCGGCGATCGGGCGGCCGGCGTCGGCGTCTGATCCGGGCGCAGCGCTGACGCTTCAGCACCTGGAGGGCCTGACCGGTCTACTCACCGCGACACCCGTCGGCGGTTGGGCTGACCTGCGGGTACCGCTGGGTGCGAGCCTGACCGGCACCGCGTTCGACGAGTACTCGCATCGGGTTGATGTGCGGCGCGGCCAGGGAGCACTGGGCTGGTACGGCATCCCCAAGATCGGCTTCTTCCTGTGGCGCACGGTCTCGCTGGGTGTCGACCGCGCGACGCCGGTTCCGGTCGCCGCATGCCCCGGCTACTTCGCTTTCGACCCGACGGGCCGCAACATTGCGCTGTTCACGGCTGCGGCGCGCGGAGCCAACGACTACGGCGAGAACTGGCTGCCGATCCCGGTCTGGCAGCTGCCGATGCCGCTGACGCCCCCGCTGTGGGCGGCGATCCTCGCCGGTCCCGGGCCGACGCAGTACCCCGACCCGGACGCGATCAGCGTGTGGGGCGGGTCGCTGTCGGTAAGCGCGCTGGGCAGCGGCGACATCGTGCCCGTCGACCAGGTCGAGGTGTTCCCGCAGGTAGGGCGATTCCACCTGCTCACCGGCGCACCGGCCGACGTTGAGGTCGGCTATCACTATGGGCTGTTCTCCCGAATTGGTGCTGGGCCCTACGACCGCCGCGAACTGGGCGTTGCCACCGTCGCCAATCCGGAGCCGGTCACTTCGATCGCGGGCGGCTCGGCGATCGCGTTGCCCAACGCGATCACCGCGCTGGGTGGCAGTGGCGCGATCATCATCACCGACGGCCTGACGCTGTCCGCCGTCGCCGACCCGCCCGTGCCGATCCTGGGTGTCACTGTTCGCGCGGCCGATGAGCGTCGAGGGGTCATCCGAACACCGGTCGGCACCGAGTGGACCTTCACCGGCCAGAACGGATCCCTTCACCTCGAGGGCCTGCTCATCAGTGGGACCGACATCGTGGTCAAGGGCGTGTTCGACCAGGTGGTGATCTCGTGCTGCACGATCGATCCCGGGACGAGCGGGGCGCTGCGCACGCCGGCGACGGTGTGGGATGTCGCTGTCGACAACCAGACCCTGCAGGCGTCGACGGTGTGGGTCGAGGGCGAGGTGCGCACCCTGGTCGTCGATCGCTGCATCACCGGACCGATCCGCACCCGAACCGGGGGGCTCATCGAGACCCTGTCGGTCTCGAACTCCGTTGTGCAGGGCCTGCCCACCGAACAACCCGGTCAGCTCACCTGGTTGCGTGACGCCGATGCGCTGTTGTCGGCGCTGCACCACCAGCGCGACGCGCTGGCCACCTGGCTGGCCGGCCAACTCGACCCGGCCGCGGCCGCCATCGTCAGCGCGCACACCGACCGCACCGACGTCGCTCTCTCCGACGCGCAGGACATCGCAGCGGCGTTGCGGAACACCATCAACGGCCCGCTCATTTACACGCCGGATCGGTTCAAGGACCGGTCGTTGCGGGACTCGACGATGGCCGCGGTTGCCGCGCCGCCGACCGGTGCGGCGCTTGTGGCGCTGAACCGGCAGTTGCTGGCCGAGGCCTACCCGATGGCGCTGGCCGACGCCGCGATCGCCACCGACGAGGGCGTCGTCGAACTGGACCGGGCCACGATCCTCGGCCCTGCGTACCTGCACCGGCTCGAGTGCAGCGAGTCGATCCTCGACGACGTTGTCCGTGTGCAGAATGCGCAAGACGGCTGCGTCCGGTTCTCGGCGTGGTCCACGGACAGCGCGCTGCCGCGCCGCTACGAGTCGGTGCAGATCGCGGCCGGGTCACCGATCATGGTCAGCCGGCGGTTCGGCGAGTGGGGCTATGCCCAACTGCAGGACGGCGCTGACTCGGCGATCCTCGGCGGCAACACCGGCGGTGACCCCAGCCTGCTCACCGGCAGCCACGACGGTTCGGAGATGGGTGTGTTCTGCCGCGACATGGCGGCGATCAAGGACCGCTCGCTGCTCATCAAGCTGCAGGAATACCTCCCGATCGGGCTCAGTCCCGTCCTCATCCACCTACCCGCGGCCGACCCCGAGGGTGAAACGACGAGAGGCAGACCATGGCCACCGATGTAGCACGGCTGTCGTTCGACCCTGGGCGCCGCTACCGCGGTGTGGTGCCGCAACAGGGTCGGGTCAGCCTGGAGGCTGAGCAGAACGAGCAGCGGGTCATCGACATCGAAGAGCGCCGCGCGGAGATCATCGACATTGTCGGCCCGGTCGGCACGCCTGACGATGGCTACGCGGTCTCCGGCGGGCCCGGCTACAGCATCATGATCAGCGCCGGGACGATGTACGTCGGCGGCTGGCGACTGGAACTCGACGAGGATTTGGACACCGCGAAGCAGCCGGACTGGCTCGACGCCCCACCGCCGCCGGACACTCCGCCCGCCCACGAGCACATCGTGCTCTGGGTGCAGGACACCGACGTCACCGCTGTTGAGGACCCGGCGCTGTACGAGGTCGCGCTCGGCGGGCCCGACGGGGCGGCGCGCACCCGTCTGCTGCAGCGCGTCGAACGGCTCAGTACCGACGCGAGCACGTGTGCGCAGGCTCTGGGCGAGGACCAGAAGCAGTGGCTAGCCGAGGGACTCGTCCTCGATCCGTCGTCGATGGAGCTGAATTCGCAGTCACGCTTGCTGGTGACCTGGGAGGGCGACCCGAAGCCCGCCAATCCGTGTGAACCGTCCAGCACGGGCGGCTATCTGGGTGCGGAGAACCAGTGCATCCGGGTGCAACTCACCGCCGTGAAGCCCGACGGCAGCTTCGACTTCGTCTGGGGCTACGACGATGCATCGTTTCTGTATCGGGTGACCGCCGACGCCAGCACCAACCCGATCCTGACGCTGGACCGCACTCCGGTCGACGACTACCACCGGCCCCGCGCGGGGCAGGCGGTGCAAGCGCTGCGATCCACCGCTGACCTGGCGAGCGTCGACGGCTACGTCGAGGGATACGTCGCCGCGCCGGGCGGTGTGGTAGGTGTGCTGGCCGCGCCGTACGACCCGGACACGAAGACGGTGCAGTTCCCGTCGCCGCTTCCGCCCGCATACACCGACCCGACGCAGAACCCGCAACTGTATCTGCGGGTGTGGGAGCAGTACATCACCGGCGCACAGCAAGGAAAGCCGGTCAGCCTGACCGGCACCGGCATGCAGGTCACCATCACCGCTTCGGCGCGTGGATCGCTGCACAACGACGACTTCTGGTGCATCGGTGTCCGTCCAGCCACGCCGACCACCGTGTATCCGGACCGCTATCTGCGTGAGGCGCAGCCGCCGGACGGCCCGCACCAGTGGGTTTGCCCGCTGGCCGTGATCGCATGGCAGGAGCAGCAACTGGTCATGCTGGAGGACTGCCGCAAGCACTTCCCGCCGCTCACCGGTGTCGACGTCGGGGGCTGCTGCACGCTGGAGGTCCATCCGTCCGACGCACCGCGGTTGCAGGCGATCATCGACAAGGCGATCGAGGGCCGTCTGGTCGCCGACCGCGGCGACCGGCTGATGGTTTGTTTCGCGCCCGGCACCTACGAGCTGACCGAGCCGATCTTTCTGGAACGTAAGCACTCCAACCTGACCCTGCGCGGCTGCAACGACGCAGTGGTGATCGCGGTCGCGGCGGGCAGCGAGCAGAACTTCGGCCAGGGCATGATGATCCTGGCCGACGCCGACAATGTGACGATCAGCGGCTTCGAGTTCACGATGCCGCAGGTCCCGGCGGTACTCGGCAAGGTCCAAGGCGTCACGGGCGGCGCCTTCAACGCCAAGGAGCTCCGCACGATCGAGGCAGAGGTCAGCCGACGCTACGTCTCGATCGCGATTCGTCCGGTCAACTCGGCCGTGCTGGAGGTTGACAATTGCCTTTTCCGCTTTAGCGTTGGCGCGCATGACGCGACGCCGGAGCAGGCGCAAACGATGCCGCGCAGCGTGTTCGGGGTTGGCGTGTTCGCCTCCGGTGGCGCCTGGGGACTGAGGCTGACGCGCAACCGGTTCCTGCACGAGCGGACCGTACCGCTCACGGCCGAGGGTGCCGTACATCTGCTCATTGGCTACCTGCACGTGCAGTCGGTGGCGCACTTTGCGAACCCGCGCACCGCGGCGCCGAGCACGACGCCGGCAGGGGCCGCGGCACAACCCGGGATCATGAAGGAAAGCACCAGCCGGCCAGGGGCTGCGGCGGCGGCCACGACCGGTCAGCCACCGGCACCGCCGTGGGTGACGTCCCCCAGCAGCGAATCGCCAACGAGCCCAAACTCGCCCGGCGACACCGCGAAGACCACCCAGCCGCAGGCCGCGAGCGCGGGTAGCACGATCTCGACCACGACCACGACCACGACGACGACCGCGAACAAGTGGACGGCTGCGTCCGTGCGTCACCTCGGGGTGAGCCGGTTGCAGGCGATCCTGGGCGACGCCGAAATCGTCGATAACGAGTTCCGCCGCCTCACGTGCGGCGTCGTCGTCGTCGCGCACCTAGCCAACGTGGGCATTCGCGACAACGTCATCAAGGACTGCTACGGCGGTATTTGGCTGGTGGACGTGTCCACCTTCGCCAAGACGGACACCCTGGGCTCATACACCGCCGCAGGTGTCTCGCCGTCAGCGCTTTCTACCGCTGCCGGGCTGTTCGGAGCCGCCCTGTTCGACACAGTCTTGCTGGAGATCTTCCTGGCCGGGGCGCTGTTCCCGTTGCCCCAGGTCGTCGCGCAGCCACGGGGCGTTGCCCATTTCGACCCCACGCAGCTGGCGGAGCTCCAACAAAGCGCCGGCGACATCAAGCGCGGTTACATGGCCGATGTCGTCACCCGGCTCATCGCCGATCAGCAACCGCCGGCCGGCGCTGCCCCGTCCAGCGGCCAGGCACCGGCCGGAAGGTCGCCGACCGCCCAGGCGACGGTCAAATTCCAGGCACCGCCGCAAAAACCAGCCGGTCAACAGCCCCCAGCAACGCCGCCGCAAACGCAGGCACCGGGGGCGCAGCCGCCGACGGCTTCTTTCACCTTGAGCAGTTCGCTCAACGTTCCGGCCGATCGCCTGGCGGTCGTCAATCGAATCAACGAGATGTACGTCATGGTCGGTTTCGCCGACACGATCACCTCGTCGGTGCGCGTCGGCGCGAACTCGGTCGACTGCGCCTTGCCCGCACACTTGTCGACGGGAGCGGCTTTGCTGGTCTTCCTACCCATCCGCCAGACTGCGCGGCACACGTCCGCGCTGGCCGTTGACACCAATCGACTCGTCAGCAACGGCGCCAAGGTGACCGCGGCCGTCCTCGGCGGATCGGTGGGCACCGTAAACGGCAACACCGTACTCGGCGGCGGCGAACGGCAGGCCGCGCTGTGGGTCGGCCTGGTCGAGGCGGTGGCGATCGTCGGGAACGTGGTGGCCGGTCAGGCCAACCTGCCCGGCCGCAGCTTCGCGCCTCCGCTGGACACGTGGGTGCCGCTCAACACGATCGTGTGAGGCGATGGACGCGCAGCAGAGCAAGCCTGCGAAGGCCACGGCGGCCGACGTCGGGCGGACACTGCTGCGCGTCCCCCGCACGGAGTTGACCCGCACTCTGGGCACCGACACCAAGGCGACCGAGACGACAGCGGGGCCGCACGGTCGCGTGCGCCGTACCGAACCGCGAGCCCTCGCGCGAATCGAGCGGCTGGTCGACGCGGTCGCGCCCGCCCTGGGACTGGAGCCGGCGCGCGTCCGGGTCAGCGTCGAGCCAACCAACGGTCCATCCAGCGGTCGCGCCACACCGAGCGCCACGTATCTGTCGGTATCCCAGGAGGCGGCCGACCGAGTCGTCGAACCGCTGGTCGTGCACGAGCTTGTTCATCTGCGCCAGCATCAGAACCGGTTGCGCAGCCGGCCAGACGTCACGGCCGCCGAGTCCGAAGCGGCCGGCATCGCCAACGCGCTGCGCGAAGGTCGCACGCTGTGGGTTCCGCGCGAGGCGCTGCCCGACGGCCATGTTGCCCGCGACGACGGCGCGCTCGGGGTCGCCCCCACGACCACCACCCCAGAGGACGCCGCGCCCGCCGACTCGACCAAGGAGACGGCGGAGCCGAGTGTTGAGCAGCTCGAACGGCAGCTCGACCGGCTCGTCGCGAAGAACCACAGCGGCGACATCAAAGCGCTCAAGGGGCTGCTCGACCATCCGTGGACGCAGACCCAGGACGACATGGTCGAGAACTGCCTGCGGATCCTTGCCACCCTGCAGTTCGTCGTCGCCCGCGCCCTGGTCCGCGCGCTCGGGGATGACCGCATCCAGATCGCACTGCTCAGCGACGCACACCACGCCGCCTACCCCGAGCAGTGCGTCGCCGTCCTCTCCGCGCTGACGAGAGACGACTTCAGAAAGCTCGCGGGGCAACGAACCGGGCCGAACACCTACTACGAGGGAGCCACGGCAGCGTTGCACGGCGTCCGCGCCGACCGACTGGGCACGACGGCCCGCCGTGCCCTTATGAACACCTTCGCTCGGGTCGGGCCCACTGTCCGCTACGAGTTGACGCAGAGCGATCGCCGCGCCGAGTTCCGCGCCCTGTTCGCCACAGGCCCCGACTTGGGCACCGACTTCGACGACCTGCAGAACGCGGTCAAGGGCGAGATGGCGCTCGAGACGCAGGAGAAGGGCGTCAACGACGGCACGGTCACCCAGGTCCGCACGACCCTGGGCAGCGCGAACTCCGAGACCGCTCGCCGTGCGCTCGACCTGCTGCAGACACTCGCGACCAAGACGGCACCGCTCGACGTGGCAGCAACCGTCAAGGCCGCGCTGCCGGGACAACCGCCTGCGCCGAAGCGCGGCAACGAGCCGGCAGTCGTCTCCGATGACCTCCTCGCGACCGTCGCACAGCTCGACTCCGAAGGGCTGATCGACAAGATCCTCGACCACCTCGACTCCGACGACCGCAACGGCGCCTACAAGGCGGTGCTGCACACCGTCCTCAGCGCGCGTGCGCCGCTACCGAACCTCAGCCGCGCAACCGAGCTGCTCTCCTACAGCCTCTTCGACTGGGCGGTCACCGACAACGACGCGCGCTTCGCGTACCTGCTCGTCCGCAGCACACCAATCGTCGCGCAGGACAACTGGCGCCAGCTCGACAACGGCAAGTGGCTACACCGCCTCGAGGACAACATCCCCGACGATATGTTCTCCAGCGGCGAGTACACCGGCGTGGGCAGCGAGTACATCGCCGTCCCGCCTCAGATCCCCGGCTTGTCGCCGAAGGAACTTCAAGCCAAGGCCGAAGAGATCATCACGCAGTGGGACGCAGACCACAGCGAGAAGAACGCGCTGCGGACCGTCCGCCTGTTGCTCGGCCAGGACGAGCACGGCGCGGCGAGCCCGTGGGATCACGACGCGGACGGCAAGGCGTTGGAGTACGACGAGACGCACCGCACCGCCGTCCTTCGGCGCATCGACGCGCGGCAGAAACTGAACGATGTCATTGCCGCGCTACCCGACGACTTGTTGTTCGGTGAACGCGGACGCAACGACCTGCTCGACCTGAACAAATTGCGCGACCTCATCGCGCTGCGGCGTCAGGCCCGCGGCCTCGTCCCGGACGGCGCGTTCGCTTGGATCTTCTTCGGCTGGGCGACCTTCAACCGACGCGACGCGTGGATCGCCGTGCAAGCCATCCGCGCGCTACCCCCCGAGGAGCAGGTGAAGTTCACCGACGAGGAGCCGGGGCTTTGGTCGACGCTGTGGACCAGCCTCACTCCGGAGATGCGCCGCGACCTACCGACCACGCTCGCCACCGGACGCGACCCGCGGCTGCCGACGCGGCAATCCCTGCGAGAACGCCTGGACGACAAGCGGCTCTGGACCCCGACGAACGCCCTCATCCTGCGCTCCGTCATCGACCTGGCAATCGCCGCGGACGAGCGCGAATTCGTCTTCGGCCTATCGCAGAAGTTCCGCGCAGACACCATCGCGCAGAGCGACACGGAGTTCGCCGCACTCGTCGCCCACTTCAACCTCTACAACGAGTACGTCAAGCCGCAGCGCTTGGCCTTCGATCCGAAGCTCACCCCGTCGAGCCGGTTGCCGGTGAGCTTCGGCTGGCTCGGCATCGCGGGGCGCGCGATCGGCGTCCTCGCGCCGATGCTGTTCAACTCCGACACGCTGCAGCTGGACGGTTACACGATGCACCTCAAGGCGTTCAACCTCGGCGACGTCCAGCAGGTCGTCGGCGGTGACATCTTCGGCGTCACCCTCGACGAGAGCCGCGAGAAGATCGGCGCCAACCACATCACTGTCGATGCGACGTTCGAGCAGGGCTTCATCGTCAACATCGCACTGAACGATCTGCAGATCGCGGGCGTCAACTTCGTCCTGCCGGGTAAGTCGTACAAGTCGGGACCGGTTCGCATGCGCGGGCTCAAGGCCACTGCGGGGTTCTCCGACCGTCACTACCGTGAGCCGTCCTATGTGGGCCTTCAGCTCGACAGCCTCATGATGAACGACTTCGTCATCGTGGACCCCGCGTTGCCGTTCTCGGCAGCCTGGGCGATCGCGCGGCTCGCGCTGCAGAGCCTGGCGTTCCGCGCGACGCAGGACGGCTCCGGCGATCCCATCGGCAAGATCGATCAGAAGCTGCCCGAGGGGACGGTCCCGATACCGTTCCTGGGGCGGCTGTGGCAGATGCTGAGCAACATTGTCGGACTCTACGGCGCGATACCGGGCGACGAGACGCTGCTTGACCTCGCGCTGCTGCCGGTGACTCACGGCATGTCGTTCTGGAAGAGCACGCTCATCACCACGCCGGCCGACCTGGGCGTTCCGACTCCTGGAATCGTCTCGCACCTGTGGGGGCTCGCCTCCGACGGCGTGCTGCGCCCGCCCTACTCCGCCGCCCAGCGGATGAAGGACATGATCGCCACGCTGCGCGCGTTCGGAGTCAGTTTCGACTCACTCGACATCGGCGGCGTCTCGCTCGGCAGCGGCGTGCAGATCGGCTCGATCGCGCTGCACGACGTGAACCTCGGCATCGGTCAGAGCCTGCCCGCGTATCTGCGCACCGCGCTGAGCACCGTCGAGAACGCGCAGTCGAAGTTGCCCAAGGACAGCCAGCAGTACAAGGACCTCGATGCCCGCGCCGCGACGCTGAGGGCGCAGATCGCCGCTACCGAGGCCACGCCGCGAATCAAGGAACTACGCGCGAAGCGCAAGGATCACCCCGGTCAGCTGACGGAGAAGGAGAAGCAGGAGCTCGCCGTCGCCGAGAAGAACGACCACGACGAGCAACGCCTCACCGAGCTGGAGGCAAAGGACCGCTGGCACCCCGGTTCGCTGAGCAAAGAAGAGCGCGAGCAACTTCTGGCCCTCAACAAGAAGCTCCGCTCGACGGTAGGTATCAGCGCCGAGATCGGATCGCTCTCCGTCGGACCCATCTCCGGGGACATCGAGAGCGGAGGCGTCACGATGACCGGCGTCCATGCCTATGCGAAGCTGCCGAACGTTGGCATCCTGCCCTACGCGGCCGGTTACCTCGACGACAAGACGCTGGCCGAGCAGTTCGTTGCGGCGGGCCCAACGGTGCCGTCGGTCGCGGAGCTTGCCAAGAGCAGCGAGTTCAGCCTCACCGTCGACGCAACACAGGTCCTCAAGACCGATCCGGAGCAGCCCGCGCTCGTCATCAAGGCCAAGGCCGATGAACTGCCCACTTCGGCCGAGCTGCTGGACCGCTACATGAAGCTGCCGGTGATCCCGGGCAACGAGCCCATCCGTGATCGCCTCGCCAGGGCGATCGGCGCCCTCGTCCAGCGGGATGCGGCGATCCGCATCACGCAGTCCCCCACCACCGACGACGCCGAGAAGCAAGCCGCCCAGCAGCGTGTCATCGAGTTCACCGACAAGGCGCGCAAGATGCTCGGCATCGAGGTCGGTGGCATCAAGCTCGGCCGCATCACCGGGCAACTCGACCCCGCCAGCGGCAACATCACGGCGACGCTGCACGACGCGCAGGTCATCGGTCTCAAGACGCCCGGCTTCGCCATCGACATGATCACGGGATCGCTTGACGTCGGACTCAGCACCGCCGGCGTCACCGAGCGCCCCGACCAACTCGGCAAGACCGCACCGCAAACCCTCACCGGCCAGCTCGCGCCGTCCTTCGGGTTGAAGAACGTGAGCGCGATGGGCATTCACCTGCCGCAGGGCGAGATCGGAGAGGTGAAGGTCGGATCGCTCACCGGCAAGGTGCGACAGACCAAGGACGGGCTGGAGATCTACGACGTCCTGCTCGACAAGATCGAGATCGACAGCGTCTCGATCGGCGAGATGGGCAACGGGGTTCAGGCAATCTCCGCCGTCCTCGAGGGGATCAGGCTCGACGTCCTACTCGGCTTCAGCAAGACGGCGACGGGCAGCGAACT
>Ga0318516_10000056_pt1 | contig 22226 bp, 23 predicted proteins | sample GRESIP176b2f20_FD_202501 | JGI IMG/M metagenome (GOLD analysis project Ga0318516, IMG submission 202501) | Tropical soil microbial communities from Luquillo Experimental Forest, Puerto Rico - GRE.SIPMG.176b2f20 | ecosystem: Environmental > Terrestrial > Soil > Tropical forest > Bulk soil... | reverse complement strand
TACTTCGCCCCGGCCGTGCTCACCGGCGTAACCCCGGAAATGCGGGCCTACCGCGAGGAACTGTTCGGCCCGGTCGCCGTCGTCTACAAGGTCAGCACCGACGACGAGGCGGTCCAGCTCGCCAACGTGGTGGACTTCGGGCTTGGCGGCGCGGTCTGGTCGACCGACGAGCAGCGGGCAATCAAGGTCGCCGAGCAGTTGGAGGTCGGAATGGCAAACGTAAACACCCCGGCAGGCGAGGGCGCGGACCTGCCGTTCGGCGGCACCAAGCGCTCGGGCTTTGGCCGCGAGCTGGGCCCCCTCGGCATCGACGAATTCGTCAACAAGCGCCTCTTTTACGTCGAGAAGTAGCCTTTGACGAGTAACGCCATTGGCGGCATGGTCAGCTGGCCAGTCCTATCACCAGCCACATAAAGCCGGCGCCGGCGATGGTGCAGGCGAGTGTGAGGCGGCTCGGATGGCTGGCGTGCGCCTCGGGGAGGATGTCGGAGGTGGCCAGGTAGAGCAGAATTCCGGCGAAGAATCCCAGATACAGCCCGAGTATGTGCCGCGGGATTGTAAAGGCCAAGGTAATGGCGGCCCCGGCGACCGGTGCTACGGCGTCACAGGCCAGCAGGGTCATCGCCCGGCGGCGGTTGTTGCCGTACAAAGAGGTGATCGTGTAGGTGTTGAAGCCATCGGCGAAGTCGTGGCTGACGACCGCGATGGCCACGACCGCCGCCACCGTGGTGCCCGCCTGGAAGCCAGCGCCGATGGCGAACCCGTCCATCAGGCTGTGCCCGACAAGGCCGGATGCGGCGAGCAGCCCGATGCCAGGATGATGCTGGTGGCCGGCGTATTCGGCCTCGTGACCGCGGTGCACCGACGCCGCGCGCTCGATGACGTGCAACGTCAGGAACCCGGCCATGGTGGCGAGCATGACCCCCGGCACGCCGAACAACCGCCCCGGTTGCTGGCCCAGGGCCTCGGGCAACAGATCGAAGAGCACCACACCGAGCATCAGCCCGGCGGCCAGCCCCAATACCAGGTGCCTGCGATCGCCGATGCGCAGCGCGGCCACGCCACCGAGCAGCGTGGTAACAAACGACCCGAACGCGACCAAGACGGGCATCGCGACCGCTCCCTCCTGGTAGCAGCATCACAGGCCACCCCGGCACGCCCCGAAAAGCCCCACGGCGGCGCGGCGCTCGAACTGGCCCGCGACCGGAATCCTGCCACGCAGAACCGACCGGGCAACGCCGCTTTCAGTGCTCGACATGGCTGGGCAGGCCGGGTCGTGGAACGGCGAGCGCTTTTCCTGGGCCCACTCATCGCTCATCGTGGTGCTGTTTTCGATACTGCAACGGCCGGGCAGGGACGGCGCATCCTCTAGGTAGGCCCGAGGTGGTGGCATGGATCTTGATGAGGCGCTGGCCGATGTGGTCGCGCGTTCCGGTGATCGGCTGCTGCGGGTTGCCTATCAGCTGACCCACGATCGGGTAGCGGCACAGGATGTGGTGCAGGAGGCGCTGTTGCGGGTTTACCGTTCGGTGATCCGCCGCGGCGTTGCGCCCCAGGACTCCTATGCCTACCTGCGCCGGGCGGTGGTCAACGAATATCTGCGCATCGTCCGGCTGCACAGCAGTGGCGAGGTAGTGACCGACAGGATGCCCGAACTGCCGGTGGCCAGCAGCCCGGAAGACCAGATCGCCGACCGGGCCCAGTTGTGGGCGGCGCTGGGGGCGCTCAGCGCCCGGCAGCGCGCGGTGCTGGTGCTGCGGTACTACGAAGACCTGCCCGACCACCAGATCGCGGCTTTGCTCGGCTGCCGCGAAGCCAGCGTGCGCAGCCTGGCCAGCCGAGGGCTCACGGTGATGCGCCAGCTAGCGGTGCCAGCCAGCATCGGAGAGGCAGACCGGTCGTGAACAGGATCGAGGACGTCCTCGGCCAGGTGATGGCCAGCCATGATCAGGAGGCGCCGACCGCAGTGGACCTGCTTCGCGCCTTCCACGCCGCGCCCCCGCCTCCTGCCTGGAGCAGGGTGCGGCGGTTCCTCGCTGGCTGGTACCTGCCGCTGGCCGCCGCGGCCGCGGTGGCCGCCGTGATCGCGGGCAGCTTCTGGGCTGGCGGGCTTATGGGCAGCCACCAGCCGGCCAGCCCGGCGCGCCCGCCCGCGGCGCCGCGGCAGTTCAACCCGCTGATCGCGAACGTGTCGTTCGGCTGGCTGCCTGCCGGCCAGTCGCTCATACAGGGTGGTACCCGGCCGTCGGAGGTGTACCTGGGCGCGGCCCGGTGGGCGCTCAGCGTTTACGCACGGGGGCGGTGCCGTCTCACCGGCCCGGCCACGGGCCTGACATGCTCCGTTCCCGATCTGGGCGGCGTGTCAACCTGGCAGTTGAGTGGGCACGCGCCCGCCGTGGGCGGGCACAGCGCGTTCTGGGCCGGCCCGGATCTTGTCTGGCAATATGCCCGCGGCGGCTGGGCGGCGCTGAACATGCCCCTGCCCTCCTTCCGCGCGGTGCGGCATGATTCGCGCACGCAGCGCGAGGCAATCAAGATCGCTGAGCACCTCCGGTTCGGCGCGGCCACGCCGGCACTGGTGTTCCCGGGGCGACTCACCGGCTTGACCAGCCAGTGGCGGGTCAGCGATGTGCACTACTTTGCCGGCGCGGGGGTACTGCGCGCCGACTCCTACATACTGATCGCCGGTACTTCCCGGTTCTTGCCGCACGTCGGCGACCTGGGCGTCTGGACCAATGCCCCCTACGTCGATATCCACCCCGCTCCCGGCGGGAGTACCTGCACCCCACACGATCCGGCCTATCAGAACACCAGCGAGATCATCAACGGCTACCAGGTGGTCGTGCAACGCAGGACCACTGGAGGCCTCCCCGAGCAGGACGTGTGCGCCGCTCACGCCAGCGGTTTCTGGGCCTCCATCGAAGAGTTCGGCTCCCACCCCACCATCGGCGTGGCCACCCTGTTCAAGCACCTGCGGTTTCCCGGCACCAACCCGGCGAACTGGACCAGCAACCCCATCGGATGAGAGCGCTTGCCTCGTTGTGGCCGGGTCGCTCGTACCGCCCACGGCTCGTGGCGTCTGCGGATGCTGGCATAAGCGCGCCGGGGGCAACCCGAGCCGCACCGATCCGCCCGCCTGACACGCAAGCGATCAGCCGCGTTGGGATCCGGGGGTCTACGCGGCCACCTTCTGGAGGAACTGCAGTGCCACCGACGGGTGGGAATGCCCGGAGACGTTGTGTGGCACGTTCAGCCAGTAGCCGGTCACGTATCGGCTGGTGTCCTGGTAGGCACGCCAGAGCCGGCCGGCCGTGGCCAACCGGCCGCTGGGGCTGGTGCTCAGCCCCATGAGCAGCTTTGCCCGCGGGTTGATATGACGCAGCAGCCCGGCAGCGGCTTTCGCGTCCCCCGCGTAGATGGATGTGCCCTGCTCCAGCTGATCCTGGATGTCCAGATAATCGGCGTAGCGGCCGCAGTTCATCAGCCCTGCCTCGGCGAACTGCTGGAACCATTCGCCGTTGGCTGGCCGGGGTCCCGACAAATCGAACCCGGGGCTGGCGATGTACTTGAGCCCGTGCTGGTGCAGCAGCGTTGCCGTCAGCTGGCAGTACCGCACCGGATCTGCCAGTTCGGCCGCGGGGGTCCCCGTGGATCGTTCGTTGTCATAGACAACGGCCTGGGTGTCGGCGGCGATGTGGTGCTTCGCGAGCGCCTTGGCAATGCTGGCGTAGCTGCTGAACACCTGGATGCGGGTGGCTCGTGACAGCGGCTTGTGCCTGGCGAGGGGGGTGGACACCAGGTTCTGCGGCTGGTCCATGAAGTCCATCAACTTCCGGCTTGCTCCGGCGGCCTGCATATCCAGCACGGCATGGTCCAAGAGCATCAAGGTCAAACTGTGCGGTTGCTGCTGCTTGTGGTGGTGGCGGACATGCGCCTGCTCGCTGGGGGGGCGGTTTGAGCTCCCGGGATGTGCCGGCCGATGGGACTTTGGCCGAGGGCTGTGGCGCCGTGCGCGGTGCGGCTCAGAGACTTGACCGTGGGCCGGGTTGGGGTGACGGGCAGACGGCGCTGGCTGCGGGACGGCGGGTGCGGCCGCTGCCTTTGATACGGCCCTGGGCTGGCCGTTCGCGGCGCCGGTGCCGCTGGCCACGCTCGCGGCAATGAGCGGCGTACTGCCGCCGTGCATCGCGAAGCGAACACCTGCTGAGCCGGCGACAAGAGCGGCCGCCATGATCACAATCGGAACCGCCAGAGCCCGCTGTCGCACGGGACCGTCAGGTTCTGGCACACTCGCATTCTAAATTTGGCGTCACCCTGGCGCAAGAGCCTTGGTAGCTGTTGTGATCCTGTAATCCGAATTCCCCTGGGCGGTAGTGAAAATAGGCCCGCAAATTGCGCGACAAAAGCCCGGCAACGGCTAAATTACTTTTGAGTGAATTGAACTCAAATTGCGCCCACGGCCCGTCTTGGGGGATACGGCTTTTCATCGGCTGGGGAATCGGGTGAGGCAGGCAGGCCCGGCGGCCGCCGAAGGTGCCCGCGATCCCATCGGCCGCGACCGGCCGGGGCCGTGCGTATTGGACTGACTGCCCTTTCAATCGGAGACGGTCTCGTGACCGTGAACAGGCCGCCCGGCGCCGGCCACCGCCGCCGCTGGGTCGGCGAGCGCCGCCGCCTGTTCCGTGCAGATCTCGGCCATGGCCTGCGGCGCGGCGCGGCAGATGCCAGGAAAGTTGAGGTAGCCGTGCGGCATGCCGACGTACTCGGTGAACCGCACGGGCACCCCGGCGGAGCGCAGCGCCGCGGCGTAGCGGGCGCCATCCTCGCGCAGCGGATCGTGCTCGCCCACCTGGATCAGCGCTGGCGGCAGGCCGGTGTGGTCCGCGGCGAGCAGCGGCGACGCCCGCGGGTCGGCGGGATCGGCGTCGGCCAGGTAGAGCTTCCGGTAAGCGCGCATGTCCTGCTCGGGGATGATCAGCGCCTTCGCCGCCTTGCCCGACACCCGAGTCATGTCGGTGGCCGGGTAGAGCAGCGCCTGATGGCTGATCTTCGGCCCGCCGCGGTCGCGAGCCAGCAGGCATATCACCGCCGCGAGGTTCCCCCCGGCGCTTTCCCCCATCACCCCGATGGGCGGGGGAGAGGCGCTGCCTCTGCCCAGGCCCGCGGGTGTGCCGGCGCCCAGGCCCGCGGCGTTCTCTGCCGCCCACACCAGAGCCGCGTAGCAGTCGTCTACGGCGGCGGGGAACCGGTGCGCCGGCGCGAGCCGGTAGTCCACCGACACCACGATGGCACCCACCTTCACCGCGACCGAACTGCACATCCAGTCGGCCAGGCGCAGCTCGCCGAACACGAACCCGCCACCATGGAAGTTCAGGATCAGCGGCCGCCCGCCGGAACCGGTGCGGGCGGGACGGTAGATCCGCACCAGAATGTCCCCGGCCGGCCCGGTAATGGCCCGGTTGGCTACCTCGGTGCCGGGCACGACCGTCCCGAAGATGCGGTTGGTCACGCCGTTGGACGGGGTGTGCCGGGCCTGCATGGCGATGACCTCGGCCTCGGTCTTCGTGCCGACCGAGCCCTGCTGCCGCACCAGCCACGCCAACAGCCTCACCCGGCGATCGACAGGCGCCATTTCGCGCTCCATTCCCGCCTCGCGGATCGGCCTCGCGGTTCCTCGCGAGCCACGCGCAGGCACTGCAACGGGGCTCTTGCCGCCCTGGCAAAGAATGCTAATTCTCCGCGTCCCGGACCTCCAGGGACGCCAGGCGAGCGGGAGGCATGGCGACTCGAGGGTGACCGAGGTGGATGATGGGGTCTCTGTCCCCGCCACGGCCGCGTCGTACAGTCCTGATGACCGGAGCTTCCTCAATCGCATCGAGGTGCCATGACCATGAACCTGCGCGTGCTGTCGCCCCTGCGCCCTGCCGCCCGCGCTTTCACCGGATCCACCTACGTCCTGCTTGGCTTCGACGCCTTGCGGGCGCCGGGCGCGCGTGTCGAGCAGGCGGGCCCACTGCTGGCCGCGATCCGCAAGTGGGTTCCGCTGCCGGACGACGATGAGCTTCTGGTGCGCACCAACGCCGGCGTGATGGTGGCCGCCGGCGGGCTGCTGATGCTGGGGAAGGCCCCGCGCCTGTCCGCCTTGGCGCTGGCCGGCTCGCTGATCCCGACGACCCTGGCCGGGCACTCCTACTGGGAGGCCGAGGATCCGGCGACCCGCAAGATCCAGCGGATCCAGTTCCACAAGAACCTGGCTATGATCGGCGGGCTCCTTTTCGCCGCGCTCGACCAGCCGTAGGCGCGGGTGGACTCCGGCGCCGGAGAGATCGTGATCCGCGGAACCCGGCGCGAGCGGCGACGACCGCGCGGCCCGGAATGGAAGGGATTAGCCATGGCGATCGCGACCCGCGAGCTGACCTATCACGACCAGGAGACCGCCCTGACCGGCGTTCTCGCCTGGGACGACGCGTCCCGCGAGCCACCGCCCGGGCTGCTGCTCGTGCACGGCGGGGCCGGTCTCGATGACCATGCCAAGGGCCAGGCGCGGCGGTACGCCGAGCACGGTTACGTGGTCCTGGCCTGCGACATGTTCGGGGACGGCGTGGCCGGCAACAGGGAGCGCGTGATCGCCTGCCTGACCGGGCTGCGCGACGATCCGGATCGCCTGGTCCGGCGGGCGCAGGCCGGGCTGACGGCGCTCGGCGCGTGTGCCGAGACCGATGGCCGGTTCGCCGCCGTCGGCTTTTGCTTCGGCGGCCTGACGGTCCTTACGCTTGCCCGCGCTGGGGCCGCCCTGATGGGCGTGGTGAGCATGCACGGCAGCCTGGCCACGGTGCGGCCCGCGGAGCCGGGCGCGATCCTGGCCAGGGTGCTCGCCTGTCACGGTGCGCTGGACCCACATGTGCCGATGGCGGACGTCGCTAGCTTCGCGGCGGAGATGGACCACGCCGGGGCCGACTGGCAGCTCATCATGTACGGCGGCGCCGTGCACGGGTTCACCCATGAGCACGCCGTGCCCGGCGCGATCCCGGGAGTTGCCTACGACGAGGCCGCTGACCGGCGATCGTTCCAGGCCGCACGGACCTTCCTTGCGGAGGTCCTGGCCGCCCCGTGATGCCAAGTGAGCGAGCCCTCTGGGCCGTCAGCGGCGCTGTTCGGGGCGGGCCGGAACGATGATCGTCGCCGCTGGCCCGCCGTCCAGGGTGCCCGCGGGGCCGAGTACCTGGCAGCGGTCCAGGCCGTGGCGCGCCCACAGTGCCGCGGTCCAGGCGCAGATCAGCGCGTCGATCAGGTCTTCGCAGTGCTTGTAGGCGACGTCATCGACGGGTGAGCGCTGGTCGGCAAGCCGCCGGGCGACCGGGTGCGAGCGCAGCCGCAGCGGCGGATCCGCGGTCTCCAGCTGGCCGAGGCGGCCGATCAGCGTGTCGCAGTTCGCGGCGCGCTCGCGCCGCCACTGGGCCGCGGGAAGCCGTCGCGGCCGGCGTTTGTAGCGTGGCCGTTCGGTGTCGTAGCCCAGTTCCACCGCGCCGACGAGCGTGCCGTACGGATAACTCTCCGACAAGACGCGGCCGGTGGCCGGCGGCCCATCGCGGCCGTCGGAGTACCGCCAGCCGCGGGCCTGGGCGAGCGCGAGGAACCTGACCCCGGCCAGCCGCGGCATGGCCAGGTTGGTGCTGTTGGCGCTGACCTTCCACCGGCCGTAACGCTGCCCGACCTGGGTCTCGCAGAGCCGCTGGCCGGTTTCGTTGCGGACCACCAGCGGCGCATCCACGAACATGACCGCGTCCCCGCCGTTGGCTACCGCATCGGCCCAGGCGACCGCCTCGTCCACGCCGCGCCGCCAGCCGGCGTCCAGGATCTGCCCGCACGCATCGATCACCGCTACGCCGGTCTCGTTGGCCGGAAGATCGGCGTGGTCCTCCCGCCACGCCAGGTCCACGCCCAGGTAGCGAGCGGTTGTCATGGACAGGTCCCCTTATTGCGCACCGGTATTCGTTGCTCTAGAGTAACCGTTGCTTATGAGTAACCAAGCTGCGGACGCGGTATTTGATGCGCTCGGCGAGCCGGTGCGCCGCCGCATCCTGGAACTGCTGCACGAGGGGCCCACGCCGGTCGGCCGGCTCGCGGAGCGGCTGCCGGTAGGCCGCCCGGCGGTGAGCAAGCACCTGCGGGTGCTCAGCAACGCCGGGCTCATCGAGCATCGCAGCGTCGGCACCCGCAACCTTTACCTGCTGGCACCCGGCGGCGTTGCGATCGCCCAGCAATGGCTGGTCCAGACCTGGGACACGGCGCTGGCCACCTACGCGGCCGAGGTCAGCCTGGCAGCCACGGCCGGCCAGGCGGCCACAGTCGGCCGGGCGGGCGGGGCCAGTCAAGCGGGCATGGCCGGCCAAGCGGGCATGGCCGGCCAGGCGGGCGGGGCCAGTCGGGCGGACGTGGGCGGTCCGGGTCACGGCAAGCAGCAGGCTCCCCCACCAGGGCCACCGCAGAGAGAAACAACGAAGGAGCGGCCGTGAGCGCTCGACGGGCTTCGCGCCACCGAGGCAGACCTTCTCGTGGAGGTGACGGCGAGCCCGCGGTCGGATGCCGAGCCGGGCCTCAGCCACATCCGGGAGGCGCTCCGGCGCGGCATACCGGTGGTCACCGCCAACAAGTGGCCGGTTGCCAGGCACGGCGCCGAACTGGCCGCGCTCGCGCGCAGCCGTGGGGTGGCGTTCCGCGCCGAGTCCACGGTCATGTCGGGGACGCCGGTGCTGTCCACGCTCACCGAGGGCCTGGCCGGTGCGGTCCCACTCGGCCTGCGCGGTGTGCTGAACGCCACCGCCAATGCCATCCTGACCCAGATGGCCGACGGTACCTCCTACGAGCAGGCGCTCGCCGCGGCGCAACGGGCAGGCTTGGCCGAGCCGGATCCCGCCGCGGACGTCGAGGGCTGGGACACCGTCGCGAAGGTGATGATCCTCTCCGCGCTTGTCTTCGGCAGGCAGCTCACCTTGGAGCAGGTCACCTGCCGTGGCATCACGGGGGTGACCGGCCAGCAGGCGCGCGAGGCGGCCGCGGCCGGGCAGCGGATCCGGCACGTGGCGACGCTCGAGTTCCCCGGGCCGGACGGGACCGAGCCGGACGGGACGGGTCCGAAGGGAGCCGGTCCGGAAGCGTCCGGGGCGGAGGGAGCCGGGGCGGTGACCGCCCGGGTGCAGCCAGAGACCGTTCCCGCCGATGACCTGCTGGCCCGGATCGACGGTGTCGCCAACGCCGTCGTGTGCCGGGTACGCCCGGTCGGGGAGGTCACGATCATCGGGCCCGGTGCCGGGCCTCAGCTCGCGGGCCAGGGAGTGCTCAGCGACATCATCGCGGTCGCGCGCCAACGTTCGGCCGGTTCCTAGCCGCCGCGGGCGTGCGGAAGCCGCGCGGGGGAGCCGGTCGGATTACCGGGGGATGACGGCTGGCCGACCTCCGGGTTAGCCTTTGGATGCGTTGAGCTGGCGGGAGGTGCCAGTGGTGGCAGGCCCATTCGATCCGAGGGCGAGATCTCACGCCCACATGCTTGCCTCCGACGCTGACCGCGAGCATGTGGTCGAGGTCCTCAAGACCGCGTTCGTCCAGGGCCGGCTGACCATCGACGAGCTTCGCCTGCGGGCTGGCCTGGCGCTGGCATCGCGGACCTACGCCGAGCTTGGCGTCACGATCGCGGATATCCCGGCTCCACGATTGAAGCCCCCGCCGCCACCAAGGTCCGTCCGGCCCGCTGCCCAGGCTTCGGCCGATCCGCCTGTCGCGCCGGTCGGCCGGATGCCGGCGGGCGCGAAGGCCGCGGTGTGGGCCGCGTGCGTGATCGTCGCCCTGCCCGCGGTGTGGGCCGCCTTCCTCACCTACTACGGCGGGTTCCTCGTCATTTTTCTGATCGCGTTCACCGGGCTGACGGTGACCATCGGGACCACGGTGGACAAGAAGGCCGCAGGCTGAACCCGGCGACGCGGGCGACCGCGGCGGCTTCCGCCTGCGCGTAGCAGGCGCGCCAGGTCACGACCCAGGTGTGCCACCCGAACCCGATGCGCCATCGGAACCCGCTACGCCACCGGAAACCGGAGTGCCGCCCGGACCCGGTGCCTGCTGGTTCTGGTACGCCTGCTGGGACAGCGGATGGTCCGGGCCGAGGATCAGCGGGGCGCCGGTGCTTTCCACAGCGTGCTTCTCCTGGGCAAGCTGCGAGCCTGGCGTCGCGTAGAGCACGTGGACGCTGGCGTTGCCGCTGCCCCGCTTGTCCACGGGCGCGACCGCAGCGGGGTTGCCCTGGTCGTCGGTGACCCACAGCTGGAAGTCGTCATACTTGAACAACTGGATGTCGGCGATCGGCGTCGGGTAATGGTGTACCCCGGCGGGCTGGGCGCTGTCCGGCTCGGCCGACCCCCGTGCCGCGGCCGCACGCTGGGAGTTCGCCGGCATGGTCGCACCTTGTGCTGCGGCCGGCTGTGCGACCGCTGGCACGGCCGGATTCTGTGCCTCGCCGGTCGGCAGCACGCCGGTGTGGAACGTCGGGTGCAATGGCACGCCGGCGTTGAATATCGAGTCGGTCCACTTGGCCACTCCTGCGGCATCCCGAATAGGGGTGTCCAGCAGGCCGTCCGGGTCAAGCTGCTGCTTGATCTCCGGGGAGACCAGGTTATAGAGCCTTTGGGCGTTTTGTCGCAAAAGATCGACTTTGGCCGGATTTGCGCAGAACTGGGCGGACCATTCGATGCCCGCCTGGTTGCGGACGAGGAACCAGCCCTGGCTATCCTTCAGCCACAGCGCGCCACCGTGGTGGTCCTGAAAGGGCCCCTGCCCGTAGATCATCCCGGCCGCCTGCCCGGCGATCTCATTCATCTTGTTCCGGGCCGCCACGTATTCGGGGGAATCCGCGCGGGTCGGATGGTTAGGAACGTTTATCCCCCACGCATGCGCTTCGGCTTCGGCGTGAACTGCTTCCGGACTTGTCATCACAATCTCCCCTCCCCTGGTGAGCATGACGTTAGTGCTGGTAGCCCGGCAAAAGCATGACGCGCGGCAAGTGATTACCGGGATTTTGCCCCGGTAACGTGGAACCAGCTGCCTATTTCTTCGCAGGCGAGCATCTGGACGTGATCCCACTGGCCGGCGTGGCCCTGCTTGCGTTCGGGCTGATGAGCCTCGCGCTGTCGAGCGGCACCCTGACCCGCACCGAACTGCCCGCGATCGCAATAGCCGCGCTGACCGGGCTCACCATCGCCAGCTACACCGTGGTGGACGGCCTCGGTGTTCGCGCGGCGCACGATCCGTACGCCTACGCGGGACTGATGTTCGCCCTCCTGGGCCCGGTGTTCCCGCTGGTAGCCCTGTTCCGCCGCCCGGTAGCCCGGTGGCGGGACCGGACCGTGCTCGGCCGCGGCCTGCTCGCGGGGGCGCTGTCGGTGCTCGCGTACGGCATCGTGCTCTGGGCCCAGGCCCGGGCGCCGCTGGCCGAGGTCGCCGCGATCAGGGAGACCAGCGTGATCTTTGCCGCCGTGATCGGGATGATCTTCCTGAAGGAGCACTTCGGCGCCCGCCGGGTCGCCGCCGCGGTCGTGATCGCCACCGGCATCATCCTGATCAGCGCCTGAGCGGCGAGTACTCAGGCGAGCGCGGGGAGCAGGGCGAGGATCGGGCCGCCGAGGGCCCCCAGCCAGCCGGCCAGGGCGTGCAACGGGCCGAGCAGCGCCGCGCCCCCGCTGGCCAGCGACCCGGCCGCGGCGAGCAGCTGGGTCAGCCGCTCCAGCGCCCTGGCGAACCGTGGCTTGTCCGGCTGCCCGGGCTGCAGGGCCGCGTCCATCTCAGCGACATGGGCGTCCGCGTCGGCGGCGGTGTCTGTGCCGAGCCCGGCGGTGGTCACCGCGCCGCGCAGATCCCCCAGCACCCGGCGCGCGTCCTCGGTGGTGACAAGAGTGCCGTGCTGCTGCCCGGTGATGTGCTGGTCCCCGGCGACGTTGTTGATGATGCCGGCGTTCTGGCCGCCGATGTTGAAGGTCATCTCGCCCTCCCCGGGGGCATCTTGGGCGGCCACGGCATCGGCAGCGGATAGTCCTGCTCGACCCGCCTGCGCCGCGAGGTGGCCACGATGTGCAGCACGATCCCGATGATGAGCATCAGCGAGCCTATTGCCGCGATGGCCCAGCCCAGCAACCCGGAAGGTATGCCGAAGATGGGCTGGCCGAACGGGGTGGTCGTCGGCGCCGAGCTGTTGCTCCCGAAACCGTTGGATACCTGCTTGAGGAAGTTCAGGTCGCCGGCCGCGAACATGGCAAAGCCGACTACGAACAGCAGCAGGCCCAGCCAGACCAGCCAGCGCGCCTTGGTCTTGGTGCTGGCGATCTCGCGCATGAAGCTGTCCCGCTGCTGGATGACCTGCTGGACGTGCGCGTTGTACTGATCCCGGCCGACGTTGCTGATCACATCCGCTTGCTGCGAGCCGATGTCGTACCGCACCGGCCCTGCCTGCCGGGCATCGGTCGGGTTAGGTTCTGGCCGCTCCGCCCAGCCCGGGGCCGCCGGCCCCGGCATCGCCTGGGTCTCCGCGCTGACCGGCTGAGCTGCCTCGAACCGCGCCCGCACGGTGGCGAAGCCGACGACGTCGCCCTGGTGCAACTCCGCGCTCATGGCCGGAGTGCCGTTGACGAACGTGCCGCCCGAAGAACCGAGATCCTGGACATACACGGCGTTGCCGCGCCGCTCCAGCGCCGCATGCGTCCGGCTCACGTGCGGGTCGTCCAGGCGCACGTCACAGGTGGGCTCGCGGCCCACCGTCAGGTACTCGGACGCGAGTTCGATCTGGCGGCCCCGGAATGCCTCCGGTGCCAGTACTACCAAACGCGGAACGGCCGCGCCCGGCTGCGTTGTCACCGGCACGACCCCCTTCCCCCGTTACGGCGCCACCGAACCACGGCGCCTCCAGCGGCAAAGTGCTCCCCACCAGGTAGAGCGCTGATCACCGCTTTCGATACATCGTCCGCCGAAGCCTCTGGAAAGGCAATTGAAGAGCAAAGACGATGCTGCGATACGCTCTCCGGCACGCACCACCGCCCGCCCGGTGCCCTCCGCCGGTGCGATGATCAAGCCACCGGTACCGTGGTGCCCACCGATCGTGGCCGGCCGCATGGCCGTGGTCAGTGCGTCTTCCGTGCTTTCCATACTTCTTCGCAGGGCCATTGCCTGGCCCATTCCAGGCTGGCGAGCGTGTGCCGGGTGGTCGCGTCCGGCGCGGGCCGTAGCTCGATGAGGTCCTCGACCTCGAAGCCGCAGCGGCGCAACAGCCGAATCATGTCGCCGTGGCCGATGTGGAACTCCACCGAGTCGGTGCCTAGCCACTGGAACCGGTGCATGCCGAAGAAAGGCCGCTGCAGCGACTCGGTGGCGGGCAGGTCGTCTTCCTCCGGCAGGGTGAGGACGAGCTGCACCGAGTTGACCAGGAAGATCAACTGCCCGCCGGGCCGCAGCACCCGGGCCGCCTCGGGGATCCAGACGTATGGGTCGCACCAGATGCTCGCGCCGTACTCGGAGATCACCAGATCGAACGTGGCGTCCGCGCAGGGGACCCGCTCGGCGCTGGCATGGATCAGCGGGAACCACAGCCCGAAACGGTCCCGCAGGGCCGCCGCGGTGGCCAGTTGCGCCGCGGAGTTGTCCAGGCCGACCGGCCGGGCGCCGCGGCGGGCCAGCCACGCCGACACGTACGCGGTGCCGCAGCCCAGTTCCAGGCTGTCGGCCCCGGCCAGGACGGGCGGCAGAACCCGCGCTTGTTCCTCGGGCACGCTCCACACGCCCCAGCTTGGCTCGGCCTCCGCCCAGCCGTGCAGCCCTTCCGCGGCGTAGTCGGCGGCCATCTTGTCCCACTCCGCCCGATTGCGGAGCACGTGCTCAGGCGTCTCACTCACGCCAGCCAGCGTCCTGGCCAGCGGGGCTCCCCGTCAATGACCCCGGGCGCTCGGAGTGCCCGGCGGCGTCGCAGTGCTCCCGGCATGGCCGTCGGCCGGCCGGTACCTTTAGCCGGTGGTCCCGCTCAGCTTCCATGATTTCTTCAGTGGCTGTGCCACGATCGCGGGCGCGCTCATCGGGCTGCTGTTCGTGGCCCTCTCGGTCACGTCCGAGTACCTGACCGGTGCGAACGCCCGCACCGACCACCAGGTCCGGGCGGGGGCGGCGTTCTCGGCGCTGGTCAACACCATGGTGATCGCCCTGTTCGCGTTGTTGCCCACCACCGACCTCGAGACCGTGGGGATCATCCTGGCCGCTGTGGGGCTTGGCACCACGGTTGCCCTGGTCTTCGCCCTGGCCCGGGAGAACAAGAAGATCGGCCGTAGCGACCTGTGGATGTTCCTCGTCCTGCTCGTGCTCTACGGCCTGCAACTGGCCAACGCCGTGGAACTCTCACAGGCGAAGCTTCATGCCTTCGTGGGTCGCGGCAAAACCAAGCCTGCCGTAGAACCTGTGCGCGGCCTGCCGGGACTTGTCGCTGGTCAGCTGCACGATGGCGCAGCCACGCCGGCGGGCTTCGTCGATCGCCCAGGCCATCATCGCCTCGCCGAGGCCACAGCCGCGATAGTCCTCGCGGACCCGGACGGCCTCGATCTGCGCCCGCAGGGCGCCGCGGCGGGCCAGGCCCGGCAGGAACGACAACTGGAACGTGGCGACGATCTCCGCGTCCACCTCCGCCACCACGAGCAGGTGGGCGCTGTCGCTGTCGATGGCGTGAAACGCCTGCTGATAAGCCGCCAGGTCCTCCGCCGTGCGCACCCCGTCCCTGGTTGCGCCGAGCTGGTCGGCGGCGAGCAGGTCCACGATCGCGGGCAGGTCCCGCGCTTCGGCCCGCCGCATGACGGCCACCGAGGAGCCCAGGTCAACCCTTGCCAGTTCCGCCACGCCCCCAGTCTGCCCGACGGAGGGCGGGGTCCGGTGGCGGTGGCCGGCGCGATCGCCGGATGGTCCTGGATGAGGCGGCGGTAAGCCAAGGGCAGGCTTCCGCTTGTTCGATCATATGTTTGAATACTAAGCTGGTACAGCACCGAAATGCGGGCTTGGCCGTTTTCCGGTGAGTTCGCAGCCCCCGTCCCTGGGAGAGGACATGTACGCAGCCCTCGCAGCCAACGCCGGTCATCCCGCGGTCGCCGCCCTGCTGGGCCTGGGTGCCGCCGCCCTCGCCGGGGCCGTCGTGGCCATGGCCTGGGCCGTGCACTCCCGCCAGATCCGGCTCGCCGAACAGCTGGCCCGGCGCCAGTTCCTGGTGATGACCGACCCTGCAGCGCCGGAGCAGCACGGCGCCGAGGGTCATGGCGAGACCGCCGGGCGTGCGAACGGCACCGGGCAGGCGCCGGGCAACGGAGCGCCGCCCCCGGCCGGCGGCACAGGACGTGCGGGCACCAGGCACGGGAGCGGCCCGAACGGGACCCCCGGGCAGCCGGGCACCGCCCAGACGGCCCCCGGGCAATCGAGCGCGGCGCAGCCGGGTGCCGGGCCGTCGGCACCGGTCGTGATCGAGGGCCCGGACACCGTGGTCGCGGGCGAGCAGGTGCGTTATCGGGTGCGGCCCTCCGGCGATCGCAAGGTGGTGGCGTGGGCGGCCGGTGGCGGCGCGGTGGCACAGGCCCCGGACCCGGCTCACCCCGACGAACTGCTCCTGATCGCCGACCGGCCAGGCAACCTGACGATCATCGTGCGGGTGCGCGACGGCATGACCGAGCGCCGCGGCACGAAGGCCGTCACGGCCGTGCCCGAGGTGCTCGCGCCGCCGCCGTTCACACTGCGGCTGTTCCTGAACGGGTGGGGGCTGGTGGCGGTCACAATACTGATCGCCGGGTTCGCCGCGGCCCTCGACGCGCTGGGCAACCTCTCCTCATCCGACTTCATCGCCCTGGTCTGTCCGCTGGCCGCGCTGCTCAGCGTGGTTGCCGTCGTCCGGGGCAGGGAGGCGCCCCCGCAGCACAACCCCGGCAAGCCCACCGATCGGCTGTCGGCGCATGCCGGGCGGGCGGCGGAGCCGATCCTGGCCAGCCCGGCACAAGCGGAGGCCCCGGTCCACAACCAGCCGGCGCTCTGACCTGTCCGTCGCGCCCGGAAGATCTGCGGCTACGGCGCCGCCGGGAGGACGGTGACGGCCACGCCGCTGGCCGCGTCGACCAGGACCCGGCCACCGAGCGGGGCCGCCAGCGCCACGGTTACCTGGCGCGTGTAGCCCACGGCGGCGCAGGCAACCGAGCCGCCGTGGGCATGTTCTTTCACCGCGACCGCGACGGCCGTCCGGGAGGTGGCCTGCGTCACGCTGTAACTGGCGGTGCAGGGGCCGGTGCCCGATGCCGCGCCGGTGAACCGCACCGTGAGCGTGCGCCCGCCCCGGGCCAGCCGGGCGTCGTCCACGAACGGGCGCCCGTTGGCCGGACGGCCGGTCGGCGCGAAGATGTGGCTGGCGGCAACGGCCAGCACCCCGACCGGATCGTGCACGCCCGCCAGGCCGAACAGCCAGGCCGGCAGCCGCCGCTGCCCGCGATCGGTGCCGAACACGGCCGTGCCGCGGCGCACACCGGTCACCGTGAGCCTGGTCGGCACGGGTGGGCCGGTCGCCGCGGCTGATCGCAGCACCTGGGCGGCCTCCCGCGCGGTGATCAGCGGGTACCCGGCCGCCGTGGCCGGACCGGAAGGCAGCCCAGCAGGCCATTTGAAGGCGCCCTCCAGGTAGGCGAGCTTGGCGTCGCCGTTGGGAAACCCGCTCGCCGGGTCGGCGACCGGCGGCCCGGTCAGCACCAGCGGCCGCGGCGTGGCGCTCGCCGGGAACGCCGACCAGGCCCGCAACGCCTGCCGTAGCCGTCCGGTTCCAGGGCCGGGCACGGAGCTCGCGCCGCTGGTGCAACCGGCCAGCAGCGCCGCCGTCAGCGTGCACCCCAGCATGAGCCAAAGCCGTCCGGCCCGCACCGAGCCGTCGCGGTCAGCGCGGCGGGCCACCGCGGGCCTCGTGGATGATCCAGATGTTGGGCTCCCAGTACTCGCCGGTGTCCAGCTCACGGTCGATGTGCACGGTGGCCAGTCCCTCGGGAAAGACGTAGTCACCGGTTTCGGGGAACTGCATGCGCGTCCAGGACTCCCACTCCCCGACGGTGCCGGTGATGCGCAGCGAATGGGGAATGGCCGGCCCGATCCGGGCGCCCATCCGCGTGTGCACCCGGACCCACGGGTCGAACGGCTCCCCGTCGGGGCGGGTCCAGCGCGCGTAGCGCTCGATGGGGATCGTGGGGTACCGCTCCTTGAGGTTCGGCCGCACCGGCGCGATGAGGTGGCTAAGACCCGCCTCGTGCGCCAGCGCCGACATGGCCCGCAGTATCACGCCGGACAGGCGCCGGCCCTGGTGCCTCGGCGGTATCTCGGCGGCCAGGGCGCTGGCCGCGGTGGGCTTGCCCCCGGCCTCCCGCAGCGCGAAGGCCCCGGCGATGGTCGCGTCGATGCCGGGCCCGAGGCCGTCGTCGGTGCCGTCCCAGGCCAGCGGAATCGTGTGGCCCTCGGCCAGCACCAGTTTCTCGTCCGGGTCGTACAGCACGAACTGCCACTCGGGGAAGGTGTCGTAGAGCTGTTCCCAGTAGTGGTTCAGCGCGTCACCGTGCTTGTTGTACTCGGGCCAGACCTCGTCCGACAGGTCTTCGATGGCGTCCCAGAGTTCCGGCCGCTCGCTGTACCGGACAACCTGTGGTTCCACGGCGCCAGTATCCCGCCTATCGATCTGGCGGGCCATCGGTAATCCCGCCTGTCGATCGGGCGGGCCACGGCAGGCGGCTCTTCCCTGATGGGCCGGTGTGATGGTACGACTGCCTTCGAGGGGAGCCTGACGTGGGAGCAGTACCGCTGACCCGCTCCCGGCCGTGGCAGGCAGGGGAGCCCGGTCAGGCCGCCCAGGTGATCACCTGGCTGGTCGCAGCCGCGGGGCTGCTCGCCGGGGCCGCGGTGGCCTGGATCGTCAGCCACGGCGGCCCGGACCGGATCGGGGTGCCCAACCTGCCGCTCGCGGTCCCTGTGGTCGTGCTGGTCGGCTGGTCGTTCATCGGCAGCGGGCTGCTGTACTGGTGGTCACGGCCGGGCAACCATATCGCCGCGGTGCTGATCTTCCAGGGTTTCGCCTGGTTCGCGAGCATGCTGCCGGACTCGCACAACCCGGTCCTGTTCACTATCGGCCAGGCGGTGTACCCGTTCCAGTACGCCAGCGGCCTCTACCTGATCCTGTCGTTTCCCTCGGGCCGGTTGCAGGGCAGGCTGGACCGCGCGCTGGTGGCCGTGGCGGTGGCACTGGTCACGCTCGGCAACTGGGCCTGGCTGCTGTTCGCCGACTCACACCGGATGATGTGCCACACGTGCCCGGCGAACCTGCTCGAACTGACCCGCGACGACGCGGCCGTGGTGGACGTGTTCTACGTCCTGCGGTTCGGCGGCATCGTGATCGCGCTGACCTCAATCGGGTTGCTCGCCACGCGCTGGCGGCGGGCGAGCCGCGCGCAACGGCACGCGGTGATGCCGGTGGCGGTGGCCGGGGTCGTCGCGTTCGCCGCGCTGATCGCCGCCTACGTGGCCCGGGTGGCCGGCATGAGCAGCCCCACCGTCTTCGACTCTTTCGCCTTCTACGCGTCGGCGGCCGTCCCCGTGGCGGTGCTGGCCGTGCTGATCCAGCGGCGGCTGGCCCGCGGAGCGGTCGCCGGGCTGGTCGTCGAGCTGGGCGGCCCGGGCCAGGCCGGCGACCCGCGCGAGGCGCTGTCCCGGGCGCTGGGCGACCCATCCCTGGCGCTTGGGTACTGGTTCGCCGCGGAGTCCCGCTACGTCGACCGCAACGGCGGGCCGGTCGAGTTCCCCGGGGCGGGCAGCGGGCGCAGTTCCACCGTGGTGGAACGCGACGGTCAGCCGGTGGCCGTTTTGATTCATGACGCGGCGCTGGACGACAACGCGCGGCTTGTCCAGTCGGTGGGCGCGGCGGCCGGGCTGGCGCTGGAGAACGAGCGGCTCCAGGCCGAGTTGCGGGCCCGGCTGGTGGAACTGCAGGCGTCCCGGGCCCGGCTGGTTGAGGCGACCGACGCGGAACGGCGCCGGATCGAGCGCGACCTGCACGACGGTACCCAGCAGCGGCTGGTGTCGATCGCGATGTCGCTCGGGCTCGCGGACGCCAAGCTGCCGGCGGCCGGAGCGGAAGCCAAGCCGATCGTGGCGCAGACCCGGGAGGAGCTCGCGGCCGCGCTGGCCGAACTGCGCGACCTGACCCAGGGCATCTACCCGACGATCCTCACCGAGCGGGGGCTGGGGGCCGCGCTTGACGAGCTGTGCGGGCGCGCGGCCATCACCGCGCACCTGCGGCTGTTCCTCGACGGGCGGCTGCCCGCCCCGGTCGAGACGGCGGCCTACTACGTGGTGAGCGAGGCGCTGACGAACGCGGCCAAGCATTCCCGGGCCAGCGCGGTCCGGGTCGCCGCCACGTGCGCGGACGGGCTGCTCACGGTGGAGATAGCCGACGACGGCGTAGGCGGGGCCGGGGCCGGTGCCGGCCGTGGGTCGGGCCTGCGCGGTCTGGCCGACCGGGTGGATGCACTCGGCGGCAGGCTGACCGTGTCCAGCCCGCCGGGGCAGGGCACCACGCTGCGCATGGAGCTGCCGTGCGGGTAGTGGTCGCGGACGACGCGGTGCTGCTCAGGGAGGGGCTTGCCCGCCTGCTGGTGGAGGCGGGTTTTGAGGTGGCCGGGCTCGCTTCCGACGGCAGCGAGCTGCTCGAACTGGTCGAGCGCGCCCGCCCCGACGTCGCGATCGTGGACATCAGGATGCCGCCCACCCATACCGACGAGGGCCTGCAGGCCGCCAAACAGATACGGGCGCGCTGGCCGCGGACCGGCATCCTCGTTCTGTCCCAGCACGTGCACGCGGGCTACGCGCTGGAGCTACTCTCGGCCGGTACCGACGGGGTGGGGTACCTGCTCAAGGAACGGGTCTCCGACCTGGCCGAACTGGCCGCCAGCGTACAGCGGGTCGGCGCCGGGGGCTCGGTGCTGGATCCGGCGGTGGTGAGCCAGCTCGTGAGCAGGCGGCGCCAGGACGACGACCCGGTGACAAAGCTGACCGGCCGGGAGCGCGAGGTGCTCGCGCTGATGGCCGAGGGACGGTCCAACAAGGCGATCGCCGAGCAGCTGTTCGTGTCCGAGTACACCGTCGAGAAGCACGTGGGAAACATCTTCACCACGCTGCGGCTGCCGCCCTCGCCCGACGACCACCGCAGGGTGCTCGCGGTGGTCGCCTTCCTCAACGCCCAGTAGCCCGCGGGCGTCCCCTGGCGCCTGGCCGCCAGCGTGCCTTCTACCTGGGCTTACGGCGGGGACTACCTGCTAGCCGTACCTGAAGATCACGGCTGGCCGTCTTCTGGGCGCCCGGGTCCGACCGGCAGTGTCGAGGTCATGAAAGGCCAGGTCGGCAGCTACGCCAAGGGAGATCTAACCATGTTTGCCACCGTTGCCCGTTTCTGTGTCACCCGCCGCCGGTGGGTACTGGCAGCCTGGATGCTGCTGCTCGTCATCGGGCTTGCCGCCGTGATTCCACTGTTCGGCAAGCTGAAGAACTCGCCCAGTGCCACGGGCTCGGAGTCGGCCCGGGGCGCCGCCATCGTGGACAAGGCCACGAGCATGGGCCCGACCGCCGTGGTGCTCGTGAAGGGCCCGCCGGTGGATGCGCCCGGCACCCGCGCCGCGGTGCAGACGCTGACCGCCAAGCTGGACCGGGTGCCGAACGTGACCGGCGCGGTCAACGCCTACACCAGCCCTGACCCGCAACTACGCTCCCGGGACGGGCATGCCAGCCTCATTGTCGTCTCGCTGGCCAAGAACGCCGGCATGATGACTCAGAACATGACGGTCGGCACGATGCGCGCCGAAGCGGCCGGCGCGGTGCCCGGGGCACAGGTCCAGGTCGGCGGCGACGCCGGGGCCATGGCCGACAACATGACTGCCCCCGAGAACGACTTGGTGCACGCGAGCCTGCTCGCGTTCCCGATCCTGCTGGTCGCGCTGGTCTTCATCTTCCGCGGGCTGCGTGCCGCGCTGGTGCCGATCATCGCCTCGCTGGCCGCCATGGCCACCACCTTCATCGCGCTGCTCGGCGTCACCGGTGTCACCAGCCTGGCGCCGTACGCGACGGATGTGGTGATGCTGCTCGGGCTGGGCCTGGCGGTGGACTACAGCCTGCTCATGGTCAACCGGTTCCGCGAAGCCCGCGCCACCGGGATCAGCGTGGCCGGCGCCGTGGAGCACACGGGGGCCACCGCCGGGCGGACGGTCACCTTCTCCGCGCTGACCGTCGCCACCGCCCTGTCCGGGCTGTTCTTCTTCGGCGACCCCACCTTCACCTCCGTCGCGATCGCCGGCATCGCCACCGTGCTGATCGCCATGGCCGCCGCGCTGACCCTGATCCCGGCGCTGATGGCCGCCTGGGGGCCCAAGCTGGGCGCCAAGAGCCGCCAAGACGCCTCCGACGGATGGTTCGGGCGGCTGGCCCGCACGGTGCAGGCGCGCCCCGCCCTCGCCGCCCTAGCCGTGGCCGGGCTGCTGGCCGCCGCTGCCCTCCCTTACCTGCACGCCCACTACGGGCTCGGCGACCCGCGTACCCTGCCTGCAAGCTCGCAGGCCCGGCAGGTCGACCAGACTCTGCTGACCCGCTTCCCAGGGGGCATGCAGGCCGATCCGATCCAGGTCGTCGCCCGCATCCCGGCCAGCGACCCCCGCATCGGCGCCTACGCCGCCAGCCTGGCGCACCAGCCCGGCGTGGCCGCGGTCAGCGTGGAGCACGGCCTGCACGGAACCGTCAGCGTCATCGACGTGACCCCGACCGGATCCACCCAGGGCAGCGCCGCCGAGCACCTGGTCGGTGTGCTGCGCGGCCACCGCCCCCACTTCACGACCTACGTCACCGGATCGGCCGCGTCCCTGGCCGACTTCAAGGCCGAGATCGCCAGCCGGATCCCCTACGCCGCGGCGTGGATCGCGCTGGCCACCTTCGCCCTGCTGTTCCTGATGACCGGGTCGGTGCTCATCCCGGTCAAGGCGCTGGTCATGAACGTCCTGTCGCTCGGCGCCACCTTCGGCGCGCTGGTCTGGATCTTCCAGGATGGCCACCTGGCCAGCCTGCTCGGATTCACCGCCTTCGGCGCCATCGAAGCCTGGGCCCCGGTCATCATCTTC
>Ga0318516_10000055_pt1 | contig 22399 bp, 22 predicted proteins | sample GRESIP176b2f20_FD_202501 | JGI IMG/M metagenome (GOLD analysis project Ga0318516, IMG submission 202501) | Tropical soil microbial communities from Luquillo Experimental Forest, Puerto Rico - GRE.SIPMG.176b2f20 | ecosystem: Environmental > Terrestrial > Soil > Tropical forest > Bulk soil... | reverse complement strand
CCCTATCACCCTGGCCTGCGAGGCCTGCGCCTGCAGCAGCGCCGAGGAGAAGTCCAAAGTGTTGATCGGAACCCGGACGCTGCCGAGCACACGGCCGCCGCCGGCGCGCACGACGGCGGCCGTGGCGTGCTCGAGATCGTGACCGAAGGCATAATCCGCGGTAAGGAAGAACCAGGTGTCGTAGCCGGCCTTGACCACGGCGGCGCCCGTGCCGTGGGAGAGCGCGTAATTGTCGTAGGCGTAGTGGATCGAGACTGGCGTGCATGCTTCATTGGTGATGCGCGTCGCACCCGGCCCGTTGAGGACGACGATCTTGCTGCTGGCCCTGGCGACTTCCATGACGGCGAGAGCGGTCGCCGATGCGGCAACATCCATGAGCGCATCGACGTGCTGGATGTTGAACCATTCGCGCGCCGTTGCCGAGGCGATATCCGGCTTGTTCTGATGATCCGCGGCCACGACTTCGATGGGCTTGCCCAATACGTTTCCGCCGAAATCCTCGGCCGCCATCCTGGCAGCCGTCACGGCGCCGATGCCGGTGATGTCCGCGTAGATGCTCGACATGTCCTCGAGCATGCCGATTTTCACCACGCCGTCGGAAACCCGTTCCTGGGCTTGGGCGGCGAATGCGAACCCGAGCAGGAGTAGAGTGCTGGTTGCGAGCGCGACGGATCTCTTCATGGTCGCCTCCCGAGGGGGATTGGCAGCAAGGATGCTTCGGAATACCAGATTGGCGCCCAGCGTGCAGGATGATCGCGCTGCGAGCCGCCGGCGAGACCCGCCTTCGCCAGGTCGTTCGCGGGCACAACTTACGCGCTCGCGCGTTGTAACCGCAGCGCCAAGGCATGGTCATGGCGAAAAAACGCATCGGCATTCTCACCGGGGGCGGTGACGTCCCCGGCCTCAACGCGGTCATAAAGACCATCACTTACCGCGGCAGCGAGAACGATATCGAGGTCATCGGGCTGCGTCGCGGATGGGAGGCGCTCACGCACCTCAACCCTGATGACCCCGCCAGCAGACGCCGTTACGTGGTGGCCCTCGACCGCGAGAATACGCGCACCATCGACCGTCGCGGCGGCACCGTGCTGCACTCGAGCCGCACCAATCCGTCCCGGATGGCGAAGCTGCCTGATCACCTCGCCGTCGCGAATTTCCCGGCATCGCCAGGCAGGGACGGCAGCGGCGGGAGGACCTGGGACCTCTCCGGGCAGGTGCTGGCGAACCTCTCGGCGCTGGGCATCGAGCATCTGGTCGCCATCGGCGGCGATGATACGCTCGGATACGCGAACCGGCTCAACGAGCTCGGCGTCAGCATCATCGCCATCCCGAAGACGATGGATAACGATGTGCGCAACACCGAATACTGCATCGGCTTCTCGACGGCGATCACCCGGGCTTGCGACGCAATCGCGCGGCAGCGGACCACGGTGGCCTCGCATGAGCGGATCGGGGTGTTCCGCGTGTTCGGCCGCGATGCCGGGTTTACCGCGCTCTATACCGCCTATGTCAGCTCCATCCGCTGCGTCATCCCGGAATACACGATCGACCTCGACAAGCTCATGGCGCTGCTGGTCGAGGAGAAGCGCGCGAACCCCAGCAACTATGCGCTGGTCGTGCTCAGTGAGGGTGCGCGCTGGGACGGCTACCAGACGCGCGAGTACGGCGAGCCCGATGCCTACGGCCACCGCAAGAAAGAAAGCGTCGCCGAGTCGCTTGCCGACGAGATCAGGCGGCGGACCGGCGAGGAGACGATCGCGTCCGACCTCACCTACGACCTGCGCTCGGGCGATCCGGATTTCATCGACAAGCTCGTAGGCCTGACGTTCGGGAACATGGCATACGACGCCATCCTGGCGGGCAAGACCGGCCTCATGTCGGCCCTGGTGGAGGGCCGCTATCAGCTGGTGCCGATCCCCGATCCCAAGCTTGGGCCGCGCCGAGTCGATGTCGCCACCGCGTACAATACTGAGCGATACCGTCCCATGTACGCCAACAAGCTGGGCGTACCGGTCTTTCTCAACCGCGCATCGTAAGGGGGGGGTCGCAGCGAAGCCTTCGCTGCAGGTTTGCCCATGGGTCAGACGCTCATCGCGGACATCGGCGGCAGCAACAGCCGGTTGGCGCTGGCTGGCGCCTCCGGCTGGCCCGAGCGTATTTTGGTTACCGAAAACGCAATGATGGCGGACCTCGAGACCGCGGTTGCGCGCTACCTGCAGGAAACGGGCGCGCGCCCGCGCGCGGCAACCTTCGCTATTGCGGGACCCATTCTCGGCGAGGAGATTGCGCTCACCAACTGCGCGTGGCGCTTCCGCCGCTCCGAGCTCGCGAACCGCTTCGGATTTACGCGCCTGCAGATCGTCAACGACTTCGAAGCGATCGCCTGGGCGCTGCCGCGGCTGACCGCCGCGCATGTCCGGCCGCTCGGTCAGGGCGCGCTGTCGAAGGAGGGCGTCAAGCTCGTGCTCGGACCCGGCACCGGACTAGGCGTCGCCGCGCTCCTGCCGGTGGGGAGGCGGGGCTATGCCATTGCCAGCGAGGGCGGGCACATCCTGTTTGGCGCCCACGGCACCGAGGAACGAGCCGTGTTCGACCGGCTGCGTGAGGAATGCGGCACGGTCAGCGCGGAGATGGTGCTGTCGGGCCCGGGCCTGCTGCGGCTTGCGCGCGCGCTTCACCCCGAGCGCGGCTACCGGGAACCCGAGGCTGTCATCGCCGCGGCGCGTGGCGGCGACGCTGCGGCGCGAGCCGTCACGGGGCTGTTCGTGCGCCTGCTCGGACGCTTTGCCGGAGACATGGCGCTTGCCTTCAAGGCGCTCGGCGGCGTCTATATCGCCGGCAGCATCGTCTGCGGGCTCGGGCCGCTCCTTGATGAGGCGGAGTTCCGCGCAGCATTCGAGGGCCATCCGCCGCACGAAGGCCTTTTGCAGGCCGCGCCCACCTTTCTCATCACCTCCGATCAGCCCGGGCTCATCGGATGTGCGGCGCTCGCCCAGATGAACGAGCAGGCGCAGGCCGGAGCCTGACCGGCGAGCGGCAAACCTGGTCTGCTCCCTCCCCCCGTGGCCTGTTCAGTCATCCCGCTTTAGAGTGATCGCCGGATGAGCGCGGAAGATTTCGAAATCCTGCGCCGGCACATGCTCGCGGAAATTTCCGCGGGTGTCGTGCAATTGCGCGACATCATCGGCAAGCCCGCGCTTGATGACCGCGTGATGACGGCCCTGGGCAATGTTCCGCGGCACGACTTCGTGCCGATCGAGCTTCAGCCCTATGCCTACGCCAACATTCCGCTGCCGATCGGATTCGACAAGACGATCTCGCAGCCGTTCATCGTCGCCCTGATGACGGATCTGCTCGACATCAGCACCGAGGATGCCGTGCTCGAGATCGGTACCGGGCTCGGCTATCAGGCCGCAATCCTCGCGCAGCTCGCGCACAAGGTCTACAGCATGGAGCTTATCGAGGAGCTCGGACGAGAGGCGAAGCGGCGCCTGCGCCGGCAGGGCTGCGACAATGTCGAACTTCGGATCGCCAACGGCTGCCACGGCTGGTCCGCGCACGCCCCGTTCGACAAGATCATCGTGACCGCGGCTCCGGACCTCATACCTGCGGCGCTGATCCATCAGCTCAGGGCGGGCGGGACGATGGTGATTCCCGCCGGACTGCCGGATGCGCAGCAGCTCATCCTTCTTCGGAAGGACGGCGACGGCAAAGTGACGACCAAGGAGATTCTGCCGGTCCGGTTTTCTCAACTCGAGGACAGCGAACCCGGCTGACGAACTGGAATGCAGGCATCATGAGACGCGTGATTTCCGGCTTTGCGGCAACCGCAATGCTTGTGCTGGCGATCCGCGCAGCGACGGCAGAACCGCCCATCCGCATCGCCCGTCAGGGCAGTCTCGAGGCCGGAGGCCGAGTGATCGCGTGCGCGACCAACGACGGCGGCGATCCCAACAGCAAACGCTGGCCGCCGGGTCAGGTGGTCGTCGACAACGTTTATGCAACCTATCAATACCCGGCCGAACAGAAGTACGCTTACCCGATCCTGTTCAACCCGGGCGGCGGCCACACCGCGCGCGTGTACGATACGACGCCGGATGGCCGCGAGGGGTGGCTGACGCTTTTTCTGCGCGAGGGTTTTGCAACCTACGGCGTCGACCGAGTCAACACGGGGCGCTCGGGCACCGACATCTGCAAGATCAATGCGGTCAGGCTCGGCCGCGCCGCCGTTTCCGAATTGCCTGCGATCAACCGCTACGCTTTCGAATCCTCCTGGGTCACCTTTCGCTGGGGTCCGCGCTTCGGCGAGCCGTTCCCCGATACCCAGTTCCCGATCGAAGCGGTCGACAACTATTATCCACAGACCGTGAGCACCTATCGCGATCCCGAAGAGACGCAAAAGACCATCATGGCGCTGGCCGCCCTGCTCGACAAGGTGGGGCCGTCGGTGCTGCAAACGTGGTCATCCTCGGGATTGCTCGGCTACCTCACCGCGATCGAACGTCCGAAACTGGTGAAGGGCATCCTCGCGGTGGAGACCTCGGTTGATGCGTTCGACAGGATTCCTCAGGAGAAGCTTGCCGTTCTCGCCGGCATACCGGTTCTCATCGTCATCGGCGACCGCGCGCAGGATCGCGCCGATTCATCTCGTGCGTTCGAGAGGAAGATGAAGACCATCGGCGGCGACGTCACGGTGGACGTGCTGCCCGAGGCAGGGATCAAGGGCAACGGCCACACCATGATGCTGGAAAAAAACAACAGGCAGATCATGTTCCGCATGATCGCCTGGCTGGAAGGGCATGTCTTTGGCGCAAGGTAGGCTCCGCCTCATTTGACGTTCACCAGCGCGAAGGCAAAGTCGCGGCCGCGCCCGCGCTTCATCGCCTGATCGATCCAGACCATGGCGAACGGCTCCAGCAAGCGTGCGTTCTTCATTGGACCGGCATCGACCGGCGCAAAGCCGAGATTGCCGACGAGGTCCATCACCACCTTCTTCTTCTCGGCATCGTCGCCCGCGACCGCCATCATCGGCCTCACCGGATATTCGCCGGCTCGCGCCATGTTGCCCGCGCCCGTCGTGTTGAGGGTCTTGAACACGAAGGCGCCCGCTGCCCAGCCTGCGACCTGCTCGCCGGCGGAGGTGGTGAAGCCGAGCACGAGCTGCAGGCCGTCCGGTCCCATGCCCAGCGGATTGGTGCAGTCGATCACGATCTTCCCGCCGAGGCTGCCGAGGCCTTTCACCGCCGCCTCGGTCGCCGGCCACGGCGTTGCGATCACTACGATGTCCGCGCCGCTCGCGGCTTCGGCCGGCGGCTTGACGCGTTCCTTGGGCAGGGCCGCATATTTCGGATCGGCCGGATTGCGCAAACCCCAGACCACGTCCTCCCCATGCCTGAGCCAGGCCTGCCCGAGCGTGGCCCCGACCGAGCCGGCGCCGATGATCGCAATGCGCATGATGACCTCCTCGCGTAGTGGACTCGATCGATTGTGCCGCGCAGCGGACATCATTGGCGCCTCGCGGGATCAGTCTCCCTGAATGCCGGCCTCGCGTATGATCCTGCCGTATTTGTCATGCTCGCTCATGATCATCTCGCGAAACCGGTCGCCGTTGCGATAGTCCACGGTATATCCCAGCGTCGACATGCGCCGCTGAACGTCGGGAAGCTCGGCCGCTGCGCGAACGGCCTCGCCGACGCGCGCAACGACTTCGGATGGTACGCCCGCCGGCGCAACAACGCCGAACCAGATCGTGATGTCGAAGCCCGGCACGCCGCTTTCGGAAACGGTGGGCACCTGCGCCAGCAGCGGGTCGCGTTGGCGCGTCGAAACCGCCAGCACCCTCACCTTGTCCTGCGCGACGAACGGCATGACGGCCACCGGGGTCGCCCAGATCAGTGGAATCTGTCCGCCCAGCAGATCATTGAGTGCCGGCGCCGACCCACGGTAGGGCACATGCGTGATGTCGATCATCGCGGCTGCGTTGAGCCACGCCGCCGCGAGATGATGCGGCGTCCCTACCCCCGGAGTACCGACCGAGAGCTTGCGCGGATTGGCCTTGCTGAACGCGATGAGTCCGCTGAGATCGTGAAAGCCGAGCGAGGGGTGCGCGAACAGAACAAGCGAGGAAACTGCAACCATCGCAATCGGAGAGAAATCGCCGGTCACATCGAAGGGTACGGTCTTGCTCAACCATCTCGCCAGCACGGCGCCGGGTTCCATGAGCAGCAGCGTGTATCCATCGCGAGGCGCCTTCGCGACGAAACTGGTGCCGATGACGGAGCCGGCGCCGGGCCGATTCTCCACTACCACCGACTGCCGGAGCTGCTCCTGCAGCTTTTCGGCGACGATGCGCGCCGCCGTGTCAACCCCGCCGCCGGCCGCAATCGGCGCCACCAGCGTGATTGGCCGCGCGGGATAGGCCTGCGCCCACCCGATACGCGCGGTCGCCGAAAGCGCTGTGGCGGCTGCCCCCAGCTGCAGAACCCGACGGCGAGGAAATCTTCTGGCTTCGTTCATTCGGCTGCCATGGTGATCAAACAGTTAACAATAAGACATGTGGGCACTAATTCAAAACCTGGGAGACCATTGTAGCGGCAGGCGCGGACTATCGGGCGCGCGCTGCCGTCCAGCTTCACCGCGTCACCTCAGTGTTGCCGGAATCAAACCGTTTGATCCAAACAGTTGCGTGAGGAGAATGAGGCCCGGATGAAAACGTTGATCACCGCCGCGATGATTGCAATGGCGATTGCGCCGTCCGTGGCGCAAGCTCAAGAACGCACCGGAGACGCGGCGTTAGGTGCCCTCTCGGGTGCCGTCGTGCTCGGGCCCGTGGGCGCAGTAGCCGGTGCCGTGGTGGGCTACACCGCAGGCCCTGCCATCGCGGGCTCGTGGGGCCTGCACCGAGGCCGCCGCCATCATCACAGGCGGTAGCGAGGCACTAGGGCAAACCCATTTTGCGTCGTCGTTCCGCCCTCGTTGCGCCTGCCTTGTGCCTCCCTCGCGCCCCCCTCGTGGAGGAGGCTCGCGCAGGGGATGGGGGTCTCACATTCGCAACAGGCTTGTCCCGGCGGCGATCATCAGCGCGCTTGTGGCTTTCACAGGCGGCGCGACCTTGTTTGCCTGGAAATCCTATCCGTCGATGTTCTCAAGCAGCGAGGGGCTGCGCGTCGCAACCATTCCGGTGAATGACATCGGAAGGACATTCCTGTCCGCGTTGAAACAGGAGATCGCCTCGCAGCACGCCCGTGTTCAGCTGTCTCTCGTCGAGACCCCGAGCGTGTGGGCAAGTGCCCAGGCATTGAAGGAGCAGAAGGTCGACGCGGCGGTGGCCCGCAGCGACGACCCCGCCGTCGCGGACGGGCGGACGCTCTTCATTCTGCGCAGCCTCTACGCCGCGCTGTTGACTTCCGCTAATGCCTCGATCGACAGCGTCTCAAAACTCAAAGGCAGGAAGATCGGCGTCATTGCCGATGACACCCGGCTCGATCCCATGGCCCGGGTGGTGCTGGAGTTCTACGGTTTCGACGCCAGGCAGATCGCGCGCCTCACCCTCAAGGAGCTTGCCCCCGCGCTTGAGCACCGGCAAGTGGCGGCGGTGCTGGTCGTCGGTCCGAGCGGCGCTGGGCCGATCGCCGACGCCATCGAGGCGTATCGCAAGTCGACGAGAAAGCCGCCAAAGTTCATCGATCTCGCCGAGGCATCGGCCATCGCCGAGCGCTTCGCAGCATATGACGAGGCCGAGATCAACGCCGGCGCCTTCAGCGGCTCGCCAGCGGTGCCCGCCGAGAAGGTGACCACGATATCGGCCAACGTGCTCCTCCTTGCGCAGCCGTCGCTCTCCAACTCCGCGGCGGCAGAGATCACGCGGCTACTGCTCGCGACCAAGACCCGCGTTGCGGCCACCCTGCCGGAGGCCGGACAGCTTGCCGCTCCGTCGACCGACAAGGACGAGCTCTTGCCGGCGCATCCCGGAACGGTCGCCTTTCTCAACGGCGAGCAGACGAGCCTTCTCGACGAGACGACGAACTGGATCCTGCTGGGCTCGATGCTCACGGGATTTGTCGGGTCGTTGGGCGCCTGGCTCAAACGCCTTCGAAACAAGAAGAAGAGCGATGAGCTGCAAGCACAGGTGCGCGGCCGGCCGACGCCCCCGGCGACCAACCCGTCGGTTGCCGAACAGCTCGGCGCCATAGAGAACGGGCTCGATGCGCTCTCGCAATGGCTGACGCAGAAATTCCAGGCCAATGACGCCCCGCCGCAGGATTTCCAGAACGTGGCGGCAAAGCTCGCCGCCATCGCCGCGCTGATGCAGGAGAGGCTCGCCGCACCCGTGCTCGATCACGCGGCCGCTGAGCCGCCGACAGCGGGCTCCGGCGAGACCGTCACGCTGCGCCTCATCGACATGGATGCGACATCTCAGGGGGACCGCACGACCGCGCGTCAGCCGGGCCGCCTCGTCGCCGTCGAGCGTGGCGATCACGCACCGGCCGACGCGGCATAGCCTGCTCTCAGCCGAGAGCCGCCTTTACGCGATCGCGGGTCATCGGCAAATCGCGCAGGCGCCTGCCGGTGGCATGGGCGAAGGCATTGGCGATGGCCGCGACCGCCGGTCCCTGCGAGGCCTCTCCGGCGCCGAGCGGTTTCTCCTCCGGCCGATCGATCAGCTCGACCTCGACCTTCGGTACTTCCGGCATGGTGAGGATCGGATAGCTTCGCCAGTCGCGCGAGCGAATGCCGTTGCCGTCGAACTGCACCGCCTCGTGCAGCGTCCAGCTGGTGGACTGGATGACCCCGCCCTCGATCTGGTTCCGCAATCCATCGGGATTGATGATCTGGCCGGCATCGGCCGCCGCGGTGACGCGCGGCACCTTGATGGCCCCGCTTGAACGGTCGACCTCGACCTCCGCCACGACGGCAACGTAGGTTGCAAGGCTTTTGTATCTTGCAAACGCAATGCCGCGCCCGCGCGCCAGGCTTCCCTGCTCGCCCTCCCGCCATCGCGCCTTGCCGGCCGCCGCCGCGATCACCGCCTTCGCGCGCGGGTCGCTCAGATGCGACAATCTGAACGCAACCGGACCGGCGCCCGATGCCAACGCGAGCTCGTCCATGAACGACTCCACGGCGAACACATTGGCGTAGGCGCCGAGCGTGCGCAGCGAGGAGACACGGATCGGCATGTCCGGGATGAAGTGCTGAACGATCTTCTGTCGCGGGAACTCGTAAGGCGGCACTGCATTGCGGTCGCCGCCGCCGGAAGGCTGCGGGATCACGCGCGGCGGTGACATCGGGTACGGCTGCGCGAGGTACCAGCCGGCGAGCAGGTTGGTACCCTGCGGCTCGCCGGGGCGCATGGCGTGGCTGTTGCTCCACAGCTCGTAACCCCAGTCGGCGATGCGGCCGTCGGCGCCGAGCGCCGCCCGCGCGCGCATCACCATCGCCGGCCCGAACGGCTCCCAGGCATGCTCGTCATCGCGCATCCATTGCACGCGCACCGCGCGGCCGGGCACCGCGCGCGCGAGCAGCGCCGCATCAAGCGCCACGTCGTCGGCGCCGTTATGGCCGTAGCAGCCCGACCCCTCCGCATGGATGCAGCGGATGGCGGCTTCGTCCATCTTCAGCACCTTGGCGAGATCCTTGCGCAGCGGAAAGACGCCCTGGGTGTGCGACCATACCGTCAGCTTGCCGTCATTGAATTGCGCGACCGCGCAGGACGGGCCGATTGCGGCGTGCATGATGTACGGCTTGGTGTAGGTCGCCTCCAGGGTGCGCGCTCCAGCCGGGGCGCTTGCCGGCTTCTCGCTCACGACCATGTCCTTTGCGGGCATCGCCATGAGGTGCGCGGCAAGCCTGCCTTGGTCCGGCAGCTCGCTTCCGCCGCTCCAGATCGCGCTGCCGGCAAGCAAGCTGCGCGCCTTGATCGCCTGCTCCTCGCGCTCGGCGATCACGCCGAGGAAGCTGCCGTCGCGCACCACCGCGACCACGTTCTCAGGACTGGCGTTCTTGCCAAGGTCGTCGAGTCTTGCGCCGTAACGCGGCGGCCGCACGACGCGCCCGTGCAGCATGCCCGGCAATCGCAGGTCCTGCACGTAGGCGACTCCGCCGGTCACCTTGCGCGGAATATCCAATCGCGGCGCCGACTTTCCAACGATCCCGTGCTTGCGCGCAGGCTTGGGCGCGACCTTCGCGCTTGCCTCGCGATGCAGATCGACGACGGCGGCAAGCGCGCCATATCCGACCTTTCGTCCGTCGGGCGCGCTGATGATGCCCTCGCTCGCGACCAGCGCATCGACGGGGACGCCGAGGCGCTGCCGCGCAAGCTCCAGCAGGATGCCGCGGACCTCGGCTCCGGCGAGCCGCAGCGCGGTCCCGCTGTGCTCGATGGTGAAGCTGCCGGACGTGTGGCCTTCGTCCGGGGTGCGGGCGGTGTCGCCGGAGATCATGGCCACGCGCGAAACGGGCAGGTCGAGCTCCTCGGCCGCGATCTGCGCGAGCGCGGTCAGGGCGCCCTGCCCGAGCTCCACCTTTCCGGTGAACACCGTGGCCGAGCCGTCGGCATTGATGCGCAGCCAAGCATCGAGCATGCGGTTGCGCTGCAGGCTGCCCGGCAGCGGCGCCGGCTGTTGCGGCGCGGCGCTGCGCGGATGCAGGGAGAACGCAAGGACAATTGCGCCGAGGCCGGCCGTGACTTCGCGTCGGCTCAGGGTCGGAACAGCCATGGTCAGTTCCTCTTCATCTCTTCCGCCGCGCGCAACACGGCTCTGATGATGCGCCCATGGGTGCCGCAGCGGCAGAGATTGCCGGCAAGCGCCGTGCGCACCTCCTCCTCGGAGGGATGCGCCGTGCGGTCGAGGAGCGGTTTTGCCGTCATGATCATGCCGTTGATGCAGTAGCCGCACTGCGCGGCCTGCTCCTCCATGAAGGCGCGCTGCAGCGGATGCGGCGTCGCGATGGTGCCAAGGCCCTCGATGGTCGTTACCTCGCTCGCGCCGAGCGATCCAACTGTGGTGACGCAGGAGCGGACGGGACTGCCGTCGACCAGCACCGTGCAGGCGCCGCATTGTGCAAGCCCGCAGCCGAACTTGGCGCCGTTGAGCTCGAGATCGTTGCGCAGCACATAGAGCAAAGGCGTATCGGGCTCAGCAGGCACCGTGCGAACTGTCCCGTTCACCTTAAGGCTGACAGTCATGGCTTCGGACTCCCGATTGCCTGCATTTTGTTGCAGGGCGCTTGCCGCGGTCAATCGCTCTTTCCCGCCGCGCCATGCCCAAGTATATCTCTGATTGAAGGAGGAGCCGCGTGATCGTTGAATTCTGCAAGAACCGTGTCCTGACGCTGCTGCCGTTTGTCAAATCGAGACGTGAGAAGCCGCGCTACTCGCCAGATGGGCTGCTCGCCGGCATGACGTCCGACAATGTTCCTCAGGAGGAAGCCTGGGGTCCGCCACGCGGCAATGAGGTGTGGTGATTGCGCCGCTTTATCAATTCCCTCTTGCCATATCCCTCTAAGGCGCGTGCGGCGCAGCTTGCCCGTTGCGCGGGCGTAGACTCATGAGCTTCAAGCAGCGGGTGTTTTCAGGCGTGCAGCCGACCGGCAATCTGCACCTCGGCAACTATCTCGGAGCCATCGTCAGGTTCGTCGCCTTGCAGGAGCGCTTTGACTGCATCTACTGCATCGTCGATCTGCATGCCATCACGGTTTGGCAGGATCCCGCCGAGCTGCCCAGGAGCACGCGTGAAGTCGCCGCCGCATTTCTTGCCTGCGGGATCGATCCGAACAAGCACATCGTCTTCAATCAGAGCCAAGTCGCCGAGCACGCCGAGCTCGCCTGGGTTTTCAACTGCGTCGCGCGTCTGGGCTGGCTCAACCGCATGACGCAGTTCAAGGAAAAGGCAGGCAAGGACCGCGAGAATGCTTCGGTCGGGCTCTACGCCTATCCTGCGCTGATGGCGGCCGATATTCTCGCCTATCGCGCCACCCACGTGCCGGTGGGCGAGGATCAGAAGCAGCATCTCGAGCTCTCGCGCGACATCGCGCAAAAGTTCAATAACGATTTTGCCGCCTCGATCCGCGCCCACGGCTACGGCGAGCAGTTTTTTCCGTTGCCGGAACCGTTGATCCAGGGCCCGGCGACGCGCGTGATGTCGTTGCGCGACGGCGCAAAGAAAATGTCGAAGTCGGATGCTTCGGATCAGTCGCGCATCAATCTGACCGATGATGCGGATGCCATCGCGCACAAGATTCGACGCGCCAAGACCGACCCCGATGCATTGCCAGGCGAGGAAGCGGGTCTCAAGGCGCGCCCCGAGGCCGACAATCTTGTCGGCATCTACGCGGCGCTGGCGGAGAGAAGCAAGGCAGACGTCCTCAAGGAGCTCGGCGGCGCGCAGTTCTCGACGTTCAAGGCCGCCCTGGCCGAGCTCGCGGTGGCAAGGCTCGGCCCGATCAATGCCGAGATGAAGCGCCTGCTTTCCGACCCCGTCTACATCGATTCGGTGCTGGGCGAGGGCGCCGCGCGCGCGCGGGTCATCGCCGCGGAAACCATGAAGGCGGTCAAGGACATCGTCGGATTCGTGCATCGCTGAAGCCGGGCTTGGGCCGGCTCTCGCACAGGACAGGACTTGTACGGCGACCAAGCGCCATGGCAGGATTCGCCATCGTGCGCCGCAACCCTCGCAATGGATGAGGGGCGCGGCCGGGGAAGCCGATGACGACAAAGAAGCGCCGCAGCTATGAGGCCGGCCATTCGCCGAAGTTCCTCGTGGTGATCGACGATTCGCCGGAATGCGACCGCGCGCTCTATTTTGCCAGCCGGCGGGCGCTGCGGATCGGTTCAACCGTTCTGATGCTGCGCGTCATTGAGACCCACGACCACGGCCCCCAATGGCTGGGGGTTGCCGACATCATGCGCGCGGAGGCGCACGAGGAAGCCAGTGCCGTGCTCGACCGCCACGCTTCGCGCGCTGCAGGCATCACCGGGGTGATGCCCCAGCGCGTGATCCGTGAAGGCGACAAGGCAACCGAGCTGCTGGCTCTGATCGAGGAGGACGAGGACATCGCGCTCCTTGTGCTGGCGGCGGCGACCGACCAGGAAGGGCCCGGTCCGCTCGTCTCCTCGCTGATCAGGAATGCGGGCGAATTCCCGGTGCCGGTCGCCATCGTGCCGGGCAATCTCAGCGACGAGGATCTCGATTCCATGTCATAGGCGCAGAGCGATGTGCCGCACACGGGGTCGTTTCAGCCGTGGGGGACGACGGCGGCCTTGATCTTTTTCGGTGCGCCGCCACTTTATTGCCATGCGATGCCTGCGGGTTGCCGCGGGCGGTCAAGGAGCGCCAGCCATGTTCATCCAGACCGAAGCGACCCCCAATCCGGCGACCCTCAAGTTCTTGCCCGGGCGGCCCGTGCTGGCAAGCGGCACGCTCGATATGCGCGACCCGCAATCCGCTGCTCAATCGGCGCTCGCCGAAAGCCTCTTCGCCATCCCCGGCATTTCCGGCGTCTTCCTTGGCTCGGATTTCATTGCGGTCACCAAGGCAAGCGGCGAATGGCAGCAGCTCAAGCCTGCTGTGCTGGGCACCATCATGGAGCATTTCATGTCCGGTGCGCCGATCGTGCGAAGCCTCGAGGGCGAGGCGGCATCGCAGAGCGAGGAGTTCTTTGCGGCCGAGGATTCCGAGACCGTGGCCACCATCAAGGAGCTGATCGAGTCGCGCGTGCGGCCCGCGGTCGCAAATGACGGCGGGGACATCACCTTCCGTGGCTTCAAGGACGGCGTGGTTTATCTCGACATGAAGGGCGCCTGCTCCGGCTGTCCCTCCTCCACCGCAACGTTGCGGCACGGCATCCAGAACCTGTTACGGCACTATGTGCCGGACGTGATCGAAGTGCGGCCCATGGGGTGAATTTCGCCCCCGCGCCGCGCGATCTCATAATCCGCAATCCGTTTCCCGCCTTCGGGTCAAGCCCGAAGCGCAGGCTTTTTGCGAGACACGCTCTGATCTAAGCTCAGGCGATGCGCATCCTTGCCATCGACACCGCGCTCGCCGCCTGCTCGGCTGGCGTGCTCGACATGAGCCGCGGAGGGATCACCGCCAGCGAGACTCTGACCATGAGCCGCGGCCACGCCGAAGCGCTGATGCCGCTCGTAGCCCGCGTCATGGACCGTGCCGAGCTCGAGTTCGCCGATCTCGACCGAATTGCGGTCACCACCGGCCCCGGCAGCTTTACCGGGCTGCGGGTCGGAATATCGGCCAGCCGCGGCATCGCGCTCGCCGCGGGGAAGCCGGCCATCGGGCTTTCGACGCTTGCAGGCTTTGCCGCTCCGCTGATTGCCGAGGACGACGACAGCAACGTTATTGCTGCGATCGATGCGCGGCACGACCACGTCTACATCCAGGTTTTCGGCACCGGCGGGCGCACGCTGGTTTCGCCCCGCATCGCCACCCTGCGTGATGCGGTGCGCGCGGCGGTCACCGGGCCGGTCCGCGTCATCGGCACCGCTGCCGGCCTGCTCGCGGCGGCCTGGCCAAAGGGGGTCGAGCGGCCGCTCCAGGTCGATGAGCGCGGCGCTCCGGACATCGCCTGGATCGCGCGACTGGGCGCCGCGGCGGCCGAAGGATACGGCCCGCCACGACCGCTCTACCTGCGTGCCCCGGACGCACAACCGCAGGACGCCGCCCGTCTGCCGCGTCGATGAAACGCCTCGCGCGCCTCTTTGTTCGCGGCCGGCCCGTGCTGTCGCAAGCAGGCCCCGCCGATGCCCGCGCCATGGCTGCGCTGCACGCCGCTTCATTTCATCGCGCGTGGAGCGACGGTGAATTCGCCGACCTGCTCGCACAAGGCGATGTGGTTGCCGATCGCGTCATTGTTGGACGCTGGCTCGCGGGATTCATTCTTTCCCGCATAGCCGCTGGGGAGGCGGAGATCCTCTCGGTTGCGGTCAAGCCGGCCCGGCGCGGAAAGGGCCTGGGGCGCAGCCTGCTGGACCAGCACCTGCGCCGCCTTGCCGGACGCGGGGTGGGAACGGTGTTTCTCGAAGTGGCCGAGGATAATTGGCCCGCGCGGGCGCTCTATCGGCGCGCGGGCTTCAGTGACGTGGGGCGGCGTGAGGGGTACTATCCCGAGGCAAAGGGTGCCGCGGCGCTCATCCTGCGCCGTGACCTTGCGTAGTCGCTTCCGCCGCGGCGGCGCTATTGGGAACATGCAGCTCAATCGGGAGAATGATGCCTGCATCAGGTCGTCTTGCGTCCGTTCTCGTCGGTGCGCTCGGCATTGCACTCGCTGGTGTCGTCGCCGGCAAAATCTCGGCGCAGCCGGCGTTTCCCGACCGGCCGATTAAAGTTGTCGTGGGATTTTCGGCCGGCGGCGGGACCGACGTTATTGCCAGAATTCTCGCGCAGAAACTGTCCGAGACGCTGAGCCAGTCGGTGGTAGTGGAGAACCGCACCGGCGCAAGCGGCTTGATTGCCGCGGAAGCCGTGGCCAAGGCGGCTCCCGATGGCTACACGCTCATGATGGGCAGCCAGACAACCCTTGCAGTGGCCCCCACGCTTTATCGCAAGAGTGGGCTCGATCCCGCCAAGGAATTCGCGGGCATCGCGATGGCCGGCATTTCACCGCTGGTGCTGGTGGTTAATCCCTCGCTGCGGGTGCATTCCGTCAATGATGTCATCGCAATGGCCAAAGCCTCCCCTGGCGCGATCAACTTTGGATCGGGGGGAGCGGGAACGACGCCCCATATGGCGGCTGAGCTGTTTTCGCTGCTCGCAGGAATCAGGATGACGCACGTCGCCTACCGGGGAGAGGCACCCGCAATCAATGATCTTCTCGGCGGGCAAATCGCGCTCATGTTTCCCAACCTCTCCGCCGTCGTGGGCAACATACAGGCGGGAACGCTGCGCGCGCTGGCCGTCACCGGGGCCGCGCGCTCTCCAACAGCGCCGGAGATTCCAACTGTGGCCGAAAGCGCCATCCCCGATTTCGAGGCTGCGACATGGTTCGCTCTCGTCGCTCCTGCGGGGACGCCGCGCGACGTGCGCATGCGGCTCAATCGCGGTGTCCAGCGCGCACTGGCGCAGGGCGATGTCAAGCAGCGCCTCGCCGATCTCGGCATGACCAGCGAGGAGAGCACGCCTGAGCGATTGGATGCCCATATCAGGGCCGAGATCGCAAAATGGACGAAGGTAATCATGGATGCCGATATCCATGCCACGGAGTAGCGCATCGAATGAGCGGGGCAGCGACGGGGGCCCGCCACCGCCATTCCCTTGCTTCGCCAAAGCCGCTATGAGGGAGGTCGCCGATCAAATCGGAAGACGCCAAAATTTATCCTATAAATTCAATAGTTTGACAACGTAACGGAGATCGACTGCGACCGGCATGACCGCAGCGCGCAAGGTTCACATCAAATCCTTCGGATGCCAGATGAACGTCTACGATTCTCATCGTATGGCGGACACGCTTGCGCCCGAGGGCTTTTGCGAGACGCCGCGCGCCGAGGACGCGGACCTCATTGTGCTCAACACGTGCCACATTCGCGAGAAGGCGGAGGAGAAGGTTTTCTCCGAGCTCGGGCGCATGCGGGTGCTCAAAGAGGCGGCGGCGGGCGGCGGCCGGCGCGTGACCATCGCCGTTGCCGGCTGTGTGGCGCAGGCGCAGGGCCGGGAGATCGTCCGCCGCGCTCCCGCAGTCGATATCGTCGTAGGTTCGCAGAACTATCATCGCCTGCCGGCGCTCATCGCACGCGCCGAGCGCGATGGTGCCGTCGTCGACACCGAGTTCCCGATCGAAGACAAGTTCGACAGGCTCAGCCCGCCGAGCAGAAAAGCGATCCGTGCACGCGGGGTGTCGGCCTTCGTCACCGTGCAGGAAGGCTGCGACAAATTCTGTACCTTCTGCGTGGTGCCGTATACGCGCGGCGCCGAAGCATCGCGCCCTGCCGTCAAGATCATCGCAGAGACTGAGCGGCTGGCCCAGGCGGGTGTGCGCGAGATCACGCTCATCGGCCAGAACGTGAACGCCTACCACGGGCAAGGCCCCGATGGGGCGCCCTGGACGCTCGCCCGTCTGCTCGCACGCATCGGCGAGGTTCGCGGAATCGCGCGCCTGCGCTATACCACCAGCCATCCCTGCGATATGGAGGCAAGCCTGATTGCGGCGCACCGCGATCTGCCCGGCCTGATGCCCTTTCTGCACGTCCCGGTGCAATCCGGGTCCGATCGGATTCTCTTTCGGATGAAGCGGCGGCACATGCGCGCCGATTATCTCGGCATGATAGCCCGTCTGCGCGCAGCGCGGCCAGACATGGCATTTTCGTCAGACTTTATTGTCGGATTTCCCGGCGAGAGCGAGCCTGATTTTGACAGCACGCTCTCGCTCATCGACGAGGTCGGCTTTGCCGGTGCATTCTCGTTCAAGTACTCGGCCCGCCCGGGAACGCCAGCCGCGGAAATGGCCGATCAGATTGACGAGAATGTAAAATCCGAGCGACTTTACCGCCTGCAGGCGGCAATCGATCGCAATTCCGCGGCCTTCAACGCGCAGTGCCTCGGCCGCACCCTCGATGTTCTGTTCGAAAGGCCCGGGCGCCATCCTGGCCAGATTGTCGGACGCTCCCCATATCTTCAGCCGGTTCAGGTCATGGCTCCACAAAGCCTTATCGGCCAGATTGCAGCGGTTACGATCACCGAGGTGAGCTCGAACAGCATGTTTGGCGCGCTCGCGCGTGAGGCAGGGGCAGCGGGGGACTGACGGCGTTGCGATCGTCCCGAATGGACAACCGTTCGATCGCGTCCTCGCCGCTGGCGACGAGCGATAGTGCCGCGACCTCCCTCGTGCTCGCATTCGACGACAACCGGCTGGCCTCTACGCTGTTCGGCCAGTACGGCCAGAACCTCGCCTTGATCGAGCGCAGGCTGGAGGTGGTCGCCGACCAGCGCGGCAACCATGTCAGCATCGGGGGATCGCGCGACGGCGTCGAGCAGGCGCGGCGCGTGCTCGAAGGGCTCTATGAAAGGCTCAAGCGCGGCGACGAGCTTGTCTCCGGCGATGTCGAGGGGGCGATCCGCTTGGCCATCGCACAGGGCTCGCTGTTCGACTACGAGCCCACTGCAGAGCGGGTCACCTTCGAGGAGATCAACCTGCGCAAGCGTCCGGTGCGCGCGCGCACTGCCGCGCAGGACGCCTACATTCGCGCGCTGCGACGGCATGCGCTGGTGTTCGGTGTGGGGCCCGCCGGCACCGGCAAGACCTGGCTGGCGGTGGCGCATGCGGTGCAGCTGTTCGAGCGCAAGGAAGTCGATCGCATCATCCTGTCGCGCCCGGCGGTCGAAGCAGGCGAACGGCTCGGATTTCTGCCCGGCGACATGCGGGAGAAGGTCGATCCCTATCTGCGTCCGATCTACGACGCGCTCTATGATCTCATGGACGCGCGCATCGTCGAGCGCGCGATCGAGACCACCGAGATCGAGATCGCCCCGCTCGCGTTCATGCGCGGACGCACGCTTTCGAATGCGGTCGTGATCCTGGATGAGGCGCAAAATACTACTGCCATGCAGATGAAGATGTTTCTCACCCGCCTGGGCGAGAACAGCCGCATGATCATCACCGGCGACCCCAGCCAGGTCGACCTGCCGAGCGGACAGATCTCGGGCCTGGCGGAGGCGACACGCCTGCTCAAGAACGTCGAAGGAATTGGCATCGTCAGCTACACCGCCGCCGATGTCATTCGGCACGAGCTGGTCGCACGCATCGTTGAAGCCTACGACAAGGATACGCGCAAGGTCGCGCGAGTGCGCGAGAGCAATGAATGAGCCTGCCCCCGTGCTTGAGCTCGACTTGAACTTGATGAAACCGGCGGTGCCCGGCACGCGCAAGCGCCTCGCCGCGTCGCGGTTCACCTCAGCGGTCGTCATCGAAATCAGGGTGGAATCTCCGGTGTGGAACGCGCGTCGCAACGCAAGAGCAGTGTTGCGACGTGCCGTCCGGCGGGCGGCGGCTACGGCTTGCGTGAGCCAAGGCGAGGTTTCCGTCGTGCTCTGCGATGACGAGGCCATGCGCGTGCTCAATCGCGACTGGCGCCAGAAGGATATGTCGACCAACGTGCTGGCCTTCCCGGTCGATGCCGGAAACGCCGCGCCCGGACAGCCGCGCCTGCTCGGCGACATTGTCATTGCGTATCAGACGCTTCAGCGCGAAGCGCACATGCAGGCAAAGCCGTTTGCGCAGCACCTCGCGCATCTTGCCGTGCACGGGTTCCTTCACCTCGTCGGCTATGATCACCGGACCGCGCAAGAGGCGCAGGTGATGGAACGTCTCGAGACCTCGATCCTCGCTCGCCTCGACATTCCGAATCCCTATGGGACGGGACAGATCCGCCGCTCTCCGATCCGCCATGCCTGATCCCGAACCATCCGGATCGAACGAGGGTGGCGCGACGCGCAACCTCCCCGTTCCCGTGCCGCTGCCGAGCCAGCGTGACCGTGAAACCGGCGAAAGCTGGTTCGCGCGCGTGTTGCGCACGTTGTTCGGGTGGCGGGCGAGCAGCATCCGCGCCGGCCTCGCGGACGTGCTGGAGGACGGCGCCGGCGAGACCGGCTTTTCGCCGACCGAACGCGTCATGCTGCGCAACATCCTGGGACTGCGCGAGCGGCGCATCGCGGATGTGATGGTGCCGCGGGCCGATATCATCGCCGTACCGCGCGAGATCTCGCTCGGCGAACTCATGAAGGTATTCGAAAGCGCCGGGCACTCGCGGCTCGTCGTCTACGACGAGACGCTCGACGATGCGGTCGGCATGGTCCATATCCGCGATCTGGTCGCATTCATGACCATGCGTGCGGCGGCGAGCGCACAGGCGAACACCAGGCGCAAAAAGCCATTTCCCGCCGGTCTCGATCTCAAAGCGGTCGATCTTTCGATGCCGCTCTCGACAACCAAGATCATTCGCGAAATCCTTTTCGGGCCACCTTCGATGCCGGTGCTCGACCTGCTCGCCAAGATGCAGACGACCCGCATTCACCTCGCGCTGGTCGTCGATGAATATGGCGGAGCCGACGGGGTGGTCTCGATCGAGGACATCGTCGAGCAGATCGTCGGTGAGATTGCCGACGAGCACGACGAGCACATCCCGCCCGCGGTGGTTCGCCAGGCCGATGGCTCCTTCCTTGCCGATGCCCGTGCCAAGCTCGAGGATGTGACCGCGATCGTCGGCAAGGAATTCGAGGTCGGGGAGGTGGCAAAGGAAGTGGATACGCTTGCCGGCTATGTCGTCACCCGCACCGGTCGCGTGCCGGTGCGCGGCGAGCTCGTGCCCGGGCCGGGACCGTTCGAGCTTGAAATCCTGGACGCCGATCCGCGTCGCCTCAAGCGAATGCGCATCTATCGTAACCTGGACAAGACAAACGGAAGCAAGCAGCTGTCCGCAAGACGCCCCGACATAGCGACGCCCAGCGCATCTGTCACGATATCGGCGCCGGACTCGGTTCCAAACCGCACGGAGGCCGCGCGGCTTCCTCCCGGCGCCATGACAGAGAAATCCGCGCGCCGTCCGTGACGCTCGTTCGGCTCTCCCATAGCTTTGTGCTGGCATGGGGATGGCGTCGCATCCTGATCGCGTTCTTGGCCGGCGCGGGTACCGCGCTCGCGCTTACGCCGTTAAACCTGTGGCCGGCTCCGTTCATAACGTTTCCCATTCTGCTGTGGCTCGTCGACGGCGCGGCGGCGGGTCGCCTCGGCGGCGTGTGGGCAGCGGCCGCTGTCGGCTGGTGGTTCGGTTTCGGCTATTTTGTGGCCGGCCTTTATTGGGTCGGTAATGCGTTTCTGGTCGATGCCAGGACCTTCGGCTGGCTGCTGCCGTTCGCGGTCACCGCGCTGCCCGCGGGAATGGCGCTCTACACTGCGTTCGGCGTAGCGCTCGCGCGTTTGATCTGGAGGCGCGGCGCCGCGCGCGTGCTGGCGCTCGCAGCGGCGCTCACGCTCGCCGAGTGGCTGCGCGGTCACCTGCTGGGCGGCTTTCCCTGGAATACCTTCGGATACGCGCTCATCTCGCCGCTTTGGCTCGCGCAGGGCGCATCGCTCACTGGAATCTGGGGGATGACCTTCCTCGCCATTGCAGTCTATGCGTCGCCGGCCGTGCTTGCCGACGACCGTGCCGATACGGCGCGACCATGGTTGCCTGTTGCATTGGGCGGCGCGCTGATCGCCGCCCTCGCCACCTTCGGCGCGGTCCGGCTCGCCATGCATCCGACGAGCTATGTCGACGGCGTGCGCATGCGCATCATGCAGCCCAATCTTCCGCAGGACGCGAAATTCAACATCTCGCAGAAGCAGCAGGTGATGAGCCGATACCTCGATTTGTCCGCTCACTCGACCGGGCCGCAATCGACCGGGCTGCAGGACGTGACCCATCTGATCTGGCCGGAATCGGCATTCCCGTTCTTTCTCACGCGGGAAGCGGATGCGCTGGCCCAGATCGCTGCCCTGCTGCGGCCGGGCACAGTTCTGATCACCGGCGGCATACGCCCGCCTGCGCCGAACGGCGTGGTCACGCGCGCATACAATTCCGTCTACGCAATCGGCCCCGATGGGTCGATCCTCTCAGTCTACGACAAGGTGCACCTGGTTCCGTTCGGGGAGTACCTTCCGTTCCAGAAGGTGCTGGAGCAGCTTGGCCTTATGCAGCTCACCCGGATGCGCGGCGGGTTCATCGCAGGCGATCGCCGCCGCAACCAGCATGTGCCGGGCGTCCCCGACTTTCTGCCGCTGGTCTGCTATGAGGTCATATTCCCGGGCGATGCGGTGCCGCACAGCGAGCGTCCGGGCTGGCTCTACGATCACATCGGCCGCTATCTCGGCTGGCCGTTCGTCGCCGGCAGCGGCGAGCGGCCGGGCTGGATGCTCAATCTCACAAATGACGGATGGTTCGGGAAAAGCGCCGGTCCCTATCAGCATTTTCAGCAATCGCGCATAAGGGCGATCGAGGAAGGGCTGCCGCTGGTGCGGGCAGCCAATACCGGAATCTCGGCAGTCGTCGATCCGCTCGGACGCGTCATTGAGTCGCTGCCGCTCGGCACCGAAGGGCTGATCGACGCGCGCCTGCCGCAGCCCTTGCCGACGACGCTCTATGCTCGCGCGGGCGACGGCCCGCTCGCCGCCATGCTTGTTCTGGCCTTGATCCTGGTTCTGCGCTCGCGTGCGCTTCGCCGGCGCTGACGCCCCGGGCCCCCGGATGCGCGGGCACGCATTTGCGAAAGTGGTCCGCTTCGTTCGTCCGCGCATCAATACGCCCACGAGACCGCCGGTTACGGTGCCGGCGGCTGTGGTGTTGAACGCAAGGGTAACCGATTCGTAACTTGGAAAATCCGGTATGCAAAACATAGTATCCCGATACTACATCTTGATC
>Ga0318516_10000052_pt1 | contig 22918 bp, 18 predicted proteins | sample GRESIP176b2f20_FD_202501 | JGI IMG/M metagenome (GOLD analysis project Ga0318516, IMG submission 202501) | Tropical soil microbial communities from Luquillo Experimental Forest, Puerto Rico - GRE.SIPMG.176b2f20 | ecosystem: Environmental > Terrestrial > Soil > Tropical forest > Bulk soil... | reverse complement strand
TCATCGAGGTGGACGGCGGCTGCAGCTGCTGCGACGGCGGCACGGCCGCGCTGACCTGGTACACGCCCGTGGAAGACGAAAGGAGAAGCGGATGACTCTCCGCGTTCAGCGCCGCGTTCTTATCGTGATCGTGCTTGTCATGATCGCGGCGGGCAGCCTGCTCGGGCTGCTCGCGTTCCCGAGTTACACCGGCTACAGCGGCTGCGTGCACGCGCACGGGGCAGCGGCCTGCCAGGCGCCATTGCCCCTGCAGCAGGACGGCGACGGATGAGCCTCACGCTGCCCGCACGGTGCGCCAGGCCGTCACCTGGCGGATAATCCAGCGGCCCAGGTACGGCGGGATCGCCTCGGCGACTGCCTCGCGGTCGGGCATCCATTCCTCGCCGATCTCCATCGCCGCCCGCACCGGCTCCTTGCGCTCGTGCCCGGCCACCGAGACGAACCAGCCGGGCTTCCAGTGGCCGGCTTTCGCGGTCGGCACCGGATGCGGCCAGCCGCAGTCCCCGTGCCGCCGGATCCGCTTCGCCCGCTGGCAGTCGGCCGGCGGCTCCCAGGCCCAGTCCCGCAGCCGGGGCGGGGTGAGCACCAGGCCGCCGCCCGCTTCCAGCAGCCGGTGCCGGTACGTCCGGGCGCCGAACATCCACATGCACATCGTCACCGGGTCGCGCAGCTCGCTCCGGGCGCCCTCGACATTCTCGATCACGAACGGGCCGCCCCAGTCATCCAGCAGCGGCTGGACGGGCTTGATCAGGCGCGGGTACCTGCCCTCGATCTCCGGGCGGCAGTAGCTCATCCGGGAGTAGCCCTGGCACGGCGGGTTCACCAGCGCGACCGTGAACCGGCTCATGAAGCCCCGGTCGGCCAGCACCTCCAGGATGTCCGCGCAGATGAACTCGGCCGCGCCCGAGCGCAGGTAGCCGTCGCGGCAGCCGGGGTCGCTGTCGACGCCGACCACGCAGTGGCCCGCCAGGGCGTAGCCCCGGGCACCCCCGCCCTGGCCGCAGCAGCCGTCCAGGATGTACTCGGTCAGATCACCCACCACCCGGTGCCGTCGCTCCACAGCCGGGCCCGCGCGAGCGCGGCCAGCTGGTAAGGCGTCGCGGCGCTGTCGATCAGCTGGCCGGACTGGGCGTTGACCGACATCGAGTTGCCCGAGGAGTCGGTGCGCTTGACCGCGAACTCCGCCCCGGCAGTCGCGGCCGGCAGGAGCAGGCTGAGGTTGCCGGTAGCCGCGCTGGCCAGGATCAGCTGGTCGCTCAGCGAGACGGTGTAGTTCGCGGTGACCACGGTGGCCACGGTGCCCGCCCTGAGCACGTCGACATCGGGGAAGAACGCCTGGGCCTGGCCGGGCACCTGCACGCCCAGGTCGATCCGCAGCGGGAACGGCAGGTAGAAGCTGATGTCCCCGGTGGGGGCGATGAACGGGTTGGTCAGCATCGTGCCCGACGTCGCGTCGGCGTACAGCGGCAGCGTGATCAGCGTGCCCAGCTGGGTGCCGTTCGCGGTCGAGCCGCTGGCGAACACCGCGACGGTGGTGCCCGTCTGCAGGTCGCCCGCCGTGCTCTGAACGGGCGCAGTGTAATGGCTCCGCACGACACCCTCCTATGCTTTATAGTAACTGTCAGCCGAGGCATGGCTAGGCTCGGCGAGGCCCGGATAGGCACGGGTAGGCACGGCTAGGTGGGCTAGGCTCATGACACCGGTCCCGTCGTGCCCGTGTAATTGCCGTTCCCGAAATTATCAGTGAAGACATCGCTGCCGTCCGGCACGCCATACGTGAATGTGTACGAATCGCTATAGATGTCGCTGAAGGTGACCGGGCCCGCCGTTCCCGCCGCGTACGGCGTCACCAGGGCATTGCCGAGCACCGCCGTAGACGCCGGCAGCGGCGACGGCGCGGGCTGGGAGTAGGTCGTGCCCTGGCCCAGCAGCTGGGCGTAGGCGTAGTACCAGGCCTGCGGGACGGGCCCGGACCAGGCCTGCCAGTACGGGTCCAGGGCGATCTTGCGGTAGGTGTCCAGGTGCGCGGTGTTCGGCCCGTGCGGCAGCCCGGGGATCCGGGGCGGCACGCCGCGCGGGTAGCAGGTGTACCACGGCCGGATGGCCACGGTCGAGACGGTCAGGCCGGGCCGGTAGCCGCTCAGCCGCCACTGCAGCTGGGTGCCCAGGCCCGGGGCCGGCGGCGGGAAGACCATGGCCCCGTCCGGGTCGGCGTTGACATCCATGGCCGGCCACCAGGTGGCGCCGGCGTCGTTGCTGAACTCCCACAGGATCGAGTCCTCGAAGATGGACACGTCATCGACGCCCCAGGTGTCGCTGGTCAGCCCGTACTGGACCAGCTGCCAGCTCAGCGTGTAACCCAGCGGCGGCATGTAAGTGTCGATGCTGTTCCAGGTCTGGCCGATAGTGGCCTGCCACTGCGGCCAGGCGGCCTGCGCCTGGGCCCAGGTCAGGGTCGGCGCGCCCTGCGGGCCGCCCAGGGTGCAGCTGGCGAACCACTCGGTCACCGAGTTGCCCGCCACCGATGCCTGCTGCTCGGCCACCACCGCCCCGGTCGCGCCGTCGAGCAGCTGCAGGCACAGCGGCGCGGTCAGCGCCGAGCTGGCGAAGACCCGGGCCGCGATGTGCACCCGCCCGGCAGCGCTGACCGTGACCGGCGCCCCGGCATAGGCGATCCCGCCGTACGGCGAGGTCTCCGGCATGCCCTGCAGCTGGTTCCAGGCCAGCAGCGGGCCGCTGAACGCCGACCAGGCGGGATACGACGCCTGCATGGCCGCCCAGGACAGCTGGCCCGGCGACCGGGTGACCATGACCATCGAGCCGAGCGGCGAGCCGGTGACCGTCGATACGGCCAGCGGCAGCGCGTCGCCGACATTGGTCACGAACGGCAGCGCCGTGTTGGCGAAGCCCGGGTCCGGGAGCAGCTGGACGGGCGGCGACTGGACCGAGGCGAACTGGATGCCGGTGTACTGGTGCTGGGCGGCCAGGACGGGGCTGGTCAGCTGGGCCACCGAACCGGGCGCCAGGTTCACCGGCACCGACAGCAGGCCCGGCTGCCAGGTCCACGGGACCGGGCTGCCGGCCTGCGGGGCGCTCAGCGAGGCCGGGCTGATCCCGGCCGTGTCGCCGAAGGTGTCGATGTACTCGGCCGTGTCGGAGGCGGCCGTGTAGTCCTGGCGGAGCATCGTCAGCTGCGACAGCCCGGCGAAGTAGCCGATCCGGCTGGCGGCGGTGACGCTGACCTCCTGGTAGACCTCGGTGCCCGTGACCTGCTGCCGGCGGGCGCCCTGCGGCGCGGACTGCCAGGTCTGGAAGTTGTACAGGGACCCGCCCTGCTGCTGCATCTTGTCGGCCGAGTACGGGTCGGTGCCGTACAGCGCCTCGGTGGGCAGGCTGGCGCCCGGGTTCGGGGGCGTGCGGGCCGCCGGCTGGTCGGCATAGAAGTTCTGCGGGGCCAGCGAGGCATTGACCGCCATCCCGGTGTCAGCCGAGGGCGGGTAGGTAGGCTGGCCGACCGGGGTGTTCGGGCCCGCCAGGGAGGACGAGCGGGCCGACTGGGTGGGCGCGGCGGCCGGCGGCGAGCCAGCCCGCTGGTCCGGCGGGAAGACCGGGTAGGTCTTGGCCTTCTGCGGGGTGGCCGTGTAGAACTCGTACGGCTCGGGCGCCAGGTCGGTGAACTCGAACCGGAAGCCGGATGCCCGCACGGGCGGGAACTGGACGTACCCGGCGGTCAGCTTCCAGGACCGCTGGACCGGGATCCAGGCCGAGGAGGACCAGGCGGACCCGATGCCGCCGGCGAACCCGTAGGGCGCCTGGCTGGGCAGCACCAGCGACAGGTCGAACCGGCAGCAGGCATTGACCGTGGTCGGCCCTGAGCCGCCCGCCGGGGCGACATAGGCCTGGGGCCCGGCCGCGAACGCGGCGAACTGCGCGGGTGAACCTCCGTTTACAGGATCCGGGGCCGGAGCCTCCTGCTTCAGGACGAAGCTGGTCAGCCGGTACTGGCCGGGCCAGATACTGACCATGCCCAGCGCCTGCTGGGTGGCCGGCTCGGGCGCGCCGAACCAGAATGTGCTGGTAGCAGGCAGCGAGGAGGCGGGAGATGTATGGCACGTGCCGTACTGGGCGGACCAGGCGTAAACCAGCGCGCCGTCCCATCCGGCGGCGAACTGCAGCCGGTCGTTAGCCGCGTGCGCGGCCGGCCAGGCCGCCAGCACGGCCTGCGCCTGGGCCATCGTGATCAGCCAGGTCCCGTTGCTGAACCACAGCTGCACGATGCCGGTATCGCAGATCATGTAGCTGCCCGGGTCGGTGCCCGCGAACTGCGGCTGCACCTCCCAGGCCGCCCACCACGGCTGGGTGAAGTCGATGCCGGTCGCCCGGGTGGCCAGGGTCAGCCAGCCCGGGGCATTGCCGAACTTCAGCCCCTCCAGGTCAACGGCGGGCAGGATCGAGCCGTTGACCTGGACCGAGGCCGCTGTCAGCGGGGTATCGACGGCCTCCCAGCCGGGGCCCGGCGCCGAGATGGTGTAGTACAGGTTCAGGCTCACGCCGCTGGTGGTCGGCATGATGTAGAACCGGTCGATGACCTGCGGGCTGCCGGACGGATCGCGGGCGTCGGCGTACAGGTTGACGCAGGCTGAGGAGAACGGCTGCGGCGCGCACTTCCACGGCAGCCCGTTCAGCAGGTCGCTGGCCCGGTTCTCGCGCAGGGTCAGCTGCACCGGGCTGCCGTTGATGTCCTCGGCCACGGCGAAGGACTGCCGCTCGGTGATGATCTCGTCGGTACGGGAGGTGTAGGGCACGTCGGTGCGGTTGATCACCCGGTAGCCGAAGTCCAGGTTGCGCACGCCCAGCGGGTACGGGCACGTCCGCCCCGACGCATCGTGCGGCAGCTGACCCGGATTGACGTTGATGACGGTCTGCAGCGCCCGGGTGCCGGCCAGCAGCAGCGCCCCGGCGGAGACCGGCCTGATCGGCTCGTCGTAGTGGATCCAGTGGTTCGCGCCGTAGTGGTAGGGGTTCTGCCCGGCGGTCAGCGCGGCAGCGCTGTTGACCAGTGCCGGCACCGAGCCGGAGATGATGTACTGCAGCACGACGCCGTTCGGGCCCTCGACCCAGGACCAGTTCCCCCGCGCATCCCGCCAGGCCAGCGAGTACTGGGACGGGAAGTGCGGCAGGTCCAGCGAGATGTAGTTCAGCAGCCGCACCGTGGACAGCGTGATGATCATCATCTCGTTGGTCTGGTCGCCGTAGCCGCGCACATGACTGGACCAGAACCGCTGCCCGGCCGGGGGCTGCGGGCCGGGCCCGGTCTTCGGCGGGCCGGCCTGGGACAGCGGGATCCCGTCGACATAGATCGCCGACCGTGGCGGCGTGGCGACCGAGCCGGGCATCTGCGTCATGACCGGCACGTTGGCGTACGGCGTGGTCATAACGTCGCCGTCATGACGGGCTGGCGCGGCCCGGAATACGGCGCGGCGGTCATCGCGGTCGAGCTGGCCGCCCGGCCGGCCGCCAGCACCGCCGGGTCGGCCACGCCCCAGGCCGGGAGGTAGGACGTGACATGCCCGCCGGGAAAGGTGACGATCTCGTAGTTCTTCCGGTCGTCCTTGGGTGCCCTCAGCACCGCCGTGGGCGAGGTGACCGGCTCCCAGGTCGAGCCGAACACCTGGGCGATCGTGCTGGCGTAGGAGTACTGCCAGCCCTGGCCCTGGCTGAACGGCGGCACGCCCGGCTTCATCGGCAGCGTCTTGTCGACTACCTGGCCGCCCCGGTCATAGGCCTTCACGTAGCCGGTGTACGGCGGCGACGCAGGCTGGGCCGGCAGCGGCTTGGCAATGACCTCCCAGTAGTCGCTGTCAGCGGAAATGCCGCCAAGCGGCACCGGGGCGTCCACCAGCGAGCCGGTCGTGTCGACGCTGACCAGCGCGAAGGCCGGGGCCAGCACCCGCACCACGTCCATGATGCCCGAGGCGTCGGACACGGCCTGCTGCTGATGGGCCAGATCCGGGGCGTAGCTGCGCTGCGGCTGGATGACGATCTCGTTCAGCGCGTTGATGGTCAGCCCGCCGTAGGTCACGGTGTTCTGCAGCTGATTCCAGTACTTGCCGCTGATGGCCGCCCAGGCGGGGTACTGCGACTGGATCGAGCCCCAGGTGCTGCCCTGCGTGGTCTCGGCGCCCTGCAGGGTCACCAGCTGGCCGGTCTCGTAGACCCGGCAGGGCACCTGGACGATCGCCTCGGCCATCGCCTGGAGGCCGGGCACCGTGCCGCCCATGCTGATGGCGCGGGCCAGCTGGATGACGCGCTCGCGGTACACCGCGTCGATGGAGTGGATCTCGTCCCAGCCGTCCTGGGTGGCCAGGTCGGTGTAGGGGTTGAACGTCACGCCCGTGGCGGGGTTAACGGGGAACATGCAGCTGGTATTGCGCCGGGCGCTGAACAGCGCGCCGTAGAAGGCGTCCAGGTCGTAGAAGTGCGTGCCGCTGATCGCCGACTGCAGCCGGGCCACCTGCTGGCGCTGGCGCAGCTGCCCGGCGCCGGCCGGGCCCAGCAGCGCGGCCATGAACCGGACCAGCAGCGAGTCCGGGGTCAGGTTCCAGACCTGCTCGGGGAAGTTGACCAGCCGCCGGTAGAGCATCATGTCCGGGTACAGCAGCCCGGTGCCGGTCGAGGTCCGGGCGGGCAGCGGCTGGGTCGGGTTGACCTGGAAGCTCAGCAGCGACGGGGCAGGCGTGTTCGGGTAATCGAAGATCGAGCTGCTCTGGGTGATGATGCCCGGGTTGTAGCCCGGATCATTGATGACCTGCGGCATGCGCCCTCCTCTTTCCTTCCCGGGCGCAGGCCTGGCGCTATAATCCTTGGTAGCACGGCGCGGGGCGGGGCAAGGATTGGCCGGTCGCGGCACTACGCGGCACAGCGCGGCCGGAGCGGCGCGGCACGGGGAAGGATCGGCAGGTCTCGGCGTGGCCAGGCGAGTCAGTCAGGCGCTGTACGCGCATATGCTGCGGGCATTCACGGACGTGCCCCGCGAGCCCGTGGCCTGCCTCCTGTACACCGGGGAGGGCTTCGTGACCGTGCATGCCCACCCGGAGAGGGTGCCCGCACCTGCGCCCGCGCCCGTGACCCGCCTGGCCGGGCTGCCGCCGCGCCGCTACTGCGATCAGGGCCACGATCCGGTCGAGTGGTCCGGCCGCAGGCTGCACTGCTGGTTCTGCGGTGCCAGGGGCATCCGGGGCAGCACGCCGCCCTTCGCCGTCCCCAGCCTGTCCGAGCAGCTGAGCCGCCCGGACGGGCTGGTCAGGTAAAGGCACCGAAGGAGTTGGCGGCCTTGGGCACTACCACCAGGCCGCCGAACGCCGGGATCTGGGAGTCCCCCAGGATGATATCGGTCGGGTTGCCGTTGGCATCGACATAGCTGACGATGGGCACGCCGGCGTTGTTCACCTGCTGGATCCCGACGTTGAAGGCATTCGGGTTGGCCGGGTTCCAGTTGGCCTGGTCGCTGCCGACCAGGAAGCGGCAGGCCGTCACGCCCGGCGTGTTCTCGATCTGCTGGATGGCCGAGCTGGGGTAGACCATGGCGTTGAAGCCGAGCCCGGTCAGCCAGCCTGACAGCGCGGTCTGGATCGCGGCAGTGGTGGTGGCCGGGGCAGTATTCGGGTCGAAGATCACCGCGACGCTGAACTGCAGCAGCACGGTCAGCGCCTGGTGGGCCAGCACGTCGGTGGCGGCCAGCCGCCAGTTGTCCAGGTCCTGCTGGACGGCCAGCGGCACGTTGTTGTAGGTGTAGTCCTCGCTGATCGTGATGGCCGACCCGGCGGGCGGCGCCATCGTGGCCACCCATTCCAGCCCGGCGTTGGAGTACGGGCCCCAGCCGAAGGCGTCGTTCTCGTGCACGATCTGGTAGGCGTAGCTGATGCCGCCGGACACGGTGCCCAGCGGGTGCTGCGCGGTGGCCAGGCCGTAGTTGACGCCGCGCACGGTAATCAGCGGGTCCACCGTGACGATCGGCACGAAGGCCAGCGGGAGGAAGATGTTCCCGGCCGTGGGCGGGGTGGAGTCCGGGCGGACATAGTTGCCGGCGTAGTACGGCGCGGTCGGGGCCGAGGAGAAGCTCCGCGAGATGCTCCAGGGCACGGTCTGGGCGGCGGGCACCGCATTGACCCCGGCGCACCAGACGTCGACCCGGTTCAGCACGCCCGAGGCAGGGACGTTGCGGCTCCACTCGTCCAGGTAGTTGTACCGCAGCCCGACGATCTGGCCGGGCGGGAAGTAATTGGCGTCGATGACCTGGATGACCGGCGGGTTGACCGAGGAGTTCCAGGTGTACTGCAGGCCGGGCACCGCGACGTCGCCGGCGTCGATGTGACGGCCGACCACCTGGCCGGTCGGGTAAATGTACTGGGCGTCGCCGACTGTGCTGGCGGCCGAGTTGCCGACGATCTGCACCTGCTCGACCCGGTGGGTCGAGGGACCGACCACGTTGGCGGCGTGACAGCTCGGGTTGTTCAGCGCGACGCCCAGGAACATCTGCTCGGTGCCGGACATCGACTTGAAGACCGTGTTCACCCAGCGCTGCTGCAGCTGGCTGTCGGTCTCCTGGTTGGCGCCCCCGGTGAACGCGGTCAGGTTGGTGACCTGGGTGACCTCGGCGACCGGGGTGGTCATCTGGGTCAGCGTGTTGGCGGCGGCGTTGCCGGTCGGGCCCAGCGTGGTGCACTGGGCGGGCACGGTGACCACCGACACGCCGACGTTGAAGATGCCCGGGGTCAGCGTCGCCGCGATGATGTCGCCGCCGTCGTCGCTGACCTGGGAGCCGACCGGCACGCCCACCACGTCGGTCGCGGTTCCCCGGGTGAAGGTCAGCGTGCCGGTCGCCTGGGTGGCCGGGAACCGGCTCATCCCGAACAGCTGCACGAACGCGTCCAGGTCCGCGCCGGTATGGCTGTAGATGTCGTACTGGTAGGTCAGCAGGTGGGTGTCGACCGAGGCATCGGCGACCGCGCTGGAGAACGCGTCGATCATCTTGCGCGTCACGCTGCCCACGCTGGTGTCCATGTCCGGCGCGGTCACCTGCAGGGCCGCGATGATCTGCCCGGAGACATCGGTCTGACTCGCCACATTCCTTCCGGGGGCCTGTTAATATATCAAGGAACTTAGGGAGGGGCATGTTCTGGAGAAACTGGCGGCCGGCCGGAGGCTGGCTGCTCATGATCGTCACGGTCAGCGCCCTGCTGATCACCGGGCTCAGCGGCGTGGCGGTCTACCGCCTGAGCCGCCAGGCCCCGGCGGTCATCACGGTGCCCGGTGCCGGGACGGCCTCCGCATCCCCCGCACCCCGGGCCACGGCGGCACCCAGGCACCGCCCGGCACCGCCCAGGCCGGCGATCAGCGCCTCGGCGAATATCCCCGGGCTGATCCCGGTCCCGGTCACCGCAGGCGCCTACAGCCCCGCGAGCGTCTCGCCGGCGGCCACCTCGCCGGCTGCCACCCCGCCATCATCCGACCCGCCACCGGCCAGCTCGCCGCCTGTCACCTCGCCACCGGCCAGCTCGCCGCCTGCCAGCTCGCCGCCTGCTACCTCACCGCCGCCGAGCCCCGATCCGGTGCCCACCTCACCGGGCCCGAGTCCTGACCCGAGCCCGGACTCCCCGGCGCCGCCGCCCGCTACGTCACCAGCGCCACCGTCCGGGACAGGCTCACCTGCTGGCCCCCCATCGTCGTGAGGGAGACGCTGACGATGATCATCTCCGGGTCCGGGCTGATGATGGCATTGACCGAGTTCACCGTGGCGATCACGTCGGAGGCCAGCAGCTGGGACCTGCTGCCGGTCAGCTGCCAGCTGGTGACCATCGCCCGCTGGGCGGCGATCAGCCGGGCCAGCACCCGGGACACCTCGGAGGCCACCAGGGCGTCGGTGCCCGAGGTGACGGGCGCGCCCAGGTAAGTCTCCAGGGTCGAGCCCCAGGTGGGCTCGAACGGGTCGGCGCCGTACGGCTCGGCCAGCGCGGTGGCCAGCCGCTGCCGGATGTAGGCGGCGCCGTCCACCAGGCCCAGCTCGCCGCCGGACAGGATGAGGTCGCCCCCGGCGATCTGCAGGTCTTTCACCAGGTCTCCTAATCCAGCGGGTACGAGCCTATTGCCGAGCAGTTGACAGTGCCCGCCGACGCGTTGAACACGACGATATTGCCGCCAGGCTGGACATCGATACGGGGCAGCAGCACGCTGGCCTGAGTGGACCCGCTTTCCTGCATCAGCGGTATCGGGTGGCTGAATGCCGGGCGCCAGCCCGGGGGAACCGTGCCGATGACCGTGCCGCCCGTGAGCGTGCCCGCAACCGCCCGTATCTCCAGGTACACGCGGTTATGCGCGGCCAGCCGGTACCGGGCGTAGGAGCCGGACTGCGCGGCCCAGCCGTTCTGCATCGTCACGCTGTGCCAGCCCTCGGGCAGCACGGGCGACGAGCCGGGCTGGATAGCCAGGATCTGGCCCATCATGCCTACCGGGAACGTGTTGCCCTGCGTGTCAGCGCCCGCCACGGCCGTGACGGACGCCACCAGGCTGCCGGCTCCGGGAGCAGTGCTCGGGGCGAGCGCGAGCGCATAGCAGGCCCAGTTCTGCGCAGCGGAAAAGGTGCCGTTATAGGCTATGCTCCCGGTCGCGGCCATGATCTGGTAGCCGCACCGCATATCCACGGAAGACGCATAGCCGTCAATCTGCCCGCCGGCCTGCGCCTGGTTTATCCACGGGCCGGCCGGGCCGGTGATTGCCGGCGGGGTAGCCGATGGATTGTAATAGCCCGCCACGCCGCCGAGCCAAAGCTCGGTAGGCACGGTGGTCGAATATGATGCCATCGTGAACGAGGTGCTAGTGCCCGGCCAGAGCCAGGCGGTCCCGAATACGTCAATGTTCGGGCTGGTGCCGAGCCCGGAGAACTCGTAGAACTGGCGGTAATACGCCAGCGTGCTGGACACGCCGCCAGTGCCCAGCGGGACCTTCCAGTCGACTGACGAGTCCCCGCCGGGCGTATTGTAGCTTGCCCATACGTCAATCCAGCCGACAGCGTTAGTGCCTGACACGTCGTTGAATGGCACGTGAATGATCCGCGACATGCTCGCGTGGCTCGTGTGCAGCACAGCCGAGATCGCGCCGGTCGACGCATAACCGGTGGTGTAATATGCGGTCACCATAAAGAGCGTGTTGCCGGGCGCGGTAGAGGAGAAGCCGCTCATGTTAATGGTGACAGGGCTGACGGCGGATACGTAGCTGCCATTGCCGCCCGAGGCAGGAGCCTGGACAAGCGCGACCGGCGCGGACGTGGTATAGAAGAACAGCCCGTTCTGGTTCAGCAGCCAGTTCAGGCCGGAGAAGACCGAGCCGGAGATCGCGCCCATGCTGACATTGAGGCCGGCCGGGTAATTGTTCCCGTACTGGTCCGTGCCGGCCACCCCGGACCACGAGCCGATCAGGTTGCCGAGACCGGGCGTGCCGTCATAGACCAGGAACTCGCCCGACGTGCCGTCCGCGATCAGCTGGGACCCGTCGATCACCGTGCCGTTGATGGTGCTGCCGCTGATCGCCGTGCCGCTGATGGCGCCCTGGTTCACGCTGAGGCCGGCCGGGAAGGAGTTCCCCGGGGTATCGGTGCCGGCCGCGCCGGACCACGAGCCGATCAGGTTGCCGAGAGCGGGCGTGCCGTCGTAGATCAGGACCTCGCCCGCCGCGCCGGTCGCGACCAGCGTGGCCCCGGTGATCGTCATGCCGTCGATGGCCTGGGCCTGGATCTTCCCGGCGACGACCGCGCCCGCCTGGAGCTGGGCGGCGGAGACCGAGTTGGCCTGCAGCTTGTTCACGTCGATCGAGTTCGCCTGGATCGCCGTATTGCCCACGGTGACGTAGCAGACCGGGCTGGTGAACGTGGCGGTCACCCCGGACGGCAGCCCGGTGATGATCAGCCGGACGTAGGCCGAGGAGACCCCGGGCGGGATGGTGATCAGCTGGGCCACGGTCTGGGTGATGCCGGAGACCGGCAGCAGCGGGCCGAGGAACGAGCCGTCGCTGAGGGCGAGCTGGATCCCGGCGCTGATCCCGGCCGGGGCCCCGCCGGGCAGCGTGACCGCGACCGAGATGTAGTACTGCTCGCCCGGGTTGACGTACAGCGGGACCAGCGTGCTGGGCATCAGCGCCAGCGTGCAGGCCGCCGCGCCGCCGGCCACCGAGACGTTCGGCTCGGCGAACGTCCAGGTGCACGTGGTGCCCGGGTCCTGCTGGCGGACCAGGTTCAGCTCCGGGCTGGTGAACTGCGGGTCCAGGATGATGTTGGTCGAGGCCGCCGCCGTGGCCAGGTCCAGGTTGGTGATCGACGCGGCGGCGATCTGGGTCCCGGTCAGGCTGCCCGGCACGATGGCGCTGCCCGGGATGGAGCCATCGGGCGGCGCCGCAGGCGGCGGCAGGATGTCCGGCGGCAGCACACCCTCGCCGGCCACCCCGGAGTTGGTGAACTTGGTGGCGTCGTTGGTGGCGATCGCGGCGAAGGTCCAGGTGTTCGAGACGCCCTGGGTGATGATCCACTGCTCGCCGGGCTGGGGCAGGATGCCCTTGGCCGGCTGGATGTTCATCGGCACCCGGGCCTCGGTGCCGTGCCGGTCGATGCAGACCGCGAACGCCCCGTCCGGGGTGATCGCGGAGATGGTCACCAGCCGGGTCGGGTAGCCGACCGACAGGGTGCCCTTGCCGGTTACGGTCGTGCGGGGTGCTGCCACATATCTTCCCGGGACATGGGCCGGTCAGCCGGTGCTCACGCCCGGGATGGTCGGCGCGCTGCCCAGGCCGCCCGCCAGCGGCATCCCGATCAGCATGCCCTGGCTCTTGCCGTCGTTGCCGGGCAGCCGGGCCGGGGCGGCGATGTTGATCGTCGTGGTGTACCCGCCGCCGGGCCCCATCTGCCAGTTGTGGGTCACCGTGGTGACGTAGGCCTGGAAGCCGAACGCCGGGATCCGGACCAGCATCCCCGGCCACAGCTCGGGCATGAACGTGATCGGCACGTCGGCGTTGTACTGGTAGGCCCAGGACTGCATGAACAGGTGCAGCGCGGCGAAGAACTCGCCCTGCGGGCCGATCGGGCCGATCACCTGCTCGAAGTCCGGCCGGGCGCCGAACCGCTTGTAGATCCAGTTGATGAACTGCTGCGCCTGCGCCTGGGTGGGCTCCAGGCCGAACAGCGCGGTCATGATCGACGGGATGTCGATGGTGGCCACGCCCGTGGTGGTGATCGCCTGCAGCAGCCCCATGTTGCCGACCGTGCCGGTGGACAGGTCGATCTGGTTGGTGGCGATCGAGGAGACCACGAACTGGTGCGTGACCAGGTTGGTGTCATCCCACCAGACGGTGAAGTCGCGCAGCTCGATCGGCTCGATCTGCATGATCGCGGCGGTGCCCCACAGCCCGTAGTAGTCCGGGAACCAGGCGATGAAGTCGCCGTTGGGCGCCGAGCTGAACTCCCGCATCGTCGAGTTGACCAGGTTCTTGATGTACGGCAGCACCGGGGAGTCGGCCATCAGCGACCGGGGCCCGGTCAGCGCCTCGGCGAACACCGTGTCGATGTTGTACTCCGGCACCCAGGGCGAGCTGCCGAACAGCCTGTCGAACTGGTCGTTGGGGTCGTACCAGGGCTGGGCGCTGCCGGTGGACAGCTGCACCCCGGCGTCCAGCGGGTTGGTGATGGCGCCCGAGGAAGTCCCGCCGGCGCCGGTCGACCCGGTGTAGTCCGCCTTGGGCGCCAGCCCCGCGTTGGTCCAGGCGCCCTGGGAGGTGACCACGCCGGCCATGGTGCCGCTGTGGTGCGAGCCGACCGTGTGCACCCCGTCGCCCAGGCTGATCTCGGTATGCGTGGCCGGGCTGCCCATGTACATCAGCGCGCCCTGCGTCTGCATGCCCTGGTTAGCGGGGATGATCGAGCCGCCGGACTGGCACCAGGCCTGCTGGTCGGCGGCGACGCGCGGGCAGTTGGTCGACCCGGTGGTGTGGAAGTACACCCACTGCACGAAGGACGAGCAGTCCAGCTTGGTGACCTGGGCGGCCGGGGTGGTCTGGTCGGAGTCGCCGCCTTCCTGGTAGGGAATGTTCGGGTACTGCGTCACCAGGTCCAGCGCGGTCTGCAAGATGGCGTTGCCGGTGGACGCGCCGGTCTTGGTCGCGCTCTGCCCCTTGCCTGACGGGGCGGTGCCGGCCGCCGTGCTGCTCCCGCGCCCGGCCGCCGTGCTGGTGCCGGGCGCCTGGCCGGTGCCGGTCGCAGCGGATGTGCCGGCGCTCTTGGCGCTGCCCAGGACGTTGACGATCTGCTCGGCCATGGTCGCGTACTGCTGGTACTGCGAGCCGGAGGAGTCCGCCGACTTCTGCACCGTCTGGGCCTCCTGGCCCAGCGTCATGCTGTCCCGGTTGGCGATCTTCATCAGCGCCTTGAAGAACTGGGTGGACGCGTAGGTGACATTGGCCAGCTGCGCGGCGGTGCCCCAGCCCTGGGAGGGCCGCTGCTGGAAGACGCCCACCGAGTCCAGGTTGCCGGTGGTGTTCACGCCGAAGGCGGACTCGGCCATGGCGGTGGCCAGCGCGACCTGGATGTCCCGGTCGGAGGCCCCGGTATCGACCCCGGTGTTGTAGATCTCGATCGCGATATTGCCCTGCGCAGTGGTGAGCGTGACCCCGCCGTAGGTCCCGGCGGGCAGCGAGCCCGAGGCCACCTTGCCGCCCGGCAGCGTGCCGCCCACCACGCCGTTGGCGCCGAGCAGCGCGTAGAACTGCTGGGCCAGCTGGTCGGCCTCGGCCAGGTCTGCCTGGACGTTCTTGGCGATCGCGTAGGCCCACCTGGTCCAGACCTGCGGGATGCCCGCGATGTGCACGTTGGCGGACGGCCAGCCGACCACCGAGTTCAGGATCGTGACGATCGCGTTGGCGATGCCGCCGTCGTCGGAGTTCTTGGTGGCGGTCAGCGCGTTGTCGACCAGGGTCTGGGACACGGCCAGGCCCGGGTCCCAGAAGTAGTACTGCAGCCGCTTCAGCGAGCAGCTGGCGGTGATCTGGACGGCCATCGGCCAGGCGGTGACCAGCGGCACGGCGTTCAGGTAGCCGGTGAAGACCCGCATCCAGGCCAGCCGCTTCATCATCACGATGATCCGGTCGTTGGGCGTGAAGATGCCGTCGTACTTGCGCCGGGCGTTCTGCAGGGTGAAGCTCAGCGAGGAGACCCCGGTGCTGCGCCGGACCATGCTGCCCTGGGTCACGTCGTCGCTGACGTCGAGGGTGCCGTTCTTGGCCGTCGCGATATAGATTTTAAAGCCGGGTAAAGGAGCGTACATAAACACGCTCACCAGGCACCACCTCCCCACTGTCTGAACGCACCTGAACCTGGAACAAGCCAGTCAATTAGCACGCTCATGTCATGGCCCCATGATCTGGTTACCGGTCAGGTAGCCGTTCGGGCCGAGGTAGTCGCCCTGGCCGTTGTAGGCGGTCGGGCTGCCGTTGTAGCTGACGGTGGCGGTGTCGGTGTCCGGCAGCCAGGGCTGCTGGCTGCCCGACAGCTGGGTGCCGAACGGGTAGAAGTACTGGATCGCCGGGTCCTTGGCGCTGGCCGCCCACTGGTTGATCACCGTGCTGTAGTCCGGGGAGCCGGGCCCGGTGCCCGGCGACTGCACCGACTCGAACAGGATCTGCACGGTGAACATCATCATGCCGGTGTGCGCGCCCCACTGGTAGCCGGTCAGCGGCACGCCCCACTGGACGAAGCCCCGCGACGGGATGGCGACCTGCATCCAGGGGAACGACTGGTACGGCGTGCCGATGTCGGGGTCGACGGCGTAGTTGGCATAACCGGACAGCCAGTTGATGAAGTCGGCGCGCTCGCCCCAGTCCTTCAGCAGCACCGTGATGCTGAACTGCTCCATCGCGGTGCGGTGCGGGTAGAACGCGCGGGCGGTGCGCGCCTGGCTCTCGGTGAAGATCATCTGGATGCCGTGGCCAACCGCGCCGGCCCGGACCTGGTAGGAGCGCGTGTTGCCATTCCGGTCGGGGTAGCTCAGCGTGCAGTTCAGCCCGCCTCTCTTCATGCGCCCTCGCCCATCCTGCCTGCACCTCCACTGCTTCCGGGGGCGTCCCGGCAATGTGCTATATTCCTTAGATAAGTCCTGTGCTCGTCTCGCCCCCCGGGCGGGCACAGGCGATCCTCCTCGATGAGGCTCAGCTGGGCAGGCAGCACGGCACAGCACGGCCGGAGGGGACAGCCGAGGCACCGCTGGGCACGGAGTGGAGTGCCTGGCACTGCGAGGCGTGGCGTGGCCGCCTGGGCTAGGCCGGCCAGCGCTCGGAGGAGCAAGCCAGCGCGGGGCAGTCCTGGCAGGGCCGGGCACGGCACGCTCATGGCTGCGCATGGCACGGCGAGGCCGGAAGGCGGGTCCGGGCGAGGCTGGGCAAGACGAGGCGAGGCTAGCCGGGCGGGGCGTTGTCGATCATCGCGTCATCGGCGATCGCGGCCCCGGCAGACGGCGCGTAAATCGGCGTCCGCAAGCTTTCGTACTCGGCCGCGCTGATGTCGTGCACCAGCCTGAACTGGGTCATAGAGAATCCGAACATATTGACGAGCCTGGGCTCGCCGGCCGGGGCGGGCAGCGGCATCGAGACCGGGCAGTCGGCGCCCCACACGGGCCGGGGAACGGGCATCGTGACCTCCTAGCACACGCTTGTGTAACCCCCATTGGACCACTTGCTGAACTCGTCGGCGAAGCCGCCGCCGCAGATGCCGGTGCCGGCCCGCAGCGCCTTCAGGATATTCGGGTACAGGCCGTTGGCGATGGTCTGCGCGTTGGCCGTGGCACCGGTCTTGGCGTCCGGGTAGTTCTGCACCCCGGCGCTGTTGAAGGTGGTCGAGCCGGGCATCTGCAGGGTGCTGTTCATCGGGTTGTTCGACGCGACCGGCGGCCAGGTGGTCTCGTGCTGGATCCAGGACGCCATCGAGCTGACGTTGGCCGTGGTGGCCGGCGCGCCGAGGTCGGCCAGCATGGCGCTGATGAAGGCGTTCTCGCTGGCGTCGACCGGGGTGGCACCGCCGGAGCCGGCCGAGGTCCCGGTGCCGGCCGCGCCGGTCCCGGTCGGCAGGTCGTAGGCGTGCGGGTTCAGCGCCAGCTCGGCGGCGATGTCGTTGTTCAGCTGGGTCGAGTTGGCCAGCCCGGCGTACTGGCTGAACTTCCAGCCGATGCCATCGGAGATCCGCGCCATGTACGCGTCGATCGCGGTGGCGGCCTGCTTGTCGATCACCCCGTTAGACTGCCCCGCGACGACCAGCGCGGTCGAGGAGTCCTGCACGATGAACAGGGTCAGCTGGTAGCGCTGGTTGAACTTGCCCGGGGTGAGCACGACCGAGGCGCCCGGGGTGTCGGCGTCGGACAGGTCCTTGACGTAGACGTTGAACCGCCAGTTCTTCGCCGGGTAGGTGAACACGGCGGGCGGGTGCATCCTGGCCTGATTGGTGGCATCAGCGGCCTGGAAGTCCATGATCTGCTGGATCATCGCCAGGAACGCCTCGGCCTGCCGCCAGCTCTCGCCCCGTGGCGTCGAGTGGTCCTGGCCGAAAGACCCGGTGACCGTCATGTCCTCCAGGCGCGACCCGATCACCTGGATGACCCGGCCGCCGATCGTCTCGGTGACCGAGGTAATGACCTCGAAGTTCCATTCGATCGACTCGGGGTCGATCCGGAACACCACGGCGGGCCCGCCCGCGAACCCGAGTGTCGCCTTGCCCACACTGCTTCCGGGGGCCGGTTTGCCTTACCTAGGTTTATTGATATCCTGGGGGGGTGAACGACCTATCCCGAGGAGATCCCCATGACCACCCAGGCAGTGCCCTGCGTACAGACGCCTTGCCAGTCCAGGTACCAGGCCAACCCGGCCATCATGATGATGGCCGTCCGCTCGTACGAGCCGTTTACGCCATCCTGCGAGAGCTGCGCCCGCTGGGCCTGCCATCACTGGCCGGGACAGCCGCGCATGGCCAGGCTGGAGGACTACGCCGACCAGCTGGGCATGTACGCCGATCCGTTCGCCCACTCCCTGTGGGAGTCCTTCATAGTCCCCTTCCAGGATAAGCAGCCCGCCGCCCAGGAGCAGCAGGCGCTGCCGGCTGCCGCTGCCCCGCCCGCGCCACCCGCCCCGGCAGCCGCACCGGAGCCCGAGGTCCGCTCGCCTGGTCATTCCCTGCACTGGGGCATCGCAGCCGCCATCAGCTTCGTGCTCGGCCTCGTATTCTGCGGAGCCGGCCTGCCGGACGGCACAGTCAGCGGCAGCACGCCTAACATCGCCCTGATCGCCTTCGGCATCCTGTTCATCCTGGCCGCGATCCCCGCCGGCCTCATCGCTCTTCTCCAGTACGTCCCCGCCCGGCAGGGACCTGGCCAGCCTGCGTCCGCTAAGCAGGGCTTCACGGCCGCCGACGCCGCCTGGATAGCAGCCGGGGCCGCCGGAGTATGGGACATGCACCACCGCCACCAGAAGGCCCGGGAGCGGGTAGCCGCCGAGCGGGAGGCCTACGCCCAGCGGGGACGGGACAGGACCCAGGAGGAGATCCGGGACCTGCTCCGGGAGCAGGCCGCCCAGGACTCAGCCCCCGGCACTGTCTGGGGCGCGGGCCCGCACCGGATGACACAGCGTTCTGACATCCACGGGAACCTGACATGATCGCCCGGCCCGCGACCTACACCGTGGTCAGCTACGTGATCGAGGTGCGCAGCACGCTGTACCCGCAGTGGGTGACCTGGGCCGGGACCGGTGAGGCCGGGCCGCCCGATGACGAGGCCGCGATCAGGCTGTTCCTGGACACCCTGCGCACCCGGCACGACCCGGCCAGGATGCAGTTCCGGCTGGTCCACCGCACCGCCTTCATCGTCGACCAGGTGATGGCCGAGGAGCGCGGCGACGGATCGCTGGCGGGAATCGAGGAGTACCAGGGAAAACACGACCAGAGGAGAGAACAATGAAATACGTGGCCTCCGTGGGAGAAGGCATGCAGCTCAGCGTCGCGCCCACGTTCCACGGCTTCCACCCGATCTGGGCCAGCGCCGGGTACCAGGTGGACATCTGCAACAACGTCGATGACGTGATCATCCGCGACGGGGCCACCGGGACGCTGTACCGGATGCCCATCACCGCTGAGTTCCTCCCGGTGCTGGGCGCCCTGGTGAGCGACATGAACGGCTATGACGCGCACACCGCCAGCCCGTGGGCGGAGCACAACCAGCGGGTCCGCTCCGCCCTGCTGTACGCGGCCACCCGCCGGGTGCAGGGGGCCAAGCCGCAGTCGCTGAACATGTTCGAGCCGGGCTCGGTGGCTCCCGCCCTGGACGGGTCCTGGACCCTGGCGCCGGACGTGGACCGCGCGATAGCCGGGCTGGTCGAGAGGGACGGCGACACCCGGATCCCCGGCCAGTGAAGGCAAGGGGGCCCGGCGCGGGAGGCAGCCGGGCCCCCGGCTCCTGCTACCGGACCCGGTAAGCGGCGGTCGGCACCCACCCCCATCCCCACTGGATCCAGCCGATCAGGCTGCCGGAGTCATGGGCGCCGAACGACGTGCCCGGCAGCGCCGTGTCGAACTCCACGTGCCCGCTCCCGTAGAACAGGATGTCCCCCCGCCGGGCCAGGTACAGCGGGATCCGGTGCAGGTGCCAGCTGTACGGCATGGAGTAGGTGGTACGGGGCAGCCAGATGCCGTCCGCGTGGCCGAACGCGGCGAACACCAGGCCCGAGCAGTCGTAGCAGCCCGAGGTCCCGCCCCAGCAGTAGTAGTGCCCGAGGGCGTTCCGCTCGGCCCAGTTGAGCGCCCGGTTGCCGGCCAGGGACCCGCCCGGCCCGCTGCCCACGCCGTCGACTACGGCGACATGGAAGCGGGGCGGGCTAGCCTGGGCAGCCTGAGTGGCAGTAAGGGTGGCCGCGAAGGTGATCGCGAGCATGCTGATGAGAACGATTGCCTGTCTCATCATAAGCAGCCGTCGTAGGGCGTCCATGCGGAGTAACCGCTGGATCGCACAGTGTTATAGAAGACCTGGTTCTGCTCGGCCACGCTGGCATGCCCGAAGTCGCCGGGATTGCCGCCGTTGGCCGCCCAGGTGCCGGCGCTGAATTGGTAAAGACCCCAGTGGCCCGAGCTGTTCATCACCTGGCTGTTGCCGCCGGATTCACGGGCGATGATGCAGCTCTGCATTCCGCCCGAGCCGCTGTAGCTGCCGCCGTAGCTCCCGGTCGCGTAGGAAGTCCGGGCCGGACTTCCGGCCGCCCGGCCCGTCCGGTAGGAGGTCCCGCCGCCTGATGACCACGGCGAGTGGTTCAGGTCGAACCCGTCGCCGTCGCCGTCGCCCCAGCAGTCCGGGGCGCAGTACCCGCCGCCGGGGGCCAGCCCGTCGCCGTCGCCGGAGGTAACCGCGTGCTGCGGCCGGTAGGCAGCCGCCACGGTCGCCCGGCCGTAGGCGGGACGGGCGCCGAGCCGGGCCGCGAGCACCTGGCCGGCATGAATCATGTTCGGGTTGTCACCCACGACGCCCAGGTTCGCGTCATACAGGTACGGCCACCTGGCCGCGCTGCCGAACAGCCGGGCGGAGATCGCCGAGAGGGAATCGCCGGGCCGGACGGTGTACGCGGCCGGCCGGCTGGCCACCGCAGCGGGTTTCCCTAGGAACCTGAACGCCGTGGTGGTAGTTGTAGTGATCGCAGAGAGCCTGCCATCGGGCTGTACGGCGGCCTGCGCCCCCGCCTGTCCCGGTGCCGCTGCTACGGCCCCGAGACTGAGGGCCAGGACTCCCAGCGGCCCGATGGCGGCGCTGGGAACCGCCCTGATCTGCGCTCTCCGGCGTTTCCGGTGCTGCGCCCGGTAGCGCCTGTTCCTGCCTACTGCCCCGTGATTACCCGCCCCTGTTCTTGCACTTGACATACCTCTCCCAACCGAGAGCTGTGCGCCCCGGGCGGGTCTGGTGGAAGCCGTGACGGGCCCTGACGCCTGATAAGCACAGGACGGTAACAGACAGCCATGTAGGTGCGCAGCAGATTCCTAAACTTTATTGATCAGCGACTGGCGCTGGTGACGTTCGGGTTGGACGGCACGGTGGCCGCCGCAGCCGCGTTGTCGCTGTTCGACGGCAGCAGCTTCAGCAGCTGCTTCGCCTCGCTGGTCAGGTCGACGGTCATGTTGCCGCCGCCGCTGCCCTGGGAGAGGGCCGCCGCGCTCGGCGTGATGCCGTGGGTCTTCTGGAACTGCGACAGGCTCTGCCCGGCGTTGGCCCCGGCGCCGCCGGCCTGCTCGGTGTTCGCCCCGGCCTGCGCGGAGGAGTCGAGCAGCCCCTGGGTGAAGGCACCGGTCGAGCCCAGGTTCTTGCCCGACTTGTCGTAGAACTGGACGTTGCCCGCTTCCATCTCGTCCGGGTAGTACTTCATCGCGTCGGCGAAGCTCATCACCCGGCTGCCGTTCTTGGTCTGCACCGCGACCTGGGCGTCCGCCGGGACGTTCTGCAGCAGCGCCTCCAGCACCGGGTTGCGCTGGCCGGTCTTCTTCTCCTGGGACAGGTAGACCTGGGCCGCCTGACCGCCGCCCAGCACCTGCTGCCAGGAACGGCCCGGGGTTATGTTCTCCAGGCCCTTGGCTCCCGGGCCTATTTCCGGGGCAGTGTCCTGGGCCAGGCCGTATCGTCCGGTCGCGGCACCGCCCGCGCCGTGCGCGGCAGCCGCCTGCGCCGACACCGAGGCGCCGCCGCCGCCGGCCGAGTTACCGCCTATCCCGCCCGAGCTGCCCGGCGCGCCGGCCCCGGTGGCCGCCGCCGCCCCGAACGTGGCCCCGGCCAGCTGCATGACGATGTACTGCATGACATTGCCCGCGTTCAGCGGGACGTTGGTGACCTGGCTCAGGAACTGGGCCCAGACGTTCAGGTCCATGCCCGGCGTGCTGGCCTGGTACTTGTTGAGGAACTGGTTGGCGACCTGCTGCTGCAGCGCGGGCTGGTTCTTGACGTTCGCGCCGCCGGCCTGCTGGATCATGTTCTGCAGGTCCTGGATCATGGCCGGGGTCATCCCGGGCAGCTGCTGGATGAACCGCGCCACCGAGCCGGAGACCATCTGGGCATAGCCCGCCGGGTTCTGCCGCTCCAGGGCCTGGACCTGGTTCGGGGCCAGGCCGGTCTGCCCGGCCAGCATGTACTGCTCGCCGGCCCCGACCTGCCCGGCGAAATTGGTCTTGGCGAACGCGTTGCCGCCCTGGGCCTGCTGGGTGGCCAGCGCCCCGGCCAGCTGCGGGGCGCCCGGCCCGGCCCCGGCGCCGGACAAGACCACGTTGAAGTAACTGTTGAAATTGTCCCGGGCCTGAATGGCGTTGGTGCCCGCTTTGCCCGCCGTGTCGGACAGCGAGGACAGCGCGTCCGAGACCGCGCCCAGGCTGACCGTGGCATTCCGGCTGGCGGTGTCGAGGATCGAGGCGCCCTGGTCGATGCTCATGCCGGTGGCGTTGTACTGGTGATACAGGAAGTTCAGCGCAGTCTGCCGGTTCTGCAGCTGCTGGCCCTGGCCGAGGGCGGCCCGGCTGTAGCCCAGCGCGGTGACGTCGCCGAACATCTGCGCGGCCACCCCCTCAGGCACCCGGCCGAACATCGAGGCCTGGTAGATCAGCGAGTGCACCCGCTCGGCCTGGCCGCCCATGTTCGTGCCGCCCTCGACTTCCTGGAAGGCCCGGCCCGCCTCGCGCTGGCTCTGGTAGAACTCGGCGCCCTTGTCCAGGAGGTCAATGCCCAGGCCGAGGATGGGGATCTTCTTCAGCGCGCCCATGATGCCGCCCACGGAGCCGCCGGACATGGCGACCCGGGCGCCGATGTTCTGCATCAGGCTCGGCGGGACC
>Ga0318516_10000044_pt1 | contig 23786 bp, 25 predicted proteins | sample GRESIP176b2f20_FD_202501 | JGI IMG/M metagenome (GOLD analysis project Ga0318516, IMG submission 202501) | Tropical soil microbial communities from Luquillo Experimental Forest, Puerto Rico - GRE.SIPMG.176b2f20 | ecosystem: Environmental > Terrestrial > Soil > Tropical forest > Bulk soil... | reverse complement strand
GGCTCGCGGCGAGCGCGACCGTCGCGCGGGCCGCGCCCGCCGCGAGCCTCGGCAGCCAGGTGTCCTGCTGCGCCGGGCTCGCGCCACGGGCGAGTGCAAGCGCCGCGAGCGCGTGGCCCAGGAACGGAACGGGCACGGCGCCGCGGCCGAGCTCTTCCGCAACCAGCGCGAGCTCGAGCAGCTCCAGGCCCGCACCGCCGTGCGCCTCGGGCACGACCAGACCCGCCACACCGATCTCCGCAAGGCCTCTCCACAGCGCCGCGACCGCTTCGCGCTCGCCGTCGAAGACCGCGTGCACCGCCTGCGGCGGGCACTCCTTCGCCGCGAAGTCGCGCACGGTGCTCTGCAGCAGCTCCTGCTCGGCGGAGAGCGAGAAGTTCATGGCTGCAGGGTGTCACGAATCGCAGGTCGACGTCGCGGGGCGGCTCTGGTACGGTCGGCTTCGCATGGCAGCCCAGGCTCTCCAGCAGCGCAGCGCGATGGTCGTCGTCGGCGAGGACACCGCCGACTAGCGCTTGGAGCAGCTTCAACCACCAAGCCCCCGTCGGCACGAGCCGGCGGGGGCTTGGCGCTTCTGGCCTCCCTGCCCGGTGACGGCTCACGGACGAGGAGACCCGACATGCAGCCCCCTCCGAAGCTCGGCTTCTTCATCCAGCCCGTGCATCCGCCCACGCGCCGCTATGCGGACGTCCTCCGCGAGGACCGTGAGGCGGTCGTGCTCGCCGACCGGCTCGGCTATCGCGAGGCCTTCATCGGCGAACACCTGGTCGACTCCGCGGAGACGATCACCTCGAGCCTCGCGTTCATCGCCCATCTCGCCGACGCCTGCCCCTCGATCACGTTCGGCACCGGCGTGCTGCCGCTCGCCAACTACCACCCCGTGATGGCGGCGGCTCAGGTGGCGATGGTCGATCACCTGGTCCAGGGACGGCTCGTGCTCGGCGTGGGGCCCGGCGTGCCGCCAGATGCAGAGGCGCTCGGAGACCTCGGCTCGGACCGCAGCCGCAAGACCGAGGAGACACTCGATCACATCCTGCGGATCTGGAGCGAGGAGCCGCCGTACGACCTCGCCGGTGAGTTCTCACGCACCACGACCCGGCGCTGTCTCGACCCGGAGATCGGCGTGGGCGTCGCACTCCGTCCGCTCCAGCGGCCGCATCCGCCCATCGCGATCACCTCGATCCGCCCGGACTCGCGCGGACCGCATCGCGCTGGAGCGCGGGGGTGGACCGGCATCTCGGCGAGCTACGTCGGCGCGCACGTCGTGCGCGCCCAGATCGAGGCGTACGTCGAGGGCCGGCGCAGCGCGGGTCTCTCCCCGGATCCATCGGGCTGGCGGGTGGCTCGCAGCATCTTCGTCGCCGACGACGAGGAGACGGCGCGGCGCTACGCCCATCGAGAAGGCGGCGCGCACGGCTTCTACTTCCACGTGACGCGGACCAAGCTCGCGGCCACGGGGGCGCTCGATCTCTTGCGCCACCGGCCCGAGCAGCTCGTCATCGCAGGCACCCCGCAGACCGTTGCAGAGCAGATCCTCGCCTTTCGCCGCGAGGTGGGTGCGTTCGGCACCCTGCTCTACACCGGTCACGACTGGGTGGAGCCGGTGCTCGCCCGACGGTCGATGGAGCTCATGGCGAAAGAGGTGTGGCCGCGGATCCAGTCAGTGGACTAGGAGGGCAGCGCCTCGAGCAGCATCTGCGTGCGCGCCCGGAGCGCGGTCTCGACGATGCGGTCGGTGTGGATGTAGAGCGCGCCCTCGCGGACGCCGCGGAGCACCATCTCGCCCACCGCGTCGGGGGAGACACCCGAGCCCAAGAAGGCGTCGACCATGGCGACCATCTGCTCCGGTGGCCGCGGCGCAGACGCAGGCTGCGTGCGCAGCGTGTGGTGCATGATCCGCGTCGCGACCGGGCCAGGACAGAGCACCGAGACTCCGATCCCCGCGGCGCCCAGCTCGAAGCGCAGTGACTCCGACAGGCCGACGACCGCGTACTTCGCCGTGTGGTAGAGGAAGCCGGAGCCGGGCGCGACGAGACCCGCGCCGGACGACGTGTTGACCACGTGTCCTCCGCCGAGCTCGCGCACGCGCGCGATCATGCGAGGCACGAACGTCTGCAGCCCGTTCACGACCCCGCCCAGGTTGACGCCGAGCGCGAAGTCCCAGCTCTCGTAGCTCATCTGCTCGACCGGGATGGACATGGCGACGCCGGCGTTGTTGAAGAGCAGCGACACGGGCCCGAGGCGCGACTCCGCCGCGTCTGCCGCGCGCGCCCAGGCCGCGCGGTCGCGCACGTCGAGAACGTAGGTCTCGACCTTCGTCTCCTTGGCGAGGTCCGCTCTGGCGCTCGCGAGCCCGGCTTCATCCAGGTCGGCCAGAGCGAGCTTCGCACCGGCTCGGGCAAAGGCGCGCGCGATGCCGAGCCCGATGCCGTTGGCTCCCCCCGTGATGAACGCGGTCCGGCCCGCGACATCCATGCGCTTCCCCTCCTGGCCGGAAGCTTACCTCGGCTACCCCACGGATCGCCGAGATCGGGGCGTATCGGGGCCGATCCGTGCACGACGCTCTGGCACGCCGATTGCGTGAGGGCTACGCCGATCGCCGCTCAACCAGCGGCAACCAGGAGGCGGAACGATGGCAACACCCGACGTCGTCCGGGTGATCCACGGAGATGGTCGCGTGCTGATCGTGTGCAAGCTCTGCGGCTCGGCCCACTCGCTGCGAGTCGGCCCGGACAAGAGGCTCGTGGGCGGGTCCTTGCACTGCCCGCACGGCTGCGGGGCGCGCGATCGTGCCGAAGCTCCGAAGGTGATGCGAGATCCGCAGCCGAGGTAGACTCGTCCACGCGTGACCGCCCCCGCGCTGAGTGCGATCCGGATCGACCCCGCCACCGGGCGGAAGTGCTTTGCGACGCGCGCTGCGAAGGCGAGCGACCGCATCGTCGGCAAGGGCTACTCGGTGCTGAAGGACGCGTCGCTCACGACGCTGCCCGAGCTCCCACCCGGCGCCGTGTTCAACGCCGAAGAGCAGGCGAAGTACCGCGCGTTCAAGGAGGTCCGGCGCGGTGCGGCGGACTACATGGCGATGGAGGGCGAGTTCGCGCGGTACCTCGACGACGTCTACTCCGCGCCGCCCGTTCCGCGCGAAGCGCTCGCGGACGAGTGCGAAATCGTCGTCGTCGGCGCTGGCCTGGCCGGTCTCTTGCTCTGGCACAAGCTCCAGGAGGCGGGATTCACCGACGTGCGCTTCTGCGAGAAGGGCGGCGACGTCGGCGGCACCTGGTACTGGAACCGCTACCCGGGCATCGCCTGCGACGTGGAGGCCTACAGCTATCTGCCGCTGCTCGAGGAGATGGAATACATCCCGAGCATGAAGTTCGCGTCGGGCTTCGAGATCCTCGAGTACTGCCAGCGCATGGCCGAGAAGTTCGGCTTCTACGAGCGCTGCCTGTTCCACACCACCGTCCTCGAGACGGTCTGGGACGAGCCGACCGGGCGCTGGATCGTGCTCACGGACCGCGGTGACCGCATGCGCGCGCGCTTCGTGATCCTGGCCAACGGGATCCTGACCAGTCCGAAGCTCGCGCGCATCGAAGGCATGAGCACGTTCCGCGGGGACTCGTTCCACACCTCGCGCTGGGACTACCGCATCGACCTCACCGGGAAGGTGGTCGGCATCATCGGGACGGGCGCGACCGCCGTGCAGGTGATCCCCGAGATCGCCCGCATCGTGAAGGAGCTCTACGTCTTCCAGCGCACGCCCTCGTCGATCGACGTGCGCGACCAGCGCGCGACGACCGAAGAGGAGTACGAGAGCTGGCCCCACGAGCCGGGCTGGGCGCGCGCACGCCGCGCGCGCTTCGCGAAGATCTCCTCGGGCCGCACGGCGCTCCAGGCGAACGACGACTACCTCGCCGGCAAGGTGCCCGACTTCAAGGAGCGCAAGCAGCACGAGCGCGTGCTCAGCATCGAGGAGCTGGTCGAGAAGCAGCTCGACGCCAACTTCCGGATCATGGAGCAGATCCGCGCGCGCGTGGATGCGATCGTCCAGGATCCCACGACGGCGGCCGCGCTGAAGCCCTACTACCCCTGGGGCTGCAAGCGGCCGACCTTCCACGACGAGTTCCTGCCGACCTTCAACCTGCCGCACGTCCACCTGGTCGACACCGCGCCGCGCGGCGTGCAGCGGATCAACGAGAAGGGCGTGGTGCACGACGGCGTGGAGTACGCGCTCGACGTGCTGATCTACGCCACCGGCTTCGAGTGGATGGCGACCTCGACCTTCAACATGATCCGAGGACGCGAGGGCCGCACGCTCAAGCAGAAGTGGGAGACGGAGGGCACCAGGACCTTTCTGGGGCTGCACAGCGCCGGCTTCCCCAATCTGTTCATCGTCTCCGGTCCGCAGGGAGGCGGCGGCAGCTTCAACTTCACCGACGCGATCGACGCGCACGCGGACTACATCGTGTGGATGCTCGAGACGATGCGCAGCCGCGGCGCGCGCGTCGTCGACGTGAGGCCGGAGCCGGAGCTCGAGTACGCGGAGCACTGTCGGCAGGCGGACCTCGCGACGGCGCCGCTCCGCGACTGCCTGTCGTACTACAACGGCCACGGCGAGGCCAGGCCCGGCAGCCTCGCGTACTACGGCGGCAACCGCTGGCACAAGTTGCGGCGCGAGGCGCAAGAGAGCCTGGCGCCATACTTGTTCGCCCAGGGCGAGTAAGCGCAGGGAGGAGAGCTCGGTGATCGAAGCCGAAGTCGACATCAGGACTCGCGACGGCGAGATGAATGCGTTCGTCACTCACCCTGAAGAGGGCGGCCCCTTCCCGGCGGTCTTCTTCTACATGGACGCGCCTGGGAAGCGCGAGGAGCTGCACGACATGGCGCGGCGGATTGGCACCGTCGGCTACTACGTCGTGCTGCCGAACCTGTACTACCGAACTGTCCGCGAGTTCGCGCTGTTGAACCGCGACGATGCGGGCATGAAGCGCATGTTCGAGCTGATGAGCTCGCTCACCAACACCAAGGTGGTCGAGGACACCGAGGCGCTGCTCGAATTCGCCGATCGCCAGTCACAGGTGCGCCGCGGGAAGGTCGCCGCGGTTGGCTACTGCATGAGCGGGCCGTTCGTGTGCGCGGTCGCCGCACAGTACCCGGAGCGAGTCGCCGCGGCGGCGTCGATCTACGGCGCGCGCCTGATCAGCGACGCGCCCGACTCCGCGCATCTATGTCTCCAGAAGATCAAGGGCGAGATCTACTTCGCGTGCGCCGAGATCGACCGCTGGGCCTCGAAGGAGCAGATCGAGCAGCTCGAAGGGATCTTGAAGAGCGCCGGCGTGCGCCACCGGATCGAGTGGTACCCCGGCGCCCAGCACGGCTTTGCGTTCCCACAACGCCAGGGGATCTATGACAAGCCCTCGGCCGAGCGGCACTGGGAGCGAGTGTTCGCGCTGCTCGAACGCAACCTGCGCGCGAGGTAGTCGTCTCGCCCTGCAGGCCGCGGGCCTACTCCGGCCAGGAGTCCGAGGCTTCCGCAAGCAGTGCCGCGGCATCCCGCGGCAAGAGCACGCCCGCCTCGACGGCGCGCTTGGCGGCGGACTCGAACCCGGTCCGAAACGCGACCTTGTCCCCGTAGAGCGCACGCAGCTTGTCGGCTGCGAACGGGTGCGATGATCCGCGCAGGTACGCGAAGATATCGGCCGCGCGCGGGATCGCGGAGTTGGTCGCGATCGGCACCTCGACCTGCGGCAGACGGATGCCGCCTCGGGCGATCCCGTGGGCGTCTCGAACCACCTGCGGTGGGTCGCCGGTGAACTCGAGCTTCGGCTGCATCGGCGGTGGCGTGCCGTCGGTCAGCCAGCGCTGCATGTGGTGGAACGCTGCCTCGTACAAGGGCGCGATCGGGATGCGATTGATGCCCTCCGGCAGCGGCGGCGCCTTCACCCCGTCGCGACGCAGCTTCTTCTGCCGTTCGCGCGTGACCTGATCCGACACATGGCAGGTCCCCGCCGACTCCCAATAGCGGAACGTCTCGGTATCGGGCTGTCGCACCGGGTAGCAGGCGATTGCCTCGAGCTCGGAGTTCACCACGAAGATCGGCACGCCCAGGTCGTCGCGAAGCAGATGACTGCCGTGCAGGCGTTGGCCCGGCCGCACGAGATTGAGGTTCACGACGGCATCACCGACCTCGAGGGCGCTCCCTGTCCCGAAGTAGATCGCGAGAATGAAGCCATCCAGCGCGCGCTCCAGCGGCTGGACGGCGTTGAGGTAGGTCGCGAGCCGTCCCGCCGACTGCGAGGCGCCGAGCGCGACGACCCGGTTGACCTCGAGCCCGCCCATCGGATCGACTCCGCGCCGCGCGCGGTTCGGGCCAAGGGCTCGCGCGCCCTGCGTGAAGATGTCGTAGGAGTCGTCGTCGCTGGGAATGGTGAGCTTGCCGTAGCGCCCCGGGTCCCACGCCGCGAGACCCTGTGGCTCCGGCGGCAGCCCCACGATGCCCACCTTCTGCGTCGTCAGGCAGGCCAGCCCGAACCCGCCTTCGAAGAGCTCGACGCTCTCGGCGCCGAAGAGATCGTATCCCGCCGACACGTTGTTCCAGGTCAACACGACGGTGCCGTTGAAGCGCGCCTGGTCGGTCGGTCGGTAGATCAAGAGGCGCGTGCGGAACGGCGACGTGCCCGCGGGCTCGGCCCGCCAGTGGCCGTCGCGGGTGAGCTCGGCGCCGGTCGCGAGTCGGTAACGCGTTGCCGTGCCTTCGAGCGCGTACTCGGCCTCGGTGTAGCCGAATCGAGCTGTATCGAGCATCGATGCGGCAAACGGGCGGCCACGTCCCCCGGTGAGGAGCTCGCATGTCGGATGGTTCATGCCGGCGACAATCTTCCCACGCGCGACGCGGACTCCGTCAAGTCCGCGCTGCCGTCCGAGAGCTGGTACCGTTCCCGGCCGGGAGATTGCCGTGACCGAAGGCCTGCTCTTCCTGCGCGACGGCATGTGGGACGCGCGGCGCATCCTGCCGGAAGGCAGGGTCGACTCGTGGCGGACGGCGAGCTGAGCGCGGCTTGCGGCCCCACACACAGCGCTACGAACCCACGAAAGTTTCGCTCCGCCGCCATCCGGTCCCCGCCTGGTATCACGACGCCAAGCTCGGGATCTTCATCCACTGGGGGCCGTTCAGCGTCCCCGCGTATGCACCGCTTGGCCACGGCGACATCCAGGAGCTGCTCCGGCGCGAAGGCTACCGCTCGTTCTTTCGGAACATTCCGTACGCCGAGTGGTACATCAACTCAATCCGGATCGAAGGCAGTCCGGCCTACGAGCACCACCGCCGCACCTATGGCAAGGACGCCTCGTACTTCGACTTCGCGCAGCAGTTCAAACGCGACAGCGCGCGCTGGCAACCGGACGAATGGGCGGACCTGTTTCATGCAGCGGGTGCCCGCTACGTCGTGCTCGTCACGAAGCACATGGACGGCTTCCTCATGTGGCCGAGCGCGACCCCCAACTACGCGCGGCCGGGCTACCAGATGGAGCGCGACGTCGTCGGCGAGCTGACCGGCGCCGTGAAGGCGCGCGGGATGCGGATGGGCGTGTACTACTCGAGCGCGCTCGATCAGTCGTTCACGACGTCCGCGATGGCAGACCTCTCCGGGCTGCTCAGCGAAGGCGGGCCGATCGACGCGCGCTACGCCGCGTACCAGCTCGCGCATTGGCGCGAGCTGATCGACCGCTATCAGCCGTCCGTGCTCTGGGGGGACATCGCGTACCCGCCGCGCACGAACCTGTTCGAGCTCTTCGCCCACTTCTACAACCAGAACCCCGATGGTGTCGTCAACGATCGCTGGGGACAGCTGCCGATCTGGCTGCATCGCTTCGTGCGCACGCGCCCCGGGCGGGCGCTGCTCAGCGCGTACGCCACGCGCCTGCTTCAGCAGGGCGCGACCGGCAACGTGACGCCTCCGCATTTCGACTTCCGCAGCCCCGAGTTCGCGGTGATGAAGGACATTCGCAACGAGAAGTGGGAGACGTGTCGCGGCATGGGCCACGGATTCGGGTTCAACCGTGAGGAGCAGGACCGAGACCACATCAAGCTGCCCGAGCTGATCCGATTGTTGGTCGACATCGTCAGCAAGAACGGAAACCTGCTGCTCAACGTCGGCCCGATGGCCGACGGCACGATCCCGGCCGTGCAGGTCGAGCTGTTGCGCGGTCTGGGTCGTTGGCTTTCGACCTACGGCGAAGCGATCTACGGCACAAGGCCCTGGCACCGCGCAGAGGCAACCACGAATCGTGCAGGAAGTGTTCGGTTCACGCAGCGAGTGGACGGCACGACGATCTATGCCTTGCTCATGGACCCGATCGCCGGCGGCGCGTTGACGATCAAAGATCTTCGCTTTTCCGCGGCCGCAACCGCGCGCGACGTCGCAACGCAGTTGCCGGTTTCCTTGCGGCAGGACGGCAACGACCTGACTCTCGAGCTCTCGGGTCCGGTCCCAGATGTGCCCGTGCACGCTGTCGCGATCTGTCACAACGCCGGTCGCTAGACCGATCCCGGCAAGGGGATTCGACCCCGCGGAGCAGCGATGCGGAGTGGTGGAGGCGCCGGGAATCGAACCCGGGTCCGTCTGGCTTCCTTCGTTCGCGTCTACGTGCGTAGCGCCGCGTTTGTTTTGACGGCCGACCTGGCCTCGGCGCTCGCCGAGCCGGCCGCGAGTCGGGTATTTTCTCGTCCGCCTTCCCCCGACGAGGAGTTGGACCAGCCTGCTCGTATGACACCCCCGCGCCTCAGCAGACATCGGGCGCGGGCGTGCTCGTTGCTCTGGTTTCTAATCAGGCAGCGAGAGCGAGATTTTCGTTGGCAATTAGATTGCCTTCGCCGCGGGTTTAGCGAGGACTCGGCACCTCGGCACGCAGCGGACGACCTCGACCATCCGTCGAAACCGATCGCCCCCTGGAAACGCCGCGCATGGTAAGGGCCCCCCGATGAACGTCAAGAACCCAGAATTGCCGGTGGCTTACTGATGGCCGCGGGACGCGTCGTGCTGCGCCGCGGACGTGACCGCTCGGTCGCGCTCGGGCATCCCTGGCTGCTCTCGGGCAGCGTGCTGCGGGTCGAGGGCGATCCCGGCCCCGGCGATCTGGTGGCGGTCGAGAGCGAGGCCGGGGAGCTGCTGGGCTTCGGGGATTTCGACCCCGATGCCCAGCTGCGGGTGCGCATCCTCTCGTTCGGCAAGGACGAGCCCCAGCTGGGCGAGCTCCTGGCGACGCGGCTGGTCGAGGCGATCGGCCGCCGGCGGGGCCACCCGCTGCTCGCGGGGACGGACGCGGTGCGGCTGGTGCACACCGAGGCGGACGGGCTGCCGGGCCTGGTGGTCGACCGCTACGCGGACTTCGTCTCGCTGCGCGTGGGGACGCCCGGCATGGCGCGCCGCGCGGAGGAGATCGGGGAGCGCGTCCGGCTCCTCACCGGCGCGGAGGGCGGCTGGCTGCGCAGCGAGGGCGCGCCGGGGCGGCTCCTGTTCGGAACGCTGCCCGACGGGCCGATCGAGATCGAGGAGTCGCAGAGGCGGTATCTTGTCGACGCGAGACATGGCCAGAAGACGGGCTTCTACCTGGACCAGCGCGACGCGCGCGACCTGTTCGCGCGGCTCGCGCGGGGCAAGCGCGCGCTCGACCTGTTCGCGCACACCGGCGGCTTCGCGCGCGCCGCGCAGCAGGGCGGCGCCTCGGACGTGGTCGCGGTGGAGTCGTCCGAGCAGGCGGCTGCGCTCCTGCGCCGCAATGCGCCGGACTGCGAGCTCGTGGTCGGCGACGTGAACGAATACCTGCGCAGCGAGCGGCGCCAGTTCGAGCTGCTCGCGGTCGACCCGCCGCCGTTCGCCAAGAAGAAGCGCGACGTGCCCGCGGCCTGCCGCGCCTACAAGGACCTGAACCTGCGCGCGCTCGCGCGCGCGGCCGTCGGCGCGCACGTGCTCACCTTCTCCTGCTCGCACCACGTCGCGCCGGAGCTGTTCCGCAAGCTCGTGTTCGGCGCGGCCCTCGACGCGGGCCGCGAGGTGCAGGTGCTCGGCGAGCTGCGGGCGCCGGTCGACCACCCGGTGTCGATCCGCCACCCGCAGGGCGAGTACCTGAAGGGCCTGCTCTTGCGCGTGGGCGGCGCGGCGTGAGCGGGAAGCGCACCCAGCGCGCGCTGGCTCTGCTCGCGATCGCTGCGGGCGCGGGCGGCTTCCTGTGGCTGCACTTCGCCAGCGGCGTCACCTGGAAACCCGATTCGCTCCGCGACGCGGTCGCCGACCTCGGCATCTTCGGGCCGCTCGCGATGATCGGCATCATGACCTTCCGGCCGTTCCTCGGGCTGCCGTCGTGGCTGGTGATGATGGCCAACGGCATGCTGTTCGGAAGCGTGCTGGGCACCTTCTGCGGGGCGCTGGGCGGATTGCTCGGCGCGGTACTGATCTTCGCGATCGCGCGCGCGCTCGGCCGCGAGGCGGTGCAGAGCTGGCTGCACATCGGCGCGCTGCGCTCGTTCGAGGAGTTCCTGGCACTGCGCGGCGCGCCCTGGCTCGCGCTCTACACCGCGATGCCGGTCACCTGGCTCACGCCGGTGTTCGCCGGCGCGGGCGTCTCGCGCATGCGCTTCGCGACGTTCTGCACCGCGGTGGGAATCGGGCTGATCCCGCGCGCGGGGCTGTTCGCGGTGGCGGGCCGCGCCGCGGCGCAGCCCACACTGCGCAACGTCGCGTTCGCGGTGCTGCTCGCGCTGGCCGCGGTGGTGGGCACCTTCGTCGCGCGGCGCTGGCTCAGCGAGCGGCCTTCGGAGTGAGCTCCGCTTCGCCGCGCTGCACCGAGAGCAGCACGCGCTGGAACCACGGCCGGTAGAACTCGAAGTCCTGGGCGCGCGAGTCGGCCATCACCAGCAGCACCCAGCCGTCGCCCCAGTCGACCACGTCGGTCTGCTCCGAGCGCTCGCTGCCGCGCGCGATCAGCCGCGACACGGGCGCGCCATCGAGCTCGAAGCCCTCGGAGCGCACGTCGTCGCCGCGCGCGAGCTCCTGGCCGGCCAGGAGCGAGAGGTGCGAGCCGACGCTGCCGCGCGACGCCACCACCTGGACCGACGCGTCGTAGTCCCACGACACACCGTCCACCGCGATCCAGCCGTTGGGCGTGCGGATCGCCTGCCAGTCCTTGGGGAAGCGCACCTCGAAGCCGTAGCGCTCGTCGCGGACGGGCTCGCCCAGCCGGGGTGGATCGCGGCGGACTTCGCCCGGCGGGCGCGCGTGCAGCTCCGCGAGCCGCGCGTACACGGTGCCGGGGGGGATCGAGTAGAGCGCGCGCAGGGTGTTGCGGTCGTGCTCGGACAGCGCCTCGATCCGGCGGTCGCCCGCGACCTCGTACATCACGTCGCCCGCGAGCGGGCTGTGCTGGCCCGACACGCCCAGGAGGTGCCCGATCTCGTGCAGCGCCACCGCGCGTATCTGGCGCGGCGTCAGCAGGCCGTCGTGGTCGACCACGAACACGCTGGCCTCGTGCGGCGCGAACGCAATCTCGACACGATCGTGTGTCGGGCCGAGCGCCCGGACGCTGCAGCGGTCGGCCTCGCCGTGCACCACCCCCAGCACCTGGCCTTGATCGATCTCCTGGATCTCGGCCAGGAGCTTCACCGTGAGCTGCGCCTCGGCGGCCGAGTCGACGCGCTTGAAGCGCACCGGCCGGCCGATCGCCTTGGCCCACTGGTCGAACGCCTCGTCGACGGCCGCGACGTAGTCGGCGGAGCTGCGCGCGCCGGACTCGGCGAGTGCCTCGGGGATCGCCGGCGCCTCGACGTAGTACGGCAGCGGGAAGGCCGAGTCGGGCCAGCGGCAGGCGACCAGCACCTCGGACGGCTCCGGCCCGGGGAGCGGCTCGCGGTGCATCGCCCACGGCAGGTAGTTGGGCTCCGGCAGCGGCCCCGTGCGCGCGCGGAAGCTCCAGTAGTCCCAGCGGTTGTGGCGGTACTCCGCGGACTGCTCGGTGCGGCACGCGAGCAGCGCCGCGGCGAGCGCGAAGGCGAGGACGCGGGCGCCGCTCATCCGCGCTTCGCGCGCCGCCGCACCGCCTGGCGCACGCGCATCTCGGCTTCGCGGTTCGCGATCGCCTCGCGCTTGTCGTGCAGCTTCTTGCCGCGCGCGAGCCCGAGCTCGACCTTGGCGCGGCCGCCCTTCCAGTACAGCTCGATCGGCACCAGCGTCAGCCCGCGCTCGCGCAGGCGGCCGCCCAGCCGGTGGATCTCGCGCCGGTGGAGCAGGAGCTTGCGCACCCGCTCGGGCAGGTGGTTGTCGCGACCCGCAAAAGTGTAGGGTGCGATGTGCGCCTTGTGCAGGTACAGCTCGCCGCGGTTCACCTGCGCGTAGGCGTCGGTCAGGTTGGCGCCGCCGCCGCGGAGCGACTTCACCTCGGAGCCGGTGAGCACCAGGCCCGCCTCGATCGTCTCCTCGATCGTGTACTGGAAGTGGGCCTTGCGGTTCCGGCAAATGCTCTTGCGCGGCGACTCGGCCAAGTCGCCCGAGCCTAGCGGAGCGCGTTCTCCGCGTCGACGAAGCAGATGCGGGGCTGGAAGCCGCGCGCCTCGTCGTCGCCGAGCTGCGCGTAGCTCGCGATGATCACCAGGTCGCCGGGCTTCACCAGGTGCGCGGCGGCGCCGTTGATCGCGATCACGCCGCTGCCCGGCTCGCCGCGGATCACGTAGGTCGCGAGCCGCGCGCCGTTGGTCACGTCGTAGATCTCGACCCGCTCGTTGGGCCACAGGTCGGCCGCGTCGGCGAGCTCGCCGTCGATCGTGATCGAGCCCTCGTAGTCGAGGTTGGCCTCGGTCACGGTGGCACGGTGGATCTTCGACTTGAGCAGCGTCCGAAGCATCACGGCGTCTCCGCTTCGAGCAGGGTGTTGTCGACGAGGCGCGTCCCGTCGAAGCGCACCGCCAGCGCGAGCACCGCCGGAGCGCGCAGCTGGCGCTGCGGCTCGAGCGACTCGGCGTCGACGATCTCGACGTAATCGATCTCGGCCAGCGGCTCCTTCTCGATCCGCCGCCGCGCCTCGTGGCAGAGCGCCGAGGCGTCGCGTTCGCCGCCACGCACCAGCGCCCGCGCCTCGTGCAGCGCGGCGTGCAGCGCCGTCGCCTGCTGGCGCGCGCGCGGCGACAGGAACACGTTGCGCGAGCTCATCGCCAGGCCGTCGGGCTCGCGCACGATCGGCGCGCCGAGCACCTCGATCCCGAAGGCCAGGTCGCGCGTCATGCGCCGGATCACCGCGAGCTGCTGGTAGTCCTTCTCGCCGAACACCGCGAGGTGCGGCCGCGCCGCGTTGAACAGCCGCGCCACCACCGTGGTCACTCCGCGGAAGTGGCCGGGACGGCTGCGCCCGCACAGCACGTGTGTGAGCCGGTCGACCTCGACCCAGGTCGCGTCGCCGGCCGGGTAGATCTCCTCTACGCTCGGCGCGAACACCACGTCGGCCCCGACCTTGCGCAGCGCCTCGAGGTCCTTCGCGAGGTCGCGCGGATAGCGCGCGAAATCCTCGGCCGGGCCGAACTGCGTCGGGTTGACGAAGATCGACACGATCGCGCGGTCCGCGTGGCGGTAGGCGAGCCGCACCAGCGAGAGATGTCCCTCGTGCAGCGCGCCCATGGTGGGCACCAGCGCGATGCGCCGGCCGATCGAGCGCACGCCCTCGGACCAGCGCGCGAGCTCGCTCGCACTCTTGATCAGCGTCGGCTCAATAGGATTCAGCATCGCCGGGGAACTTCTGGTTGCGCACGTCTTCGGCGTACATCTCGGCGGCGCGGCGCACCACGTCGCCGAGCGCCACGTACTGGCGGGCGAAGCGCGGCGGCGCGGCCTCGCCCAGGCCCAGCAGGTCGTGCAGCACCAGCACCTGGCCGTCGCAGCCGACGCCGGCGCCGATGCCGATGGTGGGGATCGAGAGGGCGGCGGTGATCTCGCGCGCGAGCTCGCGCGGCACGCACTCCAGCACCACCGCGAAGGCGCCCGCGGCCTCGACCGCGCGCGCGTCTGCGAGCACCCGCGCGTGGCCGTCCTCGCCGCGGCCCTGCACGCGGTAGCCGCCGAACTGGTGCACCGACTGCGGGGTGAGCCCGACGTGGCCCATGACCGGGATCTCCATGCGCGCGAGCGCTTCGATCCGGTCGGCCACTCTCGCGCCGCCCTCGAGCTTCACCGCGTGCGCCCCGCCCTCCTTCATCACGCGCACCGCGCTGCGCACCGCGTCCTCTGCGCTCGCGTGGTAGCTGCCGAACGGCAGGTCGCCGACCACCAGCGCGCGGCGCACCGCGCGGGTGACCATGCGGCAGTGGTAGACGATCTCGTCGACGGTCACCGGCAGCGTGGTGTCGTGTCCCTGCACCACCTGGCCCATGGTGTCGCCGACCAGCAGCACGTCGACTCCGGCCTGATCGAACAGCCGCGCGAACGGCGAGTCGTACGCCGTCAGCATCGCGATCCTCTCGCCGCGCGCCTTCTTGCGCTGCAGCGCCGGGACGGTCACTCGGAGCTCCGGGTTCGCCATCTTCGCCTCCCGCGGTCCCGCAAACGAATCGAGCGCCCCGATCGCGACTTCGCGAGATCGAAAGGCGCCCACGCGTTGTGGACTGCGGGCGGCCGGGCCGCCCTCGTCCAAGGAATCACAACGACATCGGACATCGCGCCTTCGGTCTCGGTCTCCGCGGAGATCCAAGCTTCCGGGCTCTATCGATGCGGACTGCGCGAGAGAGCCTAAAGGGGCTGACCGTCCGGTGTCAACGTCCTGCAGCGGCGAGGGCGTTCGCGAGCGCGGCAAACTCGCTCTCGTCGAGCGTCTCGCCGCGCCGGCGCGGGTCGATGCGCAGCTCGGCCAGCACCTCGGCGGCGCGCGGAAACTCGCGCTCGAGCGCGCCGCGCAGCTGCTTGCGTCGCTGGCCGAAGGCCGCGCGCACCAGCCGGCGCAGGACCGCCACGTCGCCGACCCTCGGCGCGTCCGCGCGGGGCGCAAGCGCGATGAAGGTCGAGCGCACCTTGGGCCGCGGCGAGAACTCCTCGCGCGAGAGGTCGAGCAGCCGCTCGCCGCTGAACCAGAGCCGCGCGTAGACGCTGAGCGTGCCGTAGGCGTCGCCGCCCGGCTCCGCCAGGAGCCTGTCGGCCAGCTCGCGCTGCACCATGCAGCCGATGCGCCGGAACGGCGTGTCGGGCACCAGGAGCTCGCCGAGCAGCCGGCCCGCGATCGAGTACGGCAGGTTGCCGACCAGCACCACGGGCGGGCGCAGCTCGCGCACCAGCGCCGGGAAATCGGCCTCGAGCGCGTCGGCGAGCCGCACCTCGACCGAGGCCGGCAGCTCGCCCTCGGCGGCGAGCAGGCCGACCAGGCCGCGGTCGACCTCCAGCGCCAGCGTGCGCCGCGCCACGACCGCCAGCGCGCGTGTGAGCTGGCCCAGTCCCGGGCCGATCTCGAGCGCGGCGTCGCTGCCGCGCAGCCGCAGCTTCTCGACGATCCGGGTCGCGACCTCGGGGCGGCGCAGGAAGTTCTGGCCGCGCGCCTTGGAGGGCGCGAGGCCCCGCGCCGCCAGCTCGCGCCGCGCCGAGGCTATGGCGCGACCGCGCGCGCCTGGGGCGGCACGCGCGAGAACGCCTCGAGGTCGAGCGGCGCCACCGCGCCCGCGTGCAGCATGCCGTCGGCCACGGCGCCGATCATCGCGGCGTTGTCGGTGCAGAGCGCGATCGGCGGGAACAGCGTCTCGACGCCGAGCTCGCGCGCGAGCTCGGCCATGCGCTCCCGCAGCCGCGAGTTCGCGGCCAGGCCGCCCACCAGCGCGAGCCTGCGCAGCCCCGTCTGCGCCAGCGCCCGGCGCGCCTTCTCGAGCAGCACCTCGACCGCAGCCTCCTGGAACGAGGCGCACAGGTCGTCGACGTCCGCCGGCGCGAGCGCCCCGCCCTGCTCGTGCTCGAGCCGCGCGGCCTCGAGCGCCACCGCGGTCTTCAGCCCCGAGAACGACAGCTCGAGACCCGGCTCGCGCAGCATCGGCCGGGGAAAGTGGAAGCGCTCCGGCCGCCCTCGGCGCGCCGCGAGGTCGACCTCGCGCCCGCCCGGATAGCCGAGCCTCAGGCGCTTGGCGACCTTGTCGAACGCCTCGCCCGCCGAGTCGTCGCGCGTCTCGCCAAGCAGCTCGACACTGGAAAGTGTCGTCACCCGGTAGAGCTGGGTGTGCCCGCCCGAGACCACGAAGCCCAGGTACGGGAACGCGAGCGGGCGCTCGCCCAGCCGCGCCGAGGCGAGGTGGCCCTCGATGTGGTGCACCGCGACGAGCGGCTTGCCGAGCTGGTAGGCCAGCGCCTTGGCGAACGACACGCCCACCAGCAGCGACCCGATCAGGCCGGGACCCGCGGTGCAGGCGATTGCGTCGAGGTCGGCGAGCGCGACGCCCGCCCGCTCCAGCGCCGCGCCGACGGTCGCGTAAAGACCGCGCACGTGGTCGCGGCTGGCGAGCTCCGGCACCACGCCGCCGTAGGGCGCGTGGATCGGGTCCTGCGCGCGCACGACCGAGGCCAGGACCTCGGCGCCGTCGCGCACGACCGCCGCCGCCAGGTCGTCGCAGGAGGACTCGAGCGCGAGGATCAGGGCCACGGCCCCTCCGGAGCCCGGAGCGCTAGTGCTCGAGCTTCTCCTGCTGGCTCTTGCAGTCGATGCACAAGCTGGCCACCGGCCGCGCCTCGAGGCGCTTCAGCCCGATGTCCTCGCCGCACTGCACGCAGGTGCCGAAGGTGCCGGCTTCGATCTTGGCGAGCGACGCCTCGATCTTCTGCAGCAGCGCCCGCTCGCGCTCGCGCAGCCGGCCCACGAAGGCCAGGCCGCTCTCCGACGAGGCGGAATCGATCTCGTCCGAGAAGTCGTCGGGGTCGAGATGGATGTCGCCGGTCACCGCGCGCTTGGCGTTCACCATGAGCTTGTCGCGCTGCTCGATCAGCATCTTCTGGAATTTCTTCTGGTCGTTCTTCTTCACGACGGACACTTCTCCAACTGTCGGCGGGCTTCTGCGACGCGCTCCGAGTTCGGATATTCGTCGGTGATGCGCCGGAAAATCTGGCAGGCCGCGGGCCCGTAGGTGGACTGCTGGCCCGTGCGCTGGCCGATCTCCTGGAGCGAGACCCCCTGGCGGTAGAGCGCGTCGGGGACCTTGTTTCCCTTCGGGAAGCGCTTCACCACCCGGTCGAATGCCACCGCCGCCTGCTCGAAGTCGTTGAGCTTGAAATACGACTCGCCCATCCAGAACAGCGCGTTGTCCGCGAATTCGGAGGACGGGTGAGTCTGGAGGAAGGCCTGGAACCGGTCAATGGCGTCGGCGTACTTGCCGGCGCGGTAGAGACCGAACGCCGTCTCGTAGTCCCGCACCTCCTCGCTGTTGGGAGAGGAGGACGAGCTCGGAGCCGGCATCGCGCCGGGCGCGGGCGCCGGATTCGAGGCCGCCGGAGGCGCCCCGGCCGAGCCCGGAGCCGCAGCCGCGGCTCCCGCCGCAGCGGCAGCGCCCGCCGGCCCTGCCGCCGCGCCATCAGATGCCGGAGGAGGGCTTGCGTTTCCGGCGCCCTTGGCGGCGCGGAGCTGCTCGAGCTCGTGCTGGAGCGACTCGACCTCGCCCTGCAGGCGGTTCACCTGGTCGCGCAGCGAGCTCACCTCGGCGTCGAGATCGGCCAGGCGGCTGCTGCTCGGCGCTGCGGTGCTGCCCGAGGAGGCCTTCGCCCACTCGTCGGAGCCCGAGCCTCCCGCGTGCGTTCCGCCGCCGCCCTTCTCGATCTGGTCGACGCGCCGTTCCAGGTGCTGGAACTGCGGCACGGTGACGCACCCGGACAGCGCGAGCAGCGTGCCGGCGGCGACCGCGCGGCGGACCGCTTTCGCGCTCAAATCAGCGGACTTTGAACTCGTCGCGCCGGTTCTTGGCCCAGGCCAGTTCGTTGTGTCCCTCGACCGCCGGCTTCTCTTCGCCATAGCTGACGGTGGTCATCCGCGAGCTTTCGACGCCGAGATCGACCAGATACTTGTAGGCGGCCTCGGCGCGGCGCTTGCCGAGCGCGAGGTTGTACTCGTTGCTGCCGCGCTCGTCGCAGTTGCCCTCGATCGTGACCTGGACGTTCGAGTTGCTCTTCAGGTAGCTCGCGTTGGCCTGCAGGCCCTCGCGCGCATCCGGGCGCAGATCCGACTTGTCGAAGTCGAAGTAGATCGTGTGGAACATGCTGTTGTCGCCCGCGCCGCCGCTGCTCATGTTGTGCTGCGGGTTCTGCTCGTGTCCGAAGCCGGTGTTCTCCGAACCGGAGCTCGGCCCCTTGTTCGTCTCGCACGCGGCCATCGCGACACACAGAATCGCTACCCCGAGAAATCGCTTCACCACCCTCGCACTCCTCTCGCCAGGCTCCGGACTTCAGTGACCCAGCGCACAAACGGGCGCCGGGCCAGCGACCCAAAAATCGGTGCATTCTCTAACCGGAAATGGTCGGATTTGCAAACGGTATTTCGCTGCACGGCGCTCATTCCAGCCAGGGCGACCAGGCCGGGCTGCTGGAATTCCCCGTGCCGTCGGTCAACAGCACGGTGTTCTGCCCGTTCACGTCGACCCGGTAGATCTCCTTTCGCCCCCGCCGGTTGGAGCTGAACGCGAGCTTTCGCCCGTCGGGCGACCAGCACGGATCCTCGTCGCTGCGGGGCGCCGTCACCAGCGGCTGGGTGTAGCTGCCGTCCGGGGTGATCAGGTAGATGTCGAAGTCGTTGCCGGCCTGGGCGGCGTAGGCGATCCACTCGCCGGTCGGCGACCAGGCCGGGCTCGCGTTGTAGTCGCCGCTGAAGGTCAGCCGCCGCTCCTCGCCGCTCGACAGGTCCTTCACGAAGATCTGCGGGCTGCCGCTGCGGTCCGAGACGAACGCCAGCTTCTTGCCGTCCGGGGACCAGCTCGGCGACGACTCGATCGCGCGGTCCTCGGTGATCCGGCGCGGGCTCTTGCCTTCTCCCGACACGGTGTAGATGTCGGTGTTGCCCTGGCGACTGATCACGGCCGCGATGGTGTCGTCGTTCGGCGCCCAGACGCCGCGGAACTTCTCGTCGCGCGTCTGGATCAGCTTCAGGCCGGGTCGCGTGCCGCGGAAGAGCAGGTAGAGCTCGGACAGGCCGCCCTTGAACGAGGTGTACACCAGCGTCTTGGCGTCGGGCGACCAGGACGGGAACAGGTTGATCGAGCCGTTGTTGGTGACGCGCCGCTCGTTCGAGCCGTCTGCGCTCATCACCCAGATCTCCTTGTTGCGCCGCCCGTTGTCGGAGACGTAGGCGATCTCCGTCGACGAGACGCCGCGCCGGCCGGTGAAGCGCGCCACGATGTCGTCGGCGACGAGGTGTGCGAGCGTCGTCAGCTCCGCTCGGTCGCGCTCCTTGAATGCGACGTCGCCGAGCAGCCGGCAGCGGGTGGTGTCCCAGACCCGGTAGCGCACCTGCGCCTTGCCCTGCAGCTCGTGCAGCTCGCCCTGCACCAGGCCCTCGGCGCCGACCGCCTTCCAGTTCTCGCAGGGCACGGCGGGCGCCTCGAAGTCCCTGGTGTCGCGCGACTCGACGAACGCCTCGGGATTCACGTGCACCACCACGCTCGAGTACTCGAGCCCGGCGACCAGCGCTCCGTAGAAGTCGTCTGCGATCGGCGGGCCAGAGCCGGCGAAGCGCTGCACCGCCACCGGGATCGGCTTCTGCGCGGCATTCACGTCGATGCGCACGCGCTGCGCCCCCGCGCGCAGCGGAACGAGCACGAGCGCCAGCACGGCGGCGACGAGACCGAGACGAGTCACTCCTTGTCCTTCGGATTCAGGTTCAGCGTGAGCGAGATCGCGCGGGGGGGCGCGGGCAGCGGGTTCGACATGCGCAGCGCGCGCTCGCCGGTCTGGTCGCAGGAGCTGTCGCCGGAGGACTCCGCGAGCTGGATGTTGGAGAGGCGTCCGCCCGAGTCGACGTCGACGTCGAACTTCGGCGACCCCTGGCAGATCGAGGCGCCCGACCAGTGCGAGCGCACGTAGGAGCTGACGCGCGCCTGCCACGCGGCCATCACGGGATCGAATTCACCCGGCCCGCCCTGCACCGCTGCCTGTCCGGTGTCGGCGGGCGGATTGGGCGGCGCCTTCGCGGCCTCCTGGGCCTCGACCTTCTCGTTGATCTTCGCCATCAGCTCCTCGGCCGAGGGCGGTGGCGGCTCGGGCTTCTTTTCGACCTTCGGCGGCTCCGGCTCGGGCTTCGGCTTGGGCTTCGCGAGCGGCTGCGGCTCCTTCGGGATTACGATCTCCTTCACCACCGGCTTCGGCGGAGGCGGCGGCATCGGCTCGGGCTTCGGGACCTCCTTCACCGCGGGCTTCGGGGCGGGCGGCTTGGGCGCGGGCGGCAGCTTCGGCGCGGCCACGAGCTCCACCATCACCGGGCTCGCCGTGAAGGTCGTTTCGCGGCGGAACGGCCGCAGCACCAGCGCGGTGAACACCAGGATGTGTCCCACGACCGAGAACACGAGCAGCCGGCGGAAGGTGCGGCTGTGCAGCAGGCTCTCGGTCGGGACGTAGAACGCGCTCACGCCTCGGGCTCGGTCACCATGCCGATGCTGGTCGCGCCGGCCCCACGCAGGATTGCGAGCGTCTTTGCCACCGTGCCGTAGGCCACTCTCTCGTCCGCGCGGAGATACACCAGCCTGTCGCCGCGGCTCTCGAAGATCGCCTCGAGCTTCGCGCCGAGCTGGTCGAGCGGAATCTGCGCGTTTTGGACGTAGATCTGGCCTTCGCGCTTCACGGTGACGACCAGCGGCTGGTTGTCGTTGCGCAGCCCTTTCGACTGGGTCTTGGGCAGCTGCACGTCGATGCCCTGCTCCATCAGCGGCGCGGTGACCATGAAGATGATCAACAGCACCAGCATGACGTCGACGAACGGCGTCACGTTGATCTCGGACAGCTGCCGCCGCGGGCCGCGCGTGTCGGTGACGTTCATGCCGCCCGCGCCGCCGTGCGGCGCAGCACGTCGGAGAACTCGACGCAGAAGGTCTCGAGCCGCGCCGCCAGCCGGTTGAGCCGCGCGCTGGTGTAGTTGTAGCCGACCGCGGCGGGGATCGCGGCGGCCAGGCCGAACGCGGTGGCGACCAGCGCCTCGGCGATGCCCGGCGCGACCACGGCCAGGCTGGCCGAGCCCGACGCGCCGATCTGCTGGAACGAGTTCATGATGCCGACCACGGTGCCGAACAGGCCGACGAACGGCCCGGAGCTCGCGATCGTGGCCAGGAACGAGAGCCCGCGCTCGAGCCGATGGACCTCTTCGCCGCGGATCCAGCCCAGCCGACTCACCACGCCCTCGACCTGGTCGCGGGTCACCCGCGCGTGCCCGCCCTGCAGCTTCTCCAGCCGAGCCAGCTCGGTGTAGCCCGCGCGGAACACGGTCGCGAGCGGGCTCGCGCCGTGGTGGCGCGCCACCTCGTATGCGTTCTCGAGCGGGCTCTCGAGATAGGCCTCGACGAAGTCATCGGTGTCGCGCTCCGCGGCGCGCAGCTCGCGGAACTTCATCACCATGATCGCCCACGACGAGACCGACGCGAGGATCAGGAGCAAGAGCACGCCGGAGACGATCGGACTGGAGCCCAGGATGTAGTTCAGCATTCGGTCGCACCCCGGGGGGACAAGACGTGGGAGCTCGGGGACGGAGCTCTCGGGGCCGACGGAAGCTAGTGGGGTCCAGATACCGCGTCAACGGAATTCCCGGGCCGCGCGCTAAGCTTCTGCGCCTCGCACTCGGGGGAGGACCATGGAGATCGACGTCTCGCGCCGGGACTTCGCCGCCTGTGAAGGCGACGCGGTCGTGATTCCGCTCACCAAGGCAGACGCGCCCCCACGCGCGCTGCACGCCCTCGACGAGGCGCTGGGTGGCCTGTGCGCGCGGGTGTGGGCGGCGGGCGACTTCACCGGGAAGAGCGGCGAGGTGCTGTCGCTCCCCGTCGACGGGATCTCGGCGAAGCGGCTGGTGCTGATCGGCCTCGGCGAGGAGAAGAGCGCGAGCCGCGAGTCGCTGCGCGCGGCCGGCGGTCGCACGGCGAAGGTGCTCGCGCGGGCCAAGGCGACCCGCGCGGGCGTCGGCGTGCCCGCGCTCCGCCGCGTCCAGCCCGAAGACGCCGCACAGGCGCTCGCGGAAGGGCTGGTGCTCGGCGCCTACCGCTTCGACAAGTACAAGACCGGGAACGACGCGCCGACCGCGCTCGAGCGCGCGACCCTGCTCGCGGCGGACGCGCGCCAGCTGCCAGCGCTGCGGCGCGGCGCCGCGCTCGGCCGGGCCGTGGCCGAGTCGTCGAACTTCGCCCGCGATCTCTCCAACGAGCCCGGTGGCGTGTGCACGCCCGAGCACCTGGCCGAGGCGGCGCGCGGGATCGCGCGCTCGCACAAGCTCAAGCTCAGCGTGTTCGGCGAGCGCGAGCTCGCGCGCGAGAAGATGGCGGGCATCCTCGCCGTCGGACGCGGCAGCGCGAACCCGCCGCGGCTGATCGCGCTCGAGTACGGTGCGGCGCCGCGCGGCGCGAAGAACGGGAAGAAGGCCGGGAAGAAGCGCCCCACCCTGGTGTTCGTCGGGAAGGGAATCACGTTCGACTCGGGCGGCATCTCGATCAAGCCGGCCGCGAGCATGGACGAGATGAAGCACGACATGTCGGGCGGCGCCGCGGTGCTCGGGACGCTGCGCGCGATCGCCGACCTCGCGCTGCCGATCCACGCCGTCGGCATCGTGGCGGCGGCGCAGAACATGCCGGACGGGAACGCCTACGTGCCCGGCGACGTGATCACCAGCGCCCGCGGCAAGACCATCGAGGTGCTGAACACCGACGCCGAGGGCCGGATCGTCCTCTCCGACGCACTCCACTACGCGACCAGCTTCGCGCCCGACGCGATCATCGACCTCGCCACGCTCACGGGCGCGTGTCTCGTCGCGTTGGGCGACGCCTGCTGCGCGGTGCTCGGCAACGACGAGAAGCTCGCCGACAAGGTGCGCGCCGCCGGCGACGCGACCCACGAGCGCGCCTGGCCGCTGCCGCTGTGGGAGGAGCACAAGAACGCGATCAAGGGGACCTTCGGCGACATCGTGAACACCGGCGGTCGCAACGCGGGTGTCTCGACCGCGGCCGCGTTCCTGTCCCACTTCGTGGGCGAGGTGCCCTGGGCACACCTCGACATCGCGGGCGTGGCGTGGACCACCAAGGAGACGCCCTACTACGCGAAGGGCGCCACCGGCTTCGGTGTGCGCCTGCTGGTGGAGCTCGCGCGCCACTGGAAGTGACCGCATCGGAACGATGCTTTGACAGCGACGAACCCTCCTCCTAAGCTCCGCCCCGTTTTTTCAACCAGGAGGGAAGACATGCGCAGTCTCTTCGTCGCTTCGCTCGTCCTCGCGCTCGCGCTGGCTTCGTCCGGCCGCGCCGCCGACGACTGGGAGGCCAAGTACAAGGCCGCCGATCCCGCGAAGGGTGCTCAGGTGTTCCAGCAGTACTGCGTGACGTGCCACGGGCCAGCGGGTCTGGGCGACGGACCGGTCGGAAAGACGCTGAACCCGCCGCCGCGCAACTTCCAGGAAGGCAAGTTCAAGTACGGCGACAGCCCGAAGGACCACTTCGACGTCGTGACCAACGGCGCCGCGTCCAAAGGCGGATCGCCGCTGATGGCGCCGTGGGGAGCGGTGATTCCCGAAGCCGATCGCTGGTCCGTGATCAAGTACGTGGTTTCGCTCAAGAAGAAGTAGAC
>Ga0318516_10000043_pt1 | contig 23879 bp, 23 predicted proteins | sample GRESIP176b2f20_FD_202501 | JGI IMG/M metagenome (GOLD analysis project Ga0318516, IMG submission 202501) | Tropical soil microbial communities from Luquillo Experimental Forest, Puerto Rico - GRE.SIPMG.176b2f20 | ecosystem: Environmental > Terrestrial > Soil > Tropical forest > Bulk soil... | reverse complement strand
CGGCGATTATGCAAAGAACCATAGAAGCCGAATCGTTACGTTCGCGCTGACCAGGACCGTTGACAACGCTCCGGTGACATTTACGGTGCTATCCGGTTTAGTTAGGGAATAAAACTTGCTTGCTCGACCGATGTCTTATATGTTTCCTAGCATAACCATGGGCCGTACCCAGGCCGGGAGAAAAATTATGTGGATCATCGAGCTCAACGTCGCCGGCTACCAATTCACCCGCGAGATGCCCGACCTGAAGCGTCGGCACTTCCGCCTGAACCCGCGCAATATGCACTGGCCGGCACTGCGGCATTCACACGCTGCATGAGGCTAGGCACGGGGGGTGCGACAGCGCCGACGAAGCGCTCCGACACTCGGAAAAAGATGCTGGTCAGCGCCGCCGAGGTGATGCGTGAGCGCGGGGCGGCCGGGGTGACCATCGACGAGGTGCTGGCCCGCAGCGGCGCGCCGCGCGGCTCGGTGTACTACCACTTTCCGAACGGGCGCACTCAGATCCTGGCCGAGGCGCTGCGGTACTCCGGTGAGTCCATCACTGCGATGATCGACGACGCCGCCGGCTGGGGCGGCAGGGCCCTGCTGCGCGAGTTCGTCGACTTCTGGCAACGGCTGCTGACCGAGGGCGACTTCGCCGCCGGGTGCCCCGTGGTGGCGGCGGCGGTCGGCTGCGACGACGACCCCAAGCTGTCCGCCGAGGCCGGCGCCATCCTGGGCCGCTGGTGCACCGCCCTGACACAGGCGTTCGTCAATGACGGCTTCGACGACGACGATGCCGCCTCGCTCGCCGTGATGTCGGTCTCGGCGCTGGAAGGCGCCATTGTGCTGTCCCGCGCAACCCGCAGCACCAACCCGCTGCACCAGGTTGGCGACCAGCTCGAATTCCTGGTCAAGGCAAGGGAACTCGTCATTCGCAACAAGATCGGGCAGTAACGCGCCGAGACCGTCAGTCGCTGGCAGGCAGCGGCTTGACCTCTTTGAGTTGCAGCGCGGTCTGGCCGACGCTCAGGCTCCCCGCGCCCGGCTTGGTCACCAGCACCTCGGCACCGGTTTCGTCGACGTAGCGCTTGCCCATCACGGTGCCGTCGGCGAACGCCGGGTCGGGGTCGCCCGACCGCTCGCCGCCGATCGGCACCATCGGCGCACCGCCGCAGCGCAGGTCGTCGAGGCTGTCGGCGCTTCTGACCACGATGACCTGGGTGTCACACACCTGGCTGGCGAGGCGGGTTCCGTTCTTGATCATGCGCGTGGTCCTTTTAGCGTCTCGATGATCTCCCGGCGAAGTACCTTGCCGGTGGGGGTGGTTGGCAGCTCGTCGCGAAACACTACCCGGTCGGGTGTGCGCGACCCGCGCAAGCTTTTTCGGACATGCTCCCGGAGTTCCTCGGGGTCCGGATCGATACCCACGGCCGGCACCACCACGGCGACAATCGCTTGTCCCCACTGGGGATCGTCGACGCCGACCACGGCGACATCGCGCACATGCGAGTGCTCGATGAGCACCTCCTCCAGCTCGGCCGGCGCGATGTTTTCACCACCACGGATGATGGTGTCGTCGCTGCGCCCACTGATGAACAGGTAGCCGTCTTCGTCGAGCAGGGCGACGTCCCTGGTCGGGAACCAACCGTCCTCGTCGAGCACGGAGCCGATCTCGGCATACCGGCCGGACACCTGCTCGCCGCGCACGAACAGCTCACCGCTTTCCCCCGGCCCGAGCACCTTGCCGTCCTCGTCGCGGATCTGCAGTTCGATGCCGGATACCGGCCGCCCGACCGATCCCAACCGCTTGGCGACGTGGTCGGCCGATGCGGAGTGCGCTTCACGGTGATCGTCGGGGGTCAGCACCGCGATCGTCGAGCTCGTCTCGGTCAGGCCGTAGGCGTTGACGAAGCCCACGTGCGGCAACAGTTCGAGCGCCCGGCGCACCAGCGGCAGGCCCACTTTCGAGCCGCCGTAGGCGAGGTTGCGCAGCGACGGCAGCTCATGGCCACCGGACTCGAGAACGGTGACGATGCGGTCCAGCATGGTGGGCACCACCGTCGCGGTGGTCACCCGCTCGGCGTCGATCAGCCGCACCCATTCCTCGGCGTCGAAGTTGGGCAGGTAGACCATCTTGCGGCCGGCGTACAGGTTCGACAGCGCCGCGCTGACACCGGCGATGTGATAGGGCGGCACGCAGATCAGCGCGGCGTCGGTGGGTTCGGCCGACTCGAACTCCACCGTCCCGGTGACATAGCTGGTCAGGTTGTTGTGCGAGAGCTCGACGGCCTTGGGCTGCGACGTGGTGCCCGACGTGAACAGCACGATCGCGACGGATTCCGGGTCGGGGAATTCCGCGGCCGGCTCGCCGGTGTGCGCGGCCGTCAGGAATTCGTCGGACAGCATGACCCGATCGGAAGCATCCCCGACCATGTCCCGGTAGCGGCTGTCGACGACCACCAGCGGTTCGGGCAGCCGCTTGATCAGCGCCTGGATGCCCTCGGCGGAGAGCCGGTAATTGATCGGAGTAAAGGCGAGCCCGGCGCGTGCGGCGGCGAAGATCAGCACCGGCAGCATCGCACCGCCGATGCCCACGTAGGCGAGGTGCTTGGCGTTCGACGCCGCGATCACGCCGGCGCCGCCGTCGGCGAGATCGCTCAGCTGCTGCGTCGTCAGCCGCAGGTCTCCCGAGACGACGGCCGTGCGGTCGGGGTTGCTCGACGCAGCCATCTCGAGCAGCAGCGAAATGCTCATCCTCGATCTTTCTCGATCCCCGCCCTTTACAAATCTAGGCCACAGTGTAAGCCATCTAAGTATCGGCGCGGGCGGCCAGGGTTGGGTCCCAGGCCGAAGCCCGGGGAATCCAGCGTGGAACGTTGCGCCGGAAGTCGACGTAATCGTCGCCGTAGCGCTTGACGAGGTGCGGCTCCTCCCAGAACGGGATGACGGTCAGCTGGAACGCCAAAAAGATCGCGAACCATCCCAACAGCCCACCGGACCCGGTGGCGGCCGCTTCCCCGAGCAGGATGCACAGCACGCCCGTGATCATGGGGTTGCGCACGTGTCGGTATGGCCCGCGTACGACGAGGTGGACCGGCTCCCCCATCACGGGGCCGAGCCCAAGCGTGCCCTTGCCCACACGGTCGAAGAGCACCACCGTCCAAATCACCATGCCCAAGCCGGCGGCGATCAGCGACCAACCGACCGTCACCAGCCCGACCGTCAGCGCGGCACCGGACTGCGGGCCGCGCACGCCGGCCGGCAGCACGATCAGGGCCGGGATGACCAGCGTCATTGTCGCCGGAAAAAGCAGGACGGACATCAGGTGTCGCCACCAAAGCCGTCGTTCGCGCGTGCTAGTCGTCACCATGCCAGACCTCCTTCGGAATACTTCAACCGTCGCTGAACAAATAAGAGCCTACGCCCGGGACACGGCATAGGTCAACGCTTGTTGAAGTATGCTGTCGTGCATGTCAGAACCCCGGCGCGCGGGCCGCTGGCGCACCGGTCAGCAGAACAGGCAGCGCATCATCGACGCGGCGCGCGAACGCTTCATGCGCGACGGGTACGAGGGGGCCACGGTTCGCGCGATCGCCGCCGACGCCGGCGTGGACGCCGCGATGGTCTACTACTTCTTCGACAGCAAAGAGGGGCTTTTCACCGCCTCGGCGCTCACCGGTCCCGAGCACCCGCTACACCAGCTGGCCACGCTCCTCGACGAGGGGACCGAGCAGATCGGCCCGCGGCTGGTGCGCCGATTCCTCGAGCACTGGGAGGAAGGCGGCGTCTTCGAGCCATTCTTGACGCTGTGGCGCTCGGCGGCGATCCATCCTCAGGCCCGAAAAGTGTTGCACGACAGCCTCGCCGGACCCCTCGCCCAGCGGGTCGCGGCGGAATTCGGGGTGGCCGATGCCGAGCTGCGCGTCGAACTGGTCGCCAGCCATCTCGCCGGGCTGGCCTTCGCCCGTTACCAGCTGAAGATCGAGCCGATCGCGTCCACCTCGATCGATGACTTGGTCGCGTGGTTGGGGCCGACCGTGCAGCGCTATCTGGCGGGTTAAGTCCCCGTCCAGCGCGGCTGGCGCTTCTCGGCGAACGCGATCGCGCCCTCCCTCGCGTCGTTGGAGGAGAATACCGGCGCCAGGATCTTGATCTGTTCGGCGAACCTGGTTTCCAGGCTCCAGCCGCGGGACTCGGTGATGATCCGCTTCGTGGCGGCGACCGCTAGCGGCCCGTTGGCGGTGATCTTCTCGGCCAGCGCGATCGCCGCGTCCAGCACCTTCCCCGGCTCGGCCAGCACGTTGACCAGCCCCAGCGCGTACGCGCGTTCGGCGCTCAGGTGGTCACCGGTCAGCGCCAGCTCCATGGCGATCGCATAGGGGATGCGCTCCGGCAACCGCAACAATCCCCCGCCGCCGGCCACCAGTCCGCGCTTGACCTCGGGGATACCGAAAGCCCCGTCCGTGGCCGCCACGATCAGATCGGTGGCCAGAGCCAGCTCCATGCCGCCGGCCAGGCCGTATCCCTCCACCGCCGCGATGAGCGGCTTGACCGGTGGACGTTCGGTGAAGCCCATCCCGCGGCCCTCGACGATGACGTTCTCGCCGCGGGCGAACGCCTTGAGGTCCATGCCCGCGCTGAACGAGCCGCCCGCGCCGGTCAGGATCCCGACCGAAAGGCCGGCGTCGCCGTCGAGCCGATCCATCGCGTCGGCCAGGCCGCGGCTGACCGCGGCGTTGACCGCATTCTTGGCCTTCGGCCGGTTGATCGTGATGATCAGGATCCGGTCCCGTTGTTCGACGAGGACTTCGGGTTCGCCTATGCCAGCTTCTTCGCTACCAGTCACGGTGCTGATGGTAGCGGTCGACACTCAGGCCTTGAATCAAGCCTGAGCCATCGCGGTCTCGATGACCGTCAGCTCTTCGGAAAGCCCTGCGGCCCTTCGTATTTCGATGAAGTCGGCGACCATGGCCTCGGTCACCTCGTGCGGGTCCTTGACGGTGGCACCGTCGGCCAGCACCGAGATGTTGAGCTGATCGACGTAACTCCACACAGTGATGTTGAGGCCGCTGCCGGCGGTCAACGGTCCCACCGAATAGATCTCGGTGACCAGCGCGCCGCCCACCCGGCCGCGCTCACGGGGACCCGGCACGTTCGAGATGTTCAGGTTGAGGATCTTGTTCTGCCCGTCGCGGCTCGACATCCACCGGAACAAGGCTTCCGTGCCCGCCGGTGGCCAGTAGGCCGCCCAGCGGCTGATCAGCTCCGGCCCCAGGAGCTGGTGGCCCTCCTTGGCCAAGGTCGCGTTGTCGTGCGAGCAGCGCACCCGCTCCAGCGGGTCGTCGGAGTCGGACGGCAGCGCCACCATCATCCCGCTGAAGCGGTTTCCGGAGATCCGCTCCGGGGAGAAGTCGTAGGCCACCGGGACCGACGCCAGCAGCGGTTCGGCCTTGCCGTCATAGCGCAACAGCAAGGTGCGCAGCGCCCCGGACGACATGGCCAGCACCATGTCGTTGATCGTCGCCCCGAGCCGCTTGCCGGTCTCCTTGACGTCCGCCAATGCCAGTGTGGCGGTGGCGAACCTGCGCTCCGGGGTGAGCAGGTGATTCATGAAGGTCGGCGGCGGCTCGAACGGGCGGGTCAGTTCCGGGGAGAGCTTCCGCGAGCTGCGGCGCACCCGGGCCACGCCCTGCGCGGTGTAGCGGATCGTTGCGGGGATCCGCGCGACGTGGCGCAGGTGATCCGCGAACGCCGAACCCATCAGCTGCCGCGTGGTGGGAGCGGGGTCGGGAACGTAAGGGCCGCCCTCCGGACCTTGCTGTAGGTCCATGCCACGGGCCATCAGGTTCGCCGAGGCGACCCCGTCGGCGAGCGCGTGATGGATCTTGCCGACCACCGCGATCCGGTGGTTGGCGAGACCCTCGACAAAGTACATCTCCCACAGCGGATGTTTTCGGTCCAGCGGGGTGCTGGCAATCCGTCCGATCGCCTCGTCCAACTCGCGACGGCCGCCGGGCGCGGGCAGCCGCCATGGGCGAATGTGGTAATCGAGGTCGACGTCGCAGTGCTCCCGCCACATCGGATGGTGCAACTTGAACGGGACGTCGACGAGCTGATAGCAGAATGGCTCGAGTTTGTTCAGCCGGCCCGCGATGACCCGGCGAAACGTTTCGATATCGAAGTCACGTCTATCCGCGTCCAGTTCGATCACGGCGGCTTTGATGGTGTGCATGTGCACGTTCGGCGTTTCGCTGTACAGCAGCACCGCGTCCCAGCCGCTCAGCCGCTTCACCGCTGCCCCTTGCTCATAGGGCGACCATAACTCAGCGGCGGAGGCTCAGATAACCTCTTTCGCGATCCGTGCCTTGGTGCGATAGACCTGGTTGAGGAACAGCGCGGCCGCGTGGGCCATCACGCCGGCCCGCTCGCCGTCAATGAGGTCGAAGCCGTGGCCCGCTCCCGGGAGCTCTAGGTAGCCGACCATCGAATGCGAGACCGCCCGCAGCCGCTCGACGAAGCTGCGGGCCTGCTCGACGGGGATGACGTTGTCTTTGCCGCCGTGAATCACCAAGAACGGCGGCGCATTTCGATGCACGCGCGCGATCGGTGACGCGTCGCGGAACACCTCCGGGTGACGGGCGATCCTCCGTTTGACCACCACCCGCTCCAGGAAGTCGACGAACCGGACACGCTCGGGCGTGGAACGGTCCTCCCAGTCATAGCGGCCGTAAATCCCGACCACCGCGTCCACCGAACTGTCGGCGCCCTCGGGCAGCTCCGCTTGGTGCACAGGGTCTTTGGAGGTCAGCCCGGCGAGCGCGGACAGGTGGCCGCCGGCCGAACAGCCCGCCACCGCAACGAAATTGCGGTCGCCGCCGAACTTGTCGACGTTGGCTCGCGCCCACGCGATGGCGGTCTTGACGTCGGTGATGTGGCGCGGCCAGCGGTGGTGCGGCGCGACCCGGTAGTCGATCCCGAGGCACACCCACCCCTGCTCGGCCAGCCGGGACATCAGGGCCGACCCCTGCCCCATGCACTTGCCATGAACCCACGCGCCGCCCGGGACGAAGATCAGGACGGGCGCTGGGTGCGCCGGCAGGTCCTCGCGTCGCCAGACGTCGAGCACCTGCGCCGGGCTGTTCCCATAGTGGACCCCGCGGCGGTAGAGGTAGCGGCGCTGACGCATCGCATCCCAGATCGGGGGCGTCCGCTCCGCGGTGGGCCATTCCACGTCGAGGTCCGCGGACGACACGACCCCCCGCAGCGCCGCGAGGGAGACCTCCCGGGTGCTCTCCCGGTCCCGGCGACGCACGTCGTTGATGCCCGGGGTCAGCAGATCCTTCGTCATGGCGGATACGGCTTGCGGGGCGTGCCGGGCGCCCCAAACGCCCATCGCGGTCACACCGGCCAGCGGCTCGAGCCGCTTGCCGACGACCGGCAGCGAAGCCCCTGCGACGCTTAAGGCCAGGATGTAGTCTGCGGGACCAGCCCGCAGCAACCATCTCATGCAGGGTGTCATGCGGGGTCCCCTCGCAGTCATGTAGGGAGCGTACCGTTCCTTAGGAGTGAGCAGGAGTGATTCCTGTGCGGCCCGAACGGTCTTGGCCGCTGTGGTGGGTGTTTTCCGGTGGACCGGCATGCCTCATGGGTGGGCGTGTCGGTGGGCCGGAACTGCCGCGCCGTCGTTGTGTGGTGCTCGGCTGATGGTCGGGCCTGGCCGGTGGCGTGCCCTCAACCGTCCGCTGTCGGTTGCGGGGTCCTGCCGGCCGTCGCCTGATCGCCAAGCCGAGGCCACGCCTGCCGATCGCGGCCGCCGCCCCGTGATGGCTGGTGACGGTGGCCGGGTCGGAAGTCTGCTGCTGCAAGGGAGTACGCCAGTGCTGATTCCCCCAGCGGCTGGTGTAGGCGGCATCCACCGCGATCACGGCGATGCCGCGGCGGCATGCCATGCCGACCAGCCGATGGCGAAATTTCGCAGTGGGGATACCGGCGATGCTGTAGCGCAAGCGTCTTCCGCGCCTCCCACGGCCCAGGGTTTCCCGGCCGACGGCACGCGCGTCAGCGAAGTCGAGGTTTTCCACCACTACCGCGTCGCAGTTGCGGGCCTGAGCATGATCCAGCAGGGCAGTGATCGCCGCGCGCACCCGCCCATCGCGGCGGGAGGCCGCCAGCCCGGCGGTGAGCACGTCGATGCTCAGCGGCTCGCCGATCGGATTTCCCGACGCGTCCAGCACGCAGGCGGCCAAGTGGCCGTCGTTGAGGTCCACCCCCAGCACTCGCCCGGTGCGCAGATCCTCGATGTCAGGGGCTGGTTCGGGGATTGTGGTCCACGATGCGTGCAGATACCAGCGGCCCCGTGCCGGGTCATAGCTGATGTCATAGCGCACCGCGCAGTGGTCGCTGATCCGCGCCGCCCACTCGCTGCCACGGTGAGAAAACCGCACCGGCTCAACGATAACGACGTGCGAGCCGAATCGCTCGACCAGCGCCGCGGGGGTTTTGATGCGCAGCCGGCCCTCGGCGTCCACCCGGATGGTTTCGTTACCGCCAGCCTTGCCCGCCTCCCCATCAGCAGTCAAAAACATCCGCGCTGCATCCCAGCGCTCCCGCCACTGCCGCTCGCTCATGTCCGCGGCATCCAGATGGTTGCGGGTGTGCCACAAGCGTTTGCCGCCCCGCGTGATCGATGGCCGCCCCGCCGCCAGTGCGCGCTCGGCAACCGCGAGTCGCGCGCGCAGCACGGCCAAGCGGCGGGTCTTGGCGAATCGTTCCGCGGTGCTGCCATACGCCCGCGAGCGCCGAGGCCGCCCAGCTCCTTCGCCACCGGCCTTCGGGGCCGGTTGACCCGGGCGCAGCGCGCACCGGGACTCCAGAACATCAACCGCGGCACACATACCCGCCACATGAGCTGCCAAGCCGCGCATCCCCAACTGATACTGGTCCTCGACGGCGCGGGTGATCGCCCCCGCCCACCGGCTCGACGCCACCCCGGTGACCGCCCGCTTACGCTCGGCCCGCCACAGCGTGCGGCCCTTATGATCCAGCACGCCACATCGAATAAGCCCAGCCAGCTCCTCGCGATACACCGACCCCAAAAACACCCCGATCGCGGTCAACGCCTCACCCTCGGTGCCACTCGGATGTATCCGAGCGCGAATCCGCACTCCCGCCGGCGGCGCGGCCACCACCGGATCCCCGATCCGACGCAACCCCGCCCGCACAGCCATGCCCACATGCTGGCACCACCCACCGACAACCCCGCCCCACACACCAGCAACAGGCCCATTTCCGCGCAGTACCACTCACTTCCGCTCACTGTCCAGGCAACAGTTGTTACACCCCCGCGGGGATCGGCAGAACTGACGATTGCGTTGAGGGTCACCTCGGCGAGCCGCCCGCGGCCCGCCGACGTGCGACGACAAGGCGCGTGGCGTAGCCGAGGGCGCTTACCGCGAACATCGCCGCGGTCAACAGCAGCCACCTGCCCAGAAACGGCTGCTGGGTCTGTCCGGTGGCGGCGTGGTAGGTCGCGGCGCCCTGTTCGATGATGCCCGGAAGGAAAATCAGAAGCGTCAGCCCTGCACCCAGAGCGGGCACCCGAATGTGGTTGCGGGCGCTTACTCTTGACGGGCTTGCCTGACCCCGCGCCGCTCGCCCACCGATCCGCGCGAACAGCGCCCGGTCAGCGAGCGCGTAGAGCGGGAAGAGCAGCAGGTCGTGGGCGATGACGGCGGCTGCCAACCAGATGACAATCGACTGCCACCAGGTGCCGGGATTCCACAGCGTTGCCGGCTTGAACGTGGTGAGGGTGTAGCCCAACAGGGCGAAACCGGACAGCATCGTCAGCAGATGCAGCGGATGGGATCCGTAGATCGCCCTGAAACGCCTTGCCAATCCCGTCATCTCAGCTCGGCTCGAACTCGATGGACGCCACCCATTTGGTGTTGTGCACGCCGGGCAGCGCCGGAACGATGATGCGCGCCGGATAGCCGTGATCCAACGACAGGTCCGCGCCGTTGACTCGCAACGCCAGCAGCGCGTCGGGGTCGCCAATCTGATTGGCCTGCAACGTCGCCGCGCCGAATGCACCGCCCCGCTGCAGCGATGTCACCCGCGCCGCCCGGGGCGCGGGCACGCCCGCGATCCGGGCCAGCTCGGAAAGCCGCACCCCGCTCCAGGTCTGCACGGTCGACCAGCCTTCGACGCACGCGATCGGCAGCCGCGCCGTCGATTGCGGCATACGTGCCAGCGCGGCGCGGCCCAACACCACTTCCGAGGGCCCACCGCGCAGGGCCAACACCCAACCGCCGCCAACGCTCTCGGGCGTGATTCCCGCGGCGGCGGCGGTCTTGTTGACCGGGAAGTCTCCGCGGCCGCGCCCCCGTGGCAGCAGTAGAACGGCGCCACGGGCGGCACCGCCGAGGGTTTGGCCCACCGTCAGCGCGCCGATCAGTAGCGCACCCGAGCCGACCAGTGCGAGGGCACCGCGTCGGCTCATCGTTGGTTGGGCCGCATTGACGGCCACCAGTCCGTCGGGATCGGGTGGTTGGGGGCGGGTATCGCTGCGGTTGGTGCGCAACACTTCTCGCAGCGAAAGCGACCGCAATCCGGCGACCATGCGCGGAATCTTGATGGCGATATGCATCAGAAAACCGGTGATGAAGACCCAGGCCCCGAAGTAGTGGCCGGTGTAGAAGCTGAAGCCGAAGATGTAGTCGTACTGGATGTTGAGCACTCCGGTGACGATTTCGAACAGCGCCCCGCCGACCAGCATCAACAGTGACATTCGCTCCAGCAACTGGGCGATCGAGCGGGCCGGCGGCCGCACAAACAGCCGCGGGATCACCGACCACAGCTTGGCCAGCACCACCGGGATGATCACCAGGCCCAGCCCCACGTGCAGACCCTGGGTCAGCCGGTACAACCACGACGGGCGAGTCGGCCAGGTGAAAGCGGGCAGTCGCAGCCACCCGACATGGTCCGGAATGGCCTGCCCGAATTGCGGCGCGTAGGCGGCGTAGGACAGCAGCCCGGTGATGATGACGATGGGCAACGCGATCAACAGCACCAGCCCGAACACCGACGTCAGCCAGGGGCCACGCAACGGGCTACGAAACTGGAGGCTCACAAGGCCACCATTATCGCAAGCATACGGCCACCGATGAGACGGACACCCGCCAGTGTCAGACCCACTTGTGCGGCCAGCGTGCCGGCGCTGTCCACACCGACCGATGCCCATCGGAACCAGGGCCCGACCTCGCGGGCCGACTCCAGACGCACCCGGCGCGGACGGACGCCGATGACCTCGGTGTCGAACTCGACAACACAGCGCCCGCCCCGGGCCAGCAGCTCGGCGGCGCGCGCCAGGATGCGTCGCGGGTCGCCGCCGAGACCGACATTGCCGTCGACCAGCAGCACCGTACGCCAACGACCGGTTCCCGGCTGGGGGCACCTCCCGCTTGCGGGGGATGGCGCGAAGACGTCGCCCAGCAGGGCCGGCGCACCGCCGCGACCCGCCAGGCGGATCGCCGTCGCGGACCGATCGATGCCGAGCGCGGGTATCCCCCGCCGATTCAGCCTCGCGACCAACCGTCCGGGGCCGCATCCCAGCTCGATCGTCGGCCCTGCGCACGTCCGCGTGACGGCGTCGTCGAAGGCGTCATCGACGGCGTCACCCGATGCGTCACCGTTCCGGGCGCCCAGCCAACGGTGAGCGGGCAGCGGCCGGACCTCCCCGTCCTCGTGGCGAATCCAGCATCGTTCGCCGCCGAGCGCCCGATCGTAGAGATTCCCCAGCATTTCTCGCCTCTCGCGACTTCGGACCCGTTGGATGACATGGCTTGGAAACAACACCGCCGACACGCCGATATTCACGGGATAGGCCAGCGTTTCGATCAATCGGATCGATACCCCGATGCCGGCTCGGCTAACCAAGGTCGCTCCACCGAAGGTGGCGAAACCTTTCACACGAGTGATTCGGTGCCGACGAGGGCTTGGATGTCTACCGGACGGCCTAATAGGCGGCAGGCACGCCGTTGTGTTGCGGTTGATCAGCCTCGGCGTCGCCCATGCGCAGGCGGATGGTGCCGGTGTCGTCGGCGTACACGGGATAGGCGCCCACCGGCACGCCGCCGTTGGCGACCTCTTCCCCGGTCGCGAGGTCGTAGGTGAAGCCGTGCAGCGGGCAGACGACGATCCGGTTGTCCGCCAGCCCGTCGGCCAGCGGGCCCCCGCGGTGCGGGCACACGGCGTTCAGCGCGCGCAGCGAGCCGTCGCGCAGGCGAAAGACCGCGACCTGCCGACCTTCGACCGCGTAGGCGCGGGCCCCGCCCACCGGGATGTCGCCCACCGGGCCCAGGCTGATCTCGCTCATCGCACCGGCACCTGCGGCAGTGGGATCAGCGGCAGGGAAGACCGGAAGTCGTTGGGTTCAGCGGAGTTTCGGCTCTCCGTCCACGGATCCCGGTAGGAATCGACCGATTTCTGCATGCGCGCATCGAGGTCGGCAGCGATACCGTCGCTGTCCTCGACCACGATCTCTCGGATCCGCTCGGCGCCCACCCGAGGCACGAACGCGTACGTGCGCTCGAGCCAGTTGGCGTTTTCCCGGTAGTACTGCAGGAACCGGCCCGTGAGCGTGATGACCTGTTCGGGCGTGTCCACGGTCGCCAGCAGGTCACCCTTGCGGACGTGTGAGCCGGCGGCCCCGCCGACGTAGATCTGCCATTGCCCACCCTCGATCGCGACGACGCCGACGTCCTTGCACAGGGCCTCGGCGCAGTTGCGCGGGCACCCGGTCACCGCCAGCTTCATCTTGCCCGGGCTGGGGAGCCCCTGGAAGCGCTCCTCGATCGCGATGCCCAGCGCCGTCGAGTCGCCCAGCCCGTAGCGGCAGAAGTCGCTTCCCACACAGGTTTTCACGGTCCGGAAGCTTTTGCCGTACGCGTGGCCCGACGGCATCCCGAGGTCGGCCCATACCGACGGTAGGTCTTCCTTGCGCACGCCCAGCAGGTCGATGCGCTGGCCGCCGGTGAGCTTGATCATTGGGATTGCATATTTGTCGGCCACGTCGGCGATCCTGCGCAGCTGGTCGGACGTCGTCACCCCGCCCTTGAGCTGCGGCACCACGGAGAAGGTTCCGTCCCGCTGAATGTTGGCGTGCACCCGGTCGTTGATGAACCGGCTGTCGCGTTCGTCGACGAACTCATCGCCCCACATCATGTGCAGCAGTGAAGCGAGTGCCATTTTCGACCCGGCGTCCTCGCGGCCGTCCGGTGCCAGCGCGGCGAACACGGACGACACCGAGTGCAGCCGCAGCTCTCGGATCCGGCGCATCAACTCCGGCTTTTCATAGGGGATCCCCGGCACGTACCAATTGGCTTCGGCGTCTTCCGAAATCGCAGCCCCGGTTTCTGAGGCCGCCCACTCGACGATCTGCGCGACCAGGCCTTTGCACGATCCGCAACCCTTCCCCGCGCGGGTCGCCGACATCACCCCGGCGAGCGAGGTTTGGCCGTCCTGCACGCAGCGGACGATCGCGGCCTTGCTGACCCCGTTGCAGTTGCACACCTGCGAGTCATCGGCCAGTTCGGCGGCGCCGGTGGAGGCGTCGGGCGTACCGATGTCGAACATCAGCGAGACCCGCTCGGGTGGCAGCGGAAGCCCGCGGTCGAACGCCTGCATCAAGAACGCGACCTTGCTGACGTCGCCCACCAGCGTCGCGCCGATCAGCTTGTCGTCGCGCACCACCACGGTCTTGTAGACACCGTGTTTGGGCTCGCAGTACTGCACGAATTCGTCGTCGTCGCGTTCCGGGCTTTTCACCCCCATCGCGGCCACATCGACACCGGCGACCTTCAGTTTCGTGGCGGTGCGTGAACCGTGGTACGCCGCACCGGGATTGGCGCCCGTAAGGTGCTCGGCGACCACGATGGCCTGCTCCCACAAGGGCGCGACCAGCCCGTAGACCTGCCCACGGTGCTGTGCACACTCGCCCACGGCGTAGATGTCGTCGTCGTCGATCGACCGCATCTGGTCGTCGACGACGATGGCGCGCTCCACCGTCAAACCGGCGCGGACGGCCAGCCCGACGTTCGGTCGGATGCCCGCCGCCATCACCACCATGTCGCACGACAGGAGGCTGCCGTCGTCGAACTCGATCGCCGACGGGAGCCCGTCGTCGGCGAGCATCCCGGTGGTTCTCTTGCCCGTGTGCACCTCGATGCCCAGCGCCTCCACCAGGCGCCGCAGGATGTCGCCCCCCTGGTCGTCGAGTTGGGCATTCATCAACGCCGGACCACCTTGCACGACGGCCACTTGCAACCCCCGGTTCTGCAGGCCCCGCGCGGCTTCCAAGCCCAGCAGTCCGCCGCCGATGACCGCAGCCTTTGCAGGGATTTTGGTCAGCCCCTCGGCGAATTCGATCATCCCCTCGCAGTCGTCGAGCGTTCGGAATCCGAAAACGCCACGAGCCAGGGTCTTGTCGTCTTGCCAGATGCCGTTGACCGGGGGGAAGAACGACCTGCTGCCGGTGGCCAGGATCAGCTTGTCGTAGCGGATGGTGGTGCCGTCATCGGCATGCACCAGATGTGCGAAGGGGTCGACACGCACCACGCGGACCCCGGCGCGCAAGTCAATGTCGTTGTCGGCGTACCAGTCCAGCGGATTGAGGTAGATCTCGCCGGCATCGTCGGACCCGGCCAGCACGTTGGACAGCAAAATCCGGTTGTAGTTCCCATAGGGTTCGTCGCCGAACACGGTAAGGGCAAACCGCCCGCCGCCGCCGCGGGCGAGGATCTCCTCCACCGCGCGTGCGCCCGCCATGCCGTTGCCGACCACGACCAAGCGGGCCAGGCCGGCCGGGGTGCGACCGTTGGTTTCGGGTTTCGCCAGTATAGTCATGAATACCCTTGGTGTGACTAGATTTCGACGAGCCCGATGTCGACGAATACCGTACCGCTCAGTCCATCGGGGGCGGCGACGAACACCTCGAGGACGGTGTCGGCGATCAGGTCTTCGACGACCCGAAGCGGTACATGCACGGCGTCTTTGGCGCCGATGGGGAAGTATCGCATCGGGGCGCCGTCGCGCATCACGACGATGCTCACCAGCTCGTCGGTGCTATTGCCGCCGCGAAAGTAGACCGGCTGGGTAATCGCCCCGGCCGGCACGACATAGCGCAGCGTCGAGTCAAGCAGGCAAGGGGAATCGTAGCCCTTACCGTCGAACGCGAATGCCCCCTGCAGGAAGCGGGGGGTGCTGCCATCACCCATGCGTCACATCTCCTTCCGGGAATCGGAATCCTCGGTGTGGGCCGCTGCTTTAGATACCGCGACCGCGCAGACTTTGAACGACGGCATCCGCGAATGTGGGTCCAGCGCCGGATTGGTCAGCCGGTTCACACTTGCCGGACCGCCCCAGTGGAACGGCGCGAACACGGTGTCCGGGCGGATACCGCCGTCCGTCCGCACCGTCATCACCACCTCGCCCCGGCGTGTTCTCAGGCGGACCTTGTCGCCGCTACGCACGCCGACGCGCCTGCCCAGCGTCGGGTGCATCTCGGCAACCGGCGCGGGCTCCGCCTCGGAAAGCTTGGCGACCCTTCGTGTTTGGGTACCGGATTGGTACTGTCGCAGGACGCGGCCGGTCGTGAGGTAGTACGGGAATTCGTCGTCCGGCAATTCGGCGGCGCCCGACTGTTCGACGGGATGGAAGTGGGCTCGCCGGTCGGGTGTGGGGAAGTCCTCGACGAACAGGCGCGGGGTGTCGGCGTACAGTGCGGACGGGCACGGCCAGAACACCCCGTTGTCGGCCGCGATCCGTTCGTAGCTGATTCCGCGGTAGTCGGCCTTTCCGCCGGCACTCGCCCTGGTCAGCTCCTCGAACACCTCCTGTGAATCGGCGGAAAACCCTTGCACCCCTAGCCGCTTCGCCAGATCGGCCATCACGTCGAGATCGCTGCGAACCTCGCCGGGTGGCGCTACCGCCGACCGCCGCAGCACCACCCGACCCTCCAGGTTGGTCATGGTTCCCCACTCCTCGGCCCACTGCGTCGTCGGTAGCACCACGTCGGCCAGGGCGGCGGTCTCGGACAGGAAGATGTCGGACACCACCAGGAAGCCCAGCTGCTTGATCTTCTCGCCGATGTGCAGCGAATTCGGCGCCGAGACAACAATGTTGGACGCCATCACCCAGAGCGCACGCAGGCCGCCACGAGTGCCTATGCTATTGAGCATCTCGTAGGCCGACTGGCCCGACGACGGCAAGTCGGCCGGGTCGATGCCCCACACCCGTGCGACGTGGGCGCGTGCGGCGGGATCGTCGAGTTTGCGGTACCCGGGCAGCTGGTCGCATTTCTGCCCGTGTTCGCGACCGCCTTGGCCGTTGCCCTGACCCGTGATCGTCGCGAAACCGCTATACGGACGGCCCGGCAATCCCAACGCCAGCGCCAGGTTGATGAAGGCCTGCACGGTGTCGGTGCCCGAGCTGTGCTGCTCGGCGCCGCGAGCGGTCAGGATCATCGCGCGGTCGGCGGTCGCCAGCATCCGCGCAGCCGCGACGACGTCGTCCTCGGGGACGCCGGTGATTCGTTCGACCCGATCCGGCCAGTACAGCCGCACCGCGCGGCGCACCGCGTCGAATCCCGTGGTCCGCTCGGCGACATAATCCCGGTCAATAAGGCCGTCCCGGGCAATGACATTGAGCATGCCGTTGGCCAGGGCCAGGTCGGTTCCGGGGACGGGCTGAAGATGAAGGTCGGCGCGGCCGGCGGTCGCGGTGCGCCGCGGGTCGACGACGATGTGTTTGGCGCCGCGCGCGCGACCCTCGTCGAAATACTGCATCGCCGGGGGCAGGGTGTCGGCCGGGTTACCCCCGACGATGAGGACGACATCGGCCCGCGCGATATCGGCCAGCGGAAAGGGCAACCCGCGGTCGATGCCAAACGAGCGGTTCGACGCCACGGCCGCCGATGACATGCAAAACCTGCCGTTGTAGTCGATCGCCGAGGTCCGCAGCGCGATGCGCGCGAATTTCCCCAACTGGTAGGCCTTTTCGTTGGTCAGGCCGCCGCCACCAAAGCATCCGACCGCGTCCCGGCCGTGGTCGGCCTGTGTCTTCTGGAAAGACGCGACGATCCGTTCCAGCGCCTCGTTCCAGGTGGCCGGGCGCAGCGGCGAACCACGCTCGTCGCGCACCAGCGGACTCGTCAGCCGTTCCGGATGCGCCAGCAGGTCGGCCGCGGCCCAGCCCTTAGCGCACAGGCCGCCACGGTTGGTCGGGAAATCGCTTTGTGGTGCAAGCACTGGCGTTTTCGAGCCATCCCCCGACACGTCGAGCGTGATCCCGCATTGCAACGAGCAGTACGGGCAGTGTGTTTTCGTCGGCGCCGGCGCCATCGGCGATCACCGTTCATCCGATGAGCCCGCGCGGCCTGGGCCGGCTCTACTGGATGTACCTCCCACGTCGCCTCCCGATCGACCCCTTACCGCCAGACGCTACGTCGCGTGTGTTTCCAAGGCATTTCCGCCGATTGTCCGGACGACTACCACGTACTCACGGGCCTGTCCGCGCCGATACGTTCCCGTCGGTGATACTGGACCGATGCCGAACGATGACGTTCACCCCGACCTGCGCCGAATCGCCCGCATCGCCCCGCGACAACTGGTCGGTCCCCGGAGTTTGCCGATCATGCGGGCGTTGAGCGGGCTGACGGAGCGACTTCTCAGCCCAGGCGCATCGGGCGACGTCGAGGTGATAACCCTGGGATCCGGAGCGGGCGTCCGGCTGTTCCGGCCCGCCGGCGCGACCGAACCCACGCCCGCGTTGCTGTGGATCCACGGTGGCGGATACATCATCGGGACCGCCAGGCAGGACGACCGGCTATGCCGGCGGTTCAGCACCCGGCTGGGCATCACCGTCGCGTCGGTGGAATATCGGCTGGCTCCCGAACACCCGTATCCCATTCCGCTGGAAGACTGTTACTCGGTGTTGACGTGGCTGGCCGGCCTGCCCGCGGTGGATTCCGACCGGGTGGCTATCGCCGGCGCCAGCGCCGGTGGCGGGCTTGCGGCGGCGTTGGCCCTGCTGGCGCGCGACCGCGGCGAAGTGACACCGGCGTTCCAGGTGTTGGCCTACCCCATGCTCGACGACCGGAGTTCCGCGACCGCCGAGAACCCGAACTACCGGCTGTGGAACACACGCAGCAACCACTTCGGCTGGACGGCCTACCTAGGCAATGCCGACCCACAGGTGGCAGTTCCCGCGCGCCGGGACGACCTCGGCGGGCTGCCGCCGGCGTGGATCGGCGTCGGCACCCACGACCTGTTCCACGACGAAGATCTGGCCTACGCGGAACGGTTGACCGACGCGGGGGTGCCGTGCCGTGTCGAAGTCGTTCCAGGCGCCTTCCACGGCTTCGACCTGGTGGCGCCGAAAGCCCCAGTGTCCCGGAGGTTTTTCGACAGCCAGTGCGACAGTCTGCGGGCCGCCCTCGTCCCGGCGGCTTGATCGCCGGTCACATTGCGAAGTACACGAGCTCGCCACCGACGATGGTGGCCGCCACCATGCCGGCGTCCAGCTCGGCCAGTGCTGTCGCCGGTGGCTCGGTCAGCACACAGAGGTCCCCCGGCTGTCCGGTTTCGACGGCCCGCGCCCGGCCCGGCTCGTCCGGCCGGCCGAAGAACATCGTCAAAGCCTTTAGCGCCGAGACACATTCGTTGGCATTGAGCACCGCGCCGCTCGGCGTGGTGCGGTATACGGCGGCGCGCATCGCCGTCCACGGGTCGCCGTGGCCGAAGGGCATGTCGGTGGACAGCGCCACCGGCACCGTCGCGTTCAGCAGGGACGCGACGCGCCATAGCTGACCGTGCTCGGCGGCGGGGACGTCGGCGAGGTAGTGATCGCCGCGCTCGGCGACGAAGTTGGGCTGGGTCACCACCGTGACCCCGAGCTCGGCGAGGTCGGTCAGATTGTCGTCGGGCACTACGGCGGCATGCTCGATGCGATCGAGCGGATGGCTACCCGCCGCACGCAGGGCCGCGATGGTCACCACCAGCTGCGCCGCGGTCACGCAGTGCACGGCGACGGGCCGGCCGTCGTCGTGGTGATCGGCAATCCAGTGCGTCAGGGAGTCCAGGTCAAGGCGATCATCCTGCAGGATTTTCTTGCCCGGCGACAGGAAACGCGGCCGTGGTCGAAATTCGCCGCGACGGTGCGCGACCAGCAGCGAGACCATGTCGTCCGCGTCGAGGTCAGGGGTGGCGTCGGTGACGCCGGTGACGCCGGTCGCAGTGATGCGACGGCTGAGTTCCGCGAGGTCGGTTTCGCGCTGCTGCAGCGCTTCCGACCAGCCACGGTCGGAGCTACGCAGGCGACCGTCGGGATGTTCGGTCAGCCCGACCCTGGCCAGCGCCTCGGAATTGAGGATCCACAGCGTACCGCTGCGGTGCTGGATGCGCACCGGAATGTCGGGCACCAGGGCATCAAGACCGGCCCGGTCCAACTCCCCGGCGACCGACTCGTGATAGCCGACGGCGCGAATCCACCCGTCGGGACCCGGCGTGGCATTCGACAGCAATTGTGTCAGTTGAGCTTTGGTGCTGACGCCGGGCGGTCCGACGAAGAACGAATTCAGCGCCGAGGCCGCCGAGCGCAAGTGCACGTGGTGGTCGTGGAGTCCGGGCAGGACGGTTCCACCGCCCGCGTAGAGCACACCCTCCCCTTTGCCCGCAACCAGGCCGTCGCCTATCTCGTCGATCTGCGCGCCGACGCGGATATCGGTGACCGTCCCGTCGAGCAATGTGGCTTGCTTAATCAGCATGACGGGCAACCTCTTTCGACGACCATTCGCCGCACGGTGTCGTTATCGGCACCCAGCTCGGCCGCCGAGCCGGATGCCGGCGGTGCCTCCGGTGGTGGCGCCGGGTATTCCGCGATCGACGCCACCGTTGGCAGCGCCGCATACGTCGCCGCGACCGCGGCCATGGACACGTGGATCAGCTCGCCGCCGCCCCTGCCGAGCGATTCGGCCACCGCCAAGGCGGCGTCCAGCCCCGTCAGCGGGTCGGCGATGGCGTCGCCGCAGAACACCGGTCCATCGACAGCGGTACCCACCAGGCCGCCCGCCACCGCGGCGTCATCGCCGAACGCCGGCCTATGGTCGTCATATCCGGTGATGCGCAACCAGATTCGGCCCGTTCGCGGCGCGACGTCGTCCGGCCCGAGCCGGCGGCGCGCCAGCGCCGCGGGGCGCGAGCCTTCGATCACGATATCGGCTGCGGCGAGCAGCTCGCGCAGCTCGTCGGCTTGGTCGTCGAAATCGGCTGCGTAGGAGAGCTTTTCGCCATTCATCCAGTCGAAGAAGGCGCGGTCCCCCGCTCGGGTGCCGTCCGGCCGTCGCGGGCTTTCGACCTTGACGACGGTGGCCCCGGCGCGCGCCAGCAGCTGCCCGCACAGCGGACCCGCCCACATCGACGACAGGTCGGCCACCAGCAGGCCGGCCGGCTCACGCTGCGAATCTCGGGAACCCATGTGCAGGATCCGCGGCGATGCGGCGGTGACCTCTCCGAGGCCGGCCACCGGGATGTCGAGCAGGCCCCCCCGCTCGGTGATCGCGGACACCGGATGCGTTGCGACCCAACGCGCCAGCGCCGGCCAGGGGTCGGCGGGCGCGTCATCGGCCTGCAGCAGCGCGGGGACGGCGGCGACGTCGTCGGGGCGGGACAGCGTGATCGCGCACCAGCCGTCGGTGGCGGCCAGCAACCGGGTTGCCCCACCCGCCGACACCCGGCCGCCGCGCGTCAACCCGAGCAACCCGGCACGCCCGGTCAGCAGGCCGGCCGCATCGACGGCGATCCCCAATCGGTGACCGACGGCCGCGGCCACCTGTTCCGCGCGTACCAGCACGTGCGCGCAGGAGAAGTCGGGCGGCCCGTCGGACAGGCCGGTCAGGCAGGCCAGCCCGCTGCTTCCCCACTGCGCCTCCCAAGACGACCAAGCCGAGCTCACGCCCACCATTGTGCGCGCGGCTGTCCCGCGCGACTCAGAAATGCAGCGCGCTGAGGCGCCAGTCCAGCACCGGCCGGTCGGGTTCACCCGCTTCGCCCACCGCGTAGACCAGCGACCGTAGCCCCAGCACCCCGCCGTGTGCGGTCGGCTCGGCGGACTCCACGTGCAGCTCGCTGTACAGGGTGTCGCCCTCGTGCACCGGCCCGGTGTGATCGCAGGACTCCCAACCCAGGACCGTCACCAAATTGGGCAGCAGCCTGCTCGCCTGCGCGAGTGCCAGCCCGATGGTGTGTCCGCCGTACACCAGCCGCCGTCCGCCGACTCGCGAATCATGATGTGTGGCAGCGATGTTCAGGGTGAGGCGGGCCAGTTCGGGCGCGCCGCTGACCACGTCACCGGTGCTGCGCAGCACCGCGCCCGCCAGGCCCGGGTCAAAATGCGGACCGGGCACCTTGTTCCGGAAAACGTCGCCGTCCCAGTGCGCGGTCGGATCGAAGGCCGGTCCGGGCACGTCCGCGCCGATGGTCGAAAGGTCGTCGCCGGGGAGGTCGTCGGGGTGCCAGTCCGGGGAGGCCGGCAGCATGGCGCACCGGTAGAAGTCGAGTACCAACCGATCGGCCTGGTCGATCGTGATCATCCGCAGCGCCGCCATTCCCGTCGGCGCCCTACCCGGCTTGACCGAATTCGGTCGCAGTCCAACCACTTCGGTGCGGGTGTAAATGGTGTCGCCGACCGCCGGGAAGCGGTGAAACACCAGGCCGCGGTAGAACAGGTTGGCCTTGACCCGCTGGGTCACCAGCGTCGACTGCCCGATCGCGACGTCGCAAACCAGCGCCGGATGGGCCAGCGGCCCCGGTACGCCGGTCACCGCGGTGCAGAGAACGGCGTCGCACGCCAGGCGCAGCCGGTCCCCGATGATCGCCTGATGCGCGGCGGCCAACCCGGACGACAGCGTCGCCGCGGGTGCCCAGTCGAACACCTGGCCCACCGAGAGGTCGTCGAAGTAGGGCCCGCCCTCGCGGATCCGCGCATACCCATTACTAGTCACAACGCCACATGCTGGCAGGCTGTCGAATCGGGGGTAACGCCGGAGGGTGGTCACGGGTGGACTCTGAACTGAACGACGAAGAAGACATGCTGGTCGCCACGGTGCGGGCGTTCATCGACCGCGACGTCAAACCCAGCGTCCGCGAGGTCGAGCACGCCAATGCCTACCCCGAGGCATGGATCGAGCAGATGAAGCGGATCGGCATCTACGGCCTGGCCATTCCGGAGGAATACGGCGGGTCACCGGTGTCGATGCCGTGTTATGTGCGCGTCACCCAGGAGCTGGCGCGCGGCTGGATGAGCCTGGCCGGCGCGATGGGCGGGCACACGGTGGTGGCCAAGCTGCTGACGCTGTTCGGCACCGAGGAGCAGAGGCGCGCCTACCTGCCGCCGATGGCCACCGGCGAGCTGCGGGCCACGATGGCGCTGACCGAGCCGGGCGGCGGCTCGGACCTGCAGAACATCTCGACGACCGCGCTGCCCGACGGGTCCGGTGGTTTGCGGATCAACGGTTCCAAGACCTGGATCAGCAACGCGCGCCGGTCCGGCCTGATCGCGCTGCTGTGCAAGACCGACCCCGGCGCCAGGCCACGGCACAAGGGCATCTCAATCGTGCTCGTCGGGCACGGGCTGGGTCTGACGGTGTCGCGGGACCTGCCCAAGCTGGGCTACAAGGGGGTCGAATCCTGCGAGCTGTCGTTCGACGACTTCGGCGCGCCGGCGTCGGCCGTCCTGGGCGGCCGGATGGGCGAGGGCTTTGCGCAAATGATGAAGGGACTCGAGACGGGCCGCATCCAGGTGGCCGCCCGGGCCCTGGGGGTGGCGACTGCGGCGCTCGAGGACGCGCTTGCCTATGCCCAGCAACGGGAAAGCTTCGGCCAGCCGATCTGGAAACATCAGTCCGTCGGCAACTACCTGGCCGACATGGCCACCAAACTCACCGCCGCCCGTCAGCTCACCCGCTACGCCGCCGAGCGCTATGACGGCGGCCAACGGTGCGACATGGAGGCCGGGATGGCCAAGCTGTTCGCCTCCGAGGTCGCGATGGAAATTGCCCTGAACGCCGTGCGCATCCACGGCGGCTACGGCTACTCATGCGAATACGACGTCGAACGCTACTTTCGCGACGCGCCGCTGATGATCGTCGGCGAAGGCACCAACGAGATCCAGCGCAATGTGATCGCCGGGCAGCTGGTCGCTCGGGGCGGGATCTGAGTCCGAACCCGAATCTCCGTGGCTGACGGAGGTGCGTGCTGTATATTTGCCTGACTTCGGCACCAGCAGAGCGGCGCGGGAATCCAAAGGAAGGCAGCTGCCATGAGTTATCCTCCTGGGCCGTACGAAGGTTCCCCGGAATGGCAGGGCCAGCAGCAGCCGGGTTGGCAGGGCCAGCAACCGCCCGGTTGGCAAGCTCCGCAGCCGGGTTGGCCAGCCCAGCAGCCGGGCTGGCCGGCCCAACGTGAGCCGGACAACTACCTCGTCTGGGCGATTCTGTGCACGGTCCTGTGTTGTCTCCCGCTCGGGGTCGTCTCGATCGTGTACTCCACCAAGGTCTCCGGATTGTGGGCCCAAGGGCGGTATGCCGAGGCCCAGTCTGCGTCGGACAGCGCCAAGAAGTGGGCCATCATCGGCGCCGTCGTGGGCGCAGTCACCTATGTCATCGGCGTCGTTCTGTGGTTCGCCTTCGTCGCGGCGGTTGTCTCGACCATCCCGTCGATCACCACCACCACCTACTCGGGCTACTGAGTAACGCCCTGGGCGCCAACGTAAATCGCGTCCGCCAGGCCCCAGGCCAGTGCGACATCGGCATTGACCGTGTGCCCGGACACCACCAGATACGC
>Ga0318516_10000041_pt1 | contig 24123 bp, 24 predicted proteins | sample GRESIP176b2f20_FD_202501 | JGI IMG/M metagenome (GOLD analysis project Ga0318516, IMG submission 202501) | Tropical soil microbial communities from Luquillo Experimental Forest, Puerto Rico - GRE.SIPMG.176b2f20 | ecosystem: Environmental > Terrestrial > Soil > Tropical forest > Bulk soil... | reverse complement strand
GATCGACATCGACACCGAGCACCGCACGCGCCCCGTGGCGTGTGATCAGGAGCTCATCGACCGCACCGAGTCCGCAGCCGATGTCGAGCACGCTGCAGCCCGCGATGTCACTTCCCTCGAGAAGATACGCCACCTCGGCGGCACCGCCGGGCGAGAGAAAACCCTCGCCCCACAGCAGCTGCAGCAGCGTTTGCATGGCCGCATCGTATTCGCCGACCTCGCTCGGCCGATCGATCTTCACTGCCACATGCTGTCCCCGGGCATGGGCATGCGCATGGAGATCGGGTGCGCCGCGTTATCTGGGCCGCGGTGGCTCGCTCCGCGACGGGGGCGGCGCGTGCGCAGCGGGCGGTGCGTGTGGAGCGGGTGCACGCGCGGCCTGCATCTCAGTCGCCTGCCGTTGCTGCAGGAACTGAGTCTGCTGCAGATGCTGGTGTTCCATCTGCGCCTGCGCCTGGGCCTGCGCCTGCGCGTGGGCGTTGGCATTTTGCTGAGAGAGGTAAGCGTGATCGCGCTCCTGCATCTGGGCCAGCTGCTCACGCTCCTGCTGTTGTCGTGCCTGCAGCTCCGCCTGACGCTGGTAGTCAGCCTGCTGTTGATTTGCCGCCGGTCTCGATCCGGGGGGAGCCGGCTGCGGTCTCGGCAGTTCCTGGGCATGCACGGAGACCGGGCCCCCAGCACGGCTCGCACTCACGACGTGCGAGTCGAAGCTGCCCGGCCTGGAAGTCGCGGCAATCTGGGGCTTGCCGTGATTCACCGAAGCGACCAGCTCGGGACGTACAGCCGCGGCCTCGCGATGTTGTACCTGCGCGGCGGTCGCCGAGATACGATGCTCGTGCGCCACGCGCTGGTCCTCGGCAGTCGGCTGAGCCGTGAGCCCTCCGGGGCCACCCACATAGCTGACGCGATCGACCGTGACGTTGTTGACCACCGTCCGGTTATACACGTTGGTGATGTTGACGTTGGTCACGTTGGTGACTTCGCGGTTGTACCAGAAGTGGTTGTCGCGCCACTCACCCCCGTAGTAGCCGCGGCCCGGATAGCCGAATCCGTAGTTCACGCCTCCGTAGAAGCCGATCTGCGGCGCCCAGTAGCCCGGATTCCAGCTGTAAAATCCCGCCGACCAGCCCCAGTAACCCGGAGTCCACAGCAGGCCGACGGCCGGCGGCTCCATCCAGGTACCCGGCACCCAGAAGTACCCGTACGGACCGTAGCTCCAGTAGCCGGGCACCCACAGGTATCCGGGTCCCGGAATCGGCGGCTGTTCGTACACCGGTAGCGGTGGCGGCGCAATCATGACGGTGAACTCGAACTGTGCGAGCGCCGGTGTCGGGGACATGAGCGCACCGAAAGCCAGGCACGTTGCCACCAGCAACGCTGCAACGGGTGTCTTGATCATTGAGCTTCGCCTCACTGGTTGTCGCATCGCGAGCCGTACTTCAGCGGCCTGCAACTGTGCCCCGCCCTTGCCGACGATGCAATATCGAACGTGAATCGCTGGTGAACAGCCGGCCCGCCTTCGCGGAAGATGGCGCGTCAGGTTCCGCAGAAAGTCTGCAGCACACGTTCGGCGGGCTGTGGTGGCAGAGCGTATGCGGCGACTTCGGGCTGATCCTCGTAGGGCCTTTGCAGGATTCCGAGGAGCTTGTGAAAGAGGCTGTAGTCACCACTTTCGGCCGCATCGAGCGCAGCCTGCACGCGGTGATTGCGCGGAATGAAGGCCGGACTCGCCGCACGCATGCTCGCGACCCGGTCGCGCGTCGATTGCGGATCGCCCGCGAGGCGCTCCTGCCAATCCTGCAGCCAGCCATCGAGTTCAGTGCTTTCGGCAAACAACGGTCGCCAGCGCGTCGGCTCTGCGGGGCTCTCTGCCGCCCGCGAGAGATTGCGAAATGCAAGGGTGAAATCCGCCTCGGCGTGCTGCATGGCACCGAGCAGACGCTTGATGAGCGCGGCATCGCCCGCCGCGGCCGATGCGAGGCCGAGTTTGCGGCGCATTCCTGCGAGAAAGCGAGCGTTGAATTCCTCCACGAAGGGCTCGAGCACTTCAGTGGCGAGCGCTACCGCTTTCTCCGCTGCGGGGTCGATCAGGAACAACAGCGTTTCTGCAAATCGGGCCAGGTTCCACTGAGCGATCACGGGCTGGTTCGCATAGGCATAACGCCCGCCCTCATCGATCGAGCTGAATACCCTCTGCGGGTCGTAGTCGTCCATGAAGGCGCACGGGCCGTAGTCGATGGTTTCTCCCGAGATCGCCATGTTGTCGGTATTCATGACGCCATGGATGAAGCCGAGCAGCATCCAGTCGGTGATGAGCGCGAGCTGGCGTTGCGCGACCTCCTTTACGACCGCGAGCGCGGGCACCTCCGCCTCACCGGCCGCGGGGTAATGTCGTGCGATGACATACTGGAGCAGCTCACGCACCGCGTCCTGATCGCCGCGGGCCGCAAAGTACTGGAAGGTACCGACCCGCACGTGGCTTGCGGCCACGCGCGTGAGGATTGCACCCGGCAGCGCGCGTTCGCGAAACACCTGCTCCCCGCTCGTGACCACGGCGAGCGATCGCGTGGTGGGTACCCCGAGCGCATGCATGGCTTCGCTCACGAGGTACTCGCGCAGCATCGGCCCAACGACGGCCCGTCCGTCTCCGCCACGCGAGAATGGGGTGCGGCCGGCACCTTTCAGCTGCACGTCGCGCAGCACGCCATCGCGTCCCCGCAGCTCGCCCAGCAGGATGGCGCGCCCGTCACCCAGGCTCGGAACAAACACCCCGAACTGGTGCCCGGCGTAGGCCATCGCAATCGGATCGGCGTCCTCCGGCAGCTGATTTCCGGAGAACAACGCCGCCGCTTCAGGCTCGAGAGCCTGCGGCTCGAGGCCGAGGTCCTCCGCCAGCGGTCGGTTGAGCACGAGCAGCCGCGGGTCCGTGACCGGGGTCGGAGCGACCCGCGCGTAGAACCTGCCCGGCAGGGCCGCATAGCTGTGTTGAAAACCGAAGCGCACCGTTTTCCGATCCGAGCTGCCGCATGATTCCGGGGCCTCGAGCAAACCCGAAGCGCGCCACATTATATTGGAAGGAAAGAGCGGTGCTCAGCCGGGCAGCCGCGCCACGACGACCGAACCGAAACCCGCGGCTCGGCCGCCGCGCTCAGGGCTTACTTTCTGTCGAATACCAGGACGCTCTCGATCACCTCGCCCTTTGGCGAGGTCAGGCTGAGCTTGGACGTCATCTGCTTGCCGTCATGGGACACCGTGCGGCTGGTCCTTCCAACGGCCTTGCCCGCTTTCTTCAGGGTGAACGACGCCGTGTACGGATTGAGCTGTTTGGCCGAGAGGCTGTCGTAGTCCGGCGCACCGGTCACGGGGTAATTCTTGCCATCCAGCTGATAGGTGGTTTTCAGAGTTGATTCCTTGCCATCGGCAGCCACCGTCTTCATGACCAGCGTGATGCTCGACCCGGATTGTGTATACGTTCGGGTCTGACTCTTGAGTGCTGAACCGGCGGCCATGGTGGACTTCGCCACGTTCAATTGCCAGGTGCCGACCACGGGATCGGAGTCGGCGGCGAATGCGATGGCGATGGCGCCGACGGTCGCGACGAAGCCAACGATTGCACGTGCACGTAGCGGTCTCATGTTGGGTCTCTCCCGAGCTGATGATGTTCTGGCTGTCAGGCGAGCCCGCTGGGCGGGTACCGGGAAGCATGCGCGAACAGCGGCTGAATCGGCAAGGATCGTGCCGCGACGCGACCTGTTGCATCGCGGCACGGCGCGACGATGAGCACGTGACGCCGGGCCGCACGAGTCTCGTTGCGCCTAACGGTTGGTAAGTGACGCCGAGCCGTGCTACCCGGGGGGTGCGAAGCATCTACATTATGACCATCGCTGGTGCGATCCGGGGTCATGCTGACGGGTACCCCGGGGAGGGACTCATGCTCCGAGTGGTCGCCGCGTTGTGCTCGGTTTTTCCGGTCCTGGCGACGGCGCAGAGCGCCACCGCCGTCTCCGAGGTGGTCAACCTGACCTTTGCACCTTGCGGGGGAATGATCTGCCTGCCGGTGACGCTCGCAGACGGCAAGAGCCACCTCCTGCTGCTCGACACCGGCAACGTCAGCAGTTGGCTCGTCGCTGACACCGCCCGCACGCTCGGTCTGCGGCTCGAGCCGATCGAGCGGGATGGTAAAGCCGTGCCCGGCGTCTTTCGCCTCGGCGTACAGACTGTCGCGCTGCAGGGCAGGGAGCTTTCCGGCAAGTTCCTCGCACTCGGCCGGGAACAGGCGGGCGAGCTGCCTGCGGAAGTCGAAGGTGCGCTGGCCTACACCTTATTCAAGGAGAAGGTGCTGCAGATCGACTATCCGCACCAAACCGTGCGGGTGCTCGACGAGCTGCCCCAGAGTGCATCGCGCTCAGCAAGCGAACTGAAGCTGATCACCTTCGGCAGGCACGGCCCGCCAATCGTGGTCGGCAGCGGGTTCAGCGTCGACGGCAGAGCGGTGAACGCGCAGATCGACACCTGCTACACCGGCACACTGCTGGTCTATGACAGAGCCATCCCCGAGCTCGGACTCGAGGGTGCAGCCACGCACGGTCAGGTGAAGTACTTTCCGTACACCGACGGCGGCGTCAACATGTACGAGGCTGCCGCGGCGAGCGTTGCCTTCGGCAGCTACGTGCTGGCGCGACGGCCTGCTCGCGTCTACTTCTCCGTGGCGGGGAGGAATCGCGTGCACCAGCCCGATGGGCTCTTCGAGGCCACGGTCGGCAACGCGCTCTTCGCGCACAGCGTCGTGACACTCGACTTCCACTCGATGAAGGTCTACGTGCAGCCCGGATAGTCGCCGCGCGGCCGCACGTCGCGCCTGCTGTCCGCACTACAACGCCGGAAGCGCTCGCGCACGGCGATCGAGCGGGAAGACTTCGTCGATTCGCGCAATCTCCTCCTCACTCAACCCGAGATCGCCGGCGCCCGCGTTGTCGGCCGTATGGTCGGGGTTGGAAGCCTTGGGGATGGTGAACAGCGCGGGTCTCCGTACCAGGAACGCAAGCACGACCTGGCGCACCGTCGCGCCATGCGCGGCAGCGATGTCGGTCAACACGCGACCGCGGCTGGTTCGGTGCCCCGGCAAGCCAGCCTTGTGGCCGAATGGGCTGTAGCCGACCACTGCCACACCGTGCCCTTCGCACCATGGCAGGACGGCGTTCTCGATCGCGCGCTCCTGCAGATGATAGAGGACCTGGTTGCAGGCAGGGTGACCCTTGCCGGCAATCCGGCGGACCTCCTCGAGGTCGGCCACATCGAAGTTGCTGACGCCCCAGCTGAGGATCTTGCCGTGCCGCTGCAACTCCTCAAAACCCGCAATGGTCTCCTCGAGCGGATATTCACCCCGCCAGTGGAGCAGATAGCAGTCCAGACGGTCCGTGCCGAGGCGTGCCAGCGAGGCCTCGCACGCGCCTATCACGCCCTCGCGTGAGGCATGGTTGGGGAGCACCTTGGACACAATGAAGACTTCGTCCCGACGCCCGGCAATTGCCTGGCCCACCAGTTCCTCGGCCGCCCCCGATCCATAGAGCTCTGCGGTATCGATGTGAGTCATCCCGAGATCGAGCCCGCGGCGGAGTGCAGCTGCCGTGACGGAGGGCTCTCCCTGCTCGATGAACCAGGTGCCCTGGCCGATCACCGCAACCTCGCGACCGCTCGACCCGAATTGCCGTTTCTGCACGAGCGCTCTCCTTACCGGCCGGGGGCGCGCGCGGAAACACACGCTATTCCCTCGATCTCGCAGGATCCGAGGTCTCTGCATGATAGCGCGCCTGGCGGATGCCCACGGCCAGGGCCCAGGGCGCCGGCGCCTCAGAGTGCCATCACGCCGAACCGCTGACGAAGTGCTAGCGGCTCTCGTCGTATACCTCGCGTATGGCAGCGATGACGAAGTCCGGTTGATCAAAGGGGAGGTATTCGGAGCTTTGGTCGGTGAACAGCTGCTTCGCGTTCGAGGACAGCTCGAGCCACGCCGCCTGCGCGCGCGCGACGCCGTCCTGATACTGCTGTTGTTCCGCCGTCAACTTTCGCGTCGGATCGAGGGTGTGGACACCATGGTAGCCCGTCGAGAGTACGCGTATCGGGCGTGAGCCCAGGGAATGGCTGTGCTGCTGCAGGTAGGCTTCGTCCGCAGGCATTTGCTCCATTTCGGATATGAACGCGTCGTACAGGGCGACTTTGGATTGCGCGAGCTCCAACAGCCTGGCATTGAGTTCTGGCGACCACACCGACTCCGGCAAGCCGCGGAAGAATTGCTGAGCACAGCTGCGGGGTGGTCGCCCGGGACGCGCGGGTAGCGGGGGGAGCGGCTTACCTGCCGCAACGGCGTCACGGCATTCCCGCAGCTCGGCGATGCGTTCGAGATCTCCGCGATGCTCGTTCGGGCCGCCGACATCGGCCTCGACCAGAACGAGTCCCGCAGTCTCGGCAGTATATCGGGCGGCAAACGTGCGCACGTTGTCACCACCAAAAGCGTGGCCCACGAGGACATAGGGGCCCTTGATACCGGCGTTGTGAAGCGCAGCGTGCAGCTCATCGGCAATCTGGACGCTGCTGCGCGGCATCGCTCCGGCATCGCTGAATCCCGCACCGGCGCGATCGTAGCTGCACGCACGTGTCGACTTTGCGACTTGCGGCTGCACGATGGTCCAGACCGGCGCCCAGTCTTCCCAGCCGGAGTCAAACACGACGGCCGGTGCGCCGCTTCCCATGCAGTAGAAGTTCAAACGAGTACCGTTCGCCGCGACCAGATTTCCGGGCCGGGCGTACATGTCGTCGCCCGGCGCGGCGCTCGCCCCGCGCGCGAGAATCAGAAACGCCGCGGCTGCGGCGGCAAGCGGCTTCATGGCGTGCCCTCCGGGGGCCTGCACTGCTCACTTGACCCGCGGAAGCGCGCAGATATTGCAGTCACGTGCGGAGCTGCGACCGGCGCCACAGCAGGCCGCTGGCTGAGCGCTTGACCCCGGACAGAGGTCCAGGGTTTAGACTCAGCAGCGGAGAGCACTGGCAGGACGAGTCAATGAGCACACTGACAATCGGCAAGGTCGCCGACGCCGCCGGCGTCGGCATCGATACCGTGCGCTTCTACGAGCGCGCCGGTCTTTTGAACAAGCCGCGCCGCACGGCTTCGGGCTATCGGCTCTACGCGGCATCGGACGTCGGCCGTCTGCGTTTCATCCGGCGCGCCAAGACGCTGGGGTTTTCACTGGACGATATCGCCGAGCTGCTGCGCCTCAACGATGGCGGTGGCCGCCGCGGCGCGGTACGCGCTCTCGCCAGTCGACGGTTAGCGGAGATCGAGCAGAAGCTCACGGAGCTCAGCCGCATGCGGGACACGCTGCGCCACGTAGTTTTTCAGTGCCGTGGCGATGGTCCGCTTGCCGGCTGCCCCATCATCGATGCGGTGCTGGAAGGGGCGACGAATCAGCAGGCGGACCACCGGATCAGGAGAGGCGCCTGAGCCGCAGCAACGGCCCACTCGGGTTCCTCAAGCTCGTGCGGAGCCTCAGCCACCCGCGTTCGCTATGTCGCCGACACAAGAGCCTCCCGTTACGGCATCGGCATAGTTGTGGGCAATTCCCGAGTCGAGCCGCTCGTCGTAGACTTTTGGAGCCGCTTCGCTAGGGGACCGACTCGCATCGTCAAATACGACCATAGGCCCATTCGTAGCAATTCGCCTTCAGTGCAACGTCGCATCTGTCGGCCCATTCGCCAAAGGAGCACGCCATGCCCGACAACACCGCGATCCGTCCGTTCCAGGTGAGCTTTCCTGAAGCCGATGTCAGCGAGCTGCGCCGGCGCATCAAAATGACGAGATGGCCGCAGCATGAGCTGGTGTCCGACGCCGCTTCACGGCGGATCTGGTCGACCCCGGCGTCGGTGGGGCCCACGCAAGGCGTGCAGCTCGCCACGATGCAAAAACTCATCCAGTACTGGGGGACGGATTACGATTGGAGCAGGTGCGAGGCGCATTTGAAATCGCTGCCGCACTTCACGACGCAGATCGACGGCCTGGATATCCATTTCATCCATGTAAAGTCGAAGCACCGGAATGCGCTGCCGATGATCGTGACCCATGGCTGGCCGGGTTCGGTCATCGAGCAGCTGAAGATCATCGAACCGCTCACGAACCCGACCGCGCACGGCGGCACCGAAGCGGACGCATTCCATCTGGTGATCCCATCGCTGCCGGGATACGGCTTTTCCGGCAAGCCCACGGAAACCGGCTGGGATCCGGCGCGCATTGCGCGGGCGTGGATCGTGCTGATGAAGCGCCTCGACTACAATCGGTATGTCGCGCAAGGTGGCGATTGGGGAGCGCTCATCACCGAACAGATGGCCCTCATCGCGCCTCCCGAGCTGATCGCTATCCACAGCAACATGCCGGGGACCATTCCGCCCGAGATTGTGAAGGCGCTTGCGGCCGGCAGTCCGCCCCCCGCCGATCTCGGCCCCGACGAGAAGCGCGCCTACGAGCAGGTCGCATTCTTTTACAAGAACGGTCTGGGCTACGCCAACGAGATGGCGCTTCGTCCGCAAACGCTCTACGGGATCGTCGATTCACCCGCTGGACTGGCGGCGTGGATTCTCGATCACGATGCGGACAGTTACGCGCTGATCGCCCGCTCATTCGATGGAGAGCCCGAGGGCCTCACCCGTGACGACATCCTCGACAACATCACGTTCTACTGGTTGACGAACACAGCCATCTCATCAGCGCGGCTCTACTGGGAGTTCCGGCAAACGGCCAAGGCGGGATTCTTTGACGCCAAGGGCATCACCATTGCCGTCGGCGTGAGCGCGAACCCCAGCGAAATTTACACGGCGCCGAAGAGTTGGACCGAGCGCGCGTTCCCGAAGCTGCTGCATTACGGCCGCACGCCCAAGGGCTGCCATTTCGCGGCTTGGGAACAGCCGAAGATCTTCACCGATGAGGTGCGCGCCTCGTTCAAGACGTTGCGGACCTGAAACGACGCGTGGGGCGGCGCGCGCAGGACGCGCACGCGGTTGTACTGCACTTGGCGCAACGCCTGTCCGTGTAGACATTCGATGCCTGTGCGGCCGAGGCACCATGCTCGCGCATGATGCCTCGGGCCGCGCATCTCGAGCGCATCGGCAGGTCGCTCGCCTGGCGAGCCTCTGCCGAGCGCGAGTTGTTGAGCGCGCCCTGCGCGATCCACGCCCGCACGAGGTCGATATCCGATTGCGTGAGGAATGGCCCGCCGAGCGGCATGCGCTGACCGCTGATGCTCGCGACGCCCTCGATCTTCTGCACGAGATAGCTGTTGTCGGGGTCGCCCGGGGCGGGACGGTTGTAGGTGCGAAGATATTTGCGTGACGCAAAACCTCGACACATCGTCAAGGTACAAACCCCGCGCGTCACCTGACTGGGCGGCGGCTGCAACCGGATTCAATCGCTAGACCGCGAGTTGGAACCCTGTGCCGAGTCTCGTTCGTGTTCGGGAACGAGAACAACTCCGTCCGGAGCGAACCGATCGCACGCCAGCGAGCACATAGGCTCGAGCCACCCAACAGTGGTGGTCGCCGCTGACCATGGAGTCGATCCGTCTGTCACACATCTCATTCGGAGGTTGAAAAATGCCCATGAAGAAGTTCTTGCCGCTGACACTGCTGTTGACTCCCGCCATTGGGCCTGCCCATGGGGCCGACAACTCGGCTGTACAGTGGAACCAGATCGTTGGCGTCATCACTGCCCCTGGGATAAACAACCCCGTCGGCGGTATCAACGCTGGTGCGGGTCCCTGGTCCGTGCACGAGGGTCACGCCCGCGTGAATCTAGCCAGTGGCGAGGCAAGCTTTGAGGTGCACGGCCTGGTGCTCAATGGCAGCAACGCGAGCGGCACACCAGGCCCGGTCGCGGCGGTCACGGGCACGCTGGTATGCAACCCAGGCACCGACGCGCAGGCCGTGCGGGATACGGCCGAGGTCAGACTCAGTCCGCAGGGCGATGCTCACTTCCACGGAGAAATCACTGGAATTCCCCCACTCTGCGCTAATCCCGCGTTTCTGGTGCGTATCGGACCGAGCTTCCCGGTTCCGGGTGCCGTAGGTCGATGGCTCGCCACAGGCGCCGTTCGCACGGAAGTCGACGCCGACTGATCCTATCGCTCGATCGCTCCCCATCGCCCGGCGTCTCTCTGTGCGAGCGCCGCCGGGCGAACGGGGCGCGGGCGAACCGAGGTTTCCAACAACTCCGGGGCCTCATTCCCTGTTGCTGTTCGAGAATGCCCGCGCGCGCCGGCTGCGGAGCGTGCGGGCCTATCGTGCCGCTGGGAACTTCGGTGGCACATCGAAGGCGGAGATGGTTGCCCGCAGTTTATGGCGTGCGTGGAACATTCGTGTCTTCACCGTATTGACCGGGCACTCGGCGATCGCGGCGATCTCCTCGCATGAATAGCCCATGCAGTAAGCGAGCACCAGTGCCAGGCGTTGTTCTGGCGACAGCACGCTGAGGGCGGTGTCCAGCAGTTGGCGCACCTCCGTCCCTCTGGCAGCGTCTTCTACGAGTTCTTCGGCCTGCTGTGATGCACGCGCCGAGACGCGCGAGCGCGCGGACGCTCTGCGCACTGACTTGAGGGCACAGCGGTAGGCGATGCCGAAGATCCACGTCGAAACACGCGATGCGCCCCGAAAGTCCCCGGCGTGCTGCCACACGATCAGCAGCGTATCGTTGATAACTTCCTCGACGTCGTCACGGTCCCGTGTGACTCGCGACAGGAATCGTGCGAGGCGTCCGTGATAGCGGAAATACAGCTCGCGAAACGCGCTCGGATCACCGTTGCTGATGTGGCGAAGCAGTGCGCACTCGTCGTCGTCTTCCACGAGGCGATTCAAGGACTCGGCAAAATCCCCGGCAGTTGCAGACGCCGCTTCGCGGTCCCCGTCCACCGGCGGCGTCAACTCGGTCGCGATTGCGCGCGTGGCCTGCGCCGGCGCTGACACGCCCGCGCCCGACCGCAAATCAACCACGACGGATTCCCCGCGCAGCGCCGCATTGACGTGCCGTATCGGACTCCACCTGTGCGGCGCGGGCGATGACAAAGCATTTCCATCGCGCCCCGGCAGCGATACTGTCGAATGCAACGGGCCCACCGGGGCCTCCCGGCGGGTATGCAGAGCGCTGGCGGAACGCCGCTTGTGCGGTGCGGGGCAGCGGGCGATGCAGCGACTGCGTCAGGTCTGCGTGGCAGTACATAGCGCTCTATCCGCGTGGCGTCCGGGTGCTTCCGGACCCTGGTTACGTCAGGATCTCACGTGTTGTAACAGATCGGCGGACCTGCCTATTTATTGCACCGCCTGTCTGTATATGTGGATGTGGGCGTTTCCTGCGCACTATCACGTGCATCGAGCGAGAGTTATTTCTGGACGTCCTCGACACGCGTTCGCCTGCGCCTCGAGCGGAGCGGGTTGTGTTGTGGTTGTCTCCGGCGAAGCGGCCATCGGCAAAACCGCATTGAGCCAACATTTCCTTGGCCGGCACCGGACCACGACCATTCGCGACTGGCGAGCTGAGGCGAATCGCGAGCCTACTTACGAGCGTGCCCGTATGCGGGGGAATCGTACGAGCAGCAGATTGCTGGAGAATGGCAACACTCCGCTCTCACCTGACAAGCGCTCGGGTTCGTTTCTGAGCAGGCGACGGCACTGGCTGACTCGGGCGATGAGCAGGCCCTGCGTATCGCACTCGAGATCTTCGAGCGCCTTGGTGCCAGTCCCATGGCCGCTGCGACGCGACGGAAGCTACGTGCGGGCGAGTCGTTAAGGGCGCAGGACCGCGGTCCGGGATCGGCCGGTCCCGGCGCGGGGCCTCAGATGTTCCCCGGCAGAATCATCGCAGCGCCAAAAGCCGCCACCACGAGCAACAGGCGGCCCAGCTGGGCGCTGACGAGGGGGCGATGCCGGAAGGTCCACGCGGCAAGCGCGATCAGGCTGCCGCCGGGAATTATCAGAGCGATCGCCGTGTAGGGCCCGAGCTCCCGCAGTCGGGTGGCGAGCCGGCTCATCCTGCTGCCTCGTGCAGCCACAGGGCCTTGCCGCGGCCCCGCCAGGACCGCCACGCTTAACCTCGAGGTTCGACCAACGGTTCGCGCGAAGCCCCGCATCAGGTCGCCAGGCGCGAACCGCCGGCCAAGATGCATCACGATGACTGCTCCGCGGTCTGCGCAGCGACGGAAGACGCGAGGAGGAGCGTCCGCGGCGGCTTGCGCCAGCCGCTCTTAGCCGCGTTAACCGGCTTCGCCAGAAGATAGCGGTCGCCGAGCCACTCAATCGCTCGCGCCCGAGCGGCACCATAGTCGACGACCCACGACTGCGCTCTTTCGGTGCTGAAAACCCGTCTCACGACCTTGCCCTCTCTTACTGCTGCAAACGTGCGGCCCGGTGCCTTGTGCGGGATTGTGCGGACGAACTGAGTCGCCTCCAATCCCGCAAGGGTGAGCATCAGGCCTCATCCCACGGGGCTGCCGGCGTCTATCTCTAAAGTGAGTGCATGCCGTGGTCCGGCAGGCATCGGTTGGTTTCCTCCACTGGCAGAGGCCTGCGCGGGACGTCGCTCGTATTCTGCTCATCCAGCAATTACGAACGTCGGACGATCGAGCGTGTCATGTCTCTCCATCACGGCTTTCGGGCCCTGTGGCCCGTGATTTTCTTCCTGCCCTGGCTCCTGCTGGGGAGCGCATACCTCGGCGGCTGGGCCCTTACTCGACTCTCGAGTCTGGCCAGGCTGCCAGCCATCGGCACTCGATACGGGGTGGCGTTTGCGGCGGGAAGATTGCGTATCGTTGGACTCGGTCTCCTGATTGGGCTTGGCCTGTTACTGATAACCGCGTCTGTGGCGCTCGCCGATCCGGTGCCGGAGGCGCATGCGCCTTGTCCGGTCACGGCCCGGGAGGAGGCGCGCAGACTCGGTGACAGCCTCTTCGAGCGGGGCGCCTATCAGAGCGCGGGTGAGTGTTACCAGACGGCCGGAGAGTACGGACTCGCGAATCGGGCCTTCGTGAAGGCCGTCGGCCCGCAGAGCGAGGTCACCGCGAGTCAGTTGTCCGAGCAGCGCGACCAGGCGAAGACGATGCTGCGTAAGGTTCAGCTGGCTTTCCAATCCAAGCATTGAGAGCTCGGCGGGTTGCGGCCGCCCGGCCGCGATGGGCCCGCGGATGACTGCCACGCTTCAGCGTGCGGCTCTGTGCGGCTTTGCGGGTGGCGGTTACGGAGACGCGTCAGGGCACGCGATCTTCGAGTAGGATCTGCCGTCCATGAGAGCGCTGGTCGTCGGAGCCGGGAGTGTTGGCGGCTACTTTGGCGGGCGGCTCGCCTCGGTTGGACGGGACGTCACTTTCCTCGTCCGCCCCCGGCGCGCGAGCCAGCTGGCGGGTAAGCTCATCATCTCGAGCCAGGGCCAGGAGACCGTGGTTCCGATCAAGTCCATCACCACGGGCGAGGCGGCGGGCAGGTTCGATGTCATCCTGCTCGCGGTCAAGGCCTATCAGCTTGATGGCGCAATCGAGGACCTCGCGCCGTACGTGAGTGAGGCCACGATGATTCTCCCGGTGCTCAACGGGATGAAGCACATGGACGTCTTGCGCTCGAGGTTTGGAGCGGCCCACGTCCTCGGCGGCGTCGCGAGAATTGCAGCCACGCTCGACGAGCGGGGCCGGATCCTGGAACAGGCCAATTTCCACGACTTGGCGTACGGTGAATGGAGCGGCGAGCGCTCGCCACGCATCGCGGCACTCGATGATTTCATCAGAGGCGCCGGCTTCGACGCCCGTCTGTCGACCGACATCGAGCGCGAGATGTGGGAGAAGTGGGCGATGCTCGCCAGCCTCGGTGCCATCACCTGCCTGATGGATGGCGACATTGGTCAGGTGGCCCGGGCGCCGGGCGGCATTGAATTCGTGCGAGCCCTGTTCGCTGAGGTGGCGGCAGTCATTGCGCGCACCTGGCGACCGCTCTCAGATTCATTCAAGTCCCAGGTTCTCTCTTTCTTCAGCGACAGGTCTTCCACGATCACCTCCTCGATGTATCGGGACATGAAAGCGGGTTACCGCATCGAGGCGGACCAGATCGTCGGCGATCTGGTGAGCCGGGGGGCGGCGGCTGGAGTGGCTACGCCGCTTCTCTCCACGGTCCTGGTTCGGCTCAAAGTGTACGAGCAGGCCCAGGGCGCCAGGAGCGGCCACTGACGGACTGCGGCGCGCGGTTGCGAGCGGCGGCCGACCGCAATGTCGCTTCGCGCTAGCGAGACGATTCCAGGATCTCGCAGAACTTCGGCAGGTCGATGTTGCCGCCTGAGACGACGGCGACGATCGGGCCGAGGCCCGCATTCCCCGTGAGCGCGGCGGCGAGTGCGAGCGCGCCTGCACCCTCGGCAATCACGCGGGTCTTTTCGGCCATGAGTCGCATGGCCTGCTTCGTCTGATCAAGACTCACGACCATCGACCCGTCGACGATCGACTTCATCCGTTCCCACATGCGCGGGAGAACACTCTTGCCGCCCGCCCCATCGACAAACGATGGCGTCCAGTTCGGAAAGGCCTGGGCGGAACCCTGCGCGAACGAGCGTGCGGCTGGCGCAGCGGTTTCCGGTTCCGCACCGAAGACCTTGATGAGCGGCTTCCTCGCCTTGATGGCGCTGGCGATCCCCGTGATCAGTCCGCCACCGCCGATCGCCGCAATTACGGCGGCGGTGTCGGGCGCGTCCTCGAGGATCTCGAGCCCGAGAGTCGCGTGGCCGGCGATGAAGTTGTGATTGTCGAAGGGGTGTACGAACGTCCCGTCCATTCCCGGAAACGCGTGCTCATCGAGCGCCTTCCAGGCGACCTCGTACGGAACGGGAATCAGCCGCGCGCCGAGCGCCTTCATGCGCTCGATTTTTGCCGCCGGCGCGGTTTCGATCACGACGACCGAACAGGACACACCGGCCTGCCGGGCGGCATAGGCAATGCCCTGACCCGCGTTGCCTGCACTGATGGTCCACACCCCGCGCTGGCGTGCCGCTTCCGGCAGCATCGCCACGGCGTTCACTGCGCCCCGCAGCTTGTAGGAATTCGTCGGTTGGAGATTCTCCAGCTTGAGCCGGATATCGGGTCCGCCGGCGCCTGTTTCGAGACGCAGCAGCGGGGTGCGCACCACGGTTCGCGCGATCCGCGCGCGCGCCTGCTCGATCTCATCCATCGTGATGACTCGAATCGGCTCGGGCGGCATGGCCATGGTTCTACCTCATGCGAGGCGCACGTGCAGCGCCGCCGCGCCGCGCAGGTCGAGCCAGCAGTCCTGATCGCGTGCAACGGCCCGGATCAGCGTGGCCTCGCAGCGCGGGCAGCGGAGGATATTGCCCATCGGAAGACCGTAGAGCCTGAGTGCGGCGAGCGGCTGAACCGACTGGCAGCCGCCGCAGGTGATCCGCGCCATCGTGATATCGATGGCGAAGATCTGCTGCAGAAGACCTGCGGCCGCGTTGCCATCGAGCGCTGCGGGCTCGCGCGAGAGACTCACATCATCGTTGGCGCTCATGTGGATTCTCCTGAAGGCCCGAAACGCTCGGTGCGAACCCGTCCTGCCGGGTAGCCGATGCTGACGAGCGTATCCGCGACGTGCTCGACCATGGCCGTGGGGCCGCACACATAGGCGAGCGGCGCTTCAGAGGCAGCGAAGGCTACCGCGCGCAGCATTGCAGCATCGATGCGACCCCGATAACCGCTCCAGTCGGGAGGTGCTGAGCGCGTCAGGGTCAGTGAGACCGCCAACGCCGGATCCTCACGCTTCCAGGCCTCGAGCCGCTCCTTGAAGATGATGTCGAGGGCGGTGCGCGCCGAGTAGAGGAGGTGGGTTGCAACGCCGGGAGCCGCCCTGGCGCGATAGGCAAGAATCGAGGCGAGCGGGGCAATCCCCGAGCCGCCCGCGATCAGGAGCAGCGGGCCACCGTATGCGGCGGTCCAGATGAAGTACCCACCGATGGGACCGCGCAGCTCGAACCGATCGCCCACGCGCGCTTCGCGCGTGAGATAAGGAGAGACCTCCCCGTCGGCGACGTAATCCACCAACAGCTCGAGCTGAGCCGCTGCAGGCGCCGAGCTGATCGAATAGCTGCGCTGGGCCTGATAGCCGTCGGCCGCAGTCAGGCGCACATCGACGTGCTGTCCCGGTTCGTGCCCTGGCCAGCCGTCGACGCGCAGCGCGAGGCTACGGGCATGTGCGCTCTCATCGCGAACCGCAACGATCTCGGCGGTGCGCCACGCGAGGCGCGGCACGCGCACGGAATCAATCTCCGGCGTAGCGCTGCTCCTTCCAGGGGTCGCCGTACATGTGATAACCGAGCGACTCCCAGAAGCCCGGCTTGTCCTCCGCGATGAAAGTGAGTCCCCGCACCCACTTCGCGCTCTTCCAGAAATAAAGGTGGGGTACGAGGAGGCGCGCGGGACCGCCGTGACCGGGTGGCAGCGGTGCGTCATCGAACTTCGTGACGATGAGTGCCTGGCCGTTCAGCAGATCCGCCACCGGCAGGTTGGTCGTGTAACCCCCGTCGCTGTAGGCCATCACGTAGGCAGTCGGCGGGGTGTCGAGACCGGCGGCCTCGAGCAGGGAGTCGAAGCTGACGCCGACCCAGCGGGTGTCGAGCTTGCTCCACTTGGTGACGCAGTGGATATCTGCGGTCACCTGCGTTTGCTTCAATGCCTGGAACTGCGACCAGTTCCACTCCGCAAGGCGCTGCGTGCCCTGCTGCAGGGCAAATGACCACTGCTCGAGCGGCGTGTGCGGTGTCGGTCCCGCGGAAAGAATCGGAAAATCGAGCGTCACGTACTGCCCGGGCGGGACGCGCTCCGCCTGAGCCGGCGAGCGCCGGCGACCGACGAAGCCGCGACTGACGGGGGATTTCTCGTCAGCTGCCATGATTCAGCCCTCTGCGATGCCGTTGCCTATCATACGCGGGAAGCGAGCGCGCTGAGTCCGCTGCGGTCGAGACGCGTGATCGCGAGCTCTGCCACCGTCTGCGCACCGACTTCGCTGAAAAATCGCGCCGCGGCGACGTTCGGGCGCCACAGTTCCCAGTAGAGCGCATCACATTCGAGCTCGAGCGCGTGACGCGCAACCCGCGCGATGAGCGTGCGGCCGACGCCGCAGCGGCGAGCGGACGGCTCGACGTACAGATCTCCCAACCACAGTCGCCGCCTGCCCGTATGCGCTTCGAAGGACCTCGAGACGAGCGCGTAGCCTGCGAGGTTGTGTCGGAGCTCGGCGACAAAGCCCTCGCACCAACCCTCGGCCACGGCGCGCAGCAGCGTCTCGGCCGTGAGTTGGGGCGGCGGATCACGCACCGATTCAGCCAGCGATGCCGCCATGGCCACCACCGTCAGCGTATCCGCAGGTGTCATCGGTCGTGCCGCGGGGCGAAGATACGTGGGCATTGATATATGATGACAATTGCGGCGGCTGAGAGGGCGGTCACGGGCACTGAAGAGGCAGATACGCTACACTATGTAGCGAAACAAACTCGAGAGATCATTGCAGCCTCTTCGCCACAACCGCGGCGTGCGCGCTCTCTCCGCGAGACTCGCCGCCACCCTGGTGCTGGTTCTGCTCGCACCGCGGGCTGCGGACCCGGCAGCGGCGCCGTTCGACCTTGCGGGGCCCACGCTGGAAGTCGAAGTGACCCGCGGTGGGCGGACGCTGCCCATCGCTCAGGTTCCGAATCTCGCGAGCGGCGACCGGGTCTGGATCAAGGCCGATCTTTCACCGGGCGGGTCCGCCCACTACCTGATGGTCGCCGCCTTTCTCCGGGGCGCCACGAACCCGCCTCCGGAAGAGTGGTTCTTCACCTGCGAGACCTGGACGCGCCGCTGCGCCAAAGAGGGTCTCACGTTGAGCGTGCCGCAGGAGGCCCAGCAACTGCTGGTGCTTCTTGCGCCGCAGACCGGCGGGGCCTTCCGGACACTGGTGGATGCCGTGCGGGGTCGGCCGGGGGCGTTCGTGCGCACCTCGCAGGACCTCAATCAGGCGTCCCTGGATCATGCGCGGCTCGACGCTTACCTCCTCGCCGTGAGGCGCCTGGCGGACGTCGATCCTGCGCAGTTGAAGGAGGCCGCACCGCTCCTCTCGCGCAGTCTCGCCATCAAGGTGGATGAGGCGTGCCTGGCAAAGATCCCGGTGCTGCAGGCGCCTTGCCTGGCGCAGGGGAAGGAGGCACTGATTCTGGACGATGGGCGCAGCGCCTCACTTACCCAGGCTCTGACCTCCGGACCCGCCAGCGACCTCGCCATGGAGGCGAGTAACACCCCGCAGCTCAGATCCGGTTATTACGGTCCTTTCATCGGCTCGATCTTCGACATCGCCAAGATCCTGGACTCGCTCCACACCGCGCAATATCAGTACATCCCGGCGCTTTCGGCCCTGCGCGGGCGCCAGGTCGCGCTCACCTTGAATGCCCCGCCGTCGTTTCACGATCCGAAGTCAGTCCTGGTCGTGGCGCTGCCCGCGATCGAGCCGCCGCAGTTCCCGACTCTGCACCCGGTGAGTCCGAACGAAACTTTGTGCGCCAGCAAGGACCCGTTGGTGTTGCCGGTGGAGGGGGCTCCGGTGGTCTTCTCCTCCGCATACGCCCATGACGTAGTGCTGCGCTTCACGAGGAAGGATGGCTCATCGCTCGAGCTACCGGCGCAGGCGGACGCGGCGCGCGGCGGGTTCGTCGTGAGCCCGCCGTCCGGGGCGTCCAAGGCGCTGGCAGAGTCCGGCGCCGCATCGCTGCACGCTCAATGGGGATTCGACCCGTACAGCGGCCCAGGCTTCAACTTGGCCGATGCGCACGCCGAGACCTGGGGCCTGGCTCCCGGGGATTCACCGGATCGCGTCGTCGGTCGCCCGGACACGATTCACCTGCGCGCTGACAGCGTGAGCTGTCTGGATGAGGTCACGCTGGTCGATGCCGCAGCGCAGCCCCACAAGGTGGAGTGGAAGAAGACTCACCCCAACGAGGTGGAGCTCATCCTGCCGCTGCAGGAGGTGTCCGCGGGCGATCTGACGTTGCGGCTCAGGCAGTTTGGCCGCCCGGATGCGCAGACGGTTGCGCTGCATGCCTTCGCGCAGGCCGCTCATCTCGAGAGCTTCACGCTTCATGCCGGGGACACCGAGGGAGTGCTGCGAGGCAACCGGCTGGATGAAGTGAAGGGCCTGAGCTTTGGCGGCCTGCAGTTTACCGCCGGGACGCTCGCGACCCATGACGGGCGCGACGAGCTCCTGATGCCTGCGCAAAGCGGGTCCGACACGCGCGCACTCAAGCCCGGGAAAGCCGAGGTCACCCTCAATGACGGGCGGATGTTCAACGTCCAGGCATCCGTCGCTTCGCCGCGGCCGAGCGCGGTGTTGATCAGCAAGACAGTCCAGTGGTCGGGCTCGGGCAACGAGAACGCCATCCAGCTCGCGAGCGAATCCGAGCTGCCACTCGATGCCCGCCTGACTTTCTCACTTCGCGCGGAATCGCCCGACGCTTTTGCGCCGGACGAGAAACTGGGGGTGGCGACCGCGGATGCCTCGTTCTCGACGGTGCTCGGAGTTGGCACGGGTGAAGTCATGCTCCAGAGCCGGAAGGTGGCGGTGGTTACCCTTGACCCCGCGAAAGCGCTGGGTGCCTCGGCCTTCGGCCCACTCCAGTTCAGGCGCATCGTGGAGGGCGTTGCCGGCGCCTGGACACCGCTCGCCACCCTGGTGCGCCTGCCGAAGTTCACGGGGGTCGACTGCCCCGCCGAGCCCGATAGCGCCTGTCTGCTCAGCGGCAGAGACCTGTTCCTGGTGGATTCGGTCTCCGTCGATGCCGATTTCGCCCGCGCGACTCGCGTGCCCGATGGCTTCACTGCGCCGGCGCTGCATATCGCGCATCCGCTGCAGGGCAGGTTGTACGTCAAACTGCGCGATGACCCTGCGACCGTCAGTGTCGTCGTGCTGAACGTGAAGACCGCACCTCCCGCCGCGGCGGAAGCCGCGCCGCCGGCTCCGGCACCTGAGCGCCCGCCGGAGCCGACACCTCAGCCCGCGATCACCGCGGCCCAGACTGCTCCGGTGCATGAGCGCTAACCACGCGGCGGTCGGTGCGCGGCCGGCACCCCCGCTCTCACTGAGCCACCGCGCGTTGCCGCGCCGGGGCGCGGGCGCTCCGGGAACCTCACGAAAGGGCCGAGGCCGCCCGCGCAACTCCCGCATCGATCGGGAGGTGGTGTCCGCAGTGCTCAAGACTCTGCGTCAGGGCGGATACCGCGCGGTGACCCTGGAGGGCATCGCGCGCCGCGTCAAGCGCGCGCGCACGAGTCTCTATCGACGCTGGCCGAGCAAGCGCCATCTGGTCGCTTACAGCGTGCTGAGTGAAATGGGCGCCAGACCCGCGGCCGATACCGGGAGCCTGCGCGGAGATCTGCGGGCCGCCGTCGCTACGCTGCAGCGGGCGTTTGCCGGACCGCTGCGCACGGCGCTCGCCGGCCTCGTGGCTGACATGGGTCACGATGCGGAGCTGGCCGACATCATCAGACGCGAGGTGCTCGGGACACGACGCAGGTCGATGCGCGCGGCATTCGCCCGAGCGGCGGTGCGCGGGGAGGCGCGTGCTGACCTCGAGCCCGAATTGCTGCTCGACATGTTGACGGGGCCGTTCTACTACCGCGTCCTGATCGGGCACGCACCGATCAGCCGCCGCATGGCCCATGACGTCGTGGAGTACGTGCTGCGCATCGCGGCCCGGCGCGACTGACGCATCCTGCCACGGAACGACCCGGCCGAACGCACGCCGGGACGGGCCTGGTCCTGTGGCATCATGGCGTGCCCCGCACCCGGAGCTCTGCAACCCATGCGCGTGCTTCGCAAGCCGTACCTTCTCTACCTCGGTGACGCCGTACTCAAGGCCGACTGCAAGACCGCCTTCGGGTTGCGCGATTGGTGTCGCGATGACGTGTTGGGCGAGTGGTCACACGCTGACGGTCGGGTAACGCTCGGCCTGCCGCGAATGTCACCGCGAGAGGCGGCAGCCAAGGGGGCGGGTTCGATCGTGATCGGAGTGGCTCCGACCGGCGGCCAGTTGCCCGACCACTGGCAGGATGACCTGGAAGCTGCGCTCGAGGCCGGACTCGATGTGGTGAGCGGGTTGCATACGCGGCTCGGCTCCTTTGCCAGGCTGCGCGCCGCCGCGGAGCGCCGCGGCGTGTCGCTCATCGACGTGCGTCAGCCGACCCGGGAGTACCCGGTCGCGAGTGGCCGCAAGCGCAGCGGCAAGCGCGTGCTCACTGTCGGGACCGATTGCGCTCTCGGCAAGAAGTACACGGCGCTCGCACTGACGCGGGCGCTCGAGGCACTCGGGGTGTCTGCCACCTTCCGGGCAACCGGTCAGACCGGAATCCTGATCGCCGGCAGCGGCATCGCCGTGGACGCGCTGGTGGCGGACTTCGTGGCGGGAGCCGCCGAGACACTCTCCCCCGATAACGATCCGGGTCACTGGGACGTGATCGAAGGTCAGGGCTCTCTCTATCACCCGGCGTATGCCGCCGTAACGCTCGGATTGCTGCACGGCTCGCAGCCGGACGCAATCGTGTTGTGCCACGATCCCGGGCGGACCACGATCGAAGAGTATCCGGATTACCCGATCCCGCCCCTCGACTCCGTCATCGACGGCTATCTGCGCGCCGGCCGTCTGACCAACGCCGCCATTCGCTGTGTTGGCCTGAGCATCAACTCCTCCGCCCTCTCCGAGGCCGAATGGCAGGCGTATCGAGCGAGGCTCGAGCGCGAGCTGACCCTGCCGGTGTGCGATCCCCTGCGCGGGGGCGTGGCGCCACTCGCGCAAGCGCTGCGCGCGATATGATTCCGATCGACACCCAACTCCAGAGTTGGGAGCTCCGTGAGCCCTTCGCGACCGCACGCGACTGCATCACCCACCTGCCGGTGCTGTTCATCGAGCTGACCGGCCGGGAAGGCGCGCGCGGCCGCGCTGAGGCCGCCGGAGTCGATTACGCCGATGAGACGCCGGCGAGCATGGCTGGGCAGCTTGCGAGCATCCAGGGGCAGCTGCACGCCGGCGTGACCGGAGAGGACCTGCTCGCGCTGTTGCCTGCGGGCGGTGCGCGCAATGCGCTCGACTGTGCACTCTGGGATCTGCGCGCCAAGGAGGGCGGGGTACCGGCGGCCTCCACGGCCGGGCTCGAGGTACTGCGCCCGGTCACGACAGCCCTGACCATCGGACTCGGCAATGAATCCGACACGCGGCTGCGAGCCCGCCGGGCGCAATCGTATCCAGTCCTGAAGCTCAAACTCGATGCCGAACGTCACATCGACATCGTCCGCATCGTTCGCGAAGAGTGCCCGACGGCACGGGTGCTGGTTGATGCCAATGAAGCCTGGTCAAGATCGCTCCTCGAGCGGCTGCTGCCGAAGCTGCAGGCCCTCGGTGTGGAGCTGATCGAACAGCCGGTGGCTCGCGGCGATGACGAATCGCTCGACGGACTCCTTCCCGGAGTGCCGCTCGCCGCCGATGAGTCCTGTACGGATCGTCGCTCCCTGGACGCGCTCATCGGGCGTTATCAATACATCAACGTCAAGCTCGACAAGTGCGGGGGCCTGACCGAGGCATTCGCCTTGTGCACCGAGGCGACGCGCCACGGACTCGGGCTGATGGTCGGAAACATGTGCGGCAGCTCACTCGCGATGGCACCCGCATTTCTCATCGCGCAGCGATGCCGGTACGTCGATCTCGATGGACCCTTGCTGCAGCGACTCGATCACTCACCCGCGATCCGCTACGAGCACGGGCTGATGCACCCGCCATCCCGTGCCCTGTGGGGTTGAAGCGGGAATCATTCAGCAGGGATGGACCGGTCCCAACCTCGCGATGGCGAGAACATTGCTCGTATACGTCTCGACCACCTCACTGACGGGCGTGCCATCCGGCAGTGTGAGCAGTGCGCGATGCCGCAGCACCTCAGGCGGTGAGCAGAGATCGTGTGCAGCGGCGATCCCGGAGGCAGGCTTCATCTCCCACCCCTCGGGCAGGGGCTGCCAGAGCACCTCCGATGAGATCGTGTGGCGCTGAAAGTGCAACGGCTGCACCACACGGCCAAACGGCGTGTCAGTGGTGTCGAGGAGCCTATTCATCTCCGGCGTGAGTCGAGCCGGGACGTACCAGTTATCGGCCTCTGACAACACCACGGTCCCGCACAGCAATCGCACCCTGCGGTAGTGCACCTCGTCGGCGGGCGCAAGCCGCAGTCGCTGCCGCTGATCCTCGGTGGCCGGCTTTGCGACACCACGCACTACTTCCGCCGTCATCCGTGCCGGCGAGGCGAGCTCATGGACAGTGCACCAGCGCTCCAGAGTGGCTGTGGCACTGTCGTGACTGAGGAGATCGGCATTGAGTGTTTGCAGGAGTAGTGACGCCTCGAGTCGTTTGACGTAGCTGCCCGGCCGGGCAGCCCCATCGGCCGCGGATTGGGCATCGAGGCGCGCTGCCAGCGACCATGACGCCAGTGCGCCGAGCGCCAGCCAGGCGTGACGCACGGATGGCTTCATCGGGATCATTGCCCAGCTTTGCCGAAAACTACAATCATTCTCTCTCACGGCGCGCCATGCAGCCTATACTCGAGCGCACTCAATGGCTCGAGATAGACGTGGGGGTCTCATGCGCAGGCGTCTGGTTGCATGCGGAGTGGTCGCGCTTTTGCCGCTCGTGGCCTCTGCGGCCATCGTGCCGTACCCGCCGGAGTTTCGGACACAGATGGTGCAGGCCAACGGCACGAGCCTGTATGTGCGATTCGGTGGTCAGGGACCGGCGGTAGTTCTGCTGCACGGCTTCGGAGACACCGGTGACATGTGGGCGCCGCTGGCCGCGGTGCTGGTACGGGACCATACGGTGATCGTGCCGGATCTCAGAGGCATGGGCCTTTCCGCTCACCCGGATACCGGCTACACGAAGAAGAACCAGGCGCTCGACATCATCGGCGTGATGGATGCGCTCAAAGTCGATCGCGCCGCGCTCGTAACGCACGATATCGGCAACATGGTGGGGTATGCCCTGGCCGTCCAGTTTCCGACGCGCATCAC
>Ga0318516_10000023_pt1 | contig 27776 bp, 40 predicted proteins | sample GRESIP176b2f20_FD_202501 | JGI IMG/M metagenome (GOLD analysis project Ga0318516, IMG submission 202501) | Tropical soil microbial communities from Luquillo Experimental Forest, Puerto Rico - GRE.SIPMG.176b2f20 | ecosystem: Environmental > Terrestrial > Soil > Tropical forest > Bulk soil... | reverse complement strand
GGAATGGCGCAGCCAGTGGCACCGCGAGGACCTGCAGCCGAACCCGATGAGCGGTACGCCGCTGCCGAGGTACCCGCCCAGGCGGCTCGGCGACCCCGAAGCGGACGAGCGGCTCCGGCAGCGGCACGAGGACTGGGCCCGGCAGCGCCGCGAGCACGTCACGCACGCCTGGTCGAGCTACGACGAGCCGCGCATCGACCCGACCGGCCGCGAGCGGCTGTCCGTGCGCCGCCAGGCGATCACGGGCGAGGAGGCCGAGCCGGGGCATGAGATCTGGGCCCGCCCGGCCGGGGGCAAGAGCCCGGTGGCCGCCGAGGTGTACCAGAATATGCACACCCGTGAGCCCGGCGAGCACGGCGAGGCCTGGTACCACGGCGTGTCCTACCACGGGCCCTACCACGTCATCCGGCACCCGGACACCCGGGAGGTCTGGGTCGTCGACCGCGAGGGCCGCGACGCCAGCCCGGCCCCGCAGGAGCACGGCTACGGCGTCCCCGAGCGGGATGGCCAGTGGCAGGAAGACCGGGCCTACGAGCACTGGCATGATCTGGAGAGCCAGGGCCCGGACGCCGCCCGGATCGGCACCAGCGAGCATCCCCGGTTCTCCGAGGTGGCGCGCGAGCGGACGCCAGCGTTCCCGCACAGCCGGATCGACCCCGAGGACGAGCGCCGGGCCCAGCGGCCCGACGCCCGGGTACACGAGCCCCAGGGCTACAGCCCCGAGGACGAGTGGCACGGCCCGTACGAGGTCGTGAAGCACCCGCAGACCGGCAAGTTCCACGTCGTCGACAACGCCGGGCGCCATGCCCCGATGGGCGGCTGGCAGGGCTTCCGGACCCAGCTGCAGGCCGAGCGGTCCCGCGACTACATCGATCACCGCCAGCAGTCCAAGGAGCGTGGCAGGGAGCTGGCTAACAGCATCTACGACAAGGGCATGGAGGTGCTCGACCCGGGCGGCACCGAGGAGAGCCGCGAGTCCGAGGAGAACACCCGCCAGGGCCAGGACCTGATGACCCGGTATGCGGGCGGCCGGGGGCAGCTCAAGACCGAGCCCGACGAGGAAGGCGGCCGTCCCTACTACGAGCGCGAGCACTACCACGAGAACGGCAGGCCCACCGGCTGGTATGTCAAGCACTACGGCGGCCCGCAGGCCGACGTCTATCACCGCGCGACCGGCGACGCCGAGGACACCCTCTGGCTGCCTGAAGACGAGCATGGCGGCCTGCACCGTGACTTCGATGATATCGAGCTGGGGCGGCACCTGAAGGCCTGGTACCACAATCCTGACGGGATGCGGCGGCACCTGGAGGAGGAACCCTGGCAAAGTGGCGGCAACGAGCGGATCCAGCGCTGGAAGCGCCGCCACCAGGGCGCGCGGCACCGGGCAGCCCCGGGATGGGACGGCCAGGCGGCGGCTGACGCCGACAACGCCTACCGGCTGTCCGGCTGCCATCACGCCTCCTGCGGACGCTGGCTGGGCGGCGGGCACACTGCTGCCGCGCTGGACATCGCCGAGGAGCGGCTGCACCGCCCGGCCGACCCGGCCCTGCGGCCGGTGCCGCTGGCCGTGGAAGGCGCCCGCGCCTACTCGGCGGCAGCCGGCCTGGACGACCCGCACCGCGAGCCTTACGGCCATATCGAGACCAACCCGGGCCGGATCCGGCGGCTGGCGCAGGCCTACCACGCGCTGCCGATGGACGACCCCGGCGCGCACGCCGCGTTCGCCGACATGGCCGCCCAGGTGCACCGCCAGTACGACCACCTGACGAACCGGATGGGGGTCCGCGTGGAAGCCGTCGACTACGACCCGTACGAGAACCACCTGCAGATGGCGGACGACCTGGAGAACAACCGGCACCTGGCCGTGCTGTCCACCCGCGCCACCGGCCCGCACGGGTTCTTCGACGACGAGACCAACGATGAGTTCCGGGCCGTGCACGACGCCTTCGGGCACGCCGCCACCGGCCGGTCCTTCGACCGGCACGGCGAGGAGGCCGCCTGGCTGGCGCACTCGCGGATGTTCCACGGCGCCGCCCGCCAGGCCATGACCACCGAGACGCGCGGCCAGAACTCGACGCTGATCGCCACCGGGAACTTCGCGCCGCAGAAGACCGCGCTGCTGCCGGCCGGGTTCCTGCGCCGCGAGGCCGCCGCCCCGTGGGGGCCGGGCCCGGTGCCCGAGCACGCGTTCCTCCGGCCCGAGCACGCCACCCACTGCGTCAACTGCGGCATGCCGTTCACCAGCCCCGAGGACGACCCCGAGCACCCCGATACCTGGCGTGACGTGCACGCCCCGCACCTGTGCACCCAGTGCGCGGGCCCGAGGCACCTGTTCCCGAACGAGACCGGCAAGCCGCCGCCCGCCGAGGTCGACCCGTACGGCGGCCAGCCCGGCAGGATGCCGGGGCGGACCCGCCGCTGGACCCCCGACGATCCTGTGCTGTTCTCGCTGTCCGCCCTGGAGCGCGACGCGGCGCTGCGGTACAAGGAGCCGGAAGACCACCCGTTCTTCCTGGCCAACCCGGTCAGCAAGGACCACATCAAGCACGCCTGGAACCACCACACGACTCAGGACGAGCGGGACCAGGCCAGCCGCTGGTATCCCGACGCGCACCTGGTGGCCGTGGCGATCGCGCACGGCGACGCGGCCAAGGGCGCCGGGCTGCTGGCCGCCTACTCCCCGCTGACGCGCTGGCCGGCGAACATGTTCAACGCGGCCCGCTCGATCCACGAGGGCCGGGCGATGGGCACCCGCAAGGGCGACGGCGCGATCATGGCCGTGCACTGGAAGCCTGCCCAGCGGATCCTGGCCGGGGAACATTACAGCGATGTCCTCAGCCCGAAGACGGCGATGAAGACGCGGGCGTTCGCGCACCTGATCGAGCACGGCGGCAACACCGAGGAGGACCTGAGGCACGGCACGCCCCATGTGTGCATCGACCGGCACGCGCTGAGCGTGGCGATCGGCCGCCGGGTCACCGACGAGGAATACGGGCAGGCGCCGGTCAGCAAGCACCGGTACTACCACCACGTCGCGAGGCAGTACATCGACGCGGCGCGGGACATCTCCGACGAGACCGGCAAGCTGGTCGACCCGGCCACCGTCCAGGCGGGCACCTGGCTGGCGCAGGTCCGCCGGAACGAGACTGAGGATGCCACCATGCGAGGAAGGCTGGGCAGGGGCCGCGTCACCCGGGGACAGCAGGACGTCCATCGCTGGCAGGACTACGCCCGCGAGCACCACCCGGACCTGTCCGGCGAGACGATGCACCTGGGCGCGCTGCAGATGCTGGGCGGCGATCCCCCGCTGCGGGTGCCGCCGTCTGTCGACACGCTGCGCCCGGAGGCCTGCCCGGTGTGCGGCAACTCCGACGTGTTCAAGGGCCAGCGCTGCCCGGTGTGCGGGTTCGTCTCGCCGCCGGACATCTTCCGCGACCCGGACATCGACCAGGCCAGGGCGAACCGGGCGGCGCTGGAGGAGGGCGCCGAGGAATCGCCGTACCCGGAGGGCCCGGCCGACGAGGAGGCCATGCTGGCGGAGCAGGGCATCCCCGGTGCCGAGCCCGGCATGAACCCGGAGCAGGTCGGCTCCGGCGAGGATGCGCAGGACCAGCTGATGCACCCGGACCAGATCGCCCCGGACGGCATCCCCGGCGTGCAGCCCGAGGCCGCCCCCGGCCAGGGGATGCTGGAGCCTTCCGGCGAAGAGGAGCAGCCCGCCGGGGAGGACGAGCTGGCGCAGCCCGGCGAGCTGGACGAGAACGGCGAGCCGGTACCGCCGGAGGAGGAGCAGCTCGAAGGCGAGGCGGAAGCCGGGGCAGGCCGGGAGCTGGAAGAGGCGGGCACCCGGGACGAGGAGGAGCAGGAAGAGGCCGCCGAAGAGGGCCTCTCCCCCGGGAAGGAGCAGGACGAGGACGAGCGCCCTGGAGGGAAGATGCCCAAGCGCAACGCCGCCGCGTCGGTCACGGCCGCGCAGGACCGTGCCGTGGCCGAGCTTCGCCGGGAGAACGCCGTGCTCCGCCGGCAGCTGCAGTTCGTCGCCGAGCTGGCCGGCATCGGGCCCGAGCTGGACGAGATCCGCCGCCGGGCCGACCTGGCCAACCCGGCGCAGCCGGTCCCGGACCCGGCGGAGGAGCCGCCGACTTCGACGACCGAGCAGGCGCTGGCGACCGGCGCCCCGACCGGCAGCGGCTCGGGCACGGCACGCGGTCCCGGCCACACTGAGGATGACCCGAGCCGGCCCGGCACCACGCCGGGCTCGCTGACCGCCGTGCCGGCCGAGCAGACCACCACGGCGATCACCCCGGGCGTGGAGATGCAGACGCCCCCGGCCAGGCAGCTGATCGACGTGACCGCGCCGGTCACCGGCACCAACCCGTCCCAGGACGGCGGCGTGCCGATCGAGCAGCGCCGGATCGAGACCGACGTGCGGGTCAACCCGAACCCGCTGGCCGCGCAGGGGCCCGGCATCGGCGGGGCGGGCAACGACGGCACCGCGTTCCCCTGGACGATGGCCGCCCGCCAGGTACTCGGCCCCGGCGAGGCCGACGAGCGCGGCGCCCGCACGATGGCCGCCATCCGGCTGGCCCGGCTGCAGGTCCAGGCGGGCCTGGCCCGGGGCGACGAGCTGGAGGTGGGCTCGGCCATCGAGGCGAATGCCAGCCTGTCGCTGCATGACATCGAGCACGAGATCAGCACCATCACCCGGATGGCCAGGGCGACGGCGGCAGCCCAGCCGCGTTACCCGCGCGGCATGGCGCCGCGCCAGGCGGCCAAGGCCGCGCCGAGCTTCGCCGGGCCGCCGGCCCCGGTAATGGCGATGACGGCCGCCGCCGACAGCGGCGACGACTCCGACCTGTTCATCGACTAGGCCATGGCGCCCCCGCCGGCTGCATACACCGCCCGGTCGCCCTGGTGGCTGTTCCGGCTGCTCTGCCTGGCCGGCGCGGCCTGCGCGTTCATCGCCGCGTTCGAGTTCGCCGCCATCCTGCACGGCGGCAGCGGCCTGGGCATGGCGTGGCTGGCCGGCGGCGTCTCGGCGTTCTTCCTGGCCTGGGCCATTCCCTAGGGCAGGCGGTGCCCCCGTGACCGCCTGCCCCGCCGGGACTGCCTGGCCGAGCACTGCTATCCATCCGTGCCGAGCTGAGCCGCTCCCAGCCGGGCCTTTCCGGCCATGCCCCGCCGCGCCAGGCCAAGCCGTGACTAGCTTCGACACGCCCAGCGCTGCCTCTCCGGCCATGCCTTGCCAGGCCAGGACGTGCCTCGCGATCCTCGCCAAGCCCCGGCTGCCGTCCATGCCTCGCGCCGCCTTGCCGCGCATCGCCATGACTTGCCGCGCCTGGACGGCCCTGCGATGCAGCTCCGAGCCGAGCTGTCCGGGATCTGCCGGGCCAAGCCACGAGCTGACTATCAAAGAACCTAGCACACGAAGGAGGCCATCATGCCCTGGAGCGTGACGATCAAGAGCGGCTTGCGCAACGTCGTGCTGCCCGATGGCACCGGCAACGGGGCCGGCAAGCGCTACCAGGCGGGCGACGTCGCCTACATGTCCGATCAGGACATCGCGCTGCTGTCCAAGACGGCGATCGCGAACCTGTTCACCGCCGCCCCGGCGGCGGTCTCGGCGACCTGGCCCGCAGGCGGCGTGTGACTGAGCCGGAGGAGTGGCTGGTCACGCCCGGCGGCAGGGCGCACCTGCTGCGGGGGGACGGCCACAGCTACTGCGGCAAGTACTCCCGGGCCGACCTGCGTCCCGGGGACACCTCGAACCGGTGCAAGTCATGCACGCGGTGGCGCGAGCTGGCCCTGGCACGCCGGCCTTCACCTTCTACCTGAGGTTGAGCTAACCCCGGAAGAGGCAGAGGACTGCCCCGCGCGGGGCCGCCCCCGGAAGAGGCAGGACGAGGCGAAGGAGACAGTGGGATGATCCGGACCTACTTGTCGAATGATTACATCAAAAGGACAGTCCGGCCGCTGTTCGCGTGGACGCAGGCGACGCCGAAGCCGGCGTTCCTCGACCCGAACTGGACCCGGGCGGTGCCGGTCTGGCCCGGCATGGGCTTCATCCGCACGGGCGGTGACCTGGTGACGCTGGCGGGCGCGAACAGCGTCCAGATGAACGGCGCCACGATGGCCGGCGCCGCCGGCGCGTCGAACAACGGCTCGACCTACACCGCCGGGGCGCTGCCGGTTTACGGCCTGGGCGCCCTTTACGTGGGCGGCGACGGAATCGATGAGCTGCTGTACGCCGGGATCAATGCATTCTCGGTGTGGGTGCTCGGCCCCGATGCCGAGTTCGAGATCCTCGCCCCGGCCTTCGACCCCACCGCCACCTGGGCGGACCCGACTGACGGCTCCGGCGCGAGCCTGATCGGCGTGGCCTGCCAGACCGGCACCGGCACCGGCCTGACGGCGGCCTCTCTCCAGGGCCAGCTCGTGCCCTGGTCTTCCAGCACCTCGATCTCCGCGCCGGTCGCCCGGCTGCTGAAGGTCAACTCCAGCACCAAGATCACGATCGGCGGCCTGGAGCCGTACAGCGCGGCCATGCTGGCCGCGACCTCGGCCAGCTTCGCGGCTGCTGGCCGCGACTGACCACACGGGAACGCAGGAAAGGATCACCAGGATGACCGAGCTAGCCACCGTGGCGAACGGGCAGCTGACTCCGGCGGCGCCGCTCGGCGGCCTGCGTCCCCGGGTCGCGTCCCGCAAGAGCGACGACTACGTTGCCCAGATCGAGGCCAGGCGGGCCCGCTCCGCGCCGCTGACGCGCGAGGCCAAGGTCCGCAAGATGGCCCTGATCCTCTCGGACGAGCTGCACGGCTTCCGCCGTCTCGGCGTCGGCATGGTCGGCCCCATCCAGCTCAAGCTGCGGTACCAGGGCATCGTCCGCAACGTGCTCGTCGAGGACCCGGTGACGCCCGGGACCCCGGTCGAGTACGACGTGTGGGACGACCTGGGCCAGGCCTACATCCTGAGCGGCACCGAGGGCGAGGTCCGGGTTACCCCGTTCGAGGGCAAGCGCATCCCGGTGCGGTTCTTCCGCATCGCCAGCCGTCCCGCGATCCGCAAGGAGGACCTGTTCTACCTGCGGATCAACGCGGTCGAGCAGGCCCAGGACGAGACCAAGCAGGCGATCCTGAAGCAGGAGGACGCCCGGCTGCTGGTCATCCTGCAGGCGGCCGTCACCGACTACGCGACCCGCCCGGACCACGTGGTCACCCCGAACCACAACATCACCGAGGCCTCGGGCTACCTGACGCCGGGCTCGCTCTACAGCGCGGTCGCGATGACCGACCTGCACGAGCTGCCCAGCGCCCGGCTGCTGATCAACCCGTTCGACTTCCGCGACATCTACCGCTGGGACATCAACCAGACGGGCTGGGCGTTCAAGGACCGGGTGGTCGCGGGCGAGACCATCACCAGCTTCGGCGAGTTCCAGATCCAGCGCTCGATCATCGTCCCGCAGGCGAAGATCTTCCTCACCCCCGAGCCGAATTTCCTGGGAGTTTTCCCGGTTCTGTACAGCCTCGACGTCGAGGAGAACCACATGGTCGAGGCGTTCTGGAAGGGCTGGGTCTTCGACGAGATGGTGGCCATGTCGATTTTGAACCCACGCGGGATCGCAACTATCACCAAGAGTTAGAGCAGGTCAGAGCCTTAAATCGAACGCCCTGCCTAATCCGGTGGGGCGTTCGGCATGTTGAGTATCGCAACGGTGTGCTAGGTTTATAGCGTGAGCGAAGACATTGGCATCGCCTGGCGGATCCGGCGGCCGGCTTGATGCTAGCGGGTGACTGGCACAAGTCCAGCTACAGTCATGCCAACGGCAACTGCCTGGAGGCGGCGTATCAGGGCGTGGTCAAGGTCCGGGACACCAAGCAGGAGCACACCCCGGATGATGAGCGGATTGTGCTGCGGTTCACGCCGCGTGCCTGGAACGTCTTCCTGGCCGGGGTCAGGCGCCCGGCGTCCTGACCCCAGAAGATATGTGAGCACTATTCCGGACGACTCCGTGTACGACGGTGAGGCAATTGGCGGCGAGGCGCACGCGCTGCCCGGGGACGAGCAGCCGGAGCCCGTCGATGACGCCGCAGACGGCGGCGGCCAGCCGGAGGACGCGGTGCCCCAAGTCGTGACGAGGGTAGCCGACTACCTCATGAGCTGAGCAGGGCTGGCGGGACCATGACACTGGATGAACTGCTCGCGCTGCTGCCGGACAACACGACCGGTGACATCACCCCGGCCGACATGCGGACGATCGTCACCGAGCTGTGGAACGGGGCGCACCCGTCGTACACCAACGTCATCAACCAGGGGCCGGCCAGCCTGGTCGCCAACGCCGCCTGGACCCCGGTCCCGGGCACCGGCACGTTCAGCTACACGGCGAGCGAGACCGCCGAGACCGAGGTGCAGTTCGTCCTGTCGATGAACATCGACACGATGGCCAACGGCAACCAGGTGCAGGTCGGCCTGGACATGAGCGGCGCCACCGTCGTGCCCGCCGGGTCCAAGCCGGAGCAGGTGCTGTGGATCGGCGGCAAGCAGGCCGTGCAGGCCACCGTGGAGGTCACCTTCGTGCAGGTGATGGGCGTCGGGACGACCACCATCGGGCTGCAGTACACCGCGCAGGGCGCCGCCACCGTGTCGGCCATGGCCGTGATCTCCTCCGTCATCGGGTGACGGGCCGTGAGCAGCCCTTTCAGCACCGGGTACAGCGCCGGGTTCGGGCCGCTGTCCGGGCAGCAGGACCAGCAGGTCCCGCCGGACGTGCACAGCGAGTACCAGCAGCGGCAGCTCAATATGGCGGCTGGCGGGGGACCCCCGATTCCCCCGCCCGTGGCGTCGTTCACGTACTCCCCGCCGGCCCCGGCCGAGAACCAGACGGTGACGTTTGACGCATCGGCATCGCAGCCCGGGGACGTGAGCGCGCCGATCACCAGTTACGACTGGCTGTTCAACGGCGTCACGCAGGCGAACGGGGTGACCGTGACCTGGCAGATACCCGGCAAGGCCGGCAGCTACCCCGTCCAGCTGACCGTGACCTCTGACGACGACCAGGGGGACATAGCCTCCCAGACGATCACCGTGTAACAGGGCCGGGCAGGCCTGAGGCCCGCCAGGGTCTTGCGGCAGTAGCTCTGCTGTCGGTCGGTGCCGTACCTCCCCGGTGCGGCTAGTACCCCTGCTGTGTGGCCTGGCGGGCCCTCGTAATGGCGAGAACTTCATAACTCGCTGACGTGCCATGACGGCTGCCCGATCCCTGTAGATGTTGAGATCAGGAATTTGTCGTGGACTCGCTCAATGTAATTGACCGGTCACTGGCCGTCAAGCCGTCAGGACCTGACTCCCGTTCATATCTTGCGGCGGTGTCGCTTGCGCCTGATCCCGTGGATGGCGGGCACCTGCACGTGCTTGTGCCTGCTCAATCCGGAGTTGCCCATGTAGTCGGCCCGGTACTTGCCCTTGGGCTTGCCGGCCCGGTACTTGGCCTTGAGCGGGATCTCGCGAGGCCGCCCGGCCCCGTCCATGCTTCACCTCCTCTCGCGCTCGGCGGGGCGGGGGCATCATGGCGCTACAAAGCCGGTCCTCCTGGTCTGCTCTCGCAGGGCGCCCGGGGCTTCGGTACCCGGGCGGGTTCTGGCTGAGGCGGGCCGGCCGGCTCTCTCATCCCGGCCGGCCCGCCCGGACGCGGCACCCGGTCGTATCGCCCTCCCTTGGCCTTCGGGCGGCTCATCCCGGCGTCGGACCCGTTATCGTCCTCGCGGGGGCTCATCTTCATTACCTTCCCGCTACGGGCCGTGCCTTGCGGGCTATCGTATCACCGACTAGGGTTCATTGATTATGAGTGTTAAGGCGTTCACCGAGACCTGCGGCGACGAGGACTGCGTGTTCTGCTACCCGCTGGTCACCAGGACCGGCCGCGTGCTCACCGAGGACGACCTGATCGCCCTGGTTGACGAGGCCGGACGGGGCTACGACGTAAGCGGGCTGCGGGAGCTGCGGTCGGCTGTCGACTGCAGCTGCCGGTGCGGCACGACGCTGCGCCCCGGCTGCAGGCAGGGAGCGCACTGCGGGGACGAGGGCAAGGGCTGCCGGGCGTACGGCTAGCGCCCCGGGTCAGGGGCTTTCTCGCGGTTTGCAATACCAAGATTTATTGATATTCTTGGCGCAGATACCGACGAGAGGACACACCGATGACCGCCACCGTGGAAGAGCTGCGGGAGCTGCTGGGCAAGCAGGTCGGCGAGCCGGTCTTCACCGAGGGCATGACCCGCGCCGAATCCCGGGCCGAGATGGACTGCTGGCTGGCGGACTGCCAGGCACAGGGTGAACGGCTGGACGAGGAGCACCTGCTGCTCGGGATCGGCCGCACTGCGGCGATCTACATGACGCACGAACTCGTCTGGTCCTGGCAGAACGCCACGGCTGACCGGTGGTTCCGGGCGCTGCCCGAGCGGTACATGACCCCGGACAGCCTGGCCCGGCCGGACTGGGACCACAGCCATTACCCGCACGACGAGCACGGGCGGGTCGGCCGCCGGGTCACTACGCTGCAGCGGCCGGAACCGGCGCCGGACAGCGACGAAGCGCGGCAGATCGCGACGGTGCGCGCCATCCTGGCGGACACTGACCGCGAGGAGCAGCCATGAGCGCCCGCCCGCAGCTGAACCACGATGAGGCCAGGGTCCTGAGGGAGCTGGTCCGGCTGGGCGGCGAGGCCACCTCGAAACAGCTGATCATGGGGGTCCGCCATGTCGACGTGCGCAGGGCACTGCGGGGGATGGAGCGCAAGGGCCATGTCCGCAAGGGCCTGGACGCGGCCCGGAACGTCAGCTGGCAGCGCGTCTACCGCGAGCAGGTGACGCACGAGCTGGCCTTCGGCGTGGTCGGCGACCGCTACTGGGGGACCTGCAGCTGCGGCTTCCGGCGCTGGGCCCGCGCGGGCGACATCGCCGGCGAGGACGAGGCGCGCGAGCGCGTTTTCCAGCACTGCGCCCGCTGGCCCCGGCGCCGCTGGGGCCGGCAGGGCCCCATCGACATGACGCAGACCCGGCTGGCCCCGCCCGGGGCCGGCAGTACCGGTAAACCATGAGAGGACTGATCATGACCGACGAGACAGCGGCCATCCGCAAGGCGATGGTCGAATCCGGCCAGCCGCACGCCGACCTGGCTGCCGCCAGGGGCACCTGCGACTGGTGCGGCGAGAAGCTGCATGAGTCCGAGGGCAGGCTGCTCGCCCAGGGGGAGGCCGGGCTGATCTGCCGGGCCGGCCCCGGCGACGGCCTGTACTCGGCGCATCACGCCGGCGGCTGGTCCGCCGCCGAGCTGCAGGAGACCTTCGCCGTGGTCGGCTTCGCCGCCCCGTTCGTGGTGGCTGTCCGCCACAGCGACGACCGGAAGGGCACCCTGGAGTTCACCCACTCACCCCGCAGGTACTTCGGCTGGAAGGAAGACACGCCATGACCGGCGAGCCCGTATATCCCAGCCGGGAGCACAAGAACGAGGACCGGGCCGCGCGGCGCCGGGCCCTGGACCGGCTGGCGGCCATCGAGACCGAGGCTGCCCTCCTGCGCAGGCGGGTCGAGCGCGGCCAGACCGAGGGCGTGGACGGCGCTGCCATGGCCCGGCTGGCCGATGAGCTGACCCTCAACCTGACCATCATCGGCGTGCTGCGCGATACCCGCGCGTGGCACGCGCTCGGCCATCCTGAGGGGGCATGATGCCCGGCAGCGCGTACATCACTATCATCCCGGGCCTGCTCCGGGTCCGGGTCAGCAGGCGCGGCGTGCGCGCCGCGATCGGCCCGCGCTGGCTGCGGTTCCACTTCGGGCCCGGCGGCGAGGGCGTGTCGACCGGCGCCGGGCCGGTCACGTACTACCGGCCCGTCCGGCGCCGCCGGCGCCCGGCAAGGAGGCGATGATGAACTGGGAAGAGCTGTTTCAGCAGATGGGCCTGGCCGGCCGGACGTTCGGTGTAAGGACCTTCGGCGATAATACCGGCGAGCTGGAGCTGGCCGCGCTGGAGGAGGCCGAGCACGTCTTCGGTCCCGGCGTGCCGCTGGCCGTCGTGCCTGAATACCACGTCCACTGGCTGGACCTGGACGAGATAGAGATCACCGGCAAGCGGTATGGCGCCTATCTTCACGTGCTGGCCAAGACGGCGGCAGAACGCGCCTGACCGTGCTATCTTCCTTGATATGCCAGCACAGACGAACATCAATAAGAACGAGCTGCTCACCATCCTGGAAGCGAACAGGGCCAGGCACCGCGACGTGTTCCTGGCCGCCCAGGACGGCTACCGCCGCCGCGTCATCCAGGAGCTGGACCGGCGGCTGGAAGACGCCCGTGCCGGGCGCAAGATCGACCTGCTCTTCCGGCTGCCCGAGCCCGAGGACCACACCGCCGACTACGACCGCGAGATCAAGATGCTGGAGCTGGAGACCGGCATCACGGTGGTCCTGACCACCCGCGAGTTCGACCAGCTGGTCATGGACAACTGGGGCTGGTCCGGGGATTTCGCCCTGACCAGCTCGGCGTATGCCTCCCATGAGTGAGAGCACGGCTGTCACGGCCTACGTCCTGCAGTGCCGGCACCAGGGCTCGGACGCCTGGACCGACCTGAGCAGGCGCGACACCCCGGAGGAGGCTTTCGCCCGGCGCGATATCTTCCGGGCCGCCTGGGACAGGCCGATAAAGGAAGGTCTCCAGGGCCTTCGGGTGGTCCGCCGCGTGATCACCGACACGGTGATCGAGGACCCGCGCCAGATCCCGGAAACTGAGGAAGCAACGGCGGTGACCTGATGCTGGACTCGGCGAGGAAGATCATCAGCTACACCCTGGGGACTGCCGTGGTCCTGCTCATCCTGCTGGCCATCGGCGCCGCCACCCACCCGGGCGCGACCGGCGTCGCGGCGATCGGCGACGGGATCGCCCAGGTGATCAAGATAGGCGTTGAGCTGATCACGGCCTCGATCAAGGCGATTTCGGCGATCTGAGGGAAACCAGCCGGCGCCGTATGGCATGATCGTGCATATGCACGCGCAGATGCACGTGCAAGAATCGGCGGATCCCCGCCGGGCACAACGAAAGAGAGCAGCAGATGCTGGAAGACGGATGGAACAAGGCCGGCAGGAGCAACCCGAACGGGGCATGCCTGGAAGCCCGGTGGAAGAAGGCAGCGCGCTCGCAGGGCGCCTCCAACTGCCTGGAAGCCCGGTGGAGCGCGGCCGAGGCATGCTTCCCGGCCGACAACTGCCTGGAGGCGCGGTGGACCAAGGCCAGGGCGAGTGCCGCTGGCAACTGCCTGGAGGCACAGTGGGCCCCGGCGCAGGCAAGCACTCACAACGGACAGTGCCTGGAGGCGCGCTGGGCCAGCCCGAGCGCCAGCGGCAGCGAGGACATCTATCACAGCCACTGCCTGGAGGCGCGCTGGGCCAAGGCGACCGCGAGCACCGCTGCCAACGGCGGCTGCGTCGAGGCCCGCCTGGACGGCATCGTGGAGGTTCGCGACTCCAAGCACCCGGACGGCGCGATCGTGAAGATCACGCCGGAGGACTGGGAGGCGTTCCTGCGTGGCGCCCTGGCCGGCGAGTACGGCCAGAATGACCTGCCGCCGCTGGAGTTCACCGACGCCGAGTGGGAGGCGTTCCTGGACGGCGCGGGCAAGGGCGAGTTCGACCTGCCGCCTGTTCCGCCCGTCCCCTCGGTCTAGGCCGCCGTCTGGCTGAAGAAAGGTAAGCCTCTGGCCCTGGACCGAAGGTGCGCTGTCACGGCCAAGTGGGCGGAGTGAGGGGCAGGGAGCGCACGCCCTGCCCCTCTGCCATCGCACGGAGGAGGTGTGTGCCGTGAGCTTTGTCTGCGAGCACTGCCAGCAGAACCGGCACGGCGCGTGCCTCCAGCACGGCTGTACCTGCCCGCAGTGCCACGGCCCTGCCGGGCCGCACGGCACGCGCCGCACGGAGCCCTGGACGGCGAAGAAGCCGAAGCAGCCCAGGCAGCCGAAACGGAAGCGCTGATGCCTGCCGGGAAGGACCCCGGGCAAGGGCAAGCCGGGCAAGCCTCAGCCTCAGCGGCGCACCAAGACCGGCAGGCTGCGGCCCGAGGACGCGAAGAAGGCCGAGCTGGTGGACTGCCCGCGACTGGGCCGGGCGGGCCACGGCGCGGACTGCGCGCTGTGCCACGGCAAGGGAAAGATACCGGCGATCAAGTGAGCCCGAAACCGCGACCGCCCCGCAAGGGCCCGGCGCAGGCGCCGAAGAAGAAACGGAAGATCAGCGACTGCTGCGGGGCGAACGTGTGGTACGCAGCCGGCGCCCCGTTCTGCGCGGCGTGCCAGAAGCAGTGCCATCCGCGAGAGACCTGAACAGGAGGAGGCGGCGGCCATGACAGCTGCGTGGGAGCCGGGCCGGTGGTGGCGGATCGTCACGCCGGACGGCGCCATCTGGAGCGAGACCAGCGACGAGGACGAGGCCCGCGACGACGCGGCCCGCCACCCGGGGTACACCCTGTTCCGCCAGTGGCAGCGTACCGAGAAGGAATGGCGTCCCGCGTAGGGCCCGGAAGGGATGATGGGCAGGAAGTCCTCTCCCGATGCCAGGCTGCGCCAGGCCGCCGAGTACCTGGGCAGCCCGACCCCGTTCCTGCCCCGCGACCTGGCCGGGGTGCTGGCGCACTGGCTGGGCCAGGTCGAGCAGCGCCGCGCCGGGCACGTCCCGGTCGCGCGCCAGGACTATGCCGCCGCCCTGAAGATCGCCGACCTGGCCATCGCCCGGCACGGTGCTCCCCGGAAGGGGTGATGGGCAGATCCGCCGCGACCGCCGGGGCGCCCCCGGAGGACAGCCCCGGGTGGGCGCCCCTGATCGTGCTGCCCGGCGAGCAGTGCGACCACCGGGACTGCCCGAGCACCGTCCAGGTCAGCATCACGGTGCCGGGCGGCGTCCTCGGCTTCTGCGGGCACCACGGCCGGGAGTGCTACCGCCAGATGATCAGCCGGGGGATCCGGGCCTGGACGCCTGAGCAGGTCGGCGATCTGAAGGTCTTAGATTCTCTATAAACCTGCGGATTTGACTTCTCTAGGTTTATTGATATCTTAGTTCTCAGTCCCCTCCTCCAGCGCCCGCGACCGGGCCGGGAGGGGCAGAGGAGAACGACACCATGAAGGAAGTTTTGCTGCTTGCCCTCTGGGCGGGCATGGCCCTGGGCGGGTACTGGATGGGCAAGCCCCATGGCCGCCCCGTGCTCGGCGCGATGCTCGGGTTCTGGCTCGGGCTGATCGGCCTGGGCATCCTGGCGCTGGTCAACTGGCGCCGGCCCCGCAAGGCTGAGCCTGTTGTGCCCGAAGAGCCGTCCGTCCCTGACATCCGGGTTCCCTGATCACCTGGCCTGCCAGGGGCGCGTCCTGCGCAGTCCCCCGGACATTCAGCGGGTCCTGTGCGGGAGCGCGGCCCGGGACAGCCCCGGCGACCAGTTCCCCTGAGGAGGGAATCATCATGCGAATCCGCACCATCTTCGCCGCTGCAGCGGTGCCCGCCGCCCTGGCGGCCACGCTGCTCGGCGCCACCGCCGCCAGTGCGTCCACCGGCCCGAACGGCCAGACCGGCCAGCTGACCGGCAACAACGCCACCAGCTACGCTGACCCGTTCTTCGGCGGGGTCCAGTGCAATGAGACCGAGCACGCCAAGTTCGACACGGTGGAGTGCCAGTTCACGGGCGGCAACCCCGCCTTCGCACCGGGCTCGTCCGGCATCATCGGCTGGAACAGCGACTTCACCGGCAGCGGCCACAGCACGGGCGTGCTGGCCTACACCATCAAGCAGGACGGGTCCGGCTACACCGCCAAGGCCACCTACCCGAACGGCTGACCGAGCTTCCCCGTGCCGCGTGAGCGGGGGAGAGCGCCTGAGGCCCGGGGCGGCGCGATAAATCCGGGCAAGTGATCACGCAGTGGATAGACACACGGTGTCTCCTTTCGGAGGGGGCCCGCCGGCAATTGTTGGCCGGCGGGTCCTCTTTGACTTGCAGTATCAATGTTCATTGGTAAGATTGACCAGGAGGCCCCGGCTGACGGTCCCCCGCTCCCCAAGCAGCCGGGGCTTCCTGCTGTCCCGGGCGATCTTCCCGCCATCGGACTTGATGTGCTATATTCCTTGATATCCGCCGGGGCAACAGGGTCCCGGGCGGGAGTTTCACGTGCCACCGACGCTCAGCCTTCCCGCTGACTGGGCCCAGGGGTCAAACAGGGAGAGGGAAACAGTCATGTTCAGACTCAGGAGCCTCGCGACGGCCGGTGTGGCCGCCGCAGCTCTGTGCCTGGCGGTACCGCTGACGGCGAGCGCCCAGACGGGCGGCACCTTCGGCACCCGCACCGGGCAGGCCGGGTACTTCATCAACGCGCTCGGCACGAACTACCGGTCGCTGGTCTCCACGCTCGACATCACGCCGAACGCGGTGGACATCGGCCCCGGCACCAACGGGGCCATCGGCCAGCGGCTGTGCAACAACGCCAGCGGCAAGACGGCCGGCATGGGCATCCAGCAGAACGCCAGCCAGGGTACCTTCTCGCTGCTCTACACCGCAGGGACGCTCAAGGCCAACGGCGGCGACCCGTGCATCGACAACGGGATCCTGTCCGGCACGGTGCTGCACCCGCTGCTGACCGGCCTTCAGGTCGGCCAGGCGGTCACCATCCAGGAGGTCATCTTCCGGCACGACATCGTGTTCGCTGCCACTGAGTGGGGCGGCCCGAGCAACGGCCGGTCGTTCAGCGCCGAGCTGTCCTGCGGGGCGGTCAAGGTGTGGTACTGGACCGGCCAGGCGCACCACCGCCACCACCGGTTCTACTGGAGGGCGCTGAACTGCCCGACGTTCAATGAGCCCGAGGTGGGGGTCCAGCAGGACCTGAGCCTGGTCGGCGGTCCCGCGACCAATGACCTGGTTGACTTCGCCGGCGTCTACACCGACACGGTTCCGACCTGGAGCCCGAGCATCCCGTTCGGCGCGTACGCGACCGGCGGCACGCTCGCTAACCAGGGCACGCTGTTCGCCCTGGCCAGCTCCGGTACCGGTACGCCGCCGTGGCTGGTCGGGCCCGCCCGGACGGGCACCACCGGCCCGAACGGCGAGGGCTGCCTGGCGAGCCAGGCCTTCGCCGGCCCGCCGCCGCTGACGGCCGGAGGCCCGCAGTACGGGCCGCTGACGGACAGCACCACGGCAGCGTTCACCATCTGCTCCGCGACCAACATCGGCGCGTAGCCTGCAGGGGCAAGAGGGAGCCGGGCGGCGCCATCCACCAAGCCCGGCTCCCTCTTCCATGTTCCGGGATTCCCTTCCGCCGCCCGGCCGTATCTGCTATCTTCCTTGATACGCGCCGGGGCGACGGAGCCCCGGCGGGGGATCTCTGGGAGGGATTTTCATGAAGCTACGCAGGATCCTTGCTGCCCTGGCAGCGCCAGCACTCATCGCGGGGGCAGCGATGGCGATGTCAGCCGGGCCCGCGCTGGCCGCCCCCGGCAACGGCAGCGGCGCGGTCGTCATCACCGGCAGCGGCTGCACCGTCTTCGACGGCAACGGCGCCCTGGTGTTCGATCCCGCCGCGACGTTCCACGTCGTGCAGACGCCGAGCGGCAACATCCAGACCTACTGCTCCGGGTCTGTCACCCCGTCCAGCACCGGCCATGCGGTCGTGTACAACAACCTGGGCTGCGCCACCTTCGGCGGCAGCACCACCGACGCGAGGGAGACGGTCAGCGCCTCCGGTGCCTACAACCTGAACTGCAACATCAACCCGAGCAGCTAGGCGGTCGCCCGGATGAAGCTCAAGAACCTGCTCCTGATCGCCTTCGCCGCAGCGCTCAGCCTGGGGCTGTCCGTGATCGCGACCTCGGGCGCCAGTGCCGCCCAGTCCAACATCAAGATCCCGGCCGGCGCGCTGATTGACGTCGGCCCGGCCGCCCCGTGCGCGGCCGGCGACATCGTGATCACGGTGAAGTCCGGGCACGACAACGCCTCCGGTGATCCGGTCAGCGGGCCCTACCACGAGAACGCGACGATCGTGGGTGACGCGGCGCTCGTGGACCCGGCCACCGGGGCGGTGATCGTGCAGGGCGGCCACGCCAACGCGTGGTTCACCGTCAACATCAACCCCGGCGGCACGGTGGTCCAGCAGGACTTCGCGCATGCGGACTTCCCGGCTCCGGTCGGCCGCATCGACCTGTCCGGCAAGTTCACCCTGAACGCCAGCGGCGTTCCCGTCGTCAACAACCAGCGCGCTAGCTGCGGCTGAGAAGGAGAGGCGGCCATGACGGCCCTGACCAGGGCGAGCTTCGACTCGCCGCAGGAGACCCGCAACTTCGACCCGCCCGATTCCGGGCACCTGGAACTGGTCGCGGACGGCGCGGTCGGCCGGGCCACGTTCAACCCCGGCTGGCAGTGGTCCAAGAACGTGCGGCCGATCGCCGGCGGCGAGCTGTGCCAGCAGGAGCATGTCGGCTACTTCGTCTCGGGCCGGATGCGGGTCCGGGCGGCCGATGGCACCGAGATGGAGTACGGCCCCGGCGACTACGCCGAGATGGAGCCGGGCCATGATGCCTGGGTGGTGGGCGATGAGCCCTGCGTGGTGATCGACTGGGCCGGCTTTACCACCTACGCCCAGCCCGCCCGCTGACCGGGACCTCGGGGCCTTCTCAGGATGCCTGGGAAGGCCCTGAGGTTACTCTAGGTTTATTGCTAAAGCTTCTGCACTTTGCTATGGTAATTGCAGAGTGATCGATCGATTACGCAGGGAGGTTCTCATGGTGATCCCGGAGCCGCGAAGTTTCGCTAACGGCAACGCGCCGCCTGGAACACCGGGCACGTTCGACCCCTACGGCGGGTGGCCGAACCCGAACTACACGTCGTGGCGTGCGCAGGGAATCGGGGTGGCCGTCACCGGGATGTCGTGAGTTGCCGGGACGGCTCTAGTTCACTAAGATTATTGGATTCTCGAAGCTCGCGGCTCCCTGGAAGGTCGCGACAGCAGGGGCCCGGCACTCCCGCAGCCGGGCCCCTGCTCTATTCTCCCGCTTCCCCCGGCCCCGCCGTCTTATTCATTTCTGCTCAAGATTCATTGATACTGGCCTGCATGAGCAAGAGGATGACGCTGGTCGCCGAGAGCCGGGCGACCAACATCGGGGCGCACACCCTCCAGCGGGTGACCTACCGGCAGGAATACCCCGGCAGCAAGCGGGAGGCGCTCCGGTACCGGTGGGTGTGCTACGCGGCCTGCACCTGCAATGAGTACGGGCGCGTGCACTACTCCGAGTCCTCATCGAACAGCGCGGCGAGCATGGCACTGACCTACTGGAAGAGGGATCACCTTTACCTCGTGCCGCCCGCCGGGGAGACGGCGGTATTAGCTCGCGGGCCTGCCCCCGGAAGCAGGGAGGAGGCAGGCCATGACCACACCCGTCATCCCGCCCGATACCCGGGCCCCGGGATTCTCCGGGCACATCGGCGACCACAACGCGATCAGCGACTCGCTGAGCTGGCTGACGTCCCAGGTGCAGGTGCTGGGCCAGCAGATCGCCGGGTCGGTGCTGGCATCCAGCCAGCAGCCCGGCAGCTACACGCTGCAGTCCGCCGACCTGGGCACCGTGGTCGAGGTGAACTCCGGCCCGGCCGCCACCGTCACCGTGCCGCCCAGCACGGTGCAGTCCTTCCCGGTCGGCGCCATCGTCTGGGTCTGCGCGACGGGCTCCGGCACGGTCACCATCGCCGCCGGGTCCGGCGTCACGCTGCTGTCGGCAGCCGGCAAGGTGAACATCAGCGCCCAGTACGCCGAAATCAAGCTTCGCCAGCGGGCGCTGAACATCTGGGTGCTGTCCGGCTCGCTTGCCTGAGCTGACCCCCGGAAGAGTTGTGAGCATCGAGCAGCTGTCCGCCCCGCCCGTGCTGCCGCCGGCCAGCCCGCCGGTCGGCGGGCCCGGCCACACCGCTGACCACGCCACGATCACCCAGCTGCTGTCCTGGCTGGAGCAGGCCGTCACCGTGCTGCAGGGCCAGCCCGCCGCGTTCGCGCTCAACGGCGGCAACGCCAGCGTCATCCCGGGCGCCGCGACCGGCCTGGCCACGGTCACCGTCCAGGCGGTGAACCGCGACGGCTCGCCGGACATCCTGGACTTCTACTACGGCACCCAGAAGATCTTCAGCCTGAACGGCTACGGCGAGCCCCGGATCACCGCCGCCGCGCTCACCCACGTGGCCCAGATCATCTACGTGCTGGCCGGGCAGAGCGCGGATGCCTGGCAGGTGCTGTCCAGCTCGCTGGCCGTGCTGGCCCGGGTTGGCCCGAACGGCGCCGCGAGCTTCGCCGGGCCCGTCTCCCGCCAGGTGGGCGGCGCCCCGGCCGCCTGGACGCACTGCACCATGGCCAACGGGTGGACGGCGTACCTGGGCCGCACCCTGACGGTCAAGCTCACCAACGACAACATGGTGCAGATCAGCGGCGAGATCACGCCCGGCACCGTCTCGGACGGCATCGCCGTGGCCACCCTGCCTGCCGGGTTCGCGCCGGCCCGGCCCGAGCCTGTCCTGGTCGGCCAGCACAACGCGATCTCCGGCACGAACGGCTATACCGGGCCCTACCTGGAGGCCCAGGCGAACGGGAGCCTACTGCTGTGGTCCTTCGGCCCGTACGTCAACGGCGGGAACGCGCACATCGTCGTAAACGGCCGGTTCCCCTTGGACGCGAGCTGAGGGGTACCTGCCGTGCCTCGGCATGCCGTGACGTGACGGGCCGGGCCAGTCCTTGCCCCGCCATGCCGAGCCGCAGCTGCCTGCTCAGGTTACGTCCTCCTGCCCCGGGAAGGGGTAGGAGGCCCTGAATGTCAATCGACCAGATTCAGGCGATGACCACGGTTATCGTGCAGAATCAGACCGACAGCGTGCTGGTGATCGCCAGCGACCCGCGACGCACTCACGAAGTGAACTTCGAGGCTAAGGGCTCGCCGTCAGGCGGGGATTTCCAGCACATGCCGCCGGAGATCGTCCGCACGCCAGCCTTCGCCAGGCAGCTGAGCCTGGGCACCCTGAAGGTAGTCCAGGGCGAAGACGACCCGGTTGTTAAGGCCGCTCTCCAGCATCAGAGCGATGCCTTCTGGGCCCGCGCCGCCCAGGACAAGGCCGCCGCCCTGGACACCCTGGACGAGGTGGCCGACAACGACTACGTGGTGGTCAACTGCATCGGCCCCGGCACCCGGCCGGACGCCCCGTGCGGGGAGAACATCCCGCGCAAGAAGGAGCAGGCCGAGGCCGCCCCGCCGCTGTGCGACCGGCACGCCGGGCTCGCCGACAAGTGCGTCCGCCGGGGTACCGGGCCCTGGGTCCGGGAGGACTGATGTACCAGGGCCGCCCCGAGTCAGGCGCGATGACCGGCACCTATGACACCACCGACACGGCAGGGGTCTCGGCCCGGTACGGCCGGGTGCAGGACATCGCCCCTGTCTTTGACGAACCGGACCCGCCGGGTGATGACCCAGCCGGGCCCGCCGGATAAGCGAGGGAGGCGGAAGCTGCCTCGCGCCAGCGTCGATACGGTCGCGGTAATCCTCGCGATCTCTCTAGGCATAGCGGTAATCCTGGTACTTACTGCCGTAATTATCAGCGTAATTGACAGGACAGAGCCTGTGCAGACGCTGGGCGAGAATACAACGCAAATTCTTTCCGGCATTATCGGCGGAATTATCGGAATCCTGGGCGGATATATCGGGGCCCGCGTGCAGCAGCGCAGGGAACAAGACAAATGAGGAGGCACTGATGCCGGTACGCGAGAGGATCATCCATCCCGGCGAGGAATACGACGCCGACGAGCTGGAGCGCGGCGGAGAGGAGGCGGTGCTGGAGCAGGTTCCGGCCTATCCCGAGCCGCCTGTGGACGTGCAGGGCGAGCCGTGGGGCTGGACCAAGCCCGGCCCGAAGCCGCGAGGCTGGAGGAAGGACGGACGCTATGGCTCTGACTAGGGTCTGGACGCCGAGCCCCAATTACTCCGGCGGCAGCACCAAGCGGCTGCTCGTGATCCACACCATGGAGGGATTCACCGGCAGCAACGGCGCCTATGACTGCGCCAAGTACTTCCAGGGCAACGTGGGCGCTTCCAGCCAGGTCTGCATTGACAATAACCGGGGCAAGATCTGGGAATGCGTCAGCCGCTCCAATGGCGCCTGGACGCAGTGCAACTACAATTCCGTGTCGGTGAGCATGGAGCAGTCCGGTTATGCCTCCTGGTCGCGGGACAAGTGGCTCAACGAGCGGTCCAACCAGCTGCACAACGTCGCGGACTGGATCGCGGAGGAGGCCAAGAAGTTCGGCATCCCGATCACCCGGCTGAACGCCAGCCAGGCCCAGGGCAGCGGCCGGGGAATCTGCGGCCACCAGGATCTCGGCGGCACGGGCTGCGGGCACTCCGACCCCGGGGGCAACTGGCCCTGGGACAAGGTGCTGGAGTGGGCCGGCGGCTCGACGTCGGCACCGCCGCCTTCCGGCGGCGGCTCGGCCCCGCCGCTGCACGTCGACTACTTCGGCACCGACCACAACAGCACCTGCTCCGACGTGCGGCCGTGGCAGCAGAAGATGTACGACCGTGGCTGGCACGAGATGCTGGTGGACGGCGACTACGGGCCCATCAGCAAGGACATCTGCCTGAGCTTCCAGCGCGAGAAGGGGCTCTCGGTGGACGGCTACGTCGGTCCCGAGACCTGGAACGCCACCTGGAACGCCCCGGTCACCTAGGCGCGGCAGGGCAGCCCCGGGAAGGAAGGAGAGAGCGCCTAGGGAGGCACCAATGCCGGACAGCCAGGCGGGTTACTCGCCCGCAATGTCTAACCGGGACACGGAGACCGTCTACCCTCCGGTCGGCACGGCGCCCGGCTCGCCGGGCACGGTGACCCAGGCGCAGCAGGCTTCGGTCGCCGACACCACGGGCACCTCAGTCGCCGGCATCGGCGCGGCGCTGCCCGGCGGCTCGCCGTCTGACACCATCCCGTGGGCAGGCTCGGGCCAGGCCGGCGGGATGACCGGTCCCGGCCTGCTGCAGTGGTCCGGGTACACCGTCAAGGACGCGGGCAGGTCCGGCCCGCTCGGCTTCCTGCCCGGCCAGCCTGACTCCTCGGCCGTCTACGGCGGCACGCCCGGCACCGCGCCGGTCACCCCGGCCAGCCCCTACCCGTGGCTGCCGGCCAGCACGCTGCTGACCGGCACGCTGGACACCACCGTGGGCGGCGGCTCAGCGCTGACATCAGGGCTCGGCGTGCCGCCGGCCTACCGGGCCCCGGCCGCGATCGCGGGCTCGGGCGCCAGCGTGAAGGACACTTCACTGACCGACATCCTGGGCAACATGGTGAACGCGATGCCGCTGAACAGCGCGGCCTACGCGGCGGTCAACATCGACACGTCCTACGGCGGCTCCCCCTCGGCCCCGGCCTCGCTGAGCACCCAGACCGACACGTTCACCGGCACCTCGGCGAGCCCCACCCGGTACTACGCCACCCAGCCGGGCATCGTGCCCGCCTCGCTGATCGTCCGCGACGTCACCAACGCGAACCTGGTCCTGACCGCAGGGTCGGACTACACCGTGACCACGGCGCTAACCGGCCCGAAGACCAGCCTGTACATCACGCTGACGGTGGTGGCCCTCCGGTACACCGCCGGCGACACGGTGAGCCTGAGCTACTCCTACGGCAGCCCGCAGTACTACGACTCGAACCTGCCGCCCGTGCAGGCCCAGCCCGTCACCGACACGCTGTGGCTGTCGCTGGTCCCGGCGCAGCTGAGCGCCTGGGGCGTGACCACGGCCGCCGCCTCGCTGACCGTCTTCGACGTCACCCAGAACGCTCCCCTGGTCTACAACACCGACTACACGGTGCAGACCCTCACCCAGCCGTGGACCCCGGGCAGCACCTACAGCGAGACTCCGCTGACCACTTACACGATCAGCTGGAAGCCGGCCAGCACGGTCGCCAGGCTCGGCGACACCATCACGGTGACCTACAGCTACAACACCTCGGTGCCGGCCGCGCCGGGGATGGGCGCGACGACCTCCCAGACCGACAACATCGCCACCTTCAACGCCACCCCGGCCGCGCTGAGCAAGACCGGGATCGTGACGCCGCCCGCCTCGCTGCAGGTGGTCAACTTCCAGGCCGGGGCCAACCTGGGCAAGACCCTGGTGCTGAACACCGACTACACCGTGACGGTCACCGGCACGGGCTCGGCGCTGGCCTACTCGGTCACCCGGCTGGCGGGCAGCACGAACAGCGCGCTGAACGACAACGTGCACGTGACCTACAGCTACGGCAACGCGGCCTACTTCACCTCCGGGCCCCCGGTGCCCGGCGACAAGGGCGTGTTCCTGCCGTTCAGCCCGCCGTCCGGCACCATCCAGGTCGACTACTACCTGGTCCGGTCCTCCGACCTGGGCACCCAGTACGTGCCGGCGTCCGGCCAGCCCGGCATGTACGGCCAGCCGCCCGGCGGCTCCGGCGGCGCCACCCCGGGCCAGCCGGCCTACCAGTCCGACACGTTCACCGGCACGTTCACCTCGGCCAGCCCGGTCACGCTGTCCAGGACCGGCGTCATCGTGCCGCCCGGCCAGCTGATCGTCCGGGACCTGACCAGCACCCAGCAGGACCCGCTGCAGGCGACCGGCACGGTGCTGATCTACGGCTATGACTACACCGTGACCCAGGCGGGCACCGGGCCCTGGCTGACCTACCAGGTCCAGCGGATCGCCAGCTCGGTGAACAGCAAGAACGGCGACACCATCACGGTCGGGTACTGGTACGACACGATGGGCGCGGTCCCGCTGACCTACGTCGCCGACGCGATCACCACCGCCGCCCGGGTGGGCACGCTGCACAACGCCGACGTCGCCACCCCGCCCAGGAGCCTGATCGTCTGGGACTCGACCATCTCCAAGGCGCTGGCCTACGGCCTGGACTTCACCGCCGCCGCCTCGGGCACCGGGCCGGCCCAGACGGTGCAGATCACCACGATCGCCGGCGGCCCGGCCAATGCCGGGGCGGCCGACAACCTGACCGTCTACTACGGCTACGGCGTGGTGCTCGCCACCGTGTTCGCCCAGGGCATGCATCCCAACCCGCAGGGCTTCCTGCAGCCGGGCGGCACGTACAGGGCCTTCGGGCCCGGGTACCAGCTGTCGATCGCGGCGGGCAACCGGGCGGGCCTGGGCCCGTTCAGCAACTGGTCCGACTACGTGTACCCGCTGAACTACAACGCGCCGCAGCCCGGCGCCCAGGGCACGACCACGGCCGGGCCCGGCACCCTGGACCCGCGCAACTCGGTGAACCCCGTCTACAAGCCGGACGGCACGGTCAAGGCCGGCACGGGACTGGGGCCGTGACCGTCAGCTCGATGCGAGGAAGGCGGTACCGGCCATCGCTACTTATTCGACCTACCTGGGTCTGAAGCTCAACAGCGCGACCGATCCCTTCCTGCTGTCCGACTTCCTCGGCAACTGGACGATCCTGGACGGCTCACCGGGCATCTACGTCTGCACGTCCACGGCGCGGCCCGCCTGGACGGCCGCCCAGGCCGGCCGGCTCATCTTCATGACCGACTACAAGTGCCTGAGCTACTGGGACGGCACGCAGTGGCAGGACTGCCGGGACGCGGCCCCGGTGTTCGCCGCCGGGGCCTACCTGAACGCGAACGTCGCCAAGGGCACCACCGGCAACTACACGCTGGTCAACCTGACCAGCCCGCGCACCTGCTCGCTGACGATCGCGGTCACCGGCACGTACCTGTGCGCGGCTAACGCCAACCAGGACCTGTGGCAGCGGGTGCTGGTCGACGGCGTGGGCGGCACCGGCAACCAGCTGGGCGGCTACCGCGAGCAGCTCCGGTTCACCGCCTCCGCCGGAGTGTCAGGCCAGGCCGGCCTGTGCGCGACCAGCCTGCAGGTGGTCACCGGGATCACTGCCGGGACGCACACCATCGGCCTGGCGGTCGACGTCGGCACGGCCGGGACCGTCCCGATCAACGTCGTCGGGGCCAAGGCGATGGCCTGGATCTCGGTCACCAGCGCGACCAATAGCCTGTAGCCATGACGGTCATCCAGCCTGACCTGGCGGACTGGCGGGAGCGCCAGTACGTACCGCAGTACTCGATGCCGCCGCTGCAGCTGCAGATCCACGTGGCCGGCCAGGTGGCCGACCCGGACGGCCAGGCGGTCACCGCCCAGCTGCTGCTGCAGAACAAGGACGGCACGGTCGCCCCGGTCAACAGCTACACGGCCGCCTGGCTCGGCACCGGGCTGTACCAGGTGGTGCCCAGCTCGGCCGACACCTCCCGGCCATCCGACGCCGAGCTGGTCTGGGCCTACTCGATCTCCGGCGCGCCGCAGCAGTACGCGGGCCTGCTGGTCATCGGCTACGCCAACCCGGCCTACGACAACCTGCCCGCCTCGATGCAGGAGCTGGTCGAGTTCGTCTGGATCCGGTTCGCCGACCTGATCGACTCCCCGGCCGGCGGGCCGAACATCATCGCCACCCCGTACTTCCAGGCGCACTGGAGCCGGGGCCGGGTGTCCCAGCTGATGACCATCGCGCTGGGCAAGATCAACGCGATCGGCCAGCCGTGGTCCAGCTACACGGTCGACGGCGTGGGCGGCGCCCTGTTCCCGGTGCAGCTGTGGGGCGGCCTTCTTGGCACGTACACCTACGTCGAGTGCGTCAAGCACCTGATCCGGTCCTACGTCGAGCAGCCTGCCGTGGTCGGCTCGGGCTCGATCACCCGGCTGGAGCGCCGGGACTACGCCGAGCGCTGGCGGGCGGTGCTGCGCGACGAGGAGGCCGAGCTGAAGTCGCTGCTCGATGTTTTTAAGATAAGACATATGGGTTTGGGCAACCCCCGAGTATTGGTCTCGGGTGGAACGTATGGGAGATACGCGCCCACGCGGATCGCCGGCAGCGTCGCTGCTAGGCCCCGCATGTGGGCGCGGTGGAAACGTGGTACTAACAGGAGCTGCGCCGAACCGCAGCATGGCAGCACCACGATGAAATACGCTTGCCCTCATGACCGGTCAAAGTCCAGGGGGCAAGCGCGCCCTCATACTACCGTCCGAGGTCAGGGAGAAGTTCGAGCGCAGCGTAGACCGTTCCGGCGGTCCTGCTGCCTGCCATCCTTGGACAGGCTCGATCGATCCCAGCACCGGCTACGGCCAGCTCAACTGGCAGGTCCTCGGCGGTAAACGCCGGGTCCATGTCGTGGCCTGGGAGCTGGAGCACGGCGAGGAAGTTCCGCGCGACCCGGCTACCGGGCGCAAGCTCGATGTCGACCACACATGCCACAACGGGGACACCAGCTGCCTAGGTGGCAAGCGGTGCTGGCACCGGCCCTGCTGCAACGGGGCGCACCTTGAGGTCAAGCAGCCGCAAGCCAACAAGGATGCCGCCGATGAGCCCCGGGCCCGTGGCCGGTTCCGCACGCACTTCGACTGCGGCTGCCTGATCACCCCGGAGAACACCTACGCCATCGCCCGGTCGGGCACGCGCAAGGGAAAGCCCAGGCCGCCCGAGCGCAGGTGCAAGAAGCACGAGCGCCTCAAGCAGCAGGCGGCAAGGTACTAAGGTTTATTGATACTTGCGGCCCGGAGAGGGCCTGTGCGGGCCTGCCGGCGGCCGGCATCCGGTTACAGCGGCCAGGCCGCCACGGCCCCGCAGCGGCCTCCTGGGGCCCGCCCGGGGGCCATTCCGGGGCGCCGCCCGTGAGCCGGCGTCAGTCTGACT
>Ga0318516_10000019_pt1 | contig 28460 bp, 26 predicted proteins | sample GRESIP176b2f20_FD_202501 | JGI IMG/M metagenome (GOLD analysis project Ga0318516, IMG submission 202501) | Tropical soil microbial communities from Luquillo Experimental Forest, Puerto Rico - GRE.SIPMG.176b2f20 | ecosystem: Environmental > Terrestrial > Soil > Tropical forest > Bulk soil... | reverse complement strand
CGTTGTGCGACAACGCCCCCGACTCACCCTCAGTGGTCGCCGCAAGGCCGCGCAAGCGCGGTGGCAGCAGAGGGATCCCTGTAGCCACCGGCGTCGTTGCCTCATTCGACGTTTGCTGTCAGGCGCTCAACGGCATCTGAACGCCGCACCATGGCAGCCGGAATCCGCCTTCGCTCAGACCGTAGCCGACGGTTCCGTCGCCCAGCTTGAACTCCATCATCTGCTCGCACACCACAAACGTGTCCTGTGGGAAAACCCAGTTGAAGACCGGCGTCGCGGAGAACGTGAAGTGGCGACCGAGTTGGTCCTCGAACGCCCACCGCATCGAGTTCACCGAGAATGTGTCCGGCGAGTAGTCGATCGATTCCGTTATGTGTTTGACCCCAAGCCACCGTGAGCCGTCGTAGAACATCCGCATGTATGAGCTGGCGCCGCTGGTCGACATGCCGTGGATTCCGGAGAATGCCATGCCGTTGTCGAAGACCGGCCAGGCCAGCCGATAGTGCTGCAGCCCATCCCAGTTGCGGGTACCGGCGGCGATATCCCGGAAACCCGTGCCGGACAACGCGACACGGTTACCTCGAATGATGACGTAGCCAGTCACCGAACACGGTCCCTCAAGGTGGATGTTGGCCATCTCGCGCGCGAACGTGCCTTCGGTGTCCCGGGTCATCGCTATGCAGTCGGCCAGCGGGACGGTGGAACGCCAGTCGAGTTCGAGACCGAAGTCCGCGTCGGCGAAGCTGATGTGCGTCAACTCCAACGGTTCGACGGCGCGCACCGTCATTCCGGCGAGCTGTACACCGCGGTCGGGTCGGGCGTCGGTGTAGGGCAGGTTGAGGTTGGTCCTGGCGAAGACGGGTTGGCCGTCGGCAAATACGATCAACCAGCTGTTGGCCTGTTTCCGATTGGGCAGCAGGCCGATCCGGATCAGACAGCCCACTCGCGTCGCCGGGTCATAGGCGTTGTAGTAGTAGCTCTGGCTCCACAGATCTTGCTCGGGGTCAACGACGAGCCCTTCGTATTTCGCCCAGTCAGTCATTTGGTCACCAGCCCGGAAGTCAAAGGAAGAAGCAAAGATTCGATCGTGGGAAGTTCCTCGGCGTCGGGTTCGAAGCCCTGGCTGCGGGTCCACACGCGGTCACGCAGGATCTCGCCGCGCGAATGGTCCAGCACGACGCGGTGCACATCGGCGCGATAAGCCCGCGCGCAGTCGTCGGTGAACACCGCATCAATCACGTGGTCTAAGGCTGTCCGGATCGCGCGTGCCACCGTGACGAGGTCGGTGGGATCGGCGGTCGGCCGTGACAGCAGCTCGCGGCCAGCCACCGCTGACGCGGTCAAGGCGGACGATGCGTCGGCGACCGTCCCGGTGCAATCCTCGAGTGCTGCGCCGAGCTCGTCTGCGAAGGCGACCATCCTGGTCAGTTCGTCGCAGTCGAAGCGGTACTGCAGTGGCAGCTGTTCGGCCATCAGCATCAGGGTGCCGATGACCAGGCGACATTGTTCCTGCGCCAGCGCGTTGAGCGGATCGACCGCGGGTAGGACAGTGTCGACCATCGCCTTGGTCATGGTTTGCAGCTGGATCTCGTAGCGCATGAGCATGTCATTCGCCTTTCTCGAGCAGTTGGTGAATTTCGTGGAGCATGGCGCCGCCGATCCCGGTCAGCCACATGACGGTGATGTCCTGGTGTGTCTTTGCCCCCCGAGCGATCCGGTAACCGGTACCCAGGGTGAGCACGGCAAGGCAGAACGCATTGAAGACGCTGTAGTAGTGCAGGCGTTTCGGGTCAACGCGCAGCCCCGATGCCCGCTCGTACTCGGCGTAGAACTCGTCGGTCGGCATCAGGCCACTGGCCAGAAAAGTTCTGCCGTCCTCGGCGAGGTGACCGAACGCGGGCGCGGCAATCCACGCGAGATCTTGATGGCGATCGCCTATCCGGCCCAATTCCCAGTCCAAGATCGCGGTGACGTGCGCGTCGTGCTCGGTGAACAGATAGTTCCCGGTGCGAAAGTCGCCGTGAACGACGGAGAGCCGTTCCACTGCGGGCATGTTTTCGCGCAGCCAATGCGAAGCGACGCGAATCAAGGGAATGTCCTCCCCACAGTCCTCGTCCCACACCCGGCTCCACCAGTTGATGGCCCACTCGACGCTTTGAGTGCCGAGAGCCGGGATGTCGAACGCGGCGAGGTCTGCGGCGGCGAAGTCGAAAGTGTGGATCGCGGCCAAGTGGCGGACCACCTGGCGCGCCAGCGGGCCACGAAGCTCCGGACCCAGGTTAGTGCCCAGCCCCGAGACTCCCACCGAGCCCGATGATGGTCGCGTCGTGCCCGCCACCAGGCCGTATACCAAGCCCGGGTACGGCAGGTAGTCGGCGTGTGCGTCGAGCCAGTACACGGGCGGGACGGGCACGACACCCTCGAAGGCCTTGATCAACTGGTACTCGCGCAGCCGGCTGGTCTCGACAATCGATTCAGCTGGCTCCATCCGCAACACCAGCGGGGTTTGGATCCGCCCGGCGTGTGGCCGGACCCACTCGAGGGTGAAGGCCATTTGTAGTTTCGATGCGCCGCCGCCCAGCCAGCGGGCGTCGGAGATGATGAACGGCTCCTCGAGCCGATCGTCGAGCAGCGCGGTGACGCCGGCCTTGAGTGTGTCGAGGGCCGGCGGCGAGTAGCGGCCGGTGGCGCGGTTGCGCAGCCGTCGGGTCAGTACCCGGTCGATCTCCGATTCTGTGGGATACCGCCTGCGGAGATGGTCGATCCATGGCGCGGTGGGGGCGTCCTTGTCGACGGCGTGACGGTGCGCCTGCGCGATCAGGGAAGTCGCAGTTGAAACCATGGTCCAATCGTGCAGGTCAGACTTCCTGCCACCTATAGCCGCAGCGCCCAGCGTTCACGCCGGCGGTTGTCTATGGCCTGCATCACTCTCTGCAGTCAGTGTGGCGCATGATGCGATTTATCTATTTGCGCCTATTCTCTTATCCTTGGTTGGAAGGATTCGCGAATCAACCGAGCACTGACGACGTATGCTGCAGCCATGCGGGCCAGCCTGGATGACCCGGAACCGGGGCAAGCGGCCGGCGACGAAACGGCGGCTGAGACCACGCGGCGTTGTGCACGCGGCATGATGCTGCGCTCCGGTGAAGTCGGTGCCGAGATTTCGACGCAGATCCTGGCCAACGTGGCCGGGCTTACGCCGAACGGATCCGCGGAAGCCGTCAAGGCGCTGCGCGAGAGTACGGATCAGAATGTCGGGGCGATATTCGCCAGCCTCGCATTCGGCGTTCCGGCCGACGCGGCCGAGCCGCCTTCCGGAACCCAGGATCTGCTGCGTTATACCGTCGCCGAGGGCGGCGAGATCACCGCCCTGCTGAGGGCCTACCGGTACGGCCACGCGCTGCTGTGGGAAATATGGAGCGACCACGTCGCGCAGCAAGTCACCGATGCCGCCCGGCTGCGCGACGTGCTGGCGATGTCGTCCAAGCACATCTTCACCTTCGTCGACCGCTCCTGCGAACGGCTGGTCACCGACTACCACGACCGCTACGGCGGGCGGTCGCGACCAGGGCCGTCCGCCGCCGAGACCATCCGAGACCTCCTGCTGGATGACACACCGGTCGACGAGACCCTGGTCTCCGCCGTGTTGCGGTGCGACATCCGCGGATACCACGTCGCGCTGGTGCTGTCGCCGCTTGCGGCGGGTGCCAATGTGCAGGCCGCCGCCGACACACTGGCCCGCGCCGCCGACGCGGCCTCCGTGGTGACGCTGCCGGTGGGCGACGGCACGTTGTGGTCATGGCTGAGCTGGCGCCGCCCGCCCGACGAGAAGCGACTCACGCGCATGCGCGATACGCCGACGACGGACGTCGCGGTGGGGATGGGCGAGGTTGGTCATGGACGCACGGGATTTGCCCGATCCCATCAGCAGGCGCGCGACGCCGACCGGGTCGCCCGGCTGAACCGCAATGTGCGCGGCGGTGTGGTGCGCCACCGGGATGTCGAACTCGCCGGTGCGCTCTGCTGTGACCTCGGCGGCGCCCGGCGGTTCGCCGAGGATCGCCTCGTCACGCTGATCAATGACGATCCGACCACCGAGAGGCTGCGCGAGACGCTCCTGGTCTACCTCGACAACGGCTGCCGGCAGTCGAAGGCCGCTGAGATCCTGCACGTCCACCCCAAGACCGTCAGTTACCGGCTCACGCAAGCCGAGGAACTGCTGGGCCGGCCGCTCACTGACAATGTGCTGGAAGTGGGTGCCGCGCTGGTAATCGCGCAGACTCTACAGGCGAGTCGGCCCCGATGGGGCCGGCCCTGAGCGGATGCCGACCGCGTGGCGGATGCGCCTTACTCGTGTCCCGGTCGCAGGTAGCCGCTTGACCCTGTGATGTTTTGGAGCATGACGCGAGTGCATCCGCGCCCAACTTCTTCCGTTGGAACTAGGACGATCCGTTATCCGCTGTTGCGGCGGGCAGGTGCATAGAGGGTGTTCCACACGACGCTGGTGTAAGCCTCGGCCAGTCGCTCCCGGCTCGAGCGCGACTCTGCGCGCACCATCCGGTGCAGGCCGCGTTCGGCCATCCATTGCAGCCAGTACGCGGTTTCGGCGGCCGGCAACGAGGGGTCGATGAACCCGTCGGCTTGCCCGGCTTCTATGTGCGTCCGCAGTCCGTCGATGTAGCGGCGCATCGCGTCATCGACGGCCTCGCGCACACCCTGGTCGGTGCCGATCGCTTCGTGAGTGGCAGCCATCAGCTCAGGGTGCGCACGGTAGGCGTCCATGATTCGTTCCAACGCGGCACGCACCTCTCCCTTGGTTGCGGTGTCGTCCAGCGACCACCACGCTTGCGCCGCCGCGAGGATGACTTGGGTGAACTCGGCGTACCAGATGCGCAGCAGGTTGGTTTTGTCAACGAAATAGGCGTAGAACGTCGAGCGTGAAATTCCCGCCTCGGCAACCACGGTGGCGACATTGATGTCCGAGTAGGTGGCTCCAGAACGCAGCTGCTGTTCCACGATCGACAACACCTGCGCGCGCAGCGCATCGCGGCGCGCCTGACCGTGTTTCTGGGCGGTTCCCGCGGCTGTCATTCCCTCACACTAGAAGGCGGTGCTTTGGCGGGCGAGGATGTCCTTGGCGATCACGCGTTTCTGGATCTCCGCTGTTCCGTCGGCGACAAGGTAGGCCATGACGTCGCGGAAGCGTTGTTGCAGCGGGAATTCGGTGGCGTAGCCGAGGTTGCCGTGGATTTTCATCGAGGCTTCGATCGCGTCTTTGGCGATCGTGGGTGGCCACCATTTGCTCATCGAGGCGAGTGAAGTGTGGGGCTTGCCTTGTTCACGCAGCCACAGCGCGCGGTAGCAGAGCCAGCGTGCCGCTTCCAGGTAGGTGGCGTGCTCGGCGAGCGGGAAGGAGACCCCTTGATTCTCGGCGATCGGTTTACCGAAGGCGTGCCGCTGTGTCGCGTAGACGGCGGCTTCGTCGAGGCTGGCCTGAGCGGCTCCGAGGCACATAAGACCCAATGCGGCGCGGCTGAAGTCGAAGTGACTCATCACCGCGTGGAATCCTCTGCCCGGTTCGCCGATCAGATGTGAGGTCGGGACGAACACGTCGTCAAGGTGGATCGAACCCCATCCCAGCGGCAGGCAGCCCATGCCGGGCATGTGGTGCACCGTGACCTTGTCCTCATCGAGCGGTACCAGGTAGCAGCTGACTCCGGCCGAGCCCTTGGTGCCGGGCTCACGTGCGTAGACCAGCGCGGCGGAAGAATGCATGGCCCAGGAGATCGCGGTCTTCTCGCCCGTCAGCGTCCATCCGCCCTCGACCGGACGCGCCACGGTTGCCAGCCCTCCGGCGTCGGAGCCCGAACCCGGTTCGGTGAGGGCGATCGCGACGTTTTCCCGGCCTTCGATCATCGCCGGCAGATAGCGCTGTTGGACCTCTTCTGTTCCGTGCATCAATTGCGAGCCGATGAGTCCAATCTGCACGGGCGCGGAGGCGACGTTCACGTCTCCGTAGGCAAGGGTTTCGGTGGCAAGCCCGAGCGTCACCGGGTCCTCGGCACCGGTGCCGCCGTACTTCTCCGGCAGCCCGATTCCCAGGACACCGAGATCGCCGAGCTGGCGCAGGAGTTCGAACGGAAACTCGGTCGACGCCGCGCGGTCCCGGTAGCCCGGGAGCAGAACCTTGCGAGAGAAGTCGGCAAGCGTCTGCTGAAACGCAATCTGATCGGAAGTGAACTCGAACGAGATCAATTTGGTGCCTCTCTTTGGTGTCGCGGGCGCGAAAGTGTCGCTGGCGGCGACGTATTCGTCGACGATCATCGGCGCGACGATCGGCAGTGCCCGTGGTGTCCCGGGTTTGCTTGCTGAGCCGACCAATTCGCGTTTCACAGCAAAGTATACACAGATGTCTGGACGCGTGTCCAGACATCTGTGTAGCCTATTCTCCAGGCGGCTCCTAACTGGCAAAGCGATACTTGACTGTTTCGGTCTGACCATTTTAATGTTTGTGTGTGATCCGACCGGAGGGAACACAGGTGATCGCTCCCGGCAAGTTCTCCTACGAGTCCGCCGACGGCAGGCGGCTCGCCGGCTATCGCTGGGCCCCTCAGGGTGGCCAGTCGAGCGCGGGGGTCGTCGTGCTGGTCCACGGCATGGGTGAGCACGTCCGCCGCTACGATCACGTTGCCGACGCGCTCACCTCGTACGGGTTTGTCGTGTACGGACATGACCATCGGGGACATGGCGCCTCCGTGGCTGCCACCGATCCACCGGGTCACCTGGGACCCAACGGGTGGTGGGCACTGGTCGACGACCTGAATCTGCTGATCGCTCGAGCGCGATCAGATCATCCCGGCCTGCCGGTTGTGATGGTCGCTCACAGCATGGGTTCGTTTGCCGCTCAACAGTTTCTGCTCGACCACGGCAGCAGCGTGGATGCGGTCGCGCTCACCGGAACCGCGGCCGTGGATCTTCTGGAACCGGCCTTAGACCTCTCCGGAGACCTGGAGCTGTCCGCCTTCAACGCCGCATTCCACCCCGCGCGAACGGATTTCGACTGGCTCTCCCGCGACGAGTCGATCGTCGACGCCTATATTGCCGATCCACTGTGCGGATTCGGAATCGACACCGCGTCGCTGAAAGACATGTTCGCCGGCGCCCGACGACTGGCCGACCCCGCCGAGGTGGCACGCATTCCCCGGGACCTGCCGCTGTATGTGGCGGTGGGATCAAAGGACCCAGTCAACGCCGGGCTCACCCTGCTGTGGGCGCTGGTGGACCGTTACCGCGCCGCCGGACTCGACGATGTTACAGTTCGCGTCTACGACGAGGGCCGGCATGAAATCCTCAACGAGACCAACCGGGCGGCAGTGATCGACGACCTTGTGCACTGGCTGCGCCGGGCTTCACAGGAAAAATCAACAACCACGAGGATGAACCGATGACCGACGACCGTGCGACCGACATTCCACCACCCAAGGGTCTCGACACGTCTACTGCGCTGATCGTCGGAGGCACCGCCGGCATTGGGTTGGCCTCGGCTCGGGCACTCGCCGCGGCCGGCGTCCCACGCATCGTGATCGCCGGCCGCAATGCCGAGCGGGGCCAACTCGCCGCAAAGTCGATCGCCGAACTCGGCGCAACCGCGCACTTCGTCGTCGGCGACGCCACCGATCCCAGCGCCGCGGCCGCCATTGCGGCAGAGGCCGATCAAATCCTGTCGGGCATCGACATCATGATGTGCAGCACCGCCGCGGACGTGCGGCCCGAGCTGTTCATCAACATCCCCACAGCCGAGATCGGTCGGATGCTCACCCAACTGGCGCTGCCATCGATGCATATGGCCGGCGCGGTCCTGCCGGGCATGCGCAATCGCCGAAGCGGCGTCATCGTGAACGTGGCGTCCGACGCGGCCAAGACCGCCACGCCGGGCGAGACGGTTATCGGCGCGGCAAAGGCGGCCATCGTGATGTTCACCCGAACCATCGCCATCGAGGAGAAGCGGTACGGCATCCGCGCCAATGTGCTCACGCCGTCCCTGGTGTACGGCACCGCCTCGACCGAACGCATCACGGCCGACGGGTTCAGCGGCAAGCTTTTCGCGCGAGCGGCCCAGCAAGCACAGTTAGGTGTGCCGACGGCCGACGACATCGCCGCGCTCGCGGTGTTCTTGTGCGGCCCAGCGGCGGCGCGGTTGACGGGGCAGGCCATCAGCGTCAACGGCGGCATCTCCGCGGCATAGTCAGCGCCAGCAGACGCAGAATCGCACGAAACCGCAACGCGGAGTGCGATTCTGCGTCTGCTCACGCGTTGCGCGTGTCGGCGCTAGAAGTAGCGCGGGAACCGGCTCCAGTCGGGATCCCGCTTCTGGAGGAACGCGTCGCGGCCCTCGACCGCCTCATCGGTCATGTACGCGAGCCGGGTTGCCTCCCCGGCGAAGAGCTGCTGCCCCACCAGCCCGTCATCGAGCAGGTTGAACGCGTACTTCAACATCCGTTGCGCCTGCGGCGATTTCGCGTTTATCTCGGTTGCCCACTGCAATCCCACGGTCTCCAGCTCGGCGTGGTCGACGACCTCGTTCACCGCGCCCATGCGATGCATCTGCTCGGCCGTGTAGGGCCGGCCCAGGAAGAAGATCTCACGGGCGAACTTCTGGCCGACCTGGCGAGCCAAATACGCGCTGCCGTAACTGCCATCGAAACTGCCGACATCGGCGTCGGTCTGCTTGAAGCGCGCATGCTCGCGGCTGGCCAGGGTCAGGTCGCAGGTGGAGTGCAGGCTGTGCCCGCCGCCTGCGGCCCACCCGTTGACCAGGCAGATGACGACCTTGGGCATGAACCGGATCAACCGCTGCACCTCCAGGATGTGCAGTCGCCCGGCGCGGGCGACGTCAACAGTGTCCGCGGTGTCTCCGCTTGCGTACTGGTAGCCGCTGCGGCCCCGGATGCGCTGATCTCCTCCGGCGCAGAACGCCCAAACACCGTCTTTCGGCGACGGCCCATTGCCGGTCAGCAGCACCACCCCCACATCGGGGGACATCCGGGCGTGATCCAGTGCGCGATACAGCTCGTCGACGCTGTGCGGCCGAAACGCATTGCGCACCTCCGGCCGATTGAACGCTACCCGCACCGTGGGCTCGGTGATGTGGCGGTGATAGGTGATATCGGTCAGATCGGCGAATCCGTCCACCGGACACCACGCCGAAGCGTGAAAAGGATTTCCGCTCATGGCTGCCGGCCGCGTCGCCGAGGCACGGTTCTGGCCTCCTCCATGTAGAGGGCGATCGCCTCCGACCGATTGATGGCGCCGATCTTGCGAAGGATCCGCTTCACATGCGTCTTGACCGTTTCGATCGTGATCACGAGTTCGTCGGCGATCTCGGCGTTGGAGGCTCCCAGGACCAGCCGTTCGAAGACTTGGCGTTCGCGGTGTGACAGCGTGGCTGCAAGCGCCGAATCGGCCGCGATCTTCGGGGGCTCCACGCGAGTGTCGTATTCTTCTTCCAAGCTGATGGCCGCTGCGGCAATGCGGTCCGCTTCCTCTGTCAGCCGCGCCGCCGCGCGCGCGATCGAGGTCCGCTGTTGTTGCACCCGTTCGGTATTCAGCATGCGCTCGTGGAGCAGCGAATACGCCGAGGCGAACGCATCCAGCACATCCACGTCATCGGCACTGACTCCGTCGTCACTGTGACGGCCGACGTGAATGAGTGCGACCACCCGCGATTTCGCGATGACAGGCGCGACGAGATAGTTCTCCGAACCGAGGAGCTCCTGATATCCAGGCGAGGCGGGCATGTCCGCCGCGTTCGTCCGGGTGGTGTCGCGCTGGCGAATACAGGCTCGCTCGGCGGCACAGTCCCGACGCCGCATCACGGTGGGGCCGCCAAGGCCACGGACCGATTCCTCGACGACGAACCCGTCGTCTTCGACGAATGACAGCAACGCGCTGTCGAAGCCGAGCACATCGCAAAGTTCGGTACAGGCTTGGCGGCCGAGCCCTTGCAGCGATCCGGCCTTCTTCATGCGGCGGATGCCGGCGGTCAACGACCGCACCACATCGACGCGGTCACCGGCTCTCATCTGACGCGCTTCGACCTGCGCTTGCAGGAAATCTGTCAGGAGGCTCTGCGCGATCGCTGACCCGGCGTCGTCACGGGCGCTGCGGTCGCGGACTTCCAGTCGCTGGGTCGTGACGGCCGACATGGTGATGGCCTCGTCGAGAGTCGTCGCGTCAGCAGACCGCGAGATCCCGAACGCGCTGCACAGCTGTTCATCGAGTTCGTTGAGCCGAGCCACCATTGCGCGGGTGTTCATCGTGGCATCCCGTCGTCAAGCGCTGGCGAGGCCGCCGTAGGTCGCCACCGCCGCTGCCCTGCTCGACGTATTGAGCTTCTTCGCAATGTGTTTCAGGTGGGACTTCACGGTCCCTTCGGAAATTACCAGGCACCGGGCGATCTGACCATTGGTGGCCCCGGTTGCCACATGCGACATGATCTCCCGCTCGCGTGAGGTCAACACGGGCAAGTCGGGTTGACCACGCCGGTAGAAGGCATCCTGTCGCAGTCCCGGGACCACGCCAGGCAACGACCACAACACCGACCGGCCTGACCGGCTGAGCAGTTCGTCGACATTGCCGCACAGATTCTCGACTTCGCTGCGCTGTTGTCCGGCCTTCTCTTCTAATGCCGCACTCTCGAACGCCACAGACAGACACTCGGCGAAGGCCTCCAACTGCTCGAGGTGGTCCATCGTGACTATTCCATGGGGTTCGGGCCGGTCGGCATGCAGAATCCCGATTGCCCTGCCCTGAACGGTGATCGGGGCGGCGATATAGCCAAAGGAGCCGGAGACCTCGACGAGCTCCTTGAACACGCGCTTGTCATCCATCGGCGACGGCGCAAATGCGCCGCACCGCTTGCGAACAATCTCCGTCTCCAGCGGAGCGTCCGCCAGCTGGATGTAGCGGTCATGTACATACTCGAGGAACTGTCGCCCGTGGGGATCAGCATTTTCCTCTTCGATGTGCAGGTGCTGGGGCAGCCACAGCGAACCCCGCACGGTGGAGATCAGGGTCCGCGCGAACGCCAACTCCCGGCTCAATACCTCTGGAGCGGCGTGGATCATTTTGCACGGCGACAGGCCCCGTAGGTACCCCAGCGCTTGACGGATCTCCGACATGGATTTGAGCCGGCGCGCCAGATCGTGGTCGAGCAACTCACACTGCAACCTCAGGATCGAGACCAAGATTTCCGCGGTCGTCGCCGGGTCGGATGTCGGATCGGATCGCAGGGCGATCCGTTGCTCGAGACGTTGCCTCAGGCTGTCCAATTGGTGTGCCAACGCGGCCGGTGTCAGCTCAGGAGGCGGCACCTTGAGGTGGTCGGCGGCGGCCGCCACGGCTGACTCGGCGTGCGCAATCACCGTGGGATCCTCCGCAATGGAGGCCATAGCCAGTTGCGAAACCATCGCCACTCCTCTCCCCATGGGGAGCCACCCCCAAATTTTATAATGGTCAGACCATTGGACCGAAGTATAGAGAGGTGTTGCGCAGGACACAATGGGTTCGCGAGCGTTTTCATTAGCGTCAATATCTGCGGTCCAACTCGCGAATCTCGTCCGTCTGCGGCGCGCTTGTGCGGCACGGTACACAATGGTCTAATGGTCAGGCCATAGGAGGTCGGTCGTGCACGCTGTGATCATGCATGAGTTCGGCACGGCCGGGGTATTGCGGCCCGGCGAATTTCCAGACCCGCCCGCACGCCCGGGCTGGGTAACCGTGGCGCTCCGCGCAAGCGCGCTGAACTGGCATGACGTCTTAGTTAGACAGGGCCGCTACCGTTCGCCGCTGCCGCACATCATCGGCGCCGACGGCGCCGGCGTGCGCACCGACACCGGAGAGCACGTGGTCGTATTGCCGTCGCTGAACTGGGGCGACCGCGACGAAGCGCCTAGCAGCGGTTGGGAGATTCTGGGCGACTACAGCCCTGGCACCTACGCCGAATTGGTCAGCGTGCCCACCGACTGCCTGGCTCCCAAGCCCGCGCGGCTGAGCTGGTCCGAGGCGGCGGCGCTGCCGCTTGTCGGCGTAACGACCTACCGCGCCCTGTTCGCCCGCGGACGGTTAAGGGCGGGAGAGTCGATGTTGGTGGTCGGCGCCGGCGGCGGAATCGCCACCATGGCGATCGCGCTCGCGGTCGCCGCCGGCGCCAGCATCGCCGTGACCTCTTCCTCGACCGACACCATCGAGCGCGCGGTGTCCACGGGGGCTACCGGGGGCGTGCTGCACAGCGAAGAGGGATGGCCCGAGCACGCCCGTGCCCTGTCACCAGGCAACGCCGGGTTCGATCTGGTCCTCGACCCCGTCGGACGCTGGAGCGAGTCGGTGCGGGCGCTGCGCCCGGGCGGCCGGCTTGTGGTGCTCGGCGCCAACGCCGCGCAGACCGCCGAAATGGACATCCGCAGCTTCTATTTCGGTCAGTTCGATCTGCTTGGAACGACCATGGGCAGCGGCAGGGACTTTGCCGGCCTGCTCGACATGATCGATCGGTGCCCGGTGCGCGCGCCCGTGATCGACCGCGAGTTCCCGCTGGACCGCGCTGCCGAAGCACACGATTACCTAGAACGTGGACGCACATTCGGTAAATGCGTGCTGACGCACGACTAGGAGGCGCACTGTGTCCGAATCCCCCGAACTGGTCACTTACCGGCTCGAAGCCGCCGTCCCGGACACTGATTCTTTGGCCGCCTACCTGACGCTGAACGACCCCGACCGGCGTAACGCACTGTCCGACGCGCTGCTGGATCAGCTGACCTCGCTGCTTCAACGCGCGGCAGCTGACTCGCGGGTCAGGGTAATCGTGCTGACGTCATCGCACCCGCGGGTCTTCTCTTCTGGCGGCAACCTCGACGCGTTCGCCGACGATCGCGCGACGATCGCCAAGTACGCCGGCCTGGCGCGTTTTCCCACCCTGTATCGCACCCTGACCGCCATCGATAAGCCGGTCGTCTGCGCCGCCAACGGCGACGTGCTGGCCGGCGCGCTGGGCATCGCCTTGGCCTGCGACCTCGTCATCGCCAAGGCATCAATCCGGCTGGGCTGCCCTGAAATCAACGTCGGCGCCTTTCCGTTCATGATCTCGGCATTGATCTTTCGTGCCACCGGACGGCTGGTCGCCAACGAGCTGATGATGACCGGCCGGCTGATGAGCGCCGCAGAGGCAGCAGCGGCGGGGCTGGTCAACAAGGTCGTGCCCGACGCGGAGTTCGACGACGCGCTGCGCCAGTGGGTTGCCGACATCGCCGCCAAGTCACCGTTGTTGATGGGCATGGGCAAGCGGGCGTTGGCGGCGACCCGGGACCTGCCGCTGGAATCGGCACTGGACTACCTGCAGGCCCAGCTCGCCCTGGCCTTCACCACCGAGGATCTGGCCGAAGGGGTGCGGGCCTTCAAAGAGAAGCGTTCGCCGCGGTGGCGCAACGCGTAGACGTCGACAATTTTCGCCTCAGAGCTCCTTGCCGTTTCGGTCTGACCATTCTACAATCCGAAGGATTAAGCTCTTGACTCACAACCGTGGAGTGGATCCCCAAGCACCGAGGAACAGCGCGATGAAGCCGAGCCCGTACACCGCCCGCTACAGCCCTCAAGAAATCGACCATTACTACCGCGAGGGGCTGTGGTCCACCGACACGTTTCACGACCTGCTCGAGCGGCACGTGGAAGAAAACCCCGACAAGGTGTTCGCGACCGACGGAACGCGATCGCTGACCTTCCGGGAGCTCTTCGATGCGGGCCAACGGCTGGCTGTCGGCCTGCACCGGCGTGGCCTGCGACGCGGTGACACGGCCGCGGTGCAGTTGCCCAACTGGGTGGAGTTCATCCAGGTGCTGACCGCGTTGTCGCGACTGGGCGTCGTCCTGGTGCCGATCATGCCGATCTATCGGCGCGAAGACGTCGGCTACGTGATGTCCAACGCCGGGATAAAGGCGGTGTTCACGCCCGCACACTTCAGCAAATTTGGTTACCTGGACATGTATCTCGGTCTGCGCCGCGAGCATCCCGAACTCACGATCGTCGTCGCCCGGCCCGACAGCACCGCCGAAGACGTCGCCGATGCCGACGCCGACGTGTTCACCCTCGACCAGCTCGAGGCCGACACCGACGACGCCAGCGCGCGTGCGGAACTGGGCAGCGCGCCCCGCCCAGATGAGCCGTTCGTCATCGTCTACACCTCTGGGACCACATCACGGTCGAAAGGGTGCGTGCACACGTTCAACACCTACTGTGCGGGCTCGCGGGCGCTGGTCGAGCCGTTCGGCTATACCGAGGCCGATGTCCAGTTCGGTCCCTCCCCCATCGCCCACACCACAGGACTGGTCACCAGCGTGTTGCTGCCGATGTTGACCGGGGCGGCGACACATGTCATGGCGAAGTGGGATCCGGCCCGCGCCATTGACGAAATCGAGCGCTTCGGTTGCACGGCGGCGGTCACCGCCCCGACTTTCCTGCACACCCTGATGTCCGAGTACGACGCCAAAAGCCACGACCTGTCCTCATTGCGACTCTGGACATGCGCGGGCGCACCCATCCCCGCCGCGGTTGTCAAGCAGGCCGGCGCGACGCTGCCGAACGTCAAGGTGCTCAGCCTCTATGGGCGCAGCGAAAACCTTGTCACCACAACATGCGCAGTCACCGACGATGTGTCGCGCGCGCTCAACTCGGACGGCAGGGCGGTGCCCGGCTCAGAGGTCAAGATCATCGACGCCGACGGAAGCGAGGTGCCTCGCGGTGCCGAGGGCGACATCGCCTACCGCGGGCCCGCGCACATGATCGAGTATCTGGCCAACCCCGAGGAGACCGCGGCCCTGTTCACCCAGGACGGCTTTTCCAAGTCGGGCGATATAGGGACGATGACCGAGGACGGATATGTGCGGGTAACCGGCAGGACCAAAGACATCGTCATCCGCGGCGGGATGAACATCAGCGTCCGCGAGATCGAGGAGCATCTGGCCCATCATCCGGCGCTGAAGGCGTTCTCGGTGGTGGGCATGCCCGACGAGCGGCTCGGTGAGAAGGTGTGCTGCTATGTGGTCGCCGCGACGGGCCACACCGCCCCGACCGTCGACGACATGCGGGAGTATCTGCTCGAGCTTGGCATGCCGATACAGAAGACACCCGAGCGCGTCGTCGTCGTCGATTCCCTCCCGATGACGGCAACCGGCAAGGTCCTCAAACACGAGTTGCGCAAAGACATCGAGCGACGCCTCGGACAGGAAGCCGCGCAAACCAAAGAAGTTGCGAGCACCACCTGATGGAGCTGAAAGACAGTCCCGCCGAAGCGGAGTTCCGGGCCCAGGCGCGCGCGTGGCTGCAGGACACGTTGCCGCGTCTGGGTGGACCCGAGCCCGCACGCCTGGAAGACAAGCTCGACTATTGGCGCACCTGGCAGCGGCTGCTGTACGACGCGGGGTATGCCGGGCTGTCCTGGCCGAAGGAGTACGGCGGGGGCAGTGCGGACGCCAAGGTGCGCGCGGTGTTCAACGAGGAACTCGACCGGGCGGGTGCCCCCGAGCGGCTCAACATCCTTGGCGAGGACCTCGCCGGGCCCACGATCATCGGGTTCGGCACGCCTGCCCAGCGGCAGCGCTACCTCCGACCGATCCTCACGGGCGAGGAGATCTGGTGCCAGTTGTTCTCCGAGCCGGAGGCGGGCTCGGACCTGGCCTCGTTGCGTACCACCGCCACCAAGGTGGACGGCGGGTGGCAGATCCAGGGCCAGAAGATCTGGACCAGCCGAGCCCAGCTGGCAGCGCACGCGATCCTGCTCGCCCGCACAGGCGGCGGACCACGGCACCGCGGAATCACGTATTTTCTCCTCGCGATGGACAGCCCCGGCGTTGAGGTCAGGCCGCTGGCACACATGCTCGGCGAGTCCGAATTCAACGAGGTGTTCCTCGACAACGTCTTCGTCCCCGACGACGATGTTGTCGGCGAGGTTGACGGCGGCTGGCAGGTGGCGATGGGCACGCTGGCCTTCGAGCGCGTCGCGATCGCCACCGGCCGGGTGAACACAACGGGCGCGGTCAATGATCTGATCCGCGAAATCGCCAGCAGCACAAAGGATGACGGCACCCCCCTGGGGGCCGATCCGGTGGTGCGGCAACGGATTGCCGACTTGTACGGGCGGGCTCTGGTCCACTACCTGATCGGACAGCGGGTCATCGCCGGTGCCGCGGGCGGCGGACCGCCGGGCCCGGTCACGTCGATCGGGAAGCTGTTCTTTTGCCCGCTGGTGGAGGACATCGCCGATTTCGGACTTGAGCTTGACGAGATGGGCGGACAGTTCGCGCTCGCCGAGAAAGGCTCCGCAGAATCGTCACCCGCGTCCGATCAGCGATGGCTGCGGCTGGCGTATCAGGCCCGAGGCACTGCGATCGCGGGCGGCTCAACGTTCATCCAGCGCAACATCGTCGCCGAGCGCATTCTCGGCATGCCTAAGAGCTGAGATCAAAGTGTCTAGCTACCAATGGAATCTACCCGATAACTGCATCGAGCGTGCTATGACGCCCTCAGTCGTTTTGGCTGTCACCGAGATTGACGTTTTGCGGCTCTCATCTCGCTATTTATCTGCAGAATGTCAATCTCGGCGCAACAGACTTGCCGTCACTCTGGCGGACGAAAAAATACCGCTGGTTGCGGGATGCGCACTGGCGGTTTATCCGATAGCCCAAGTGACGCGGCGAGGAGGCGTGTGACGATGGACAAGGTCGTGGCAACGACGGCGGACGCCGTTGCCGACGTGACGGACGGGTCGTCGCTGGCCGTCGGCGGGTTCGGGCTGTGCGGCATCCCGCAGGCGTTGATCGCGGCGCTGCTGGAGCTCGGGGTCCGCGATCTGGAGACGATCTCGAACAACTTGGGCGTGGATGGGATCGGCTTGGGAGTGTTGTTGGAACACAAGCGGATCCGACGCACTGTCAACTCCTACGTCGGGGAGAACAAGGAATTCGCCCGCCAGTACATGGCGGGTGAGCTCGAGCTGGAGCTGACCCCGCAGGGCACGCTGGCCGAGCGGCTGCGTGCCGGCGGTGCCGGGATTCCCGCCTTCTACACACCCGCGGGGGTCGGGACGCAGGTGGCCGACGGCGGTCTGGCATGGCGGTACCACCCGGACGGGACGGTGGCGGTCGCCTCGCCACCGAAGGAAACCCGCGAATTCGACGGGGCCACTTACGTTCTGGAACGAGCCATCCGCCCGGACTTCGCGCTGGTGCACGCCTTCAAAGGCGACCGCCACGGCAACCTGGTCTACCATGCAGCGGCCGCGAACTTCAACCCGGACTGTGCGATAGCGGGCCGGATCACCATCGCGCAGGTCGAGCACCTGGTCGAACCGGGCGAGATCGACCCCGCCCAGGTGCACACCCCTGGGATCTACGTGAACCGGGTGGTGCATGTGCCCAACCCTGCGAAGCAGATCGAAAAGGAGACGGTGCGGCCATGAGCTGGAGCCGAGATGAGCTGGCGGCGCGGGTCGCCGCCGAACTGCACGACGGGCAGTATGTCAACCTCGGCGTGGGCCTGCCGACCCTGATCCCGGGCCACATCCCCGCCGGCATCACCGTCGTGCTGCATTCGGAAAACGGGATTCTCGGTGTCGGGCCGTACCCGCGGCGCGAGGACCTCGACGCCGACCTGATCAACGCCGGCAAGGAGACGGTCACCACGTTGCCGGGTGCGGCGTTCTTCTGCTCGTCGTCCTCGTTCGGGATCATCCGCGGCGGACACCTCGACGTCGCGGTGCTCGGCGCCATGCAGGTCTCGGCCGCCGGCGACCTGGCCAACTGGACCATCCCCGGCAAGATGATCAAGGGCATGGGTGGGGCGATGGACCTAATACACGGTGTGGAAAAGGTTTTCGTGATGATGGAGCACACCGCCAAGGACGGCAGCGCGAAGATCGTCGAGCACTGCACGCTCCCGCTGACCGGTAAGCGCTGCGTGAACCGTATCTTCACAGATCTCGCCGTGATCGACGTCGCCGAGGACGGTCTGCACCTGATCGAAACCGCGCCCGGCGTGAGCATTGACGAGGTTGTTGCGAAAACCGAACCGCCCCTTAAGCTTCCCGCCGTGGCGTGACGCCACTTCTAAAAGCCCGTCGGCTATCCGCTCACTCGTCGACGCTGATCGCTTGACGCTTGTCCACGGCCAGCACTGCCTTGGCGTAGCTGTGCACATGGCGCTGCATGCGCCGGCTGGCCGCATCGGCATCGCGGCTGCGGATCGCGGCGGTGATCGACCGGTGCGCGCGCGCAGTGACCGCACGCACATCGTCGTCGACGAACGCCGCATTCTCGGTTCCGGTGTAGATGGCATGCGACAACGCGGTCATGAATCCGATCAGCAATTCGTTGTGACTGGCCATCGCCACACCTACATGCCAGTCGAGATTGGCCTGCAGAAACGCTGACAGGTCGGCATCGGGATCGGCGATCTCGTCGTTGGCCCGGTCCAGCACCGCCAAATCCTCGTCAGTGCGTTTGCGGGCGGCCAATTCGGCGCAGAAAGGCTCCAACGCCTCGCGTGTCTCCATCAGATCAGCCAGTTTGATCTGCCGGCCCCTGATCAGCATGCTCACCGAACTTGCCATCGATTTGGTCGTCGGTCGCTGGACGAATGCACCGCCGGCCCGACCGGCCCTGACCCGAACCAGGTTCTGAACCTCTAGGATCCGCAGCGCCTCACGCACTGTGGCCCGGCTCATCTGCGTCTGCTTGACGAGTTCACGCTCCGCCGGAAGCGCGATACCCTCGGCCAGCTCACCGCTGAGGATTCGTTCGCGCAGCTCACGCGCCAACACGTCGGACGCCTTGGGGACGTCCACCGGCTTGAGCAGGACATTCGAACGCGTTGGGGCCGAGTCTGTCTCGTCTGGTTCCATCGGTGCTCCGTCCGTCGAGACTTTGGCCCGTAAGGGTAAAGGCATAAAGGTAAGACCCATTATAAGGTCAGTCTATTACTTGTAGGGTCAGTCTATTACGCACAGGTCACATAGGCGTCGCACAAGTCGCGCCGACGCCTAAAACACCATCCGCGCGATCAGCTCCGCCACCGCCGCCGGTTTGGCCGAGCCGTCAAGTTCGACCGTGTGCCGCACGGTGAGGTCAACCGTGCTGTCGTCGACCTTGGCGGCGTCGATGAGCTCGGAGCGCACTCGGACGCGGCTGCCCGCCGGGACCGGCGCCAGGAACCGCACCTTGTTGAGCCCGTAGTTGATCCCCATCTTGGCGTTGTCGACGCGGTAATTGGCCTTGCTCAATCCCGGAATCAGGGACAGCGTCAAGAAGCCGTGGGCGATGGTCGAGCGATAAGGGCTTTCGGTCCGGGCCCGCTCGACGTCGACGTGGATCCACTGATGATCGCCGGTGGCATCGGCGAACGCTTCGATGCGGTCTTGGTCGACCGTGACCCACTCGGAGGCGCCGAAGTCTTGACCCACGGCGTCAAGGGCCTCCTCGATGGACGAGATGATTCGCATCGCAGCCTCGACCGGCTACACCGAACGGGCGGACTTGGAGGCCGCCGAAGCCGCTTTACTGCGTTCGCGCGCCTGCGCCCAGTCCTCGTCGGTCATCGCCGACAGCCCGGCGAACGTGTTGGGTCCGGCGAGCCGCTGGGCCCCGTCCATCGCGATCGTCTCACCGGTGAGGTAGTCGCAGGCGTCGGAAAACGCGAAGATCGTCAAGTTCGCCAGTTCCTCGATGGTTCCCGGGCGACCTAGCGGAATCTGCTCGGATTGGGTGGCGCCGACGGAACTCTTATCCGTCGGATTCAGCATCTCCCAGGCGTAATCGGTCGGAATCGGTCCGGGCGCAAGGGCATTGAGCCGGATGCCGTAGCGGCCCCACTCGACGGCCAACGACATCGTCATCGCATGGACGGCGGCCTTTGCCATGGCCGAAGGGACGACGAAGGCCGAACCGCTCCACACCCAGGTCGTCAGGTTCGACAACACCGATCCGGGCAGGCCCTCGGCTATCCAGCGCTTGCCGACGGCCAACGTCGTGTTGAACGAACCCGTCATCACCGTCGAGGTCACCGCATCGAAAGCACGCGGGCTCAAACTGACCGTGGGCGCAATGAAATTCGCGGCGGCATTATTCAGCACACCGGTCAACGGGCCGTGCCTATCCCATATCTCGTCAACCGCGGCGGCGACCAGGTCGAAGTCTCGAACGTTGACCGTCTGGTAGTGGACTGTGCCGGGATGTCCGGCCGCAATCTCCGTGGCGGCCTCGGCCAGCACCGGCTCGCGTCGCCCCCACAGATGCACTTCGGCGCCGTGGGCGACCAGCTTGGCGGCCACTCCGCGGCCCAGCCCGGTGCCGCCGCCGGTGATAAGGATGCGTTTGCCGGCCAGCACGGTCGGATCGAAGATGCGCGTCATAGTCCCAAGCTCTTCCCAATGATCTCGCGCTGAATCTCGTTGGCGCCGCCATAGATTGGCGGTGCCAACGCCTTGCGCACCTGTGATTCCATGCCGAATTCGACGGCGTAGCCGTTGCCGCCCATCAACTGCACACCCTCTAGCGCGGCCCGCTTCGCCACCTCGGTGCACTTGAGTTTGGCGATCGAACCCTCCCGCGCGAGCTGGTCTTCCAGGCCGGCGTCGATCTGCGCGGCCACCTGGTAGACGTACGCACGACAGCATTCGATCTCGGCGGTCAGATCCGCAAGTCGATGACGGACGGCCTGAAAGGCGCCGATCGGCTTGCCGAACTGTTCGCGGGTGCGCACGTAAACGATGGTGTCTTGCAGCGAGCGGCGCGCGGCGCCAAGCGACATCGCCGCGATGATGAGCCGTTCGACGTTCAGCCCGCGCATCAACCGGTGCCAGGCATCGCCGATGCCGCCGACCACATTGTCGGCGGGAACGACGACGTCGGTGAAGAAAACGTCGTTGACGGTGTGGCCGTCCATGGTCTCGATAGCCTTGATGTCTAGTCCGGGCGTCGAGGTGGACAGGTACAACAACGTCAGGCCGCGGTGCTTTCCGACGCCGAGTTCGGTACGGGTGAGCACCAGCAGGTGATCGGCCAGGTGAGCGGCGGTGATCCAGGTCTTCTGGCCGTTGATGACGAAGCTGTCACCGCTGCGCACTGCCTGGGTTCGCACCGCACCCAGGTCGGATCCAGCGCCGGGCTCGGACAGCGCGATCGCCTCGAAATGGCCGGCGCACAGGTTGGCGACGACCTCTTTCTTCTGCGATTCGGTGCCGTGCCGCAAATACGTTTGCGCCGCGGTCAATCCGGTGCCGTAGGCATGGATCGGTGCCTGACCACGCGCGGTCTCCTCGAGGAAGATGCACTCCTCGACCATGCCTGCACCACCGCCGCCATACTGCGTGGGTATCGACACGCCCAGCCAGCCGAGTTCGGCCAGCCGTTGCAGCAGCCCGGGGCTGTTGGACAATCCCTGCGTCAGCTGCGCGCGCTGCTCGACGGTGCCGCAGCTGTCGGCGCAGAATCGCTCGACCGCGGCGGCGAACTCGAGCTGTTCGGCCGTGAACATGTTCAGTTACCGCGGTAGGCGGCGAATTCGGGGCTGCGTTTCTCGTTGAACGCGGTGACGCCTTCCTTGGCTTCGGAAGTATCGCCGAACATCTTCAGAGTCGAGTACGCCATCTGCCCGACCGACGCGAATTGTTCGGTGTCGGTGTTGAACGACTGCTTGAGGACCTTCAACGCGGTCGGCGAAAGCATCAAGATTTCGTCGGCCCATGCACGTACCTCTGACTTGAGCTGGTCGGCGGGCACCACCTTGTTGACCAGCCCCCAGTCGTATGCCTGCTGCGCGGAATACCTGCGGCACAAGAACCAGATCTCGCGCGCACGCTTCTCACCGACAATGCGCGCCAGATAGCCGGTGCCGAAGCCCGCGTCGAAAGAGCCGACGCGCGGACCGTTCTGGCCGAACACCGCGGTGTCGGCGGCGATCGTCAGGTCGCACAGGACGTGCAGAACGTGGCCGCCGCCGATCGCGAACCCGTTGACCGCCGCGATGACCGGCTTCGGCACGTCACGGATGACCCGATGCAGCGTATCCACCTCGAACAGGCCGGTTTCGGACGGTCCGTAATCGCCGGTTTCGGCGCGCTGCTTCTGGTCGCCTCCGGTACAGAAGGCCTTTTCGCCGGCCCCGGTCAGGCAGATCACCCCGACTTCCGAACTCCCCCAAGCCAATTTGAAAGCGCGGATCAGCTCGTCGAGGGTGCGTGCCCGAAATGCGTTGTACCGATCAGGCCGATTGATAGTGATCCACGCCAGGCCACTGTCGACCTCGTAAGAAATGTCAGTGAACTCGCTCATCGGTTGCCTCTCCTCATTGAAAGCCTCAGCGATTATGGTCTTACCATTGTACCAAAGTGCCAGCGGGTGCCGCCATACCCGGTCTTCTCACACCGGCGCGAAGTGCCTGTGCATTTGAGCCAGTTCACTGATCGACCGTTGCAGGTCGTCGAGCTCAGCGACGAGGGCGGCCCGGCCCTCCGCCGCCTCTGAATCGAGAAGCCCGCGGTGCCGGGCCATCTTCAATGCGGTGGCAAACATGTCCCCGGATACCGATTCCTCGGTGATGCGGTGCTGCAGTGACCACTGCCGGCCAAGGCGAAGAGACCTCTCCAGCAACGTCTGCTCGTCGACGTCGCTAGCGGCACCGAGGTTGAGCAACTCCTCGGCCACCACCCGGTAGGCGTCAATGAATGGCCTGAGCACGAGATGAGCCACCAGCAGGTCACTTTCATGCAGGCTCCGCGCGGCCTCTGCGGCGTCCACCGGCGCGTCACGGTCATGGCTGCGTCCGGTCATGATCTCGAACTCGTTCCACAATTCGTCCGCGAATTCAGCGCGTCCGGCGAAGAAAAAATCGAACTTGAGGAGTTCGCGAACCGCCAGCGCCTTCTCCCACCCAGTGCGCTTGGTGGCCCCCGGTGTGCGCACGATAGCCAGTAAGGTCAGTTCGGCGATCGCCCTCATCACCAGGACGTGGATCGCGCTGTTGCGGTAGACGGCAACGATCAGGTGCTGGTCGTCGCCGATCCCCCACACCGTCGTCGGCCCCTCGGCGTAGCTGGTCAACACCCCGGAGCCGACCAGGTCGTGCAGCGTTTGCGCCACCGTGGCACGGTCGGTGAGGTCGGCGCCCCCGGCAACGGGCCAGCCGCGGGCGCTCAAGTAGTGGGCCAGCGGTGCGACGGTCGCGCACACTTCGTCGAGGGTCAGGGCACGGTCTTCGCCGAGCATCGCCACGCACACGGCAGCCGTCGCAGTTACCGGCGTGGCCTGGTTGAGGCGGTGGCAGATCTCCAGCGCAATGCGTTCGACCACCTGCCGGTCGCTCAGCCCTTCGGCGCGCAACTCGCCCATTCGCTCATACAGGGGCACCGTCGACCCGAAGTTGATGTAGATGCGTCCGAGCCGATGTCGCAGGCCGCGTGCATAACTCAGCAGCCAGCGCGCGTTCTCGGGCTTCTTGGGGAGTCCACGCGACTCCTCGGTCATCAGTTTGACTTCGTGCAGCGGCAACTGGTCGAAGAGGATGGAGACCGGGACGGCGAGGGTCCGCTCCGACTGCACGGAATCGACCGCGTCGGTCACATATCGCAGCAACCCGTATCGCGGAGGCCGCAGTTTGCCGGTGCGTGTCCGGCCTCCTTCGATCGACCACACCAGGTTGCGGCCGGTGGCGACCATCTGGCCGACGAGCGCGCGCAGGGCCAGCCGGTACACCGGGATGTCCCCGGTCGCGCGCCGCACGGGAATGAAGCCGTTACGGCGGGCCAATGTTCCCAGCGGAAAAAAGTTGAGATTGGCGCCGGCCAGCCCGAACGTCGGCGAAATGCCTCCCCGCGTAAGGCGGGGCGGGAACGAGAACTGATCCAGGTAGGAGCGGTGCGAGATCAAAAAGATCAGCGCGTGGTCGCGGTCGAGTGCCCGCAGCTTGGCAAGGTCGTCGTCGTCGATGACGACCTGGAATCCGCGCACCATCCACGCTGACAACGCATGCCAGGCGCGCACGACGGAAGGCACGTGGGTGGCCGCCATCTCGCGCACATAAGCCGCAGCCTCGGCCCGCACGTCGTCCACACCGCGGTCCAGCTGCGACGCCAATTGCGCTGTAGCCTTGAGGAATCCGTCGGAATTCAGCAGCGCCTCAGCATCGTCGGACGACTGGCTCGCGGCGGACCCGTTTCGCAGCAGCCGCGCGAGGCGATCCGGCAGCGTCATCATTTCGCCGCCGCTGATGCCTTCGCGATCATCTCTGACCACTGTTTACCGGCGTCGGTACCCGGCCAATCGTCGAGCGTGTCGATGTAGAGATCGCGCATTCGCGGTACCCACTCATCGAGATCGGCTTTCGTCCAGTTCGTGGTCGGAAGTGGTTCGTGGACAACGACTTCGATCGTGCCTTCCTGGACCACCCGCGCGTTGCGCCACATGATTTCGCCAGCGTTGCGGATGACAATCGGAACGATCGGCACCCCCGCGTCGCGGGCAAGGTGAAAGCCGCCTTTCTTGAACACCCCAACCCGCGGACTCAGCGACCTGGTGCCTTCGGGCGACAGTACGATCGAAACGCCCTTAACCAATTTGTCCACCGCGGGCTGCATCGCCGAGATGGCCTTGGACGTGCTGGAGCGGTCCACGAAGGCGACGTCGGCCATGCTGAGCAGCTGCCCGAGCACCGGTATCTGCTTGACCTCGGCCTTGGCCACCACGGTGAACCCCCGTTGCACAACCTTCGAGGTGACCAGCGCGTCGATCAGCGTGCTCTGGTGATTGATGAAGAACACCGCGGGACGGTGGGTTGTGTGCTGCTCGCCGATGACGTCGAACTTGATATTCGCGAATGGCCCTGCAACCCGGCCGAACAGGGACGTGCCCAGGTCCATGCCGCCCCGGCTATCGTTCGTCAACAGCCCGACGGCCGTGCCCGCGCCGACTGCCGCGGCGAAGCTGCCGAACAGCGCCGACGTCCGGACCAGCGCCATCGGATGGAACTGGCTCCGCCTAGTCCGGAACCGCACGACCTGCCATCCGCGCTCACCGGCGTGGCGGGCCAGAGCCGACCCCGGGTTGACCGGATGCGGAAAGCCGACCGAGTCCAGGAAGGGCACATCCTCATCGCCGTTCGCGTAGGCGTGGCAGTTCTTAAGCGGGATTCGTTTGCTGCTGGCAAATTCTTTGACCGCAGCCAGCTTGCCTTCTCCCCACGGTGGGCGTCCTGCTACGCCGCCGGTGAGCACACCGTGCTCGGTCTCGAGCTCTGTGCACAAGACGTGCTCGATACCCAATTCGCGGGCCATGGGCTGCACCTGCATCCGTGTCGCCGAAGTCGCGATCACGACGGTGTGGCCTTGGTTTTGATGAGCACGCACCAACCGCCACGCGCCGTGGAAGAGCGCACCGGCGATCTCCTGGGCGAACAATTGTTCCCCGAGCTCCATCAGCTCGTCGTCGGTACGGCCCACCCAGCTCCGGATTCCCTGCGATAGCAGGTCTTTGAACCCGGCCTCGTCGAGGGGGCCGCCGAGCGCAGCGAGCATCGTGCGGACAAACTCGTCGGGTCCCAATTCGAAGTTGCGCGCGCGGTGCGCAAGGAGCGCGCCGGCTGAGTAGCCCTGGATCAGGGTTCCGTCGAAGTCGAAGAAGGCGGTGACTTTCGGACCGCCGGGTCCCATCTTGATGCGCTCGATGAGCTCATCGACCGTGATCACCGGCGGTGTCGTCCCGCTCATCTCATTCTCACTTCTTCCTTTGTCGCGGGCCCACGTTTGTCTCGGTGACCACAAGCCCGGCCCCGACACCACGCATCGCGTGCCGCAGTCGTCGGGAAGGGAGGGCACGCCCCCAGGGGTGCCGGGGCAGGTGGCTTGCGGCTGCCAACAATGCTGCGACCATCCCACTATGAAGAGTCGATCCGGCGCGGCCAAGAGTGACGACGCGAAATACCCCTTCTGCGGGGTAGAGAACTGCCCGATGTGGTGACGCGACGGCGCCGGTCATTCGGCCAGACTCACAGCAGCGGGTCCGGCGCAGCCGATCCGCACTACATTTGTCGGGTCCACTCGGGAAGCGCCGGAAGCGCCGATCAGCGGCGGCAAATCCGTCCCGTTGTATCGAGCCAAACGCCAATAGAAAAGGGGCAGGGGATGCAGATCTCAGCCGCGATGGTGCAGGAAGTGGGCGCGCCGTTCACACTAGCCGAGGTCGACCTTCAAGGGCCGGCACCCGATGAAGTCGTAGTGCAGATCGCCGGATCCGGCCTCTGCCACACCGATATCGCGGTCAAGGAAGGGCACATGCCGTTTCCATTACCCGGTGTCATGGGCCACGAGGGCAGCGGGACCGTGGTGTCGGTCGGCGCTGACGTCAAATCGGTCACCGTCGGTGATCACGTGGCGATCAGCTTCAACAGCTGCGGCCAGTGCCCCCATTGCGCCAAGGGCGAACCGGCCTACTGCCACAACTTCCTCGAATACAACTTCGGCGGGGTACGCCCCGACGGGTCCTCCGGGCTGGCCTCAGCCGGCACCAAACTGGGGGCGAACTTCTTCGGCCAGTCATCTTTGGCCAGCCACGCGCTGGCCCATGAGCGCAACGTGGTCAAGTTACCGCCGGACGTGGCGGTCGAGCTCGTCGGGCCGCTTGGCTGCGGCGTCCAAACGGGTGCCGGCGCGGTGTTCAACTCGCTTGACGTCCAGCCCGGGTCGACGGTGGTCGTCGCCGGCGCGGGAGCGGTGGGCCTGTCCGCCGTAATGGCCGCGGTGGTACGCGAGGCCGCGTCGATCATCGCGGTCGACCTACACGAAAGCAGGCGCGCGCTGGCCACCCAGTTCGGTGCCACCCACACCATTGACCCGCAGGCCGGCCCGCTGGCCGAGCAGATCCGGGAGATCGTTCCGACGGGCGCCAATTACGCCGTCGACACCACCGCGGTGACTCCCGTCGTGGAACAGCTGCTGGCCTCCCTTGGAGTGCGGGGCATGCTCGGGTTGATCGGTGTCCCGGCCGATCCGCAGGCCGTCTTTTCGATAGGCCTATTCCAGCCGCCCCTGCTCGGGCTGACCATTCGGGGCATCGTGGAAGGCGACGCCGACCCGCAGACGTTTATCCCGTACCTGCTCGATCTGCATCGTCAGGGCAAGTTCCCGTTCGACAAGCTGATCACCACGATGCCCCTCGCCCAGATCAACGAGGCGGTCGACGCCCTGCACCGCGGCGATGTTCTCAAGGTCGTACTGACCCCCTGATACGAATTCGGAAGATATCAATGGCGAACAAGCGGAGACGATGGGCAACCACCGCGGCCACGGCGCTCCTGGCCGGCAGCGCCGTGGCCGTGGTGGCGACGCGGGCTCGGCGCGACCCACACGGGTCGCCTGCTGTAGTGCCCCCGCTGGAGCTGACTCCAGTTCACCGGGGGGGAACCGGGCAACCGTTACTGCTGTTGCACGGGATCGGGGCTATCTGGCGGTCGTGGTCCCCGGTGCTGCCCTATCTCGAGCCACACCACCAAGTGATCGTGCCGACGCTGCACGGGCACGCTGGTGGGCCGGACCTTGACCCGGAGGTTGCGCCGTCGGTTCAGGCTCTGGTCGACGGAATCGAAGGGGAACTGGACCGCCTGGGCCTGCAGAAAGTGCATATCGCCGGAAACTCGCTCGGTGGGTGGATCGGCATCGAGCTCGCCCGCCGCGGACGGGCGCAATCGCTCGTCCTCCTCAGCCCGGCCGGAGCCTGGCGGTCGCCCCGCCGTATCAGAATGACCTCGCACGGCGTCAGGTTCTCCCTCGGTGCGCTCGCTCGATACTCGCATCGGGCCGACGCGATCGCCAGGCACCGCCTACTGCGGTGGGCGATGCTGGCGGGCCAGGTAGCTCATCCCCGCCACGTGCCCCATGAATCGGTGGTGACCTACATCCACGCCAGCGGTCAGTCGCCGGTCGTCGAACCGCTGCTGCGGGTACTTCACCTAAACCCCGTCGACCCCCTCCCCGCCGACCGGGACTACCCCGTCAGGCTGGTGTGGGGCGACCGCGATCTCGTATTGCCGTTCAAGCATTTCGGCTCGCCGATGCTCGAACGTTTACCGGGGGCAGAATTGATACACCTCAGCGGGGTGGGGCACGTTCCGATGTCCGACAACCCGGCCCGCGTCGCCGAACTCATCCTGGAAGTGACCCGCGCCGTTGACAGCGCGGCGGCGTCGGCACAGAGAGGTGATGGCCATGTCCAGCAACGACGCTGACGCGCTTGCTTCATGGGGCGGAGGGCAAGACCTCAGCGCAGCGGAAGCGCTGATGTGGCGCACCAGCAACGATCATCGCGCACGCTCAACTGGGGTGATGATCGAGTTGCTGGACACCGAGCCGGACTGGGATCGGCTGGTGGCCGCCC
>Ga0318516_10000012_pt1 | contig 33479 bp, 43 predicted proteins | sample GRESIP176b2f20_FD_202501 | JGI IMG/M metagenome (GOLD analysis project Ga0318516, IMG submission 202501) | Tropical soil microbial communities from Luquillo Experimental Forest, Puerto Rico - GRE.SIPMG.176b2f20 | ecosystem: Environmental > Terrestrial > Soil > Tropical forest > Bulk soil... | reverse complement strand
GTAAAGTGTCCGACAAAGGACGTTGGTCAGACTTCGAGATTGCGCTTTCTGGCATGCTACAGGGTGCTGTATCAGAGGCTGAACAGCAGCACCCCATCAGCGAGGATGCACTAGACAAGATCAGGGAGCGCTGCGAGGATGCCGAGTCACAGCACGAAGAAGCCTGAGGGCAGGTCATACGGGTCTAAACCCACAGGTCCGGGCGATGACCCGCGCTACATTCATGTCTCCCGATCCGCACGCGGGGCCTCATCTAATGGCCCGGTCAACACGCCGCAGGCCGACCCCAAGTGGAAGCCCAAGGCCCGAAGCTGGTTCAATTCCCTGAAGCTCTCAGGCCAATCCGTGTTCTTTGAGCCAAGTGACTGGGCCACCGCGGTCGCAGCCGCAGATGCCTATGACGTGTTCCTGCGCACCTTCAATGCCAGCATCCTGGCCCAGTTCACCCGGCTCTCAGAGCGGCTAGGTGCCACAGTAGCCGACCGCAAGCGCGCCAGGATCGAGCTGGAAGAGCCTGAGCCTGACGACATCGACGAGGACGAGGCAGATGACGCCGTGCAAGGATGGCATGGTAGGCTCAGCATAGTCAAGTAACAGCAGTAACAGGAGGACAAGTGGCCGTACTCGCAAAGACGCTCTGCACAGCGGTGGCAGTACCCGGCGTTCAGGTCGCTGTCGACCTTGCGGCGCTATCCAGGTCCCTGACAATGCAGGTAACCACTGGCGGCGTCACTCCGGACCCGAATGTAACCGTACAGCTGCAGGGCTCGCTCGACAACGTCAACTTCTTTGGTATCGGCCAGGTGGTCGGGCCTAAGTGGCTGTCAGTCGATGAAGATGTCATCCAGTACGCCAGGGCGAATGTTACCGCAATCGCCTCCGGTACAGTTACGGTGCTCCTTGGCTACGTCCCAGGCTAGCGAGCCCAGCGGGACCGTAGCCATCGGCTACGTGCATGACGAGTTTGTTCATGCACGCTTCATGCGCTGCGTTCTCGACGCGGAGCGGCACGAGGGCGCCATTGTCCTCAATGTCGAGGGCAACAATGTTCCGGCCCAGCGCAATGACCTTGTGCGCCAGTTCCTCAATACAGGCCGGCAGTGGCTGTACATGTGCGACACAGACACAGTGTTCGCCCCCAACGTTGTCTCCCGGCTCATAGGCAAGACGACCCCCACGCGGAGAATCATAACCGGACTGGTCTATTGCGACGGTAGGCCGCCTCATCCAATGATGTACGAGCGCATAGCGGACACAGCCGCAGGTATCGGGATGTTCCAGTGCATATCAGAGTGGGAACCTGAGTCACTCGTCAAGATCGACGCTACCGGAGGCGGAAGCCTGCTGGTCCACCGGGATGTCTACCTTGAGATGGAGAAGCGCCGTCCAGAGCCAGCCGCGACTTGGTTTGAGTATTCGATCATGGCCGGTATGCAGCTAGGCGAGGACTTCACATTCTGCATCAGGGCAGAAGACTCGGGATTTGAGATATACGCAGATACCTCGACTAGGGTCGGGCATATCAAGCCTAGGGTGATATTATGCTACCGGCCCCAATTGACAGAGTTGTTACACTCCCTGAATTCCATGTGCTCAAGGACGGACGACTGGAACTTGAACATGGCACGTATGCGACTCTCGGCTGGGAAGCCATCCACTGGGCTACCAAGTACCTCAAGCAGCCCGACGGAGAGAACGCTGGTAATCGCTGGGCATTCATTGAGAGTCAAGTCCGATGGGAGCTGCTCTGGTACGCTGTCCGTGACGACGGCAGGTGGCTCTATTATCACGGTGTGCGCCGTTACCCCAAAGGTGCAGGTAAATCCCCCTTTGCAGCGGTTTCAAGTCTCATCGAGCTACTTGCTCCCGTTCGGTTGGACAGGTTCGACAAGCGAGTCCTCGGCGGAGCAGTAGGCAAGAAAGTCAGCATGCCGCTTGTTCAGATTGCTGCGACAAGTCATGACCAGGCCAATATCAACACTATGCGTATGGTCCAGGCTCTCCTGCCTAGGCACTCGCGGATACGTGACGATTATGAGGTTGAAACGGGCAAGACGGTATTTCACATACCGGGCGGCGGGCAGCTCATGATTATCACAAGTAGCCCGACCACTGAAGAGGGCGCGCTCGTTACATTCGCGGTGCTGGACCAGACAGAGAGCTTCTTGCCCAATAACGGCGGTATCAAGTTGTTCGAGGTGATCGACCGGAACGTCGGCAAGAGCGGCAACCGGATGATAGAGACCAGTAATGCCTGGCAGCCTGGGCAAGAGTCTGTCGCAGAGACCACATTCGATACCTGGATTGCGCAGGAAGAGGGCCGTCTCAAGGGCAAGGGCCGGATTCTCTATGACTCCAGGATGGCGCCTCTTGATATTGACTTTGAAGACCCTGTCAGCATCGAGCGCGGGGTAACTGAGGCTTACGGGGATTGCTTCTGGATCGACGTGCCTGATATTGTCGACAACCGGATACTATCGCCGAAGATAGCGCTTGATGTTTCCAAGAGGTATTACCTCAACTGGCCGACGGCTGCGCAGAATGCATGGACGACTCAGCAGCTATGGGCCCGCCTAGCGGACCCGTTGTTCCAGATAGATGACGACGACGAGATCACGATGGGCTTCGACGGAAGCCGCATCAACGATGCTACCGCGCTCATAGGCTGCCACATTGAGACAGGATTTACATTTAGCTTGGGCATCTGGGAAACTGAGAACGGTACGCGGCCCATTCCTGTTGAAGAGGTTGACTCGGCGGTAGCCCTGGCCAGGAAGCGCTGGCGTGTCCGCGCCTTCTTTGCCGATGTCAACGAGTGGGAAGAGCACACGAAGATTAGCTGGCGCCGCCTCTTCCTGGAAGATGACAACCTCGATACGTGGGCGGTCCCCGGAGGCCGTGATCCCCAGCCCATAGCCTGGGATATGCGGTCGCACGTTGGCGAGTTCACCCAGGCAGCCGAGATGGTCCTGAGCGAGATCGAGAGTAACCCTCCTGGCTTTGCTCATGATGGCGATAGCTTCATGGCCCGGCATGTAGTCAATTCGCGCAGAGCGCCGAACCGCTGGGGCATCAGCATTAGCAAAGAAGCACCGCGGTCGCCCAACAAGATTGACGGCTGCGTCGCTATGATCATGGCCCGTCATGCGCGCCGTCTCGTGCTTGGCAGCAAGAAACGTGAAGAGCGTCAGGAGCAGGAGGCCAAGAAGGCATTTCCTGGCGGCGGTGCAAGAGTATGGAGCTTCAGCTGATGATCATTGACCAGGATAGCGTACCGCAGATAACAAGCCAGATTCTGCGAATGAGGACAATAGAGCAGCTTCGGCTCAAGAAGATCAGCGACTACATGGCCGGCAAGCACGAGCCGCCCTATGCCCCGCGCGGGGTCAACTCTGAGTATCGCTGGATCATGAAGAAGTCCAAGCGTAACTTCTTGCCGCTCGTGGTATCGGCTATTTCACAGAACTTGCATGTCGACGGTGTCAAGCCGTCCGGGCAGACGACCATCGAGTCAGTTGAAACCGTCAGTGCAAGTAACCCTGAGCCAGCGTGGTCGGCGTTCAAGGCTAACAGGATGATATCGCGTCAGCACGGTATTCACCGGGCGGTCATCCAGTATGGCGCCGCCTACGCCCTAGTGCTACCGGGCCAGATGGCCACGAATGACGAGCTACAGGGCACTAGTGTTCCGGTCATCAGGCCAGTTAGCCCGCGCCGCATGACTGCGCTCTACGCGGATGATGTCGATGACGAATGGCCGCAGGTAGCGCTCGAAGTCCGCGTGGTCAACAATGCCAACGACCCGAATAAGCAACAGCTTCTTGTCTCCCTGTACGATGAGCAGGCGCGCTATTCCATGGTTAGCAGTCCAGGCGTCACCCTGCGCGATAGCCAGATAGACCTACAGCTAGCAGAGCAGGATGACCCGAACCTAGCCGGCCAGGCCCCGGTCGCGTACCATAGTCTTGGAGTTTGCCCGGTTGTGCGGTTCCTCTATGAAGTCGATCTCGACGGCGAGCTTGACTGTTCAGGTGAGATCGAGCCGGTCATTCCGCTTCAGGATCAGATCAATTTCACAACGTTCAATGAGATGATGGCCGCGCAGTATCAGGCGTTCCGGCAGCGCTGGGTGACTGGTATGGCACCCGTCGATGTACAGGGCCGGGAGACCGCCCCATTCCGCCCTGGTGTCGATCGCGTATGGGCCGCTGAAGACCCAACTACAAAGTTCGGTGAGTTCAGCGAAGCCAATCTGCAGCAATACCTGGACTCACGCGAGGCCGGCATACGGCACATGTCCACCATTACACAGCTGCCGCCGTATCACCTGCTCGGTCAGGTAGCCAACCTCAGCGCGGAGGCCCTAGCGGCTGCACGTGATGGGCTCGACCGCAAGATCGATGAGCTGAAGGCGATCCTCGATGACCCGTGGGTCAACGTCATCCGGCTCTGCTCGCTAGCATCGGGTGACAAGGAAGGCTGGAACAATACTGAATGGCAAATTGTCTGGCGTGATACCTCCGCTCGGGCGTTCAGCGCCACGATCGACGCTCTGGGCAAGGCCGCGACCATGCTTGGCATACCAGTCGAGGAACTCTGGAAATGGGTTCCTGGTGCTAGCGCAGATGAGGTCATCTCCTGGGTCAAGGCCAAGCAAGAGGAAGAGGCCGAAGCCGCAGCCAACGAGGCCGTCAAGACATCGATCCAGATGCAGCAGGCTGGCGTACCGATTGCGCCGGTTCTCACGCAGCAGGCGCTAGCTCCGGGTGGTAGTACACCTGGAGGCGGAGGTGGCTCAGCGCCTGGCACACGCGGTGGTACCAACTCGCCCGACGGCACGCCCGCTAACCGCAATTCCGGTACACGTCCGATCACCAACACCGGGCGTCCAACTCAGGGTCCGGCACGCGCATGATAGCCCGCCGTAGCGCGATTTCTCGCGCTCTACCTCCGCAGCTAGGACGGGATACCCGCCCAGGGATGGACGCCGCTAGGATCGCGTCCCGGTACGCATACAATGGCACCTTCGACCGGGCGCTCGCTCTCCGCGAGCGCTACCAGGCCGAGCAGTCTGCACTAGGTCATCAGGCAGTTCAGGTTATCCGCAACGTCTGGGACAACAACATTAATCCTGATCCCTTCTCAGAAAGCTGGCCGGATGCCTACCCGCTCCTGCGCCGTATCATTCTTCATCACTACAGGGCGTCGGCAGCTAGCGCTGCCAAGTTCTACAGAGCTACCTCTGCCGTCCAGGGGCGTGGGGCTATCACGGTCCCGCACGCAGTTGCCGATGTGTCCAGGCTCGATGGGGTTTCAGATGCAGTTGCTAACGGTGCCTTCTACCATCAGCTCAGGAAGCAACAACGTGAGCCGGGCGATGCTTCCCTGATTGCCCGTAACTCGATGTCCGGTGCCGGAGCGCGTTTTGCGCTAATGGGAGGCCGTAATACGGTCATGCAGATGACGGCCATGGACCCGCAGGCAACAGGATGGGAGCGTATAACAGAACCTGATGCCTGCGCGTTCTGCATGCAGAATGCTGCCAAGGGGCCGTTCTCCCCGAGCATGCATGATTTCCATCCGCACGATTATTGCAACTGCGTCGCGGTTCCGCTATTCACCGGCCAGAAGCCTGCCAACGCGGAGTTGAAAATGCAATGGCAGCAAGTGACGCAGGGTAAAACAGGAGTTGAAGCGAGAGCAGCATGGGAGGAATACAATGCCGCCAACACCGCCACACGAGACAGCAGCGGGCAGGGAAGCGGCCCGCAAGAAGGGCGCAGCAATGCCGGCCAAGCCGGGCGGCAAGCCGCGCTACCCAACGCCTAACGTAACATACCTCAAGAAGGCGATCCGCGCCGTCGGGCGAGCACGCCCAAATACGCCAGCCGAGCACGCCAAGGTACGCCGCTATCTCATGCGGCGCGCCAGCGCTCTTGGCGCGTCTCATCTCATACCGCCGTCATGGAAATCATCAGGAGGCAAAGGCTAATGCCTGCAAAACCCAAAGCACCGGCTCCCGGTACCGACTACATCTACCAGCCAGCACACGGCAACGGCTACGGGCAGAACGCTCGTGGAGAAGTGCTCACCGCGGAGATGACCGAGCTGGACCTCAAGCCCGGCACACCCGTCACCGTACATGAGATCGACCCAGAGGGCTGGGTCATTGTCGACTGGGTTGACGACGTCAGCATCGGCCGCCTTACGGCAGTCGAGCCAGTCGAGTTCGACGCCGATTTCACACCGGCCTGACTACACCACAGGAGTCACCATGCCACTGCTTTCAGCAGGACAGATGTTCCAGACCGCTCAGCAGCAAGCTATCAACGCGGTCACCCTCAAGACTCAGAGTCCGGTGGCTGCAGCGACCTACATGGCGCTCAGCACCGCCGCCGCATCAGGTGTTCTCGACTCAACCGCTCTCACGATGGCAGCCGCGAGCATCAACGAGTACGCGACCGCATCAGGATACGCCCGGCAGGCCTACGGCCCGACCGCAGGGACCGCCGCGAGTCCATCCCAAATCTGGAATACGTCGCAGATTACCTGGGGTCCATTCACATCGGCTCCGGGCACCGCTATCTGGGGCATACTGACTACCGCAGCCAGCGGTACCGGCGTGGCTCCGCTCCTGGCATTCCTGCTGGCTTCCTCGCGGACGCCCGCGATCGGAGACAGCTTGCAGGCTGCTGCAGGTACGGGCTCTGCCGGAGTCGGCTTCATTTGCCAAGTGTAGCAGGCGTGAAATGGCACTGCTGGAGATCAGCGTCGCAATAGCGGACCTACGCATTGCACGGATGCATCCGTGTGCTGCGGTCGTCGACGCTACAGGCACACTTTGCGGCGCTACTCCGGCGAGCCTCTACCGGCGTACATGTGGCGTCGCTAGCCACGACGATAATACCTGGCTTTGCCCAGTGCACGCGGGGATGGTGGCGACCGGGATGGCGATTTGCCGTCGATGCGCCGATCGTGGCGGCGTAATAGGTATCGCCACGATTGAGCGGCTAACAGAGCCAATCAGGATATCTCAATGACATACACCGCTGTCGGGAGCCTGACGGGCGCATCCGTGAATGGGGCGCTGACCACGTTCTCGCTGACTACCGGCAGCGCCGCATCAGGCGAGTTCGTGCTGTGCGAGGTCATCGATTTCGGCGGCAGCCGCACCGCGACGGGCCTGTCATCCTCGAACGCCACCTGGGCGAAACTGGGCAGCGCGGCAGCAACCACGGCCGGGCCGGTGCATGCGCAGGTATTCATCGGAACTGTCACCGCCGCGTCGACGGCGACGGTGACGATCACCTGGGGCGCGGGCGCCACCGGCTCATTTGAGGGCTGCGCGTTTCAGGAGTTCAGCTCAACCACCGGTGTTCCGGTGCTGGACAAGCAGGGCACCCTTGACAGCACGGGGACCAGTAACTGGGTGTCGCTGACCCCCGCGGTGTCCGGGGAACTGTATTTCGGGTACGCCGTGAACACGGCGTCGGCGATGTCGGGTTCCACATCGGGTTACGTCTACAACGCCAACGTTGACGGCGGCCTTAACGGCGGCGCGTACAACCTGAACTGCGCAGGCGGCACGGCGACCGCCCCGGTGTGGGGTGACAGCACCGAGCAGGCCGGGATCATGGTCCTGGTCATGCCGGCCGCCGCCCCGGCAGCCAAAATACCGCAGCAGCTAGCAATTCGCAGTCTACAGCCACAATCAACATTCTCAGGAAGTACTGTTTACGGGAGGTAAACATGGCGGAATACGCAATTGGCCCGCGCGGTACCACAACGCCATTTATGCCGACAGTAGTTGCCCTAGTCGGCGGTACTGTCAAGACAGTTGTGCAGGTGGCTACGCCGGCAACAACGGATATACGCATTCTAGGATGGGGAGTCTCATTCGACGGTGCATCCGGCACCGCGGTACCAGTTATCTGCCAGCTGGCGGATGGTGACGTTGCGGCTACCGTTACCGCATTTACCCCAGAGCTATGGGGCAATACCCAGCAGCCAGCCTCACTCTGTGTAGGCGGTACAGCCGCTACCGGCTTCAACGCATCGGTAGAGGGCACAATGACCACCATCCGGCAAGTTGACGCGGAACATGTTCATCCGCAGGCCGGGTACGGAGTATGGTATCAGGAGGGCGATAAGCAGTCTCGGGTCACAGTGTCACGTTTTCTCCGGATACGGTGCCTGGCTCCGGCTGCAGTTAATGTCATTCCATGGATAGTGTGGCAGGAGCCCGCTCTGTAGTATGTAGCGCGAAAGGCCGGGAAGATGCCGCGTAGCGGGAATGTATGGTATGGTCCGGGTATCCCGGTAATACCTGCGCCCGTTGCTGGAGTCATCTATGGCGTATCTGGCCTGGCTGATAATACTGGCACTATGTCAGGTAATGGTACGCTCGGCTTGAACGCTGTACTAGCTGGGTCATCCGTGACGGCTTCATCTGCGACCGGCGCGGTAACCCTGACAATGAACGTCGCTGGTTCATCATCTACTGCATCGACGGCCAACGGCGCGATAACTGCTACCGGCGTCATCTCAGGTTCCTCATCGTCGGCTTCGTCGGCCAACGGTACTATCTTCATGACTGCGATCGTCGCGGGTAGCTCTGCGACGGCAAGCTCGGCGAATGGCGCGATAGGCACTGTATCACCAATAGCCGGTAGCTCGGCCACAGCGTCCGGGGCCAACGGTACGATTGTACAAACGCTACGCATTGCTGGCTCGTCGGCGTCGGCTTCCGCCGCGAACGGTACCCTATCCCTGAACGCTACCCTGGCGGGTAGCTCGGCTACAGCCTCTAGCGCTTCCGGTAGCGTTGTCACCCTCATGACGCTGGCAGGGTCCTCGGCTACCGCGTCGGCGACCAACGGGGCAATAGCCCTTATAGGTGCAGTATCTGGATCGTCGGCTACGCAGAGCGCGGGCAACGGAGCTATTAGCCTGATAACCGGCGGTGTTGTCTATGGTATAGCCGGCTCATCTGCTACAGCTAGCTCAGCAAGCGGCGCGATCGGTCAGGCTAGCCCGATAGTGGGCTCATCATCTACCGCGTCCGGAGCAAGCGGAGCAATAGTACAGACTCTGGTCATTGCTGGCTCGTCAGCAACTCAATCCTCGGCAAGTGGTGCAATTGGGCAAGTAAGTCCGCTAGCGGGTTCAAGCGCTACGGTTAGTGCCGCAAACGGCGCAATTGTACAGACCATGGTGGTCGCGGGCTCGTCGGCGACGGTCAGCTCTGCTAACGGCTCATTGTCGCGGGTTACCCCTCTGGCCGGGTCGAGTGCTACAGCGAGCGCCGGTAACGGCGCTGTAACAATTGTATCTGGTCCTGTCACGTATCAGGTTGCTGGCTCATCATCGACGGCTAGCGCGGCGAACGGCGCCATTGTTCAGACTATGGTATTGTCCGGGTCGAGCGCCACTGTTAGCAGCGCTAACGGCACGCTTGGCCTCAAGAGTGTAATCGCCGGCTCATCCGCGACGGCAAGTGCCGGTAACGGTGCGATCGTCATGACGCTGATTGTAGCCGGTAGTTCTGCAACCTCGAGTTCTACAACCGGCGCGATCGGCAGGTTTACCCCTCTGGCCGGTAGCTCTGCGACGCCAAGCGCGGGTAACGGCGCGATCAGCATACTGGTTGGAGTTGTTACCTGGCCGGTCGCCGGATCGTCGTCGACGCAATCCGGAGGATCAGGCTCGCTGTCGATTGCCGGGGGACTAGCCGGGTACTCGTCAACTCAGTCTGGCGGCTCTGGCAACGTTGTTCTCCGGATGTCGGTCGCTGCGGTATCTACAACTGTAAGCTCTGGCTCTGGTGCGCTTGGTATCAAGGGCATGATATCTGGCGTATCAGTTACTGTGTCTTCGGCTGCAGGCAACATCGGCTTGGTACTGACCATAGCCGGGTATTCTGCTACGGTAAGCCACGCAGATGGCTGGATTGGGCCTCCATTCTTTGCTGGCGCACTTCCGCCGGAACTTACGGCTATTGTATATGTTAGCAATGCCCTCGACGCGGATGTAATTATCGACAGCATTATTGTAGCTGTTACGGTCGATACTCCGGGCGCTATAATCTCCGTAGACTCGCGTGATGCTACTGTAAGCACTGACAAGATTACCGCAGAGGTGACTTAATGGACATGACAGCCCTGTTCTTTCCCCAGAACAATGATATCGTAGTCACGGCTAAGTTCCCTGATATTACAACCGGTGCCGGCATCACGACGAAGTTCTGGCGCAAGAATGACAAGAATACGCCAGATAGTGACCCATCGAGCAAGTCATATACTGGCACAGCTTTGTCGCAGGGGACAGACAGTCTATGGTTTTCTCAATTCACTATACCTTCAGTAGACAACTCTTCGCCGGGTATGTACTGGTGGCGAGTCGATGCTGTCGATGCAACCAATAAGCGCAGGACTGCGCAATCCGGTCCACTTCTGGTAGAGGCGGTGTGACATGGTAGCTGGTCAGAAGGTGACGCCATCAGATGAGGCGTCGACAGAGCGGCTCATGCGCTACTGGGCAGAGGGCGCGGGGGCGGCGAAGATCAACTGGGGAGTAGATGGCGACTTCGATCGCTGCCGTGCACACCTAGGTAAGTACGTCGGCGCAGGTCAGCTCGATGGGCTCTGCGCTAATCTACATAAGCGTGCCACAGGGGCCTGGCCGGGCCATGCCCCAGGAGAGTCTAAGTTACCCGTCAGTAACGTCAACCCTGACCGGGACTTCCCCTACGAGGCCGGATCAGGTATTATACCCCGAAGGGAATGAGAGGGAAATGAGCGATTCTGTACCCGAGACTGGTGGCGATACCGGAGAGGTCGTCGATGCCAGTGCTGCCGCGCTCGCAACAGAAGATCAGGAAGCTGAAGAGCAGCTGCATGATATTATGCAGCAGGAGGACCCTGACGAGCTGAAGCGACAGGTAGACCACTGGAAGAAAGCGGCCCAGCGGCACGAGAGAACCGCACGGGATAACTCTGGTGCAGCCAAGAGGCTGCGCGAGATGGAGGATGCCAACAAGTCCGAGCTACAGAAGGCTGTCGATGCCCAGCAGGCTGCAGAGCGCGAGCGAGACGCCGTGCGAGGCGACCGGGACCGGATGTTGGCGGCTGCTGCCCATGATCTCGATCCTGACTTGATAGACTTCCTGGGAACCGGCACGGAGGAAGATATCAACGCCAGGGCAGAGGTCCTCGCAGGAATAATCACCAAAGCTGCTCAGAGGCTGGTAGACCAGACGGGACAGCCGAATGGTGCCCGCGCATCTGCAACAGGAGCGCGCGCACGTCCAGTTGCCTCCCTGCGTCCAGGCGCGGCTCCCGCGTCCCAAGCCCCTAGCAGCAATGAGGAGATGTTCCGGCAGCTAGTCGACAGAAATCGGTCCACCTAGCGCGGGTCACGCCTGACCGCGTCCGCGCGGAAGGATAGGGCATTCATGCCAACCTACGGTACTCACATTACGCGGACGACATCCGGTTCTGACCCGCTGGTTCCTGAGCCGCTCGCCACGTCAATTATTCAGGAGGCTCCAAAGTCCAGTGCGGCTTTGAGCCTCATGCGCCGTGTCCCGCTCTCTGCTAAGACGCAGCGCATGCCCGTCCTCGATGTCCTGCCCGTGGCCTACTGGGTCGGTGGCGACGTGGGGATGAAGCAGACCGCGAACCAGGCCTGGAAAAACGTCGTCATGGTCGTCGAGGAACTGGCCTGCATCGTGCCGATCCCCGAAGCCTACATGGACGACGCGGATGTCCCAATCTGGTCAGAAGTCCAGCCGCGCATCACTGAGGCAGTCGGCGCGCTGATCGACTCGGCGGTACTCTGGGGCGTCAACAAGCCTGTCACCTGGGGCGAGGCCGTGTTCACCGGCGCTACCAAGAGTGGCCACTGGACCATTGAAGGTACCGGCGTCGACCTCGGCCAGGACTTCTCCAACCTTGGCCTCGCCATGGCCCAGAGCGGCTATACCCTCAACGGCTTCGCCGCGATGCCCGGTCTCGGCTGGAAGCTGACCGGGCTCCGGTCGGCGCAGGGCGTTCCGATCTACCAGCCGGACATGACCGGCTCCCCGACAGGACGCGGGTTGTATGGGTACCCGCTGTCCGAGGTGCAGAACGGCTCCTGGAACTTCTCCACGAGCGGCGCGCTCATGCTCGGCGGCGACTGGTCCAAGTCGATCATCGGCATCCGCAATGACATCAGCTTCAAGATGTTCACTGAGGGCGTCATCTCGGACGACTCCGGCAAGGTCATCCTGAACCTGATGCAGCAGGACTCGGTGGCGATGCGTATGACCATGCGCCTCGCCTACGCGACCGTCAACCCGGTCACCATCATGCAGCCTGCCTCCGGCATCACCGCGCGGTGGCCGTTCGCTGCAGTCCTGCCGGTCGGTGCGTCGGCTCCCGCTGGTGGCGCGATCTCCGTCATCCAGGCACCGCCGTATCCGTACACCGGCGCGTTCATGACGTCCGAGCAGGCCGAAGCGGTCGAGGCTGCGGCTGCTGAAGAGGCCAAGGCAGTCGAGGAAGGTACTGCGGCTGAGGAGAGTTCAGCCAGGGAAGCAGAGCACGCTCGGCGTTCAGCCCGTAAGAGCGAGTAACCAGTGAAGAAGATAGCAACCCGGTCTTCCGGGGCGGTCTTGGTATCCGGATACTGGGAAACCCAGTCTGGGGCTCCAACGAGCGCGCCGGGTAGCGGCAAGTACCGCGCGGATAACTGGGCAACGCCGAGTCAATTGGCTATGTCGCCCACAGACGCGGACGGGTACAACCGTTATACCGGGTTGCTATCTTTGAAGGATGGCGACGAGATAATTCAGACCGCATCGAACGATAGCCAGAATTACCAGAGGTGGTCGGTTGTATCGGTCGTAGATCAAGGAACTTGGGTCCAGGTAAATGTCTCAGTTACGGATACTGGATCAGCGTTTGCCGCTCCTGGGTCAAACCAGTCTCGTCTACTTCAGGCTCTGCAGGTAAATGAGGTGACCTCTACACCTCCTGGTGCCTTCTCGTCTATGCCGCCCCTAGCTACACCAGATGACATCATAGCTAGGCTAGGCCGGAACCTGAATCAGACTGAAGCCGCCCGCGTCGATGCGCTATTGCAAGACGGTAGTGCTATCATCAGGCGTTACGCCCGCGAGGACTTCTTGATTGTTAATCAGGATGTTATCGTTGTTCCTGGTGATGCCGGGATTATTACGGTCCCGAATACGCCAGTTATATCGATAGACAAGCTAGTAGCATTGTCAGGTATAATTGGTGTATCCGACATGGAGGTGACTTGGTACCGGTTTGACGGGATCGAGACGATACTGGTTCCCGATCCTATTATGTCCGGAATCATCAATCTGCCAGAGTACTGGTACGAGGCTTTGTGGTCTCGTCAGTCGTTTGAGTTGACGCATACTCATGGCTACGGCGATACTCCTCCTGAGGTTGAGGGACTTCTTTGCAATGCTATTATTTCAGAACTATCGACGCCGACGCTTTCTGCGACTGTACAGAGTGAGTCGATCGGTGCGTATAGCTATAGCATGCGTCGCCGGGCGATTGGTGGCGGCCTCTACGCTACCCTGACTGACTTCGGCATGCAGAGTATGCTATCGGACTACCGTAAGAGCCAAGGCACGATTGCGGTGAGGTTCTGATGTTTCCGGATGGGGTTATTGTGACGATCGTCCGCAGGACTGTTACGAGCCGGGACGAGTGGAACAATGATGTCTACACATCTGTGTCAGAGGATGTAGGCCCGTGCTCTGTACAGCCAGCGTCTAGCCGCGAGGATCTCAACTTTGCGGACCAGCTGACCTCTGGCATTATAGTGTTCGTCCCGTACGGTACCGTGGTCGACTACGTTGACGCCGTCATCGTCGCGGGGGTGCGCTACGAGGTACGCGGGCGGCCAGACGTATGGGTATCTCCGTTCTCAGGTAATACGTCCCCTATCCGCATCGACGCTACTTTGGTCAAGGGGGCTGCGTGAGCGCTAGCTACAACCCTGATCACCAGGGTATGCGCGAGTTCCTGAACTCGCCAGGGATGATGCACCTAGTCGTACGGGTAGCAGAGCGCATCATGACGCGGGCGATCTCCCTGTCGCCGGTTGAGACAGGAGAGTACATTTCGCACTGGCGACTACGCTCGCATAGGTTTGGCGGCATACACAATGACCGTTGCGAGGCGATAGTGTTCAATGACGCCCGTGATGCGATTTGGGTAGAATATGGTCATCCGGGCCGTGAGCCATATTACGTGCTCACTCGCGCTTCGAGGGAGGCGGGCTGGTAATGGTTGCTGCTCAAGTTACTGAGTTTCCAGATACTGAGTCTGCTATCATGTTCTACCTCATGCCGCAATTTTCTAGTATCAGGTTCGTGACCTCGATGCCCACCGAGATTACGCAGATGACAGCTAAGATTCAGAGAACATCTGGCGCTAACCGGCATATCTGGATTGATGAGCCCATTGTTGAGATTGACGTTTGGGGAGATAGTTCTAACACCATGGCCGTTTCGATCGCCGCGAGAGAGATACAGGCAGCGATGCTGTCGCTCGCCGGACATGTAGTTCAGAATGGGGTGATACAGCACGTAGAGACCATCGCAGGACCAAGAAGACTAGCGGAGGTGAATCCTGATCTTTCTCGTTACAACTCGACCTACCTAGTGAGACTACACCCATAAGGGAGGGGCATAATGCCCGCATCAACAAAGGATGTCGAAACGGTCGAATCAGGCTTTGCAGACAGCGGCGGTCCCGGCTCTACCGATGTTCAGCCGCTAGTCGCCGGTCCCGGCAAGCAGAAGGACAACAGCCTGCTCTACGCGGCTGGCGACGTTATCATCTGGATCGCGGCCCAGAATACGGCCGGCCCAGTTACCGGCTTCGAGGACATCTCCACTCTCACCGGCTATTACTGCTGCGGGTGGATCGACACGTCCGGTTACATCTTCAAGCTCGACGAGACCACAAAGGACATCCAGGGGGCCGGTACGCTGACCGCGCTCCGGACGATCCTCACCGGCGGTACCAAGAGCGTGCAGGCGACCTTCCTCGAAGGGCTCAACCCGTACGTCCGGTCACTCTTCGATGATGTGCCAATTTTCCCGGTCACGTCCTCTCCACTGAAGGCGACGACCACCGCGCCGTACATGGCGACATACACAATCCCCGACCCGCCCGCCGACAACCGCTACGCCTTCATCTGGGACAGCCTCGACGGCACCAAGCAGATGCGGCTCTACGCCCCCAACTGTAAGGTTACCGCACGCGGGAACGATCAACCGCAGCAGGGTGACAACGAGAACATGGACATGACGGTGACCATGTATCCGGGCAACGTCTCCGGCTCGGTGTACGTCGCCAAGCGGTGGATCAACTACGGCAAGGACATGACGGGGTACTTCACGTGACCGCCAACAGCGAGATTCGCCAGTTCCCGCTCGATGAAGAGCCAGACCTTCCGGAAGAAGACGCCGAAGAGATCGACCTTGATCTCGACGCCATTGATGAGGAGTTGCGTGACGAGCGTGTCGGTCATGCAACGACCGTCAAGGCCGGTGGCACCGTTCTCCACATCATGCATTCCGGTGACTGGCCGTCATCCGCGATGCGGGCGGCCTCGATGGGCGACTGGGACACCTGGGCGCAGGGTGTAATCGAGGATTCCAGGGAATACGACGCCTGGCTCAAGGCCGACCTGCGCAACTACCAGATCGAGGAGATTTTCCGGAAGTGTAGCCAGGCTGCCCGGATGAACTCGGGAAAATCTCAGAAGCGTACTGGCTCACGACGCACTTCGCGGAGGAAATAGAAGCTGATTTCCAGCGCTACTATGGACTGGACTTTAGGGACCTATTCATAAAGGGTAGTGGGATGACGTGGCGTAGGCTGCTTGTCCTGGTACACCACCTTCCGCCGGAGAGCGCTGTGCACACTGCGGTACGCAACGAGATGCCTGATAATACCATGGCCAGGCGTGGCGCTGCAAAAGATCCAGCGATGGGAAGCTGGAGTAGCGTCGAGGGCTTGCTAGCTACGCTCATCGATGAGGTCCGGCAGCAGACCTGGGTCTATATACAGAGTCACACGGAGCGGAAGATACCGCGCCCGGCTCCGATGCGCCGTCCAGGGCTATCGGAACGGCCCGCGAGGACGCTAAGCCTGGCGGACGCCCAGCGGCTAGACCCGCGCCTACGGGACCTCTCGGAAGAGGACGCGCAAGCTATGCTAGATCGGCTTACAGGAGGGAGGCGATAGCGAATGCCAGGTGAGATATATGTCGGTAGTGTCGCCGTATCTGTCGTCCCTGACCTACGCGGATTCAACTATGAGATGCGTAGACAGCTTGTACCGGCTGCAGCCGACCTGGGTAAAGAGATCGCCAGGGAGCTGACGCGTAGCATTCGCGAGAATCTAGACATAGGCAAGATCATTGAGGAGCAGACGGCTAGGTCGTACCCTGCGGTACGGCGCTCGGGGTATGAGATTGGGCTAGCCTATGGCCGGGCGTTCCGCCGCGGAGTTGAACTTGCTATGGAGGATATGCATGTTAAGGTCAAGATGGACATGGACGCCTCTTCCCTGGCCAAATTCAAGGCCGAGTCGGCGGCGGCTACCCGGACGCGCACTGAAAAGGTCAAGCTCGATGTCGATACGAAAATCTCCAGTATAGTCGGTGGCCTATTCGAGCGTCTTGGGTTCAAGACGCTCACTGGTGGCGGCGGCGGCGGCGGCGTCCTCGGGCCTCTAGACAAGCTGTTGGGGCTCGGTGGCGGAGCACGATCAACGTCATTTGGCTTTAGACAACTTCTACAAGGTCAGCAGCTGTCCGGTATAACGAGCATATTTGCTGCTTTGCCATTCCCGATACAGGCTACCATGGGGGCAGCAGTCGCGGCAGCGGTACCTCTTCTGGCCCAGTCTCTGAGCGGTCTCATTGTTGGCGGGCTCGGCACTGGGCTGGCCGGCCTTGGTATTCTGGGGGCGGTCGGACTCGGCAAGGGGCTTGCGCCTGGTGCACTTGCCGCAGCCCAGGATAGGCTAGCGGCGGCCCAGGGACGGGCTGTAGCTGCGCAAGACCGGCTTAACCAACTACAGACTGGGGGCGGTGCAACTAGTGGTCAGCTAGCTGCTGCTCACCTAAGAGTTACGTCTGCACAGGATCGCCTCAATACATTGCAAAATTCAGGTACGGCCAGTGCTTCTGCGCTGGCTTCTGCGCAGGCTTCGCTAATTAGCTCTCAGGATCGCCTCAACAGATTGCAACACGGCGGGCACGCGAGCGCCAGTCAATTGGCGTCGGCACAAGCGGCGGTGGCTAGTGCTCATGGTTCTGTTGCGTCGGCACAAGATAAGCTGAAGGAAGTCCGCGCGGAACAGGTAACACCTGGACAGCTAGCTGTTCGTACAGGATTCCAGAATCTTGTTACGGACTTCAAGGCCGACCTCGCCACCATCGGCGAGCCTATGATTCCGGTTTTGCAGAGGGTGTTCGGCCTCATCGGCAAGGTCATGGACAAGCTTACGCCGGTGTTCAAGGCGGCTACCGGGATTATCGCCGGCCCCATGGAAAAATTTGCCGATGCATTTCTCAAGGCATTCGGCGATCCGACGGTTCAGAAGTCTATCACCGATGTAGCCAATGCATTCGTTGGGATACTTACGGCGCTCACGCCTGATATACCAGGCATTGTTGACTCATTTGCGCAGGCTGTCTCACGGATGGCAGGGGCAGTAACCAAGAATCCGAAGGCATTTGCAGATTTCGCAAACTTCGTCGCTCAGTTCATTATAGCGATGGTAGATGCCCTCGCCTGGCTTACTGACTTTGCCGATTGGGTGGAGTTTCACTGGCCGCAGATTTGGACATTCCTATCCGTTCCGGTTCAGGCTGCCGTTACTGCCTGGAAGATCGGTGCGGCGCTGATCTCTGGCATCGTAAACTTCCTGATTGACATATTCCATGGGCGATGGGGCAAGGCCTGGGATGACCTCAAGATGATCCCAATTCGCGTATTCAATGCGATGAAAGATTTGGTAGTCCGGATATGGCATTCGATACTCGACTTGGTAGGTCACCAGCTTGATCAGCTACGGCACAATACGGCCGCTCACTTTGATGAGATACGTCACGACTTTGCGCAATGGGGCGACGACATACTGCGTGATGTCAGGATAACCTGGAATGATATCTACGGAGCCACCATCGGCGCTCTCATTCGTATGGGCCATAACATCGAGCACTACTTCACGATGATACGGCACAACATAGCAAATATCTGGGATGGAGTCCGGCACGACGTAGCGCATTACTGGGACGTCATATACAACAATACCATTGGCGCTATCATACGGCTTATCAAGCGGGCTCTCGCGCTATTCTCCGGATGGAAGCAAGACATAATTAACTTCTTTGCGAATGCCATCAACTGGATCACTAATGCAGGGCGTAATATCATCACCGGGCTCTGGAATGGATTGGAGGCAGTCTGGAGAGATGTAAGCGGCTGGTTCGGTAAGGTACCGGGATGGGTTAGCAATTTCTTCAGCGGTGCCCTTAACTGGATTTTCGCACGAGGACGGAATATCATTACAGGGCTCTGGAATGGGGTAAAGCAAGTCTGGAATGATGTTGTTGGCTGGTTCAAGGGATTGCCATCGAAGATACTCGGCGCGCTCGGAATCAAGTCGCCACCGCAATGGGCGCTAGATGCAGGCAAGCATATCATGGGCGGACTTCTAAAGTCCCTTACACACGGGGCCAAGGATGTTAAGGCATTCTTTGTCGGGTTGGCATCTGATGTTGCCGGGCCGCTGAAATCTGTATGGTCGTCGATCGGTGGCTTCTTTAGCGGGCTATGGCACAAGGTCGCTGGAGGTGGAAGCGGTGGAGTTCAGAGGTGGGCGCCAGTAGTCGCGCAAGCCCTGTCCATGATGGGAATGCCCGCGTCCCTCTTGCCGCAAGTGCTATATCAGATGCAGACTGAGAGTGGAGGCGACCCGAATGCTATCAACTTGACGGACATCAACGCTCAGCGTGGCGATCCGTCGAAGGGTCTCATGCAGGTTATCGGCGGGACATTCGCCCGGTTCCACGTTGCAGGTACCTCGTTCAACATCTATGATCCGCTGGCCAACATAGCGGCGGCTATTGCCTATGCTGCGTTTACCTACGGTCCTGGGCTAATGCGTGGCGGGATGGGCCTAGGCTCTGGGCACGGCTACGCTAGCGGTACAAGTGGCGCGGCTACCGGCTGGGCGTGGGTCGGCGAGGCCGGCCCAGAGCTGGTCCGCTTCTCCGGTGGCGAGCAGGTCATCGCGGTCGGACGCGGGTATGCTACAGGCACGTCGGTCGGCACGCTCGAAGCCGAGATAGCACGGCTAAACGCTAGCATTGCAATACTCAATGCTAGAATGGGCTCTTACGCTGCCGGTTCAGCAGGCCAGCTAGGCAGGAATCAGGTTCAGGCTCAGATCAATGTCGACAGGGCTCGCATCAGGGACTTGCAGGATCGTATATTCGTGATTCAGCATCCCACTGTTGCAGCGGCATCCCGTATATCAGCTGCCGCTGCGCGTGCTGCAGCTGCGGCAATAACGAAGATGGCTAACGCGGGCGCTACCCTTGCCGCCGCTCTCGCCAGGATCACGACTAAGACGACCGCAGCCGGATTCGCAAGTGATCAGGCTTTGTTCCTGAAAGACCTACGCTACTACTTCAGCCCATCCGTCGCTGACGCACGTTCCCGGCTAGTCATTGCGCAGATCAAGGAGTTGCAGAATCTACAGGCCCATATCGCTACCCTGAACACAAATATCGCCAATGCCGTCAGTTTCCAGAAGACAGAGCTTACGCATCTACAGGCAGGTACCGGCCTCGGCTTTATTGGCATTCAGGGAAGTGGAGCCGCTCAGGGAGCTGGCTTGCTCAGCGGGCTGCAGAATCAGGCAAGGGTCATTGTCGCCTTCACGCGAGGTATCCGCGCGCTAGCGTCCGCAGGAGCATCCCAGGCGCTTATACAGCAGTACGCCGGCATGGACCCAGGCACCGGAGGCCCGGCCGCGCAGAGGATGGCCTGGGTACTCCGTGCCCTGAAGCAAATGAAGGCCCCGGCTCCTGTTGTCAATCAGCTGACTGCGCTCGGGGCCGACGCCGCCTTTGCATATGTGCAGGCTATACAGCATGCCGACCCGAAGGTGCGCGCTGGGATATTTGCTGCTGAGACAAATCTGGCGAATACTCAGCTGGCCGCCTCACGCGGAATTGCCTCTGTAGCGTATGGCGGCGCGTATACCACTGGGGCCAATTTCGTAGCTGGCTTGCAATCCCAGGAGAAGCAGCTGAATGCGCTGTTTGCCAAGCTGGGTAAGACGCTCGGCGAAGAGGCTATCAAGTGGATGCGCGTACCGGCGAAGCAGAGGCCGTACGGATATCAGCATGGCGGATGGCTCAATGAGCCGGTAAGTGGATGGGGCATGTACTCGGGAGCACCGTACATGTTTGCTGAGCGCGGGCGTGAGTACGTTGTGCCAGAGGCGCATATGGGTCGCGGTGGGGCCAGCGGTACGGAGTACCACGCCCACTTCGATGGGCTGACCGGCGAGGCGATCGAGGGCCATGTGCGGACGGCGTTCAATGCGATGAGCTTGACACAGGGGAATCTACAACGCCAGGGTAGGAGGTCCTAATGGCCGCACCGCCAACACCATTGCAGATTGATTATATTGATCCGGATGGCAACGACTGGAACCTTGGCGATGAGTCTATGCAGAATGGATATGCTTGTTCTGCTATCACGGGCATCGAGGGCCTTCCGGTATCTATGCAGACAATACCGATGCTCGATGGAACGTCTATCCCAAGCTTGTACTTGCCACAGCCGGGAACTATCACGATTGCGATCGCTGTGACTTGTCCCGCGAGCGGGTTGGAGGGCGATTATTATGCAAACCTTGACGCGGTAGCTCGCGCGTTCTACAACCGCAGGAACGAGCAGCCTGCTCCCGGTTACCTCCGTATACAAAGACCTGACGGCTCGTCGCGACAGGTGGCGGTCTATACGACCTCGGGCCTGAACACCCCTGAGGTTGGCATCAGTAACGATACAATTTACACCTTGACGTTGCAGACGCCTGATCCGTACTGGTCAGATCTCATCCAGCAGACGGCAAACTACAGCATCAGCCCCGCGTCGGGCATATTGCCTCTATTGCCGGTCTTCCTCGCGGGCAGTACGGTGATCGGGACCAACACGGTAGTCAATGGCGGTAACGCTCAGGCCTGGCCAATCTGGACTATCACCGGCCCAGGTACGCCGACTATGCAAAATCTGACCACCGGGCGAAAATGGTCGATGAACACGGTGATACAGGCCGGGCATGTAGTTCAGGTGGTAACGAAGCCTGGGCAGCAGATGGTAGTAGATACTACTACCGGAGCGAACATGTGGGACAACTTGGTACTGTCTTCGCTACGCGATCTTTGGTCCCTGATGGCCGGCTCAAACCAGATAAGCATAGCAATGTCCGGATCGACGCTGGCAACGTCCGTAAACCTTGCATGGACGAATAGATGGAATAGGGCTTGATGCAATTATGGCTGTACTCACGACTGATGCGTTCAGCTTCACCCAGTCGGGTGGCTGGGGAGCGCTTCTGCCGAGTGCTGTGTACACGCCTCCTGCTAGCGTAGTGTCGAATGACGTTTGGGTTGAGATACTTGATGGTAACTTGATTAGCAAGGGGCCGGTTCAATTTGTCAATGTGACAGCCCAGCTATTCTACAATGCTGTGGGATCATGGTCGCTGGTCGCCCCGTATAGCGATACGCTCTGGAACTTGGTGATGTCCGGCGACTTCATGGTTAGCATTAACTGGCGCGGACTATTCAGCATTGGCGGCAAGTGCGAGAAGCCTGGCTATACAGATTCGATACCAGGCACGTCAGGATCGTCGGCGGGGTCTGGCCCGTTTATCACCATGTCTGGCGCAGACTGGCTCGGGCTGATCGCTAATAAGATTTGCTATCCTAGCTCGGGCGTTGCCTGGAATGCTCAGACTGCTGGTGCCAATGACCCTGTGAGCAGCGTACCGCTTGAGACGGCCATTAAGCACTATGTGAATAATAACATTGGATATAACTCGCTCGCCTCGCGCCGGAATACCCTATTGGATATAGCCGCTGATCAGGGTCGCGGAGGTACTGTCAGCTACACTGTGAAGTTTGGCACTGGAGTCAACCTGAATTTGCTGGATGTTATCCGGGCTTTGATTGCGCAGACGAATACGTCGATGGGCGTACAGATTACGATTAACAGGGCCACTCACAGCCTGCTATTTGACGTGTATTCTCCGCGTGACCTGACTGGCAAAGCGTGGTTCAGCGAGAGCCTTGGCAACCTGACGGCTGTCAACTTTGATATAGCAGATCCGACATGTACGGACTCGCTTGTACAGGGTTCAGGCACGACGTTCATTCAGAGTACTGCTGCCTCGCGTACGATGTGGAACTCTGTGGAGCTATTCAATGATAGCTCTAGCGAGACTGACATTAATAATTTGAACGCTACCGCTCAACAGGCGCTCGCTGCCGGGGGATTCGGCCCGACGATGGCAGTGACCGCCGCTGACATCCCGTTCCTGACGTACGGACGCGACTACCACCTAGGCGATATTGTCACCATCGAGGTACGGCCCGGAGTTACCTATTCCGATATTGTCACTAGTGTGACGCTTACAGCCGACCCGTCTCAGAACCCTAGCATCAGCGTTGTGCCAAAGGTGGGCAATGACGCCAACGCTACGGCTACAGATTCAAGTATTATAGGTGTGCTCTCCGCGCGGATAAGGGCGCTGGAGAAGAAGCTGGCGAACAAGTGAGGGATCATGGCTACATATGATGCACGTCCTAGCGGCTTTACCCAGATGACAACTACTTCCGAGTGGGAATATCTACTATCGTCATTTATGCCACAGGGTGGCGCTATCGACGCATCTATTGGCAGCGCCATGAACCCGACACTCGACACCCCAGGGCGCAATGCGGTCATAGCTGATGGGGTAGCAGTTATCAGGGGACAGATGTGGCGTTGTGACGCTCCTGTCAATACACCTATACCGGCTGCGTCAGCACAGAACCGGATCGACCGGCTAGTGCTGCGGCTTACTCGTACCGCCACAACCTCTCCTACAGTTGTGCAGCCAGTAGTAATCACCGGTACGCCTTCCGGCTCCCCGGTAGAGCCTCCAATAGTCCGGACGACTACTGGTATCTGGGACGTTCCAGTTAGCAGCTGGACATCTACGTCCGCTGGAGGCCTGACCGGGCTAACTGACGAGAGGTCATTCGTCAATGACCCGTGGCACTCACTAGGAACGCTAGCTGGATATACCGTTAACGTCAGCCGCTACCGGATGACGCAGTGGGGTTCCACAGAGCTTGACATCAACGTATCCAGCTCAGGCGCGAACGCGTCATCGGCTACGTTTTCCGTAACGCTTCCGGTCAGCTACCGGCTAGGCAACGGCCAGTCCAGCCAGGGATGGGCGCTAACATCCAACAGGAACCTCGCAGCTGGCGATACACTGCCCAGGGTAGTTGTTGGATCGAACGGAGGTGTGACTATTGCTCAGACGGCAAGCGTTACCGTCGGGCTGTACGGCCAGGCTTTTGTCCCAACTAGCTAGGAGGCTATATGCCCTGGAGAGTGCGCTGGCAGGTCTATATGATCCTGCTAGGAGTTGCCGCGCTAGTCATCGGGATTATCGTCATGGCTAGGCACAAGAGCCTGGATTCAGAGCTGCTGGCTGCTTTGGGTATTGTTGGTGGACTTGCGATTATCCTGAATGCCCTACCAAGGAATGGGAATGGACACGGAGAACGTGACTATCGAGACAGAGACAGGGGACGCGGAGATTAAGTCTGCTGTTGGTCAGTATAGCTTGATGATACACCGGACAATCGACGGATCAGATCCACTAGTACAAGAGCCACTCGGCACACCAGGCACGTAGGAGGAACAATGCCCGGAGGTCCACCAGTCCAGACCATGCTTCAGATTATATCGGCGGAGAACTGGTATGTTCATTTCAATGATGCCGCCGTCGACGCTGAGCACAACGATCACCTCGTTGTTTGCTTCGGCCTCTCGGCGGTCGACTCTATAACCATTGTTCCATTTATTACTGACTTGGCGCAGCAGAATGTCGTCGAGGTATCTACTGTCTCTGCGAACTACTCGCTGTACAACCCATACAACACGTGCGGGGCCTGCGTACGTCCTCCTGTACCACCACCTGGTGATATTGTACCTGCGGGTCCTGATCCTCTACCGGGACCGGGTGGGGGCGTATAGTAGAGGTGCCGGCCAGCCGGCCTGCTGTTGCGCCGTCATTGCCGGCTGGCCGGTATTTTATGCATGATCACCACAGCGATGAGCGCAAACAGCGCCGCAAATATGACTAGTGCGACTATGGTAGCTCTCACGGTACGTCCCTTCGCCCGCTCGCGGCGGCTATCCCATTAACAACCCTATCGGTACGCGATTCTAGCGGCACGGGCCGGGACCGGGCCCACGGGCCTAGGGGCCGCTCCGGAGGTACCGGGATCGCGTACCGATAGCTAATCATCTACCCAGGCCATGTAGGGCCAGAGTATCGCTGCGAGGTCTTCGTCACGACGGGCTCGCCGTAGTATCATCATGCCTTGCCTTGCCGCGGCGCGGATATGCTCTTCTGGGGTCCACATGCCATGCCGACGTAGAACTTTGTCATCGATGTCGCTGGCTATTTCCCAGTTTTGATGGTAGAGTTGAGCGAAGCTTAGTAGGTTTGTTTGTTCTTTTACGAAGTCAAGCATAGCGCCGATGCGGAAGCGGTAGAGGTCGTCTAGTTCGTCAACTTCAACCGGGTCAAAATCCTCAATGATGATGGCCGGCCCGATTTTGTAGTCGAGTCCCTCGATCTCGCGGGCCAGCCGGGCGATCTTGACTACCTGCTCAGATTCGGTGCCGTCGATCTCATCATAGACTAGTGTCAGGAACTTTGGACGCTCATCGCCGAAGATTGACGCGCGGGGGACTGTTATGCGGAACCAGCCTGTGACGGTCCCTAGGCTGAGGCCGAGGACGTGCAGATGGCTAGGCGGCATGCTAGTCCTGTTCCGGACGTGAGCCTGGGTTGGCCCAGAGGTACCAGCCGTTCTGCTCTACCATGACTAGACCGCGCCGTTCCGGGTTGTAGCAGATGCGGTTATCATCAAGCGGCCGAAGGTGCCGGTCATAGGAGGTGTTGCTGCTGAACAGCTCGTTGCATGAACGGCAGAGCGCTGGACTCCGGCGATTGGGCGGTAGGCCGCCGTGTCCGTCTTCTGTATGGGCGCAGCCGATGTCGTTGCTGCTGTGACACTGGTGGCAGCGATCCGGCTCGTCGCCGGTGTAGGCGCAGTATTTGTGGTAACGGCAGATGCTGATCTCGTTTGGGAAGTAGATGACGTGCCCGCCGAGAGACTCGGGCATGCGCTTGTAGTCGAGCGGGATAATGTCTTGAGTTTTCATGATGATGCCTCCATGGGCCCGAATTTGATTTTGCCGTCGGGTAGAATGACGATTGTGAATACGTGTTGCCTGATCGCCCAGCGGTACGTCATCCATGTACCTGATCGGAGTACCTCGTGATCTTGCTGTGGCAATATGACCATGATGTCGACGTTGTCGACGATGTCTTTGTTGCGGGAGAGCGGTGGCTTTGGGTCCGCCTTGTACAGCGGCTCCGGATAGTTACCGTCTGGCCGTAGATCCGACGGGCATACATCGGCGGAGAGCGGGCCGTGTATGCGATCCCACATCCAGGCTGCGTCCTCATCGACGCCCTTTGCACCACCGTGGGTAAGTTTGCCATCTTTGAGTGCCGGGGCGCTAAACAAGTCATATAGTCTGCCCCTTTGTGCATCAGTTATGCCTTTGCGTGTGCCTGATACACCAATGTTCACTTGTTCACCTGTGTGCCTTCCGCGTTGCTTCCATGAGGCGGTCGCTGGCCTCTTCGATAGTGCGATGATGCTTCATCGCACCTTGGACGCGTGTGGCGATCTGCCCGCTTGGGAATACGGCGACGACGCCCTCGACGCCTGCGATTGACTGCCAGCCGTAGGTGTGGTTTTCGATGAGGCACTCGATTGCCCGGTCGATACCTGACTCGGGCGGATCTGGCTCGTGGTAGTGGTCGAGTCCGTCGCGTGGGGCAGGCTCTGTCCGGTTGATCACTGGCATCGAGCCGTGGATTCTCCAGTGGAACGCCCGGTAGGCCTGCTCGACCCCAAAGTCGATCCGTGCCGGTAGCTCGTGCATGTCACCTAGGCTATCCCTGTGCCGGTACGTGAAGTGCTTTGCGAAGGTCGCGGTGTCCATCTCGTACGTCGCGACGACGAGCTGTTGCTTAACTGGCTGAACGCGCCTACGGTTGTCCTGCTTTTCCTTGTACATTGTTGGCATCCCCCTCCCGGCTACTCCGTGGTCAGAGCGCGTATGACGTAGCCCTCGATGAATGCATCCATGATGTCCTCGTCACCGGCCCAGGCCAGGCCAGCTTTGCCCTGGATCCATTCGGCGTACTGCTCCCTTGCGTCTGATACTAGACCTGATGGGATTAGGTCGTCGGCGGGCAGGTTACGTATGAACTTCGGCTCTTGCATTTCGATTTTCGCCTTCCTGTTTATCCGCGCGGTCGCGCGGTCCTATCGGTATAACGTACGAAAGAACTAATTTATTCCTTTATTTTCCATAGTTCATTCCGGGTCTATTACATATAGTTCGTCGACGGCAACGCTGTTGCCGAAGCCGGGCGTTTTCCTGCCGACTGCTATTACGACATCTACCTTGACATCGATCGCTTCGAGCCGCCGCCTGAAACGCGGGAATGCGAAGCGGTTGATGCGAAGGTAGACTTCCTCTAGGGTCCGGTCGATGCACTGTAGGACGCAGTACTTGCGTAGCTCCGGGTGGTCTAGGTTCTTGACAATCTCATCGAGGTCATCGCCTGTGCGCGAGTGTATGTTCTCGACGATATCCTGGTATATGCGGGCCTTGACGATACCCGCGTAGCGTAGCTGCCTGCCTCTACGCTTGCTACCCCACGGCTCGGCGACTTCTGCGGCGACGGCCTCGCCGTCGTGCGTCCAGATCGGAGCTGGTACTTCCTTGTTCTTGATTGCCTTGAGTACCTTGTCAAGCGTGCGCCCGGTCTTCTCAAGTTCAAACGGGTCATCCATCTCGCAGAAGTCCATTATCTGATCGACCTTGGCATCGCCGACGCCGCCAGCACGCTTCATGTCCTCAGGGAATTGGAACGGCTGAAGCGCGCGGGCGATCACTATGTTGCGCGCTATAGTATTGCCGATCTTGGGGACGGACCTGAAGCCCGCCAGGACCGCGGGCTTGGAGTTGGTCCCATTAGGCATGAGAGCGCCCCAGTTGGCCCCGGAGATGCGGAAGTCGGGAGGTAGCACTTCGATGCCGTGGCGCTGAGCATCTCGCATAAGCCTGAACTCTGGTTCCTCGCGGGGCTTGCGCTTTGCTAGTGATGCCGCGTAGAACTCGACTGGGTGATGCGCCTTGAGGTAGGCGGTCCACCAGGCTAGCTTGCTGTATGAGATAGCGTGTGCAATGTTAAACGCGTATGTACCGGAGGTTACGAGCCGCTTCCAGATGCGCTCGGCGGTATCGCCGTCGATGTTGTGTAGAGTCTTGGCACCATCGATGAACTTGTCCATCTCAACCTGGAACGCAGCCTGCCCGACTTTCTTGGCTATGATGCGCCGTATGTCGTTTAGATCAACCCAATTGAAGCCGCCGATCTCTTTGAGGATTAGGAGGATTGTTTCCTGGTAGATGATGACCCCAAAGGTACCAGCTGTGATCTTGTCAACGATGGGATGGTAACGCTCAGGCTTCTTGCGCCCATGCTTGATATCTGTATAGTCCGCAGTTGTCCCTGAAAACAGAGGTCCCGGCCGGGCAAGTGCATTGATATCAGCAACCTGGGAGAAGTTGTCCGGACATACATCGCCACAGATGATCCTCGTAGCTCTGCCTTCAAACTGGAATATTCCGATGACATCGTTGCGCCGAAAGACATCCAGCGTGTTCGCATCTGTATCTGGAATCGCATAGAGGTCCTTCAGGGTGAGGCCTGTCATTCTGAGACAGTTGGCTATCATGCCCAGGGTCGTTAGCCCGAGTATGTCCATCTTGAGCATACCCGCGTAGTCGACGTCATATTTGTCGATCGAGAGCACCTGCCTGATCTGCTTTGTTTGTTTATCCTCGCGCTCGTAGATGGCACAGATGTCAGTAAGCGGCGAGTTCGCGACGACGAGCCCAGCTGCATGAACAGACATCCCGCGCACGCCACCTTCGAGCCGCGTCGCCAGCCACAGTGCAGGGAATGCATCGAATATCGCCTTAGCATTAGGGAACATCTCCACCGTGTCAGCGAGCGAATCATCAAAGCGCGAGTCGCCCCCGGACCTCTCGATGATGAGGTCCGATACAATCTTTTTAGAAGCATTCGGTACGCCATGAACACGCGCTACGTCGACAAGTGCATTCTTGGGACGGTAGCGCACGAAGTTCGCAATGGTACCAACGCATTCCCTACCATACTTCCCCTCCAGGTACTCGCGCACCTCGTGACGTCGTTCATCCTCGATGTCTACATCAATGTCAGGCGGGTCCGTCCGCGTCGTGTCAAGGAAGCGCTCGAAGACCATCCCAGGGTAATTATACGGGGCGATCTCTGTGATACGCGTCAAATAACATACCACAGATGCAGCGGCGCTTCCGCGTCCGGGGCCGACGACAATGCCCTGCCGCTTGGCCCACCGGAGCGCATCGCTAATTGCACAGAAGAAATCGCAAAAATCCTTCTCTACAATCATGCTCATTTCGTATTTTGTACGTTCGGCATACCAGTCGCGCTCGGCCTTGGGCCGCGAGCCGATACCGCGATAGTTCCATCCGAATCTACACCATGTCCATAGAAGTTCAGCAGCGTCTACCATGGTTGCAAATCCTCCTCACTTATCGGGTATCTCAGTCTAGGTGCCTTTGGTAGCGTCACATTACATTGCTCAGCTATGATCGCCGTGTTCTCGATCGCACTCCGTGCCTGAGCGCGGGATAGGCCGGTGTCCATGAGCTTGCGCTGGAGAATACCGTCGGACTCCGGAAGTGTAAGTTTGACATCGTAGTTCCAGCGTCTTGTCATCTCGTCGGCGCTCGCCCTACCACGACCCTGTGGGCCGCACGCGTGTAGAATTATTTGCATCTCGCTGTCCTCGGGCCGGACATAGTGTACGTCCATTGTAGCGGCTAGCGGTACTCCCGTCATGCGTGATAGCTCCGCGTACGCGGAGTTGATACGGCGACATGATTCCAGCTCTGGGAAGCCCTGTACCTCTAGGTAGAACCGGCTTCCGAACAAGTCCCTCATTCGGTTGGCGATGACCTCGCATCCTTCAATGTTTGGTTTCTTTCGCTCGGGGATACCCTTGCCACCGATTAGGGTGCAGGCCATGTAGCTGCCCGAGCAGCCGGATAGAACAACGAGCCCGGCGCGGAAGTGCGCTATGTCGTAGCCTGTCATGGTAGGGTGGTAGTGGAACTGCTGCCAACTCTTGGTGACCGCAAGATTTAGATTGCGGTATCCCTCGGTGTTCATGGCGAGGATCGTGAGATGGTACTTTGTCTGGGCTGGTTCCGCGAACGCGCTCTGAGTATATGCCTCGATACCGAATATGGGCTTGATGCCGCCAATCTTGAGGGCAGCCTTCTCCGCGCGGAAGTGACTTGAGGTATTGCCATGTTCAGTAAATGCGAACGCGGTGTAGCCTAGTTCAGCCGCTCGCTGGAGATGTGCTTCCGGCGTACCGTGTCCGTCGAGGAAACTGTACGTTGTATGGTCATGTAGTGGTACGTATTCCATCACGCCTGAATAATCGCTTGTTTGGCTTGATCCGAGAGCAGCAGCTCGATGAGATCGTATGGAGAGATGGCATCAACATTCGTTTGGATGGATGCTATGAAGATGACGAAACCGACTAGATGAATTGGATGTACATAGTACATTATCGGTTTGCCCGTGACGGCGTTGGTCGTTATGCCCCCTAGTAGTGGCTCTTCATATACCCTGAAGCTGGTGCTTTCGACTTCACGCACCCGTCCGCGTGCTGGTCCGTCGACCACTAGTACCATGCTGTTCTTGCTCATGGCATCCACTTGCTAACTGTGAACGTCGGCGTCCAGAAGCTGAGGGGCCATAGGAATATCGAGATACCGTACTGGACCCAGCTGTGTAGTAGGTGACCGCCGACGACGTTGCCGGTTGGGAGATGTGGCGGGGCTGTGTTGACGAATACGCCGATGAGGATGTAGACAACGATGAAGAGGCCGAACTTTGAGAACAGCGTTCTGAAGTAGATCATGATGTAAACTCCGATGGGGTAGCGGTCGGGGCAGGCGTGCTCGGGGTGCCGGACGGTGACAGCGTCGGGCTAGGGTCCGGTACCGGGCTAGGCGAGGTATTCAACGCTATCGGCGTGGGCGTAGGACGCGGTACGGTAGCGCGGACGGTACCGGGACCGGGGGACGCGCTACCGGGCGCGGAGGACGATACCGAAGCGTAAGCAGATCGATGGCGAGCGTACCAGGAATTGGAGCTATCGTCGTACCCCGCGCCCGGAGGCATTGCATGCATCCAGGTAGGCGGGGCGGGCACCGGCCCTCTCAGATGCACAGATGCCCGCCCCTTTGCTGGCTGGGTGACTGGAGTGTTAGGCTGAGCGGGATGAATCGGCGAATTCACGCTCGCTCTGTACGCACTTGCGACGGCCAGCGACAGAAGTGCTAGAATGACCGTTGCCAACAGCAGCACAGCGGAAATCGGGTGCTGCTTGTACGCATGCCTAAAGTCACCCAGCCAGCGTTTCATGTCTATTCCCTGATCTGCTTCCGCCTGAGCTTGATAGCGCCTGTTAGCTGGTCTAGGTACTTGTCCCAGGACCCAGCCTTGATGGATTGTAGCGCGCCGAACGCGAAGCCTGAGCTGTCGTTTTCGTGCCGGGCGATCTGCCAGCGAAGGTAGACTACCAAGTCGAGCGCCTCGCGGTAGGCCTGCCCAATTGGACCGCCCTCGACGGGGTCATCCTGTGTACCGGCGTAGATGGCGACTCCGTAGGTGGTGATGCCATGACGCTCGCGCTCCTGAACATCCTCGATGACCATCTGCTGGACGCTCTTGCCGGCGACTTTGAACCAGTTTTCCCCGGCTGGCATTTCTGGGTCGGCGTTACTTGTCATCGGACATTGCCCTTCTCATGAGTATGGCGTGCTTCTTCTGGATCGCCGCGTCGAGGTCCCATCCCCAGAGGTGCGCGAGGGCGAAGCAGGTGATAACGGTGTCGGCGAGTTCCTCCTGTACCTTTTCACCTGAGCCTTCTGTTTCGTCAGCGTGCCGGTGGAGGCCCTGCCACTTGAGGTATTCTTTGGGAACCTCACCGGCCTCTTCCCAGAGTTTCATTAGGTGGTACCAGTCTGGCATCGGCCCGCGCTCGGCGTTCAGCCGCATCAGGTAGTCGAGCGCGATTTGCTCGTATGTGTACCGGCCGTGCCGCTCTGGTAGACGAATTGAGCAGTCGAGGCAGAGCATGTAAGTTTCGTAACTGGATGGATTATCCGCGTCGTGGTACGGGTTGGGCCGGTATTTGACGTCCGGGGTGATATTGCCGCATCGGACGCAGGCGATTGTTTCGGGACTCATCACAGCGCCTTGATTGGGTGAGTACGGCTGTCCTCGTTAGCCCACGGGAAGTCGCAGGTTCTGTCGACTCTCTCTGGTCCCTGGAAGGTGCATTTCTTCAGCTTCTCGCAGGTGATCTTGACGTGAGGTTCTAGGTACGGGTGAGACTCCACTATGAGCTTGCCCATCGCCCGGACGACCTTGACCATCTCGGCCTGGAACATGACGCAGGCTCGGTATGCGTACATCTCCAGGAATGTGCGCAGACTGTATTCGCACATAATGAAGTTGGTGGTGCCTTCAGGGAGAATGTAGCGCGCATCCTCGTACGGGATGTCCTGCTCGATGGCCTCATTGTATACTCGGTGCGCCGCGCGGAGAACGCCGATCCACCTGTCACGGAGGCTCTTATCTGTCCATACCGATTCCGGCATGCGGAACTCAGGATGGTCGCCGTACCAGCAATCACGCTGTGATTGCTGCTTGAAAGCGGCTTGGCGGGTCCGGACGAGCTGATGCGTGAGTACGCGGGACGCGCCGCGTACGGCGAACTCAAATCGGATGTCTTCAGCGCTCTGGTAGGCGAGTCCGCCCTTCATGAACGCGCCGAATTCATCCGCGTTGAGCATCGAGTCGGGGGCACCGCGGCTTGCAGCGCGGGCGTAGCGGCTGATGATGTCGAAGTCCATGTCCGCGAAGTCTCGGATCAAGGCGACTTGAAGGCCGTCCTCGCCGATGCTGATGATCCCGTTGTCGGATGGGCTCGCAGGTCCATCGTCATTACTGCGCCGACGGCTGTCGGCATGGAAAGTCTCATCGCGAGGGAGCCTGTCATCGTAGGCTCGTGATGGCCTGTAGTCTTTCATGATTGCCTTCCTGTTAGAGGACGCGATCCCACACGGGCTGCCGTTGCATCGAGAGGATCGCGTCGCGTACTTCATAGTAGGCAGTGTCAACCCATACTTGATTTTTCCATGCGCCGAAGCGGCCGGTGCCTAGGACGTGAGGGTAACACGTACAGTTGTGCCTGATAGGCTTGCGGATGGTGAATGGTTGCTGCTCTTGGGGAGCACTGCCCACGAGCCACTCCGTGCAGCTGTTGCCCAACAACCACGCGGAGCGGACCCATGGATAGTCGTTGCCGGCGTTGAAGATGGTAGTGTCCTCGGGCTGATCTGGGTAGGACGTTCCCATCGTGATCTCGACGGCCTTGAATTTGAACTGATGTAGGGTACTCGTACACAGATTGTTTAGCGGCGCTGTGTTCACCACGAGAGCGAACTGCTCATGCATATATTTCAATTGTGAAGGCGTGACTAGTTCAGTTCGCCGGATGGTGTCAAGGTCCGCGCCGGTCATGTAACGGTTCCACATGAGGTCGTACGCCTCGATGTGCTTCCAGCAGTGGTAGCCCTCTTGTAGTATGTCGCCGTTGATGCCGATGTTGATATCACCGTAGAGCTTGTAGCGGTAATCGAGTATGGACCCGCCGATGACGATCTGCCTGATGTACCCGTCCGGGTGATCGGTCGTGATACCAGGGATCGGCCTCTGCAGGACGAGCGGCCCACGCTGAGGCGATTTGACGCCAGGCGAGAATATCACGACATCCGCGCCTAGCCCGCGAGCGGCGTGTACCGCCGCGAGCCCGGCTGGTCCGCACCC
>Ga0318516_10000004_pt1 | contig 39223 bp, 31 predicted proteins | sample GRESIP176b2f20_FD_202501 | JGI IMG/M metagenome (GOLD analysis project Ga0318516, IMG submission 202501) | Tropical soil microbial communities from Luquillo Experimental Forest, Puerto Rico - GRE.SIPMG.176b2f20 | ecosystem: Environmental > Terrestrial > Soil > Tropical forest > Bulk soil... | reverse complement strand
CGACCGGCCGGCGCCGGTGAGCACGACGGCACGCACGGACTGGTCGGCAGCCAAATCGCCTAGGAGGTTGCTCAATTCGGATTGCATGACCTCGTTGATGGCGTTGAGACGCTCCGGGCGGTTCAGCCGCACAACGACGACGCCGTCGCTCGGCCGGTCGAGTTCCAGGGTGCTCGCCATCATCATCGCCAACGGGCCCACACGTACGGCACCAACGCGCGCAGAAAGTCGATGTCTTGTCCGGGCTGGGCCTGGGCGAAGGCCTGCTCGAAGTACTCTTCGGCGACCAGCAGGATGCCCTCGGCGTACTCCCGGGTGAAGTCGATGCTGCCGTAGTCGTCCATCATCGCGCGAATGGTCCGAACCAGGTCCTCCGAGCGCTCCGACCGCTTCCTGTGCAGGTAGTCGCTGACCAGGGCACGGTCGGGGCCCCGCGCGGCCTCCATCAGGTGCACGAGCGTCAGGGTCCGCTTTCCCTCGTAGAGATCGCCGAGTATCTCCTTGCCGTACACGCGGGCGTCGCCGACCAGATTGAGCAGGTCGTCGCGAATCTGGAAAGCCGCCCCGAAGTGAAAGCCGAAGCGGACCAGGGGATTCAAATCGGCCGTCCCACCGGAAGCCACCATTGCGCCGACGCGCAGCGGGTGGATGGTCGTATACCAACACGTCTTGTGCATGATCAGCTCGAGGTAGTCCTCCGGACCCAGGCTCTCGACATTGTCGAACTGCCAGCCGACCTCGGTGGCCTGACCCTCGAGCGTGCGCATCGCCATCGTGTCGAACTCGGCCATCACCAAATCGGCGAGATCCCGGTCGAGGCGCCGGGTCGCGCGGCGCAGCACCTGGTTTGCCACGATCGCCAAGCCGTCACCGGCGTTGAGCGCCGCAGCAAGCCCATGGCTGGCCGCCAGCGTGGGACGCCCGCGGCGCATCTCGCTGCCGTCTGCGATGTCGTCGTGCACCAGAAACGCGTTGTGCAGCAACTCGATTGCCACAGCAATGCCCAGCAAGTCGTCGGGGTTGCCGCCGAACGCACGGCCGGCCGAGAGGCAAAGCGCGGGTCGCAACGCCTTTCCGGGCCGCGACGGGTACTCGCGCATCGGGCCGTACAACCACTGGACCGGCTCGCCGTCGGGCATCGCGTCGAGCATCGACCGGCGCACGGTCTGTGCCACATCGCGCAGTCGATCCTCGACGACGGCAACAAGTTCCGTCGCATCGGCGGTGCTGGTCATTCGGTCGTCGCCCGCAGCGTGAACGACACGGGCAGCCAGAGATCGGGATATCCCTCGACAAGCAGCATTCCGCGATAACGGCCGAGCGCAATATCGGGTGTCACGTTGATTTCCAGCGCAACCCCGCGACTTGACCGGCCGGGCAGAGCGAACCTTTCCGGCGCCAACCGCACCTCGTCGGCGCTAACCTTGGCGCCGTCGTGAGCGAGCAGGTCGCTGCAGCGCAGTGCCACCGGCGCGATCTCATCTTGACCGCGGTTGTGCAGCCACACCTCACCAACGGCCGGGCCCGGCCTGTCTGCCGTCAGATGTACACCGCCGGTGGCGCTTTCACCCGTCAAGTCGAATGTGGCACCGTCACCGCGCACGGCTGCTGCCCCGGGCATCGACCGCAGCAGCCGACCGAACAGTGACCACCAAGTGGTCAGGATCAGATCCACATCGCCGCCGGCGGACTCACCGTTGCGCTGCCCATTCGTGCTCGCCGCTTTTTGACCCGCGGCATTGGTTGACGTTTCGGCGATCTGCACGAATCGGTCTACGAGTTGAGCCGCCGCAGAAAATCCCCGCGCCTGGATGGCGCTGAGCGCGCGGGCATTGGCGACGGGGTCGAATACCGTTGCCCACGGTAAGTCGCTGATCGTGCCATCGTCTGTGACTCCACCGTTCACTAAATTTTTCCTCCCCGCCAATACGCCGCATATACCCGCATCACGGTATGCTAGCTGCGCAAACGCGGGCTGGAGGGCCAATGACACGACCGGCGGAAACATCCGGGACGTTATTCAACTTGCTTGCTCTTTACGCCGCGCTCGACCGGGCGGTGATCCAATCCAGGGACCCGGACATCGCGGCAATCGTCGAGGGATTTCTGCCCGGTACCACTGGGGCGAACCAAAGGGGCTGGTCGGTCGATCTGCAAAACTTTTTGCGCCACGAATTCCCGAACGTCGATACCGCGTTGTCGACCATTACCGACGGGCGATCACTGACCCTGCCGCAGCTGTCCCGGCTGGTGTACGTCCTCGGGAGCCTGCTGCATGTGCAGCCCGGTCCGGACAGGGACAACGAGCTGTTCGTGCAGGGGCTCAGGCTCGCCCGGCCGCGAACTGAGCCGGGCCACGAGCCCACCCCCGAAGCCGGCTTCGCAGGTGGCGGGCGTGACCCGGGCAGTCAACTGCTCGAGGTGCTGAGCGAGCGCTTCAACAAACGGCAGGACTGGCGTGCCGCCACCGCCCACGCCGTAGAGATGGATTGCCTTGACGCGACCGTTGCGCGCGTGCCGCTCTGCAACGCGTGCGTTGCGCTGCAGGGCGGCATCGAATGCGTCGTCGTCGACACGCGCTTCGAGGACGATTCGATCTCGATAGGTCAGGTGAAGGCGATCCTGGATCCGCGGAACTGGGACAAGACCGCCGGCGAGTTCTTCTGCCACATGCAGGATCTCGGGGTCCGCAATATGGCGCCTTACCAGGGGTGGGGACGGGTTCTCGAGACGGTAAGCGCGTCGTGCGGGTCACCCCTGCCGGTCCTGAACACCGACTTGAAGTATTACAAGGCGAACTACCCGGGCCAGGCCGTCCTGCAATACGACCTCGACGACCCGTTTCCCGGTGCCGGCGACGGTCAGGTGACCGTCGACAAGGGTTGGCTGAAAGTCGCCACGGGCACCTCGACGGACAGCAATAACGGAGTAACCGTCACCACGAGGAAAGTCGTCCACATCGATCCGCTGCCGCCGGTTGCCCAGAAGGTCTTCGTCTGCGTCATGGGGTATGGCCAGGCCGCGATGGAAATGCTGTTGGGCCATGCGATTCACCCGCCGCACGACGCGGTTGCGTGGGATGCCGCGCCGGCGCCGCTGCAGGGCGACCACGCGGCGCCGCCCGGTTCGGCGGCGGCCGCGGGGACCGGTACGGGTGGCAGCGCCGCTCCGACGACCGCGGCCGGACTCGCGGTCAGCATGCTGTCGGATTACCTCGCGGAGGTCACCAACGACAGCTCCAACCTGGCGGCGAAGTTTGCCAGCCAGCAACTCACGGTCGACGATCTCGCGACGTTCGGCGCCAAGATGGGTGCGCGGATGGTCAGCGCGCCGTGGAGATTCGTACAGGAGCTTGCCGGACTGCCGCCGCCCCCACCCGCCGGCGGCCCGACCCAGGGCGGTGCCAACCCATGACCAATTCGCGAGATGCCATCCAGCAGTTCACCGAAACCACCAACGCCGCCGTCTCGCAGGCTCGCCTGGTCGCGCAAGACACCGCCGCGCAAATCAATGCCGGTACGTACGGTTGCGAGGACTGGTGCCGGTCGATGGTCAAGCTCTTCGACATTGTGGCGCGGGGTTCGGCCACGCACTTCCAGACCGCTGTCTCCCACGGCTGCTGCGGGACGTCGTCCTGCGAAGACGGGTCGTGCGGATTGGAACCCTCCGACCAGGTTCGCGTGGACAAGGACAAGGTGGACAACGACTCCGAGCGTGCGTTTTCGATTGTTGTCCCGTTCACCCGGGTGGGCGGGACAGCGAGCATTCCGTCGAACCTGATCGCGTTCAAGCCCAACACCCTGGCCGCCGGGGCGAAGAGCTTTTCGGTTCGTCTGCTGGACGCCCAATACATCGGTGCGAGTTACACCGGAAAGGTTCGGCTGACCAGGACCGCCAGCAGTCTCCCTCCTGCAACCGTGGATCAGTTGGTCACCGTCGAGCTGTGAGCAACGACCAACCTCAGCCGACGATCGACGAACTGCTTGATCGCGCTTTCGAGGCCATCAGCCGCGGAGAACGAACCACCGCGACCACCCTTGCCGAGCAAGTGCTGGCCATCGACCGCGGGAATGTCGACGCCGAGGGGCTACTTTCTGCACCCGCCGACCAGGGCGAAATCCGCCGCCTGACGATTATGTTCGCCGATCTCGTCGATTCAACCGCGCTGTCCACTCAAATCGAACCGGAGACGTACCGCACCGCCATCGGCCGCTACAAGGAGTTGGTGCGCCAGATCGTCGACCGGTACGAGGCGCACGTGGCCTCCATCAAAGGCGATGGCTTGTTGATCGTTTTCGGGCACCCGAGGGCTCACGAGGACGACGTGCGGCGGGCGGTGCACGCGGGGCTCGACATCGCGCGGGACGTTGCCGTCCTCAGCGAACGGATACGGCAGCGATTCGGCTTCACCATCGAAGTCCGCGTCGGCGTGCATCGCGGTCTGGTCTACCTCGACCTGGAACAAGACGATGTATACGGTCTGGCCGCAAACCTGGCGGCTCGGGTTGCTGGCCTCGCACCGCCGGGCGGGGTCGTGGTCTCGGCAGCGGTCGAACGGCTCACGCACAAGCACTTCAAGATGAAACATCTGAAACCGCAACCCGTGAAAGGTATTTCGGGGGCCATCGACCACTACCAAGTCCTCGGCGAGCGGAGCGTTACTGCACCGATTTCCTTCCGGCCCGTCGTGGGCCGCGAACGTGAACTGGCGCATCTAGAAAAGAGCTGGGAGCAGGCCGGGGCCGGCGTGCTGAACACCGTCGGGCTGGCGTTTCGCGGTGAGGCGGGGATCGGTAAGAGCCGGCTGGCGGCGGCGGCGGTCGAACTGGCCGGGCGGTCGAATTCCGTGGTGATCGAGCTGACCGGATCACCGTTGCATACCGACGTCGGCCTGCACCCGGTGCGCGGGCTGCTCGAACAGCGATGTGGGATAGATCGCGGGACATCCCCGGCCGAGCGCATCGCGCGGCTGACAACCGAAGTCAGCATGCGAGGCCTTGATCCGGCGAGGATCGTGCCGCTGCTGGCGCCCGTGCTGGCCATCTCCCCGCGAGCCGGGTACGAGCCCGCCGACGGCGACGGCGACAAGCTGCACCGGCGGATTGCGGGCGCGGTGCACGACTACCTGCTCGCCTGTTTCGGTGTCGGTCCCGCGCTTGTTGTCGCGGAAGACATGCACTGGTTCGACGATGACACCACCGAGGTTGTCCGATCGCTGCTCGATGACGATTCCGGTCGGCTCCTCGTTGTGATGACCAGCCGCGAGGCCGCGTCCCCCCCGAACGGCCAACGGGTTGCCGAGTTCGCGTTGGCGCCGCTGACGGATGCGGAGAGCGACGAACTGATCGCCGCCCTGTATCCCGACCTGAGCGCCGACGGACGCCGCGCGGTACGCCGCCGCTGCGACGGGCTACCGCTGTTCATCGAGGAGATCGTCGCCAAGCTCAAGGAGCAGCCCGCCGACAGCGCGGAGTCTGCCCACGTGCCCGACTCGCTGTACGAGGCACTGTTTCCGCGACTGCGGTCCCACGACGCCGTGCGGGTCGTCGAGGGCGCCGCCGTGGTCGGCGACCCCGTCGACCGCCGCTTACTCGCGGCGGCGGTCGAGATCGATGAACCCGAGTTGGACCATGCGATCACCGAATTGTGCGCCGGGCGGGTTCTCGAGCCGGTCGGTGAAGGTACCTGGCGGTTTCGTCACGAACTCCTTCGAGACATCGCGGCCGAACTGTCGCCGCCCACTTTTCGTCATCTGATGCACAGCCGAGTCGCGGATGCACTGCTGTCGTTCACTGCCGAGGCAAACACCGATTGGCCGCTGATCGCCAGCCATTACCAACGCGCGGAGCGGTACGAGTCGGCGGCGTCGGCCTATCGGAAGGCTTCCAAGGTCGCCCGTCGCAGGGGCGCACTGCATGAGGCCCGTTCCTACCTGGGCCACGCAATTGCTCAGGTCGAACGCTTGTCGGCCGGACCCGAACGGGATCGACAGGAGATTGCGCTTCGCCTTCGGCGCGGCTTCTTGTTCTACGCGGCCGAGGGCGCGGTGAGCCAAAATGCGGCCGCCGACTTCGAACGCTGCCTGCAGCTGCGCGGAACCGAAGTCACTGACGACCTGTTCTCGATATTGACCGCGCTCTGGGGGCATTACGTGATCCGGGCCGACCTGCGCCGCGCGCAGCAGGTGCTGCAGGCCATCGACGTAGGCGTCGTCAAGGGGCGATCTTCGGAGTGGCCCACCCTCACCGCCGGATTCGGAATGGTGGCGTGGTACCGCGGCGAGTTCGACGATGCGCGACAAAAGCTGGAGACCGCGGTGTCGCAGCGGCACAACGTGGGACAGGAAGTCATGGCGGCGTGGTTCATGGCGACCGATCCGATCGCATCGATGCATACTCATCTGGCCATGGCGCGCTACATCCAGGGTGATCTCAGCGGCACCGAGGACGAATTGCTGGAATGCGCACGGCGATGCGACGCCATCGGGCTGCCTCAAGGCCCGTTCAGTCTCGCCTACGTACGACAGATGGAAGTGTTGATACGCGTCGAGTCCGGCGATCTCGATCGTGGCGCCGCGGTGGCCGCCAGCCTGATATCGGACGCGCGAAAACACGGCCTGGAATCGTGGGTGATGCTCGGCTCCGCGCAGCAAGCCGTCGTCGCGGCACTGCTGGCCATGACGACATCACCGACCGATCGAGACGCGCTGCGCGGGCATATCGCAACCGTCACCGGAATCGTCGATGGCTGGCGGGCACTCGGGATGAAGGCGATGATCACGATCTACGACGGGGTGCTCGCGCGACTGCTTCTGGCCGCAGGCCAACCCGCCGACGCCCAAGAACGGGTCGACATCGGCCTGAGGCTGGCCGAGAAAACCGGGATGCACTTCTACGACGCCGAGCTGCTGCGCATCCGGGCCCACACGCACGACGACTTTCACCAACGCCGTGACGGGCTGCGCGCCGCCATCGAACTCGCCCGTCGACAACATGCGAACATCTTCGAACTGCGCACTGCGGCAGATGATTTCGCGTTGCGAGGCGAGGAGGCACGGCAGGGACTGCGGGACAGTATCCTTCGTTTCCCAGACCGCAGCACGTGGCCGGAATTGTCGCGTGCGCGGGCCTCGCTCGGGTGAGTCGTAACGGGGGCCGGGTCGCCATCCTCGGCGGGGGTATGGCCGGGCTGTCCGCGGCCTGGCGGCTCAGCGCGCCCGGGTGGCGCGAACGCTTCGACTCCATCACCGTCTACCAGCGTGGTTGGCGCCTGGGCGGCAAGGCGGCCTCCAGCCGCGGCGTCAACGGGCGAATCGAGGAGCACGGGCTGCACATCTGGTTGGGCTCATACGAAAACGCGTTCGGGCTGCTGCGCGAGTGCTATGCCGAATTGGACCGGCCGAGGACGGACCCGGCCGCGCCGGTCCAAACCTGGGACCAGGCGCTGATTCCCGCCGACAACCTCGGGCTGGCGGAGCGGTGGGGTACCGATTGGCTGGTCTGGCTGGGCACGTTCACCCGCAACGACGAACTGCCCGGCGATCCTGGCGGCACCGGCCGGGAGATGACCGCGGTGGGATTTCTTCAGCGGGCGCTCGGCCTCGTCATCGACTTCGCCGAATCGATTCGCGATCCGCTTCCCGAAGGTCTCATCCTGTCTGGCTCACCGGATCCGCCCGCCGGCGCCGACATCGCCGGGGTCGTCCGGCGCGGGGTGCTGGCCGCTCTGCTCGCGCTGACCGAAGCCCCGCCCGCGGGCACGGCGGCGCCCGAACTGCTCGGCACCGTCCTCGACGCGATCCGCGGCGCGCTCGACTACGAGAAACGCCCGGAACACAAGCGCAGTTGGCTACTGATGTCGCTGGTCACCGCGACCGCACGCGGGATCCTCGCCGACCAGCTGATCACCGATCCCCGCGGGTTCCGGGCGATCAACGACGAAGACTTCGGCGCCTGGCTCCTGCGCCACGGTGGACACCGAGATGTCTTGGAGTTCCCGTTGATTCGCGGCCTGTACGACCTCGTGTTCGGCTATGAGGACGCCGACCCGCGTCGGCCCGCCTTCGGCGCCGGGCTGGCCGTCTTTCTCACCGGCTTGGTCTTGTTCGAATACAAGGGTGCGGTCTTCTGGAAAATGACGGCGGGGATGGGCGACATCGTGATCGCTCCCATCTACCAGGTCCTGCGGCAACGCGGCGTCACGTTCGAGTTCTTCCACCGCCTCGACGGATTGCATCTGGACGCACGGCATCAGGCCATCGACGCGATCACCATGGGCCGGCAGGTCCGGCTCGCCGACGGCATCGATCACTACGAGCCGCTCACGACCGTACGTGGGCTGCCGGTGTTCCCCGCGCGGCCGCTGGGCGACCAAGTGTCGGCTTCGGATCGGGCCCGCATCCATGACTGGCATTCACTCGAAACGCATTGGGGCCGTGAGGCAGACGCCGGGAACAGGGTTCTGCGCCGGGGTGTCGACTTCGATCATGTCGTGCTGGCCGTGTCCCTGGGAATGGTCGACATCGTCGCCAAGGAACTCGTCGCGGATCGGCCCGACTGGCGGGACATGACCACGCATGTCCGCACCGTCGCCACGCAGGGCTTGCAGATCTGGCTGCGCCGCGATGAGCCATCGCTGGGCTGGCGCGGGAAACCGGCGGTGACGACCAGCGCGTATCTCCCGCCCTTCGAGACCTGGGCGTCGATGGCACAGACCCTGTGGGCCGAGGAATGGCCAGACGACGATCCGGCGCGAACCGTCGCCTACTTCTGCGGCAGCCTCGACGCGCCGTGGCCCATCGATGAGGACCCGGCGAGCTACGTCCGTCGATGCGAGGAGCGGGTGCGCGCCGACGCCGTGAAATTCATGAACCGCGGTATCGGGCTGTGGTTCCCGAAAGCGGTAAGCGAAGCCGGCTTCGCGTGGGATCTTCTGTGCGGCCAGCATGTCAGCGTGAACATCGACCCGTCGGACCGCTACGTGCAGTCCGTTCCCGGCTCCGACCGCTACCGGCTCCGACCTGACGAAAGTGGTTATGACAACTTGGTGTTGGCGGGCGACTGGACGGACTGCGGCATGAACGCCGGCTGCATCGAGGCGGCGGTGCGCTCGGGCTTGCAGGCCGCCAACGTGCTGCTCGGTCGCGGTCGGCATTACGGGATCCGCGGTTACTACTTGCCCTGAATCTGGCGCCAACGTCGAGTTGTTGGGCGATTTCGGCGGAGTCCGGCCCGACAACTCGACGTTCAGCGCCGGCTAAGGCGGAAGGTGCGCTTGAAGCCGGCCGGCTGCGTCGTCAGCGTCACTTCGACCGCGCCACTGGGGGCGACGACGTAGCGTTCCTCGACGTCCGGCCCGTCCTTCCACCGGCCGACCGGCTGGCGACCGAGGTCCTCCCGGTCGTGCAGGGCAGGGTCGAAGGGGAACAGGACGGGATCGTACGGCGTCACGTCTCCGTCGGGGCGGCCGTCGACGAGCCGGCTGCACTCCACGAACCGGAAGTGCCCGATGTTGTGTGCCGCCCGGTAAGTCCGCCTGACCACCAGCGGGGTGCGCCCGTCCGGCGGCAGCGAGGCATCCTTGCGCACGATCGGGTCGAAGACGACGTCGGCGCCGGCTTCGGCTTCGCGGAACACGCCGAAGTGCCGCGAAAAGCGTTCGGACAATTTAAAACCGGCCTCCCTGTCGAGGAAGACCGCGAGCCCGATGGCCGTCGCCGCAAATGGGTGCGGCGAGCGCTTCACGCGCTTGTCGCCGAAGGCCGTGCGCAGCATCCGGGCAACCAGCGGGAAGCCCGCGGCCCCGCCCACCACATAGATGCCCGCCACGTCGGACCACGCCACGTGGCTGCCGTCGCGAGCCGGGTCGTGCAGGACCCGCTGCAGAAGCTCGATCGTTTTGTCGACGAGCGGCGCACATGCGGAGTAGACGTCGTCGATACCGCAGGAGAACGGGGGCCGGTCAACCTCGTCGATTCCGGCGAGGTCCACCAGGAAACGGCGCGTCTGCGCCCCGACGGCCTCCTTGCGGGTGGCGCACTCCTCTTTGAGCAGGTCGCGCGCGGCGGGATCCACCTTCCGCAGGTTCGACCGGGCGAGGACGAGGTCCACGATCGCCTCGTCGAAGTCATCACCGCCCAGACGTTGGATGCCTTCGCTGATAACCACTTCGTTCTCCTGCCCGGTCATCTTCAGAAGCGAGGCGTCGAAGGTGCCCCCGCCGAGGTCGTAAATGAGGACGTACTCGCGTTTGGCGGTGATGGTGGAGCGGTACCGATGCGCATATTCGAGGCTGGCCGCCGACGGCTCGTTCAGCAGCGCGACGACGTGGAAACCCGCCTCGACGAAGGCGTCCAGCGTCAGGAGGCGCTGGGCACTGGAGGCATTGGCCGGCACGCTGACGGCGGCCTCGATGGTCTCGCCCGGCGCAAGGCCGGCGTTCGAGCGACGCCGCAGGTCGTTTCTCAGCTGGGCCAGAAAGCCCGTGAGGAGGTCGGCCAGTCGATGGTTACGGCCGGCCAGGTTGATTTCGGTCTGGGGTCCGGCCTCGGTGAGAAGGCGCTTGAACGATCGCAGCGCCGACCACCCCGGTTCGTGGCGGACGGCGGCGGCGTCCACACCGAATCGCAGTTCTCCGGCCGCGTTGGCGGCGACGATCGAAGGCCACGCATCGGCTCCGTCCAGGGAGACGACCGGATAATTGCCTCTGTCGACGGCGGCAACGACGGTGTGGGTGGTGCCGAAGTCGATGCCGACTCTCATCGCGCAATCTTATGACCGCGCCACGGATTTCGGCACAAACTATTTGCGTGGCGCGCCGCCCGCCCTCGTTCTCAGCGAAGGGCGGGGCAGTCAATCCTCGAAGTGGCGCTCATAGTCGCTGCGCTCAAGCCACCACTGTAGGTTGTAGGTCCCCGCTGCGATCAACACCATGACGACAGCGGTGCCGACGGCGACGACCAGGCTCACAACCTCTCCATTTCGCGTCCCATGCGGGCGCGCTCGAGGTACTCGTAACGCCTCGGCTCGTCGTCTGGCTGGGGGCGTGACCCATCCGTTGAGGTCGCGAACATTCGCCGCATGATGGCGACGAAGCGGTCGCCGATGCTCTCGCGACCCACCCCCACGGCGGTTGCGGTGCCGAACAGCACCTCCTGCGTGGTGATCAGAACCTCGGTGGATGACGCCTCGGCAGAGGGTACGGCCGACGGCGCAGCCGAGGATGGTTGAGGCATGGGCTCGTCGACGCGATCGACTGTGCTGGAGGGTTCCGTTGGTGAAAGCGACATTTCGTTTGCCTCCTGTGCGGTATGGCATCCTTGGCCGGCCAGTCGGCCGTTGGTGCAATTACGGTAAGGACCACGACCACCTGTTGGGATGCGTAGTCGACTACTCGTTTCTGCGCCTCACCTACGCCAGGAGCGGCGCCGCACTACTCATCGCGGAGTTGATACCGGCAACGATCAGGGATGCCGCGCCGATGCGGCGTGCGCATCCCATCGCTTCTGCAAGCTCCGCTCACCCGTCGTGGGGATCAGACCCGCGGGTGCGAACCGTTTCGACGACACCGGCTCGTCCTCGGTCAGCGGTCGGCCCCTACCGCGAATTACGTTGAACGCGACGATGATGCCGGCGGCGAACACGATGACCACAACCAGCGCGAAGAGGATCGACAGGGTGCCCTGGATGAAGGTGTTCCTGATGACCTCGTCGAGCTGATGGGCGTTCTTCGCCGCGCCAAATGTCGTCTTACCCGCGTTCTTCGCGGCCAAATACTGCGAGTGCTGGGTCCAGTACCCGAGTGCGGGATCGGCGGAGAAGATCTTCTGCCAGGATGCGGTCAGCGTGACGACGAGATCCCACAGGAGCGGAACTCCGGGAATCCACGCCCACTTGATCAGGCCCTTCTTGATGACGACCACGGTGACGACGGTCAGCGCGATTGCCGCGAGGAGCTGGTTGGCGATACCGAACAGCGGGAACAGCGTGTTGATACCACCCAGAGGATCGGTCACGCCCATCAGCAGGATGCTGCCCCAGGCCGCGACCACGGCGAGGCTGCAGATCCATACGCCGGGGCGCCAACTCGGGTTTCGCAGTTTGGCCAGCGGGCCACCGAAGTTGCCCAGAGTATCGGACAGCATGAAACGGTTAACCCGGGTGCCCGCGTCGAGGGTGGTCAGGATGAACAGTGCCTCGAACATGATCGCGAAGTGGTACCAGAAGGACTTGAGCCCGGCGCCGCCGAACACCCGCAGCACCTCGGCCATACCGAACGCCAGGGTGGGTGCTCCGCCGGTACGTGACACGATGGACTTCTCGCCGACGCTACCGGCGGCCTGGCTGATCTGCTCGGCGGTGGCGGGCGTGCCGGACAGGCCGAGCTTGTTGACATATTCCGCGGCGGTAGCCGCCGTGCCGCCGGTCTTCGCGGCGGGCGCGTTGAGGGCGAAGTACAGATGCTGGTTGATGATCGACGCCGTAATCAGCGCCATGATGGCGACGAACGACTCGGTGATCATGCCGCCGTAGCCGATCAGCCTCATCTGGCTTTCCTTCTCCAGCATCTTCGGCGTCGTCCCGGAAGAGATCAGCGAGTGAAATCCGGAGAGGGCACCGCACGCGATGGTGATGAACAGGAACGGGAACAGCGAGCCGGCGAACACCGGACCGTGGCCGTTTGTGGCGAACTGCGAGATTGCGGGTGCCTGCATGACCGGCCTTGCGATGCAGATACCGATCGCGAGCAGCGTGATGGAGCCGACTTTCATGAACGTCGAAAGATAGTCGCGCGGCGCAAGCAGCAACCACACCGGCAGCACCGACGCGGCGAAACCATAGATGATGAGGCACCAGCACAGCGTGACCGGGGACAGGGTGAACCAGGATGCGCCCCAGGATGTTTCGGCGACCCAGTTGCCGGACGCCACAGCGATCATTAGCAACACGAAGCCGATGAGCGATACTTCGCCCACCCGCCCGGGGCGCAGGAACCGCAGGTAGCAGCCCATGAACAGGGCGATGGGGATGGTCATTGCGATAGAGAACACGCCCCACGGGCTATGGGCCAATGCCTGCACCACGATCAGCGCCAGAACCGCGATCAGGATCACCATGATTACCAGGACCCCTAGGAGAGCGGCCGCGCCGCCGGTCGCACCGAGCTCGTCGCGCGCCATCTGGCCCAGGGAACGGCCCCGGCGCCGGGTGGAGATCCACAACACCAGGTAGTCCTGCACGCAGCCGCCGAACACCGCGCCGATGACGATCCAGATGCTGCCCGGCAGGTAGCCCATCTGAGTGGCCAGCACCGGACCGACGAGTGGTCCGGCTCCGGCGATGGCCGCGAAGTGATGACCGAACAGCACCCGCCGGTCGGTCGGCACGTAGTCGGTGCCGTCGTCGAGAACCTCGGCCGGCGTGGCGTGGTCGTCGCGTGGGCGAACGATCTTCATTTCGATCAACCGGGCATAGAACCGGTAACCAATGATGTAGGTGCAGATCGCTGCGACCACTAACCAGACCGCGTTCACCGTCTCGCCGCGCGCGAACGCGATGATCGCCCAGGCGAGGGCGCCGATCACCGCGATGATCCCGAAGATAATCCGGTGCCGAACGGTGATGGGGGAGCGGTCGATGATCGCGACGGGCGGCATGCCTTCATCGGTGTGGATGTAGCTGACGTCTTTGTCGTGCTGCTTAATTGCCACGGCGAAAACCCTACGCGCGCGAATCCGACACTGCTCGTTTCAACATGTTTTAAAACCGCGCTTCCATCATTACCGTGAGCTGATGCCGTTATGGCGCCTTCGTGACTACGACGACGGCGATCTGGATCACGCCATTCAGATCTGGGACCAAAGCCGGGCTCCGGGATCGGCGGAGCCGGTGTTCGCGGTCGCCGAGGTGATGGCGGCGGCCCGGGCCGGCCAGCCGGCGGTGGTCGCGGAGGTCGGCGACGAGGTCGTCGGCATGGCCGTCGCACGGACCGACGGCGAGCGGGCGTGGGTGCTGCTGGTCGCCCTGGCGTCACGGTGGCGTCATCGCGGTATCGGCAGCGCGCTGTTGGCCGATCTGGAACGACGGTTGCGGTCGGTCGGGGTGCGGAAAATCTGCGCGATCCTTCCGGAGGGCGCGACCGGCTCGGCGGCGCTGGAAAACTCGGGCTACACCCGCCGTGACGGGCTGGTGTACTACGAGATGATCGAACACCTGCGGCCCGATCAGGCCAATCTGCTCGCGGAACTGGGTGGGCGGATGCTGCCGCCGGGGCTGTGGCAGGAACTGGCCGGGATGGAGCAGGAAAAACAGATCATCGAACAGCGCATCATCGCCCCGCTGGCCCACCCAGACGTCGCCGACCGCTATGGAGTCCGTCCCCCCAAGGCGGTCATCTTGTTCGGGCCGCCGGGGACCGGGAAAACCAGCTTCGCCAAAGGTATTTCGTCGCGGCTTGGCTGGCCCTTCGTAGAGCTGTTTCCGTCCCGGCTGGCCGCGGCGGCAGACGGCGGGCTGGCGGCGTCGCTTCGGGAGGTGTTCGGAGAGCTGGCCGAACTCGATGAGCTGGTGCTGTTCATCGACGAGGTCGAGGAGATCGCGGTCGCGCGCACCGGTGCCAGCACCACCGAAACCGGCGTCACCAATGAGTTGTTGAAACTCATCCCGTCGTTTCGTGAGCACGACGGCCGTCTGCTGGTGTGCGCGACCAATTCGGTCCACTCGCTGGACTCGGCATTCTTGCGGCCCGGCCGCTTCGACTACGTCATTCCGGTCGGTCCTCCCGACCAGCCCGCCCGCATGGCAGTGTGGAAACGCTATCTCGGCGAGGCCAATCCGGGGATCGATGTTGACCGGCTGGTCGCGGCGACCGAGCTGTTCACACCTGCCGACATCGAATTTGCTGCCCGCAAGGGGGCACAGGTGGCGTTCGACCGCGAGATGGAGCGTGGCCGCGGAGACCCCGCGACCACCGAGGACTATCTGCTCGCAATCGGCGATGTCCGCCCTACGTTGACGGCCGGGATCCTGGACGAATTCAGCCAGGACAAAGCGCAATTCGCCAGACTGTAGTCCACCGCTTCGCGCGAGGGGATCAGTACAGCGAGCGCACCGCGTCGATGGTGTCGGCTTCGGCCGGGCTTTTGTCATCGCGGTAGCGCACCACCCGGGCGAAACGCAGCGCCAGCCCGCCGGGGTAGCGCGACGATTTCTGTACGCCGTCCAAGGCCACCTCGACCACCTGCTCGGGTCGCAGTTGCACCACGTAACCGTCCGTGCCGCCCACGGCGAGCTCAGTGAACCGGGCGGTCTGCCAGTCCAGCATGGCATCGGTCATGCCCTTGAAAGTCTTTCCCACCATGACGAATTCACCGGTGGCCGGGTCTCGCGCGCCGAGATGGATGTTGGAGAGCTTTCCGCGACGGCGCCCGGATCCCCACTCGACGGCGAGCACCACCAAGTCCAGCGTGTGTACCGGTTTGACCTTCAGCCAGCCCGCTCCGCGGCGGCCCGCCTGATATGGCGCTTCCGGGGCCTTGGCCATCACTCCTTCGTGGCCGGCGGCCAGGGTGGCGTCCAGGAAGTCGGCGGCCCGCGAAGGGTCCGACGTAATCAGCCGATCGACCCGGTGCACGGGCGGTACCAGCGCGTCCAGGGCGGCCAGCCGGTCGGTGGTCGGCGCGTCGAGCAGGTCGAGGCCGTCGCGGTGCAAGATGTCGAAGAAGAACACCGAAAGTGGCTGTGCGGCAAGTGCTGACGCCACGTCGACGGATCGGCCGAATCGCGACGCGGTGACCTGGAAGCGATGCGGCCGGTTGTCGGGCCGCAGCGCGATCGCCTCACCGTCGGCGATCAGGTCGGTTACCGGCAGCGCCAGCGTCGCCTCCACCACCTCCGGCAGCCGGGCGGTGACGTCGTCAAGGCTTCGGGTGTAGACCGTGACGTCATCACCGGCGCGGTGGATCTGTACCCGTGCGCCGTCCAGCTTTGCCTCGAAAATAGCTGTGCCGCCGTGCTTTTCGATCGCCTCGGCCACGCCGGCCGCGGTCTGTGCCAGCATCGGGCCGACCGGCCGGCCCACCCGCAGGGTGAACGCGTCCAGCGCCACCGCTCCACCGGATAGGCCGGCAGCCGCGACCGCGGGCAGGTCCCCGCCCAACATTGCGGCGCGTTGTACGGCGGCGGCCGGAATCCCGGTGGCCTTGGCCACCGCGTCGGCCATGATCCCGGCCAGCGCACCCTGGCGCAGCTCGCCGCTGAGCAGCCGCAGCAGAAAGGCCTGCTCGGTTTCGGTCGCGGCGGCAAACAACCCCGCAACGAGTTCGGCGCGCCTCGCCTGCGCCCCTTTGCCGGACACGGCCCCAATCTCCGAGATGGTGGCATCGACACCGACGACGGTCAGCGCCGGATCCGACGCCGGCGGCGGACGCGAGCGCAGCGACGCCCAGCCGACGCCGATCTGGCGTTGGCGCAGCTCACCCGAGAGCCACGACACGATGATCGCGACCGCTTCCGGGTGGGCGGCGGCGCGGCGCAGCAGGTCGGCGATGTGGGCTACCTTGGTCAGCCGCGACGAGGTGCCGCCGACCTCAACAGACGTGGCCGCCACATCGAGAAGTAGCACGATTGTCAGCTTGGCATGGCTCGGTGACAAGTCCTCGAAGCGCACACGCTAGCGTGCTACGTAACGTTACAAATTGCAGGGATTCTGACAAGCCAAAAAAGGGAAGGTCCGGATGGAGATCAACGGGAAGAAGGTCGTCGTCATCGGCGGCGCGTCGGGGATGGGTCGTGCCTCCGCGGAGTTGCTGGCCGAACGCGGGGCGGAGGTCGCGATTTTCGACCGCGAGGGTTCGGACGGGAAGGAGGTAGCCGAGGGCCTCAATGGGGGGCGCGGTGCGTTCTACCCGGTCGACGTCACGGACTACAAGGGAACCGAGGAAACATTGCAAACCGCCGTGGACAAGCTGGGCGGCCTGCACGTCACCGTCACCACCGCCGGCGGCGGCATCGCCAAGCGGACGCTGACCAAGTCCGGTCCCCACGACCTCGAATCCTTCCAATCCGTGATCGACCTCAACCTCATCGCCACCTTCAACATCAGCCGGCTGGCCGCGGCGCACATGGCCAAGAATGAGCCCGAGGACGAGGAACGCGGCGTCATCATCAACACCGCATCGATCGCGGCCTTCGAGGGCCAGATCGGGCAGGTCGCCTACACCGCCGCCAAGGCCGCGATCGCCGGCATGTGCCTGACGATGGCCCGTGACCTGGGGTCGATGGGGATCCGGGTGCTGGCCATCGCCCCGAGCCTGTTTTTGACTGGGCTGACTTCGATGGTTCCCGACGAGATGGCGGCCACCCTGACCCGCGACGCCGCCTTCCCCAAGCGGATGGGCCGGCCCATCGAGTACGCCAAGCTGGTGGCGGCCATCGTGGACAACCCGATGCTCAACGGCCAGTGCCTGCGGCTGGACGCAGGACAGCGATTCGCGCCTAAGTAAAGAGCCGCGCCGCCTTCTCCCGTCGGCAATAAGTACACTCTTTAGGCAGCAATCCCGGCGCGAGGAGGGCCCTCATGGGTATCGCACTGACCGACGACCATCGCGAACTCGAAGAGGTGGCCCGCGCGTTCCTGACCTCACAAAAGGCGCGCTGGGCGGCGCGATCGCTGCTCGACGCGGCCGACGAATCCCGGCCGCCGTTCTGGCACAACCTGGTGGAGCTCGGCTGGCTGGGACTGCACATCGACGAAGAGCACGGCGGCTCGGGCTACGGGTTGCCCGAACTCGTGGTCGTGATCGAAGAGCTCGGCCGGGCGGTGGCCCCGGGACCGTTCGTGCCCACCGTGATCGCGTCGGCGGTGATCGCCAAAGACGGCACCGCCGATCAAAAGTCGCGCCTGCTGCCCGGGCTGATCGACGGAACCGTCACCGCGGGAATCGGTTTGGACAGCCAGGCGCGGGTCTCCGACGGCATCGCCGACGGCGACGCCGGAATCGTGCTGGGTGCCGGGCTCGCCGAGCTGCTGCTGATCGCCGCCGGTGACGACGTGCTGGTGCTGGAACGGGATCGCGACGGCGTGTCCGTGGACGTGCCCACCAACCTCGATCCGACCCGGCGCTCCGGACGCGTCCGGCTGCAAAACGTGAGCGTCACCGCCGACGACATCTTGCCCGGAGCGCGGGAATCGGCGCTGGCCCGTGCGCGGACATTGCTGGGCGCGGAGGCGGTGGGCGGGGCGTCGGACTGCGTCGACGCCGCCGTCGCATACGCCAAGGTGCGCGAGCAATTCGGCCGTACAATCGCCACTTTCCAAGCCGTCAAGCATCATTGCGCGAACATGCTGGTGGCCGCCGAGTCGGCGACCGCCGCGGTGTGGGACGCCTCCCGCGCGGCATCCGAGGACGAGCGGCAATTCCGGCTGAGCGCCGCCGCGGCGGCGGCGCTGGCGTTCCCGGCCTACGCGCGCAATGCCGAACTCAACATTCAAGTGCACGGCGGCATCGGCTTCACGTGGGAGCACGACGCGCATCTGCATTTGCGGCGGGCGCTGGTGATTGCGGCATTGCTCGGCGGTGACGCACCGGCCCGGGAGGTCTTCGACCGCACGGCGACCGGCGCTGTCCGCGAAAACAGCCTGGACCTGCCGGACGAGGCCGAGGAACTGCGCACCCGCATCCGCGCCGACGCCGCCGAGATAGCCGCCCTGGACAAGGCGGCGCAGCGCGACAAGCTGATCGCGACCGGATACGTGATGCCGCACTGGCCCAAGCCATGGGGCCGAGCGGCCGATGCGGTAGAGCAGCTGGTGATCGAGGAAGAGTTTCGGGCGGCGGGCATCAAGCGCCCCGACTACTCGATCACCGGATGGGTGATCCTGACGCTGATCCAGCACGGAACTCCTTGGCAAATCGAGAGATTCGTGGAGAAGGCGCTGCGGCAAGACGAGATCTGGTGCCAGCTGTTCTCCGAACCCGAAGCCGGGTCGGATGCGGCATCCGTCAAGACCCGCGCGACCCGGGTCGACGGCGGCTGGAAGATCAACGGGCAGAAGGTGTGGACCAGCGGGGCACAGTACTGCAGCCGCGGCCTGGCCACCGTGCGTACCGACCCCGACGCCCCCAAGCATGCCGGCATCACCACGGTCATCATCGACATGAAGGGCCCGGGCGTCGAGGTGCGGCCGCTGCGTCAGATCACCGGCGGCTCGGAATTCAACGAGGTGTTCTTCAACGACGTATTCGTTCCCGATGAGGACGTCGTCGGGGCGCCCAACTCCGGATGGACGGTAGCGCGGGCGACGCTGGGCAACGAGCGGGTCAGCATCGGCGGCAGCGGGTCGTTCTACGAGGGTTTGGCGGCCAAACTGGTGCAGCTGGCTCAGCAGCGCGCAGATCGGTTGGCGGGCGCCGAAGTCCGGGTCGGGTACTACCTTGCCGAGGATCACGCGCTTCGGCTGCTCAACCTGCGTCGTGCTGCCCGCAGTGTTGAAGGGGCGGGCCCCGGCCCGGAGGGCAACGTCACCAAGCTGAAGCTGGCCGAGCACATGGTTGAAGGTGGCGCGATCTCGGCGGCGCTGCTCGGGCCCGAGGTTGCGCTGACCGATGGCCCCGGCGCGGTGGTCGGCCGGATGATCATGGGCTCCCGGGGAATGGCGATCGCCGGGGGCACCTCCGAGGTGACCCGGAATCAGATCGCCGAGCGCATTCTCGGCATGCCGCGCGACCCGCTGATCAACTAGGTCCCGTTCACAGGGCGAGCAGACGCAGAATCGCACGAAAATGTTGGATTTTGTGCGATTCTGCGTCTGCTCGCGAGCGGGAGGTGCCCCCAGCTCGCGCCAATCAGGCCGGCGCGAAGAAAGGCGCGCCGCCGCTGCCCTTATCGGGCTGGATCATGACGGCCATCCCGCACCTCACCGAATCCGGTTCGCAGTCAACGATATTGGCGGCCACGCGCAGCCCGCTCTGCTCGGCAAGCTCGACGAGGGCGATCACGTATGGGGTCGGGATATCCGGGTTATACGGGTGGTGGTTGACCGTATAGGTGAACACCGTGCCGCGCCCGGATACCGGCCGCGCCACCAGTGGGCCACCGCAATCTCGGCATTCGCCGGTCGCCGGATGCACCCAGCGCGCGCAACCGTCGCAGTGTTCGATCAGCACGTCCAATACAGTACACTCTATTATTTCGGCGTGGGGAAGGGGCGGTGCATATGACGTACTTCGAAAAAGACGCGATCTTGTCCGGAATCGGCATCTCGCGAATCGGGCGTCGTACCGGCATTCCGGGCTCGGAGCTGACCATGGAGGCGGTGCGGGCCGCCATCGAGGACGCCGGCCTGGTGCCCGCCGACATCGACGGGATCGCGACCCTGGGCGACACGCCAGCCGAAGAGGTCAACGCGACACTGAAGATTGAGGCGGCCGACTGCGGGGCCGGATTCGGCACCGGCGGCCTGCTGAGTCCGGTGATGTCGGCGTGCCGCGCGGTCGCCGAGCGACGCGTCCGCCATGCGGTGGTCTACCGGACGATCCAGATGCTCGGCGGCACGGTCCCGGTAAAAGGGGAAGCGAACTCCCCAGCCCCGCCGCTGGCGCGCATGTTCGATGCGCCCGAGGGTGCACCGCGGCCGGCCGTGGGCGCGATGGACGATATCAACGATCTGGTTGCGGCCCATGCTTATTCGGCCGCGAACTGGCTGGCGCTGAACTGCCGTCGCCACATGGAGCTGTACGGAACTACCAAGGAACAGTTGGGCTGGGTGGCGCTCAACGGCAGACGCAACGCCGCCTTGAATCCCCTTGCGGTCTACCGCGAACCGATGACAATGGCCGACTACCTGGGTGCGCGGCCCGTGTCGACGCCCTTCGGGCTGCTGGACTGCGATGTCCCCATCGACGGCTCCATCGCGGTGGTGGTCTCGCACGCGGAGTACGCTTGCGACTGCCCGCACCGCGTGGTGGCAGTGGAGGCGATCGGCGGATCCGACGGTGCCGGAGGCTGGTTCCATCGCGACGACTACCCGAAGATGGCGATGTCCGATGCGGCGGCACAGATGTGGTCGCGCACGCAGTTGACGCCCGCCGACCTCGACCTCGCCGAGTTGTACGACGGTTTCACGTTTCTCACCCTCGCATGGCTGGAAGCCCTCGGAATCTGCGGCGACGGCGAGGCCGGACCGTTCGTCGAGGGCGGCGCGCGGATCGCCCGCGACGGCGAACTGCCGCTCAACACCTACGGCGGCCAACTCTCGGCCGGTCGCATGCACGGCTACTGGGCGCTGCATGAAGGGTGCTTGCAACTGCGGGGCGAGGCGGGGGAGCGCCAGGTGGCCGAACGCCCAGAGGTCGGCGTGGTTTCCGTGGGCGGTGGGCCCGTTGCCGGATGCATGTTGCTCACGTGTTGAGATAGCTTGTGGCAGAGCCTAGTCCGCCGGAGATCGGCGGAACGGAAAAGCTGGCTTCGAAGGTTGCCCGCCAGATTGAGGCGGACATCGTCCGCCGCGGCTGGACCATCGGCGAATCGCTGGGCTCCGAACAGGCTCTGCAACAACGCTTTCGCGTGAGTCGATCGGTGCTGCGGGAGGCCGTCCGCCTCGTCGAGCACCACCAGGTCGCCCGGATGCGCCGCGGACCGAACGGCGGGCTGCTGATCTGTCAGCCCGACGCCGGTCCCGCGACCCGCGCCGTCGTCATCTATCTCGAGTACCTGGGCACGACCCTGGACGACCTGCTCAACGCGCGCTTGGTACTCGAGCCCCTGGCGGCCTCTCTTGCCGCGGAACGGATCGACGAAGCCGGCATCGACCGGCTGCGAGCGGTGTTGCACGCGGAGGAGCATTGGAAGCCGGGATCGCCGCCGCCGCGCGACGAGTTCCACGTCGCGCTCGCGGAGCAATCAAAAAGCCCGGTCCTACAACTGTTCATCGACATCTTGATGAGGCTCACGACGCGATACGCCCTACAGTCACGAGCCGACTCGGCAATCGAGGCCATCGAGGCGGTCGACCAGATGCATCACGACCACTCGCAAATCGTTGCGGCGGTCACCGCGGGTGATGCCGCGCGGGCGAAGACGCTCAGCGAACGACACGTCGAGGCGGTGACCGCCTGGCTGCAGGAACACCACCCCGGCGACAGGGGTCGGCCGCGCACGCCGCGCCGCCTGCGCCTCAACGGTGACGCACCCCGCGGCAAACTCGGCGAGATGCTGGCGGCCACCATCGGCGACGACATCGCCGCCAGCGGCTGGCGGGTCGGCTCCGTCTTCGGAACCGAGACGGCGTTGCTGGAGCGCTACCAGGTTAGCCGCGCGGTGTTCCGGGAAGCGGTGCGGCTGCTCGAATATCACTCGGTCGCGCAAATGCGCCGGGGGCCTGGCGGCGGCCTGATCGTCACCAGGCCTCAGGCTCAGGCCAGCATCGACACCATCGCGCTGTACCTGCAGTACCGCAAGCCGCGTCGTGAAGACTTGCGCTGCGTCCGGGATGCCATCGAGATCGACAACGTCGCCAAAGTCGTCAAGCGGCGCGCCGAGCCCGAGGTGGCGGCGTTCTTGGAAACCCATGCTTCCGTGCTCGGCGGAAACCCTGCAGAAACCGGCGGGGACGTGCGTACGGCCGCCGTCGAGGAGTTTCGGTTCCATCTAGGACTGGCGCAATTGGCCGGCAATGCGCTGCTCGACCTGTTCCTCCGGATCATCATCGAGTTGTTTCGCCGGCACTGGTCCAGCACCGGGCAGGCACTCCCGACGTGGGCCGACGTCGTGGCCGTCGAGCATGCGCATGTGCGGATTCTTCAGGCTATCGAGGCCGGCGACGACAGCCTCGCCCGCTATCGCATCCGTCGTCACCTGGACGCCGCAGCTTCCTGGTGGCTCTAAGCCGAGTGGTCTGCGTCGCATTCGCGTGGATGTAACTTTCTCGCGCGCGTAACGAAGGTGCTTATTGGGTATGGCAATGGGGAAAGACGACGGCCGGTCCAGCAGGGGGTTGGCGATAGTGATCGAGAGCGAGAGCGCTGGAATGCCGGGGGGATTAGGTGGGACCGCCACCGACCATCCGGGTTTCGTGCATTCCGCGCTCCTTTACCACTCGCAGCAGGAGTGCCTGGACCATGTGGTGCGCTTCGTGGGCGACGGTTTGGCGAGGGACGAGGCGGTGCTCGTCGCCGTGCCGGGCGACCAGCACGCCTTGCTGCACGATGCGTTGAGCGGCGCGGGTGGCGGGTTCCCGGCCGAATTGCGAATGGCCGACATCGCCGAGGTGGGCCGCAACCCGAGCCGGTTCATGGCAATGGAGGGTTCCTTCGTCGAAGAACACCACGATCGACGGGTACGGATCGTAAGCCAGCTCGCCTGGCCGGGGCGCACCGAGGACGAGTTCGTCGCCTGCATGGAGCACGAAGCGCTGCTCAACGAAGCCCTCGAGGGATACCGGGTGACAGGGTTGTGCCTGTACGACGCGAGCCGGCTGGATGAGAATCTGCTCGCGGACGCCCGCGCGACCCACCCCTTGCTGTGGAGATGCGGTGCGCTGCACCCCAGCGCCGAATACGCGCCGGATGAGGTCGTGGAGCGCTGCAACCAGCCACTACGGGCTAAGCCGGGGGCCGTCACGTACATGGTCAGGAAGTCCGCGGACCTTCGCCCGGCCCGGTCGTTCGCCGTCAACTACGCCGGCTGGGTGGGACTGTCCCGGGATGGCATCGAGGATCTGCAACTGGTCGCCACCGAGCTGGCCACCAACAGCTTGATGTATACCGATGGGGCGTGCCAATTGGCCTTCTGGCGGCAAAACGACCATCTGGTCTGCGAGGCGCGCGACACCGGACGCCTCGGTGACCCGCTGGTCGGGCGCCTGGACCCCGGCCCGAGCGGGCCCGCCAGCCGCGGGCTGTTTCTGGTCAACGCCATATCGGACTTGGTGCGCACACACACCACGTCAACGGGAACGACGATCCAGGCCTACCTACGGTTTGACCCGTCGCCCGGGCCGAACGGCTAACGCACAGGCGCGACGCGTCAATCGCTAGTCCACCGGATAGTTCACCTGTGGCGCCGTGCCCGCCCGGTCGTCGAGGCGTTTTCAGCCATGCTGGCGGTGGTCTCGCTTGCTGCCTTCGTAGGGAAATTGCGGTAACGCCGACGCCGCGAGCCGTTGGCACCGTGGCGAGCAGCATTTCTCGGTGTAGCGGGGAAAGCACAGCGCACGAAATGGACTTGCATTGCCGCGGCACGAAGTCTAACGTCGGCCCTCGTGCGTCTTCTTGCCGTAGTAGCCAGCACCCGCAGCGGGGTCTGATCCAGACCGACCCCCCGCTGTGGGTCGGAAGCTACTACCGTCGGTCGCTCCTATTGATCAGAGAAGACCGACGCCATGACAATTCTTTCGGACCGCCAGTGCGTCGCCGCCGCATGGTTCGGCCATCACTTCGGCGCCGCGTTGCCGCGCGGTCTGCGGGAGGAAGCCGACGCGATGTCCTGGGAGAACTTCGTCGCGACTTATAGCCACACCGCCGGCCCGCTCCGGCTAGGGCATTGGGCCTGCACGGACACCGAGCGACCCGCGGGGCGGCTCGGTCCGGAGGCTCGCAACTTTCGGGCCACGATCGCCGTGGGCGATCACATCAGCACCTCTACCACGGCGGCGAGCGGTCCGATAGCCGCGCTCACAGCGATGCTGCACGACCGGGGCGTCACACTGGAGACGTTGACGTTTCATCAGATGCGATCGGCCGCCACCACCGCCACTTTTATCCGCGGCACCAACGGGATTCGCGCCGAATGGGCGATGGGCTGGTCGGAGGATCCGACGCAATCCGCGTTGCGCGCGGTGATCGCCTGCGCCAACCGACTGCTCGCCTGATTCTGCGTCTGCTCGCGGAAAAGAGCCAGAAGACTAGACCGGGCGCAGCACGATCGGCATGCCGTCCATCGGGATCGGCATGCCGCCGTAGTCCCACACGGCCTGGTACCCCGGGCGGGGCAGTTCGAGCTGATACCTGCGCAGCAGGCGGTGCAGGATCGTCTTGATCTCCAATTGCCCGAACACCATCCCGATGCACTTGTGGGCGCCGCCGCCGAACGGCGTGAACGCGTAGCGGTGTCGCTTGTGCTCGTTGCGCGGCTCGGTGAAACGGTCCGGGTCGAATTTCAGTGGGTCCGTCCACAATTCGGGCAGCCGGTGATTCATCCCCGGGTACGCGATGACGTTGGTGCCCTCTGGGATGTAATAGCCCAGCAGGTCCGTGTCGCGCACCGTCCGCCGCATGGCCCACTGCACCGGCGTCACCAGCCGGATCGACTCGTTCATCACGAGGTCCAACGACTCCAGCTTCTCCAGCGAGTCGATGTCGAGCGGACCGTCGCCCAGTCGGTCGGATTCGTCGCGGCAACGCTCCTGCCACTCCGGGTTGGCGGCCAGGTGGTACGCCATCGTCGTCGCCGTCGACGTCGACGTGTCATGCGCGGCCATCATCAGGAAGATCATGTGGTTGACGATGTCCTCGTCGGAGAAACTGTTGCCGTCCTCGTCCTCGGTTTGGCACAACACGGACAGCAGGTCGTTGCCGTCCTTCCCGCGTTGTTCCTTGACGCGCTCGCGGAAGTAGTTCTCCAGCAGTTCGCGCGCCTTGAGGCCTCGCCACCAGGTAAACGGCGGAACGCTGGTGCGGATGATCGCGTTGCCGGCGCGGGTGGTGATGGCGAACGCCTTGTTCACCTTGGTCACCAGTTGGTGGTCGGTGCCCGGTTCGTGGCCCATGAACACCATCGAGGCGATGTCGAGGGTCAGCTCCTTCATCGCCGGATAGAGAAGGAAGCGCGCGTCGTTGACCACCCAGTCGTTGGCGACCGTTTGCGAGACGACCTTGTCCATCTGCTCGACGTAGGAGACCAGCCGGGACCGGACGAACGCCTCCTGCATGATCCGCCGGTGGAACATGTGTTCCTCGAAGTCGAGCAGCATCAGCCCGCGGTTGAAGAACGGCCCGATCACCGGCACCCAGCCCTGCTGCGAGTAGTCCTTGTTGCGGTTGGAGTAGATCACCTGCGCGGCATCGGGGCCCAGCGCCGCGACGCCCGGCAGGACCGGCGAGTCACCGAATACGACCGGGCCCTTGGTGTTGTAGAGGAACATCAGATAGTCCGGTCCGCCGCGCAGCATCTCGATGATGTGCCCGATGACCGGCAGCCCCGCGTCACCGACGACCGGCTTGAGCTCGCTGCCCGGCGGAGGGTCGGCGAGCGTGTGCTCCGGAAACTGGGTGTTCAGCAGCCTGTGTTCGACAAGGCCCATGCCGGGGAAGTTGTTGATCGACGGGGTGAGCCGGCGCCGCGCCTGATCAAGCAGGTAGCGCGGGGTGCTGATCGTCGAGGCCATGGACGCTCCTTTGCGAACCCGGGACGGGTGACAGCGGTCACTGATCGATATCCTTCGGGACAAACTTGACGGCTGTCAAGTTTGCGTGCATGGTCAGATGCGTGAGCAGCCACGCGGCGGATCCGCAGCCCGGCGAGCCGGCCACGAGACGACGTGGCGACAAGCATCGCCAAGCGATCATGCAGGCGGTGCGTGACCTGCTGCAGGAAAAGCCGTTCGCGGAGCTGTCGGTGAGCACCATCAGCCTGCGAGCCGGTGTGGCCCGGTCCGGTTTCTACTTCTACTTCGACTCGAAATACGCGGTGCTCGCTCAGATCATGGCCGACGCCGCCGAGGAACTCGAAGAACTCACCCAGTACTTCGCCCCCCGCCGGCCGGACGAGTCGCCGGAGCAGTTCGCCAAGCGGATGGTCGGCAGCGCCGCCGCCGTCTACGCGCACAACGACCCGGTGATGACGGCTTGCAACGCCGCCCGCCACACCGACATGCAGATTCGCGAGATTCTCGAGCAGCAATTCGAAGCGGTGCTACGCGAGCTCATCGGCATCGTCGAGGCCGAGATGAAGGCCGGGACCGCGAATCCGATCAGCGACGATATCCCGACCCTGGTGCGCACCCTGGCGGGCACCACCGCGCTGATGCTGGGCGGCGAGCCGATCCTGGCCGCCGGCGGCGACGTGGAGCGCGGGGTGCGCGTGCTCGAGCAGTTGTGGCTGAATTCGCTCTGGGGCGGCGGCCGAAGATAGCGTTACCGCCGGTATCGTCACGACCATGGCACCGAGGCTTTCTGGGGCATCTGGGCGGTATTTCGCGGGGAAGCGGTGTCTGGTCACGGGTGCCGCGAGCGGCATTGGCCGCGCCACCGCGTTGCGGCTGGCCGCGCAGGGCGCCGAACTGTATCTGACCGACCGCAATCCGGACGGTCTGGAATTGACCGTGGCCGACGCCCGCGCGCTGGGCGCGCAGGTGCCGGAGCACCGCACGCTGAATATCGCCGACTATGACGAGGTGGCGGCGTTCGCCGCCGACGTCCACGCCGCACACCCCAGCATGGACGTCGTCATGAACATCGCCGGAGTCTCGGCCTGGGGCACGGTCGACCGGCTGACCCACCATCAGTGGAGCAAGATGATCGCGATCAACCTGATGGGTCCGATCCACGTCATCGAGACGTTCGTCCCGCCGATGGTGGCGGCCGGCCGGGGCGGCCATCTGGTCAATGTGTCGTCGGCGGCGGGGCTGGTCGCACTGCCGTGGCACGCCGCCTACAGCGCCAGCAAGTACGGGTTGCGCGGCCTTTCCGAGGTGCTGCGCTTCGATCTGGCCCGGCACCGCATCGGGGTGTCGGTCGTGGTGCCGGGTGCGGTGAAGACCCCGCTGGTCAACACGGTCGAGATCGCCGGCGTCGACCGCGAGGACCCCAGGGTCGCCCGCTGGGTGGACCGCTTCGGTGGTCATGCAGTGTCGCCGGAAAAGGCGGCCGAGAAGATCTTGGCCGGGGTGGCGAAGAACCGATACCTGATCTACACGTCGCAGGACGTCCGCGCGCTGTATGCGTTCAAGCGGCTGGCGTGGTGGCCCTACAGCGTGGCGATGCGTCAGGTCAACGTGGTGTTCACGCGCGCGCTTCGGCCCAGCCCGGCGCCATTACTCCGGCATGGCCAGTTCGAGTCGCACCCCGAGTAGCCGAACCGGCCGGTCCAGCTCGAAGAGGTCCAGGACGCGCAGGGCCGCGGCGATGATGGTCTCGGCGTCGGTAGTGGGCGCGGCCAGCTTGCGGATCTTGGTGCGGGTGTAAAACGTCGCGGTGCGCACGGTAACCGCCACGCGAGTGACGATCCGCCCCGCCGCCAGTACGTCATCCAATGCCTGCCGAGCCAATTGCATTACCGCCGAATCCATTTCGGCCCGATCGGTGAGGTCGCGCGGAAAGGTGACGACGTGGCTGCGGGAGCGCGGGATCCAGGGTTCGGCGCTGACTTCGGTGTCGCCACCACCCTTGGCCAGCAGCAGCAGCCAAAGGCCGGTGCGCGGGCCGAACGTGGAGGTCAGCAGTTCCGCATCGCAGTGCGCAAGCTCCCGCACCGTTGTTATCCCAAGGCCCGCAAGTTTTTTCGCCGTCTTGGGGCCTACACCCCACAGCGCGTCCACCGGACGGCCCGCCATCACGGTCATCCAATTCTCGTCGTTGAGCGCAAAGATCCCGGCCGGTTTTGCGAAGCCGGTGGCGACCTTGGCCCGCTGTTTGTTGTCGCTGATGCCGACCGAACAGGACAGCCCGGTTTCCGACGAGATGACCGTTCGGATCTGTTCCGCTACTTCGAGCGGGTCGGCTGCCGTCACTGCGACATAGGCCTCGTCCCAGCCCCAGACTTCGACAGGGTGTCCCAGGTCGCGCAACAACCCCATCACCTGGTCGGACGCGGCGTCGTAGGCGGCCGGATCCGACGGGAGGAAGGTGGCGTCGGGGCAGCGGCGGGCGGCGGTGCGCAACGGCATGCCCGCATGCACACCGAATTCCCGTGCCTCATACGAGGCGCAGGTGACGACCTTGCGCGGCTCGGTGGGATCACCGTTGCCGCCGACGATGACCGGTAGCCCGGCCAGCTCGGGGTGGCGCCGCAGCTCGACCGACGCCAGGAATTGGTCGAGGTCGACGTGCAGGACCCAGGTGGTCACCGTCCGCACAGCTTGCGCGCCAGACTTTCCCACGCGTCGCCCAAGGTCTGGAGGGTGTGACCGCCGTCGCTCAATTGATGCTCGACGTAGTCGGGGTCGAGCAGGGCCAGCAGCGCGTCGGTTTGCACATCAAGGTCGCCGGAGGTGTGTGCCGACTGCAAGAGCACCCGCACGTGAGTGCGCTGCACCGCGGCCGCCCCAACGTGGCGGGTGTGCGGATCACGGTTGGCCGCCGACAGCAGCGCGTGGTGGGTATGGACGAAGCCGATCCGCTCCCGGCCGAACGCCACCAGTCGATCCATCGGTGGCGCGTCGGGGCCCAGCGGCGGCGGACCGAACAGGAATGCCTGCTGGCTGGCCCGTTCGTCCTCGTCGAGCAGCACCATCATCAGGCCGGCCCGGCTGCCGAACCGGCGGAACAGCGTGCCTTTGCCGACGCCGGCGGCCGCGGCGACGTCATCCATGGTGACGGCCTCCGCGCCGCGCTCGGCGACCAGGCCGCGTGCCGCCTGCAGCAAGAGCGCGCGATTGCGCGCCGCGTCGCCGCGCTCCTGCGGAGCGGACACCGGCAATTCGCCCAACCGCTCGACACCGCTCACATCTGCACTTTAACGCGGCCGGAATAAATCGGACTACAGTCCGCTTAAGTCATGCGAGGATGTAGACCAACAACCGAAGGGAACGGAACAGTGCCAGACTCCGACATCAAAATCTTGGTCCTAGTGGGCAGCCTGCGTGCGGCGTCGATCAACCGCCAGGTCGCCGAGCTGGCCGCTGCGGCGGCTCCTGACGGCGTCACCGTCACGATCTTTGAGGGGCTGGGTGAGCTGCCGTTCTACAACGAGGAAATCGACGACGCGATGAACGCCGACGCCCCGGCGCTGGCGCCGGTAGCCGCGCTGCGCGCCGCAGCGGCCGACGCGGATGCCGCCCTGGTGGTCACGCCGGAGTACAACGGGAGCTTTCCGGCGGTCATCAAGAACGCGATCGACTGGCTGTCTCGCCCGTTTGGCGACGGCGCTCTGAAGGGAAAGCCGTTGGCGGTGATCGGGGGCTCCATGGGCCAGTACGGCGGGGTCTGGGCGCACGACGCTACCCGCAAGTCGTTCGGGATTGCCGGTGCTGACGTGATCGAGTCAATCAAACTGTCCGTGCCGTTCAGGACTTTGGAAGGCAAGGCGCCCGCGGAGGACGCCGAACTCTCGGCGAACGTGCGTGACGTCGTCGGCAAGCTCGCCGCCGAAGTCGGCTGAACTCGTCGCCGGCGACCAGCAAGGTTCCGACCAGGGAGTAGCCAAAGCCGCCAGCTTCATGCTGGCGGCTTTGCTGGTGGTGGCGCGCGAGAGGATCGCAGCGGAGCTGTCGGTGGCCGGTGGTATACCGATGCGCATGGGTGACTCAGACACAGGTGTGATGTGCGACACGCCGAACGCGTATCGCAGTTCGTCCGAGACAGGGCTTACCACCAGGGAATTTCAAAATTGTTATTCAGAACATCTTGTATCTAGAGATCTTGTCAGCCACTAGGTGTAGTGTTTCGAGCACCGGCAGATCCAGGATCACCGCGCCCGCCGGGCAAGGTGATCGTCCCGGAATCGGCTTGAAGATGTCTTGGAGAAGTTGGGCCAGGTCATTCGACCCCGACAGCCGCGCGACGGGAATCTTGGGGCTTGACGGGCCGCTGAACGTAGTACCGAAGTAGTTGCCAGACCGTAATGAGTTCCTCACCTCCCGCAAAGGAGCGGCATTCCAGATGAGCATCACCGTGTACACCAAGCCGGCATGCGTGCAGTGCAGCGCCACCTACAAGGCCTTGGACAAGCAGGGCCTTGCGTACGAGAAGGTCGACATCACACTGGACGCCGAGGCCCGCGACTACGTGATGGCGCTGGGTTATCTGCAGGCCCCCGTGGTGGTGGCGGGGAACGACCACTGGTCGGGTTTTCGTCCCGATCGGATCAGGGCGCTCCCGGGTGCCGCGCTGAGCGCGTAGCCGAACGGACGAAGAGTAAGGAGGGTTGCGGTGCCATGGATGTCATGGATGTCATTGGACGCAACCTTGTGTATTTCTCCAGCGTGTCGGAGAACACCCACCGCTTCGTGCAGAAGCTGGGTGTTCCCGCCACGCGGATACCGCTGCACGGCCGCATCGAGGTCGACGAACCGTACGTGCTGATACTGCCGACGTACGGCGGCGGCCGGGCCACTCCGGACATCAACGACGGTGGCTATGTCCCCAAGCAGGTCATCGCCTTTTTGAACGACGAGCACAACCGGTCGTTGATCCGCGGCGTCATCGCCGCGGGCAACAACAACTTCGGTGCGGAATTCGCCTATGCGGGCAACGTGGTGTCCCGCAAGTGTGGCGTTCCGTACCTTTACCGCTTCGAACTGATGGGAACCCCGGACGACGTGGATGCCGTCCGCGCGGGCCTGGCTGATTTCTGGAAGGAACAGACGTGCCACCAACCGTCGCTGCAGAGCCTGTAACCGCCGGCACGCATGTGTTGCCCGACGAAACGGACTATCACGCGCTGAACGCGATGCTGAATCTGTACGACGCCGACGGCAAGATTCAGTTCGACAAGGACCGCGAAGCCGCCCACCAGTACTTCCTGCAGCACGTCAACCAGAACACGGTCTTCTTCCACAACCAGGACGAGAAGCTCGACTACCTGATCCGCGAGAACTACTACGAGCGTGAGGTTCTCGACCAGTACTCGCGCAACTTCGTCAAGACACTGCTGGACCGCGCCTACGCCAAGAAGTTCCGGTTCCCGACGTTCTTGGGCGCGTTCAAGTACTACACCTCCTACACGCTGAAGACCTTCGATGGGAAGCGCTACCTGGAGCGCTTCGAGGATCGGGTCGTCATGGTGTCGCTGACCCTGGCCGCCGGCGACACCGCACTGGCCGAGAAGCTGGTCGACGAGATCATCGACGGACGGTTCCAGCCGGCCACCCCGACGTTTTTGAACTCGGGCAAGCAGCAGCGTGGCGAGCCAGTAAGCTGCTTTCCAGCGGGAACTCCGGTGGATACCCCCGACGGACCAAAGGCGATCGAGACTCTACAGGCGGGTGACCGAGTCCTCTCGCACGACGGGTCCTACGCTGTGGTGGAAACTGTCGTTGAGAGCCCGAATTGCCAGGCTCTGGTATCGATCTCGCACTTCGGGCACAAAGAGCCGATCCGATGCACTCCGGAACATCCGATCCTCGTGTGGACGACGCGTGAGGTCGGGAGTCTCATCGACGGCGATGGCGCCGATCCGTTCAATGGATTCGTATGGCTAGCTGCCAAAGACGTTCACCCTACGGACTTCATCGTGACAGCGGCACCGCTCGAGGGACGCGAGCGGCGCGTCTATGACTTGATGGAGCACGTCGGCCCAGGTGTTCACGAAGAAGTGGACGGACTGATCCGCAAAGTGAACTCCGACTTGAAGCACCGCAACAAGCAGCGGCACCGGATCGGCTTCGTTTCGGTGAACCGTTATGTCGAGGAATCGTATGACTTAGGCCTCATTCTGGGCTGGTATGTATCTGAAGGCCACATCTCCAAGCGGACAGGTTCACTAGTACCCAACGGTGTTCACTTCACAGTTGGCGCGCACGAGATCGAATACCAGCAAGAGTTGGCTGCAGCATTCAAGCGCGTGTTCGCGGCTGATCTTGCCGCGCATGAGAACGCTTTAGACCACTCGGTTCGCATGGTGTGCAACAGCAGGATTGTGGCGTCGCTCATTCTTTCCATGGCTGGAACTGGATATGGCTCGAAGCGATTGTCCCAAGAAGTCTTGACGGCTGATGAGGAGTTCCAGCGTGGACTGCTGGCCGGATTGTTCCGCGGGGACGGGTGCACCACCACCGGCGGAATGATGCTCGACCTGGTAAATCCGGAGTTAGTCGATCAGGTGCAGCTGATCCTGCGCCGTCTGGGGATCGTTTCTATCGTTCGCCAGTACGTCAATCGTTCCGGCAATGTGACCGGTCAGGTATTCGTTCCCGGGTTGCCCGGCACGAATGAAGAGTTCATCTTCGATGTTGGCAAGAACTTGCACAACTACGTGGGCCGAAAAGGGTCGTCGCGCACGACGTACCAGGTTGTGCACGGGCACCATGTGTACGGAATCCGCGAAGTGGTGCGTACGCAGGAAATTCCGGGCAGGGTGTACAACCTCCATGTCGAGGGCATGCATACGTACACGATTCGCGGCACGGTCGTGCACAACTGCTTTTTGCTGCGCATCGAGGACAACATGGAGTCGATCGGGCGATCGATCAACTCCGCGCTGCAGCTGTCCAAGCGCGGCGGGGGAGTTGCGTTGCTGCTGAGCAACATTCGCGAGCACGGCGCGCCGATCAAGAACATCGAGAACCAGTCCTCGGGCGTCATCCCGATCATGAAGCTGCTCGAGGACTCGTTCTCCTACGCCAACCAGCTGGGTGCGCGCCAGGGCGCCGGCGCGGTGTACCTGAACGCGCATCACCCCGACATCTACCGCTTCCTGGACACCAAGCGGGAGAACGCCGACGAGAAGATCCGGATCAAGACGCTGAGCCTGGGAGTGGTGATTCCCGACATCACCTTCGAGTTGGCCAAGAAGAACGACGACATGTACCTGTTCTCGCCCTATGACGTCGAACGGGTCTACGGATTGCCGTTCGCCGACATCTCGGTGACCGAGAGGTACTACGAGATGGTCGACGACGCGCGGATCCGCAAGACCAAGATCAAGGCGCGGGAGTTCTTCCAGACGCTGGCAGAGCTGCAGTTCGAGTCCGGCTACCCGTACATCATGTTCGAGGACACGGTCAACCGGGCCAATCCCATTGAGGGCAAGATCACGCATTCGAATTTGTGCTCGGAGATCCTGCAGGTGTCCACGCCGTCGTTGTTCAACGAGGACTTGTCGTATGCCAAAGTCGGCAAGGACATTTCGTGCAACCTGGGTTCGCTGAACATCGCCAAGACGATGGACTCGCCGGACTTCGCCCAGACGATCGAGGTGGCCATTCGCGCGCTGACCGCGGTAAGCGACCAGACACACATCACCTCGGTGCCCTCAATCGAGCAGGGCAACAACGATTCCCACGCGATCGGGCTCGGGCAGATGAACCTGCACGGCTACCTGGCCCGCGAGGGCGTCTTCTACGGTTCCGAGGAAGGCGTCGACTTCACCAACATCTACTTCTACACGGTGCTGTTCCACGCGCTGCGGGCCTCGAACCGGATCGCCATCGAACGCGGCACCCACTTCAAGGGTTTCGAGCAATCCAAGTACGCGTCGGGGGAGTTCTTCGACAAATACACCGACCAGGTGTGGGAGCCGAAGACCGACAAGGTCCGTCAGCTCTTCGCCGATGCGGAGATACGCGTGCCGACCCAGGACGATTGGCGACGGCTGAAGGAGTCGGTGGCCGCACACGGGATCTACAACCAGAACCTGCAGGCGGTGCCGCCGACCGGGTCGATCTCCTACATCAACCATTCGACGTCGTCGATCCACCCGATCGTGTCGAAGGTCGAGATCCGCAAGGAGGGCAAGATCGGGCGGGTCTACTACCCGGCGCCCTACATGACCAACGACAACCTGGAGTACTACCAGGACGCCTACGAGATCGGTTACGAGAAGATCATCGACACCTACGCCGCGGCCACCCAGCACGTGGACCAGGGGCTCTCGCTGACGTTGTTCTTCAAGGACACGGCCACCACCCGCGACGTGAACAAGGCGCAGATCTACGCCTGGCGCAAGGGGATCAAGACGCTGTACTACATCCGGCTGCGGCAGATGGCGCTGGAAGGCACGGAGGTCGAGGGCTGCGTGTCCTGCATGCTGTAGGGAATGAACGCCGTTACCGCCCATCCGATCGTCGACCTCGCGCTGCGGCGCCATGAGGATGCGCTGGGCGGTGACCTGCCGGCCTACCGCAATCATGTGTATCGGGGACTGACCTACCACCAGGAACTGTTGGGTGCCCCCGTGCCCGACTGGGCCGCGCTCGCGTGGGCCGTGCACGACCTGGGCATCTGGACCGCGGGCACCTTCGATTATCTGGAGCCCTCGTGCGACCTCGCGTCGGCCCTGGCCGGCGAATTCGGCATCACCGAAGTCGGCCACGCACGAATGATGATCGCCCAACATCACAAGCTGCGCGCCGTTGGCGACCCGATGAACGAGACGTTTCGCATTGCCGATCGCATCGATGTCAGTCGGGGACTCCTAGTCGGTTCCCTTCAGCGATCGTTCGTCAAAGGGGTTGTCCGGGAATTGCCTTACCTGGGGTTCCATGCCTTCCTGGCCCGCGGCCTCCTGGGCTATGCGGCCGCCCACCCGCACCGGCCGTTTCCGATGCTGCGATGGTGACGATCGCCGTGCTGGAAAAAGCGCGGTCTGCGCTGGTCAACGGCCACAAGGCGGTAAAGTGCTTGACGTGGTGAGAATTCCGCGACCGCACCCGAGCGTGAAGCCCGGGGTGAAGGTCGACGCGCGCAGCGAACGCTGGCGCGAACACCGCAAGAAGGTGCGCGGCGAAATAGTCGACGCCGCGTTCCGCGCCATCGACCGCCTGGGGCCCGAGCTGAGCGTGCGGGAAATCGCCGAGGAGGCCGGCACCGCCAAGCCCAAGATCTACCGGCATTTCCACGACAAGTCCGACCTGTTCCTGGCGATCGGGGAGCGGCTGCGCGACATGCTGTGGGCGGCGATCTTCCCGTCGATCGACCTGAAAACCGACTCGGCCCGCGAGGTGATCCGGCGCAGCGTCGAAGAGTACGTCGACCTTGTCGATAAGCATCCCAACGTGCTGCGGGTTTTCATTCAGGGCCGTTCCACCGGCAATCCCCAGTCGACCGTCGAAATCCTCAACGAAGGCCGCGAGATCACGTTGGCCATGGCCGACATGTTCGACAACGAGCTGCGGGAGATGGAGCTGGACCACGCGGCGTTCGAGCTGGCCGCACACGCGGCCTTCGGATCGGCCGCGTCGGCCACCGAGTGGTGGTTGGGCCCCGGCCCGGACAGCCCGCGGCGCATGCCCCGCGAGCGATTCGTCGCCCACCTGGCGATCATCATGATGGGCGTCATCGTCGGCACCGCCGAGGCGCTGGGCATCACGATGGACCCCGACCAGCCGATTCACAGCGTGGTGCCCAGCAACCCCGCCGCGAGCTGACCAACCGCCACGTTGTTGACATCGCCTCGGCCATCGATAACACTCGTGCCATCCGATACCCTGGGTACTGGGTATTTGCTGGCTACTCTCCCGGCTAGCTCCTCGATACGAAAGACCGATCCGCCATGACCGATGTCGCAACCGAAGCCAAGCCACGGCCGGAGTCCGGCCAGCCGCCAGTCCATACCCGCGCCGTCATCATCGGGACCGGATTCTCCGGTTTGGGCATGGCCATCGCGCTGCAAAAGCAGGGCGTGGACTTCGTCATCCTGGAGAAGGCCGACGACGTCGGCGGCACCTGGCGCGACAACAGCTACCCCGGCTGCGCGTGTGACATCCCGTCGCACCTGTATTCGTTCTCGTTCGAGCCCAAGCCGGACTGGATGAACCCGTTTTCCTACCAGCCCGAGATCTGGGACTACCTCAAGGGAGTCACCGAGAAGTACGGTCTGCGCCGCTTCATCGAGTTCAATTCCCTGGTCGATCGCGGCTATTGGGACGATGACGAGTACCGGTGGCACGTGTTCACCACCGACGGGCGCGAATACGTCGCCCAGTTCCTGGTCTCGGGCGCCGGCGCGCTGCATGTCCCGGCCCTCCCCGAGATCGAGGGTCGCGACCAATTCCACGGTCCCGCTTTCCATTCCGCGGAGTGGGACCACAGCGTCGACATGACCGGCAAGCGGGTCGCGATCATCGGGACCGGCGCCAGCGCAATCCAGATCGTGCCCGAGATCGTCGGCCAAGTTTCCGAACTTCAGCTCTACCAGCGAACCCCGCCGTGGGTGGTGCCGCGCTCCAACCCCGAGCTCCCGTCCGCGCTGCGGACGGCTATGGAGAACGTCCCCGGGCTGCGTGCGCTCGTGCGCCTGGTGATCTACTGGGCACAGGAGGCACTGGCGTTCGGCATGACCAAGCGTCCTAATACGCTGAAATTTATTGAGGCGTATTGCAAGTGGAACGTTTTCCGCTCGGTGAGAGACCGCGAGCTGCGCCGCAAGCTGATCCCCAAGTACCGCATTGGTTGCAAGCGAATCCTGAACTCCTCCACCTATTACGGTGCGGTCGCGGATCCGAAGACCAAACTGATCACGGACGGCATCACCCGCATCACGCGCGACGGGATCGTCACCGCGGACGGCACCGAACACCAGGTCGACGTGATTGTGTATGCCACCGGCTTCCACGTCACCGACTCCTACACCTATGTCCAGATCAAGGGGCAGCGCGGCGAGGACCTGGTCGACCGCTGGAACCGCGAGGGCATCGGCGCGCATCGCGGGATCACCGTCGCCGACGTGCCCAACCTTTTCTTCCTGCTGGGCCCGAATACCGGGTTGGGCCACAACTCCGTGGTGTTCATGATCGAATCGCAGATCCGCTACGTTGCCGACGCGATCGCGAAATGCGACAAGATGGGTGCGCAGGCACTGGCCCCGACCCGCGCCGCGCAGGACCGCTTCAACGATGAGCTGCAACGCAAGCTGGCCGGCTCGGTGTGGAACACCGGCGGCTGCAGCAGCTGGTATCTCGACGAGCACGGCAAGAACACGGTGCTCTGGGGTGGTTACACCTGGCAGTACTGGATGGCGACCCGCTCGGTCAAGGCCGACGAGTACCAGTTCTTCGGGGTCGGCAAGCGCCAGCGCGCGTCAGCTGCGTGACAACGCCTCTGACTGCGACTTTTTGGCAAAGGTCCGAAGGTTTAGCCGGATAATGCGGTCCAGGACCCGGTCGGACACGACGCGGGTGACTCGCACGAGGATCGCGGCGTCGCGTCCGATAGTGTAGCGAGTCCGGGGGTGAGATGCGGTGGCGGCCTTGGCGATCACCTTTGCGGCGTGTTCGGCCGAAACGCCGGTGTCGGTGAACGATCGGGCTTGTGCCGCGACGGCCGCGGCGAGATCGCCGTAGCGTGCGAGTTGGGTCGCGGTCATGTCGGCTTTCAGCCCCTGCGCGGTGGCGATTCCACGCGCCGCCATCTCGGTCTTGACTGCGCCGGGTTCGACGACGACGACCTTGATCCCGGCATCGCTGACCTCACGGCGCAACGCGTCACTGACCGCCTCGAGCGCGAACTTCGAACCGGCGTAGGCGCCGTAAGTCGGCAGGGCGAACTTGCCGCCGATGGAACTGATGTTGACGACGGTGCCCGAGCTACTTAGCAGGGAGGGCAACAGCGCCTGGGTCATCGCGATGTGACCGAACAGATTGACCTCGAACTGCCGGCGCCACTCGGTCAGCGGCAGCGTTTCAACGGGCGCATTGATCGCGATCCCGGCGTTGTTGATCAGCGCGCGAAGGGGACGCCGCAACGGATCGCGCGCGACACGGTCGGCGATCGCGGTGACGTCCGAGTCCACGGTGATGTCGAGAATGTGCGGTTCTAAGCCCTCAATGCCCTCGGCACGCAGCGTGTCGGCGTCGGCGTCGCGACGTACACCGGCGAGCACGTGAAACCCCCTGCGGGCCAGTTCTTTAGCCGTGGCGGCACCCATACCCGTCGAAGCGCCGGTCACCACGATCAGCTCCTGACGGTCGGCGCCTTTCGAGGAATTCATGCCGGTCTCCATCGAGTGGTTTGAGCGTTTGAGTTGACGCTGTCATCTCAAACTAGCAGTTGAGGCCGGCGACCCGACCGCGGCGATGCAGGTAGCCGAACGCGCGCAGGACCTGAGCGCTCATCTTGGCCAGCGCCCACGGCACCACGGGTTTGGACTTGAGCGGCCACCTGGATTTGGACAAGTGGCACACCAACGCCGAGGAATTCGTCGACACGCTGATCTCCGTGCCGCCGAAAACGAAGTAGTTTCCGTCAGCGGTGCAGCAGACTTACGAAAGCTTTCGCGGCGGCGTCCACGCCCGCATCGTCGTTGGTGGCCACCAGGTCCAGCAGCAGCCCCCGGGTTACGGCCAGTCCGAGCCGCACCATCGCAGGGTCCGTCGCGCCTTTGGCGGTGGCCTTGACCGCGCTCAGCCAGCC